>Ga0102590_1000158_pt1 | contig 183484 bp, 180 predicted proteins | sample AraplaMF_Col_mMF_FD_76859 | JGI IMG/M metagenome (GOLD analysis project Ga0102590, IMG submission 76859) | Arabidopsis root microbial communities from the University of North Carolina, USA - plate scrape MF_Col_mMF | ecosystem: Host-associated > Plants > Roots > Endosphere | place: USA...
ACTAGCGCGCTCCGGTGCTTTTCGCTCCCTTCGTCTAGTGGCCTAGGACACCGCCCTCTCAAGGCGGGAACACGAGTTCGAACCTCGTAGGGAGCGCCACTTCCGGGCCGCACAGGCCCTCCCGGCATATACAGGCCTGCGACCGCATGACCTTTGTCGTCACCGACAACTGCATCAAGTGCAAGTACACCGACTGCGTCGAAGTCTGCCCGGTCGACGCCTTCCATGAAGGCCCCAATTTCCTGGCAATCGATCCGGACGAGTGCATCGACTGCACCCTGTGCGAGCCGGAGTGCCCGATCAATGCCATCTATCCGGAAGACGACGTGCCCGCCGGGCAGGAGTCCTTCGTGGCGCTCAACGCGGAGCTGGCCAAGGCCTGGCCGGTGATCACCGAGCGCAAGGACGGCCTGCCGGACGCGAAAGAGTGGGAGAACAAGCCGAACAAGCTGGATCAGCTGCAGCGCTGAATCCGAGTTTTCCGATATCCCGGAACACAAAAAAAGCCGCCCATCGGGCGGCTTTTTTTCATGGCTGCGTCGCCGAAGGGCGGGATCAATTCCCGCCCAGGCGCGCCTTCAGCGTATCCACCACCTTGGCCACGGCGGCGCCGTCGCCCTGCGCGCGGACTTCGCTGGCGCTCTGGCCGCTCGGACCGACCACCACCTGCACCTGGTGCGGCGCGGCGCCCGGCGCGGCAGCCGAGCTGTCCTTCTTACCGCCACCGAAGATGCGGTGGAAGAAGCCCGGCTTGCTGGCCGGGGCGGCCGAGGCGACCACGCTCAGCGTGTAGGCATGGCCGGCATCGTCGTGGCTCACCACCTGGCCGATGTCGCCCTGCTCCAGCGCCTGGCCGACGCGGCGATAGGCGTTGTCGACCGAGTCGGACAGCACGAAGCCGTCGGCGATCACGCCGCCGCCCTTGCCCACGCGCGCAGTGGCGCCATTGGCGGTCGGGTTGTTGGCGCCCTGCTCCGGGATCACCAGGGCGGCGCTGGTCGACGGCGTATCGAGGCCCGGCGGGATCTCCAGCGGCGTTTCCTGCTTGGCGGCTTCCCAGGCCTTCTCCGAGCGGAACATGCCGCAACCGGAGAGCAGCAAGGCGGACAGGGCCAGGGCCGGCATGGCGACGAGGAGCGGGGATTTCTTCATTGAATTGGAGTTCCGTTGAGAGATCGGGCGGCCGTCAGGCCGCGTTTGCCAAGGATGCCAGAGCCGCCAGCGCTTCGGCGATGCGCGTCCGCTCCGGGCCGTCCTGCAGTTCGACCAGGGGCAGGCGCGGCGCCGCCGAACCCAGCCCCAGCGCCGGCAGGCCGGCCTTCACGGCGATCGGGTTGGGTGCGCAGTTCAACGCCTGAACCAGCGGAGCGAGTACATCGTCGCAACGCGTGGTGGCCGCCGCGTCGCCCGAGGTCGCCGCGTCGCACAGCTCGCGGAAGGCCTTGGGCGCCAGGTTGGCGACTACCGAGATGGTGCCGGCCGCGCCGGCCAGCATGGCCTTGCCGGCGGTCGGGTCGTCACCGGACAGGTAGACGAAATCCGCGCGCGCAAGTTCCGCGAGGGCGCGGATGCGCTCGTCGCTGCCCACCGCTTCCTTGATGCCGACGATGGCCGGATGCTCGCGCAGCGCCGCGACAGTCTCCGGCAGCAGGTCGCAAGCGGTGCGGCCGGGCACGTTGTAGAGCAGCACGGGCAGGCCGCCATGCTCGGCGACCTCGAGGAAATGGCGGCGCAGGCCTTCCTGCGTGGGCCGCACGTAGAACGGCGCCACCACCAGCGCGGCGTCGGCGCCCAGCTCGCGCGCGCGGCGGGTCAGCGCCACGGTCCTGGCCGTGCCCGCTTCGCCGGTGCCGGCGAGCACCGGGATGCGTCCGGCGATGCGTTTGACCGCGAAGCTCAGCAGGGTCTCGTATTCGTCGTGCTCGAGCATGTGGGCTTCGCCGGTGGAGCCGGCGACCACCACCGCCTGCGTCCCGCCGGCGACCTGGTAGTCCAGCAGCCGCCCGAAGGCGTCCAGGTCCAGCGCGCCGTCCGAGGTGAACGGGGTCGCCAGGGCGCAGATACTTCCACCAATCTTCAAGACACACTCCGGCCAGAAGCCAAGCCCTGCATGTTACTTGCGACCTCGGAGGGGCGACAAGTAAGCTCGCCGGGCCTTGCGCCGCCGTCCCGCGCTGCGCGGGTCCTCGCCACAGGCCGACATCCTTGAACCGTTCCTCGCGTACCGGCAACGACCACCAATTGCTGATCCAGGCGCTGACCCCGGCGCAGCGCAGCCCCCTGCTCAACCTGGCCCGCCGTATCGCCGATGCCGGCTGCAACCTGGCCGATGCGCGCGTGTCCAGCATCGGCGTGGACACCTCGCTGACCCTGCTGGCGACCGGTTCGTGGGACGCGGTGGCCAAGCTGGAGTCCGCCCTGGCCAAGTTCGCGCGCGAGGAAGACGTGCACCTGGTGCACTACCGCACCGACACGCGCGCCCAGGCCTCGCGCCTGCTGCCCTACCTGGTGGAAGTGATCTCGGCCGACCGGCCCGGCATCCTGGTGCGCATCATCGATTTCTTCGACCGCCACGGCATCGCGGTGGAGCAGCTGCACTCGATGCGCTACCAGGCCATGCAGACCGGCGCGCCGATGTTCCAGGCGCAGATCACCGTGGGCATTCCCGCCGACACCCACATCGCCGCGCTGCGCGACGACTTCCTGGAGTTCTGCGACGGACTCAACCTGGATGCCATCATGGATCCGGTGAAGTTCTAAGAAGGTCTGAAGGGTCGGGCCGCCGGAAACTTCGTTCGGGCCCTTTGGCGCGGGAGAGCCAGCATGCCCCCGCCACGGCGCCGTTGGCAAGGGCTGTCATCCGCCGCCGCAGGCGCGCTAGTCTTGGCCCCGAAGAGGCAATACCGGAGGGCCGGCGCGCATGCAGTCCGCACATCGAGCGAGCACCATCGCACGACGCGCCGCCTTCCACTCCGTGCCGACCACCGGCCGCCAGCCTCCCTCCCTCACGACAACCACAAGACGGAGCCCGTCCGCGGCTTCGCAGGAGCAGTCATGCCAGATCTCGGCAAAAAGATTCCCAAGCTCAAGGGCGCGCTCGGCGACGGCGGCGAGCTGAAACTCGACAGCCTCAAGGGCCAATGGGTAGTGGTGTATTTCTATCCCAAGGACAGCACGCCCGGCTGCACCAACGAGGCCAAGGATTTCCGCGACCTCTACCCGAAGTTCCGCAAGCGCAACGCGCAGGTGCTGGGCGTCTCGCGCGATTCGGTGAAATCCCACGCCAATTTCGCCGCCAAGCAGGAGCTGCCATTCCCACTGGTTTCCGACCCCGAGGAAACCTGGTGCCAGGCCTTCGACGTGATCCACGAGAAGGTGCTGTACGGAAAACGTCACATGGGTGTCGTACGAAGTAGCTTCCTCATCGACCCCGAAGGCAGGCTGGTCCAGGAATGGCGCAACGTGAAAGTACCGGGGCACGCCCAGGCCGTGCTCGACGCCATCCCCGCCAAGTGAACCCTTCCGACCTATCCGTCGCGTCCCGTCCGCGCTCGCCGCGCCGGCGGGCCGCACGCGCTTTTTCCGGCCCGGCGGGCCGGATTCCCACGGCATCCCGCATGCCGGGTTCCATGCCGCGTTTTCTCAACCAGCAAGCCAGCGAGGCAACTTCCGTATGACCGGAAGCAAGCGCATTTACGCTCTCGATACCAATGTTCTGCTGCACGATCCCACGTCGCTGTTCCGCTTCGAGGAGCATGACGTGTTCATCCCCATGACAGTGCTGGAGGAGCTGGACGAAAAGAAGAAAGGCGCCTCGGAAGTCTCGCGCAACGGCCGCCAGGTCAGCCGCTTCCTCAACGAACTGATCGAACGCGGCAACGGCCACGGCATCAGCAACGGCCTGGAACTGAGCAGCCCGCAGGGCATCAAGCTCAAGCGCAACAATACGGTGGGCCGGCTGTATTTCCAGCAGCGCGCCACCAACGGCCACGGCAAGGCCGACAACCTGATCCTGGCGGCGGTGATCGAGCTGCGCGACCAGAATCCCGACCGCGCGGTGATCCTGGTCAGCAAGGACATCAACCTGCGCATCAAGGCCAAGATCTATGGCATCGATGCGGAGGACTACGAGAACGACCGCGCGCTCGACGATTTCGCCCTGCTCTACACCGGCTCGACCGAGCTGACCGAGGAGTTCTGGGACCGCCACCCGGAAGTGCAGTCGTGGAACGAACGCGGCCGCACCTTCTACAAGGTCAAGCGCCGCGACGACGAGGACTGGCATCCGAACCAGTGCCTGTTCCTGCCGGGCGACAACAGCGTCGAGCTGCGTGTGCTGCACGTCGACGAGGAAGAAGCCACCCTGGTGCTGCTGGACGACCATAGCCATGCCAACCATGCGGTATGGGGCATCGCCGCGCGCAACCGCGAGCAGAACTTCGCGCTCAACGTGCTGATGGATCCGGACGTCGACTTCGTCACCCTGCTCGGCACTGCCGGCACCGGCAAGACCCTGCTCGCGCTCGCGGCAGGCCTGGCCCAGGTGATGGATCAGCAGCGTTATCGCGAAATCATCATGACCCGCGCCACGGTCTCGGTCGGCGAGGACATCGGCTTCCTGCCCGGCACCGAGGAGGAAAAAATGACGCCGTGGATGGGCGCGCTCACCGACAACCTCGAAGTGCTCGCCAACCCGGAGGAAGGCGGCAGCTGGGGCCGCCAGGCCACCAACGACCTGCTCGCCTCGCGCATCAAGATTCGCTCGCTGAACTTCATGCGCGGCCGCACCTTCCTGTCGCGCTATCTGATCATCGACGAGGCGCAGAACCTCACGCCCAAGCAGATGAAGACCCTGATCACCCGCGCCGGCCCCGGCACCAAGATCGTCTGCCTGGGCAACGTGGAGCAGATCGACACGCCCTACCTCACCGAGACGACCTCCGGCCTGACCTATGCGGTGGATCGCTTCAAGGGGTGGGAACATTCGGCGCACATCACGCTGCGGCGCGGCGAGCGGTCGAGGTTGGCGGATTTCGCTTCGGAGGCCTTGTAAAATTGGGGCTCCTTTAGCCGTCATTCCGGCGTAGGCCGGACGAGCGCGCAGCGCGAAGAACACCCGTAGGGTGGCCCCGAAGGGGCGAGCGAAGCGAGTCATCCAGTAGAGACCACGCCATGGACAGGCGACAACCTTGCGTCTACATGCTTTCCAGCGGGCACAACGGCACCCTGTACATCGGCGTGACCAGCGACCTCCTGAAGCGCGTGTGGCAGCATAAACATGGCGTGGTCGATGGCTTCTCCAAGCAATACGACGTCCATGATCTCGTGTGGTACGAACTGCACGAGACCATGGAGTCGGCAATCCTCCGCGAGAAGGCGCTGAAGAGCTGGAGGCGGCAGTGGAAGTTGCGCCTGATCGAAGGCGAAAACCCCGAATGGCGCGACCTTTATCCGACGTTGCTGTAACTGGATTCCGGCCTGCGCCGGAATGACGAGCAAGAAGAATCGACGTGTCCTCTCTTACCCCTCCCATCGCCCTCACCATCGCCGGCTCCGATTCCGGCGGCGGCGCGGGTATCCAGGCTGACCTCAAAGCCTTTCATGCGCGCGGCGTGCATGGGCTATCGGCCATCGCGGCGATCACCTCGCAGAACACCCGCGGCGTCACTGCCGTGCATCCGGTGCCGCTGGCGCATATCGGCAGCCAGCTCGAGGCGGTGTTCGACGACTTCGCCATCGGCGCGGTGAAGACCGGCATGCTCGGCAACGCGGCGATCGTGCGGCTGGTCGCGCACGAGCTGCGCCGGCGCCAGCCGGCATGGCTGGTGGTCGATCCGGTGATGATCGCCACCAGCGGCGCGCGCCTGCTGACCGAGGGCGCGGTCCGCGCCATGGTGCATGAGCTGATCCCGCTCGCCGACGTGCTCACGCCGAATCTCCCCGAAGCCGAAGCGCTGCTCGGCCATACGATCCGCACGGCCCGCGACTACGACCGCGCCGGTGTCGCCCTGCGCGCGCTGGGCGCCGATGCCGTGCTGCTCAAGGGCGGCCACGCCCGCGGCGGCGAAGTGGTCGACCGTTTTTACGACGCCGACGGCGTGCTGGAACTGCGCCACCCGCGCCTGCGCGTGGAAGGCCATGGCACCGGCTGCACGCTGGCCTCGGCGATTGCCGCGGAGCTGGCCAAGGGCAAGCCGCCCCGTGCCGCCGTGCGCCAGGCGGTGGCCTATGTGCAGCGCGCGCTGGCCAGGGGCTACCGCCCGGGCAAGGGCGAGGTGCGCGTGCTGCGGCACTGAAGGCGCGGGGGCCATGGCGGCCTTGGGAGTAGAATGACGGCTGGTCTTCCCGTTTCCGCCGCCTACGACATGATCCTCGCCCCGCGCCTGATCCTGCTGCTCATCTTCGTCGTGTTCGCGCTATGCGTGCTCGCCGTGCACCTGCGTGGCCGCTCGCGGCTGCGCTTCGACCGGCAGCTGGTCGACCATTCGGCGATCTTCGCCCCGTACAACCTGCTGATGTACACCTTCTCGGCGGTGCCGGCGCGGCCGATCCTCGATCGCCGCGGCTTCCCCCAGCTGGACCTGCTGCAGGCGAACTGGCAGGTCATCCGCGAGGAGGCCATGCACCTGTTCGACGAAGGCTTTATCCGCGCGGCGGAGAAGCACAACGACGCCAGCTTCAACAGCTTCTTCAAGCAGGGCTGGAAGCGCTTCTATCTCAAGTGGTACGGCGAGCCGCTGGCCTCGGCCGAGGCGCTGTGCCCGGAGACGGTGAAGCTGCTCAACGCCATCCCCAGCGTGAAGGCGGCGATGTTCGCCCTGCTGCCGCCGGGCAGCAGGCTCAATCCGCACCGCGATCCGTTCGCCGGCTCGCTGCGTTATCACCTGGGCTTGATCACGCCCAACTCCGAGGACTGCCGCATCTTCGTCGACGGCGAGATCCACGCCTGGGGCGACGGCAAGGACGTGGTGTTCGACGAGACCTATGTGCACTGGGCCGAGAACCGCACCGACCAGACCCGGGTGATCCTGTTCGCCGACGTCGAGCGCCCGCTGCGCACGCGCCTGATGACCGCGCTCAACCGCCGCGTCGGCGCCTTCATGGGCAAGATCACCGCCTCGCCGAACACCGAATCGCCCGAAGAGAAAACCGGCTTCGTCAATCGCATGTTCGCGCTCAACCAGCGCTCGCGCGAGCGCAGCAGGGCCTTCAAGAAGCGCCATCCCAAGGCGTTCCGGGTGCTCAAGTACATCGGCATCGTGCTGATGATCTGGCTGGTGTTCCTGGCGCCCTACCCGTTCTTCCGCTGAGGCTGTCACATCGGGGCCGCCTCGCGCGTCCTGGCATTGACCCCCAGGCCCAGGAGCCGCCATGGACGCCCAGACCGCCTTGTTCCAGCAGCACCGCCAACGCCTGTTCGGCCTGGCCTACCGCATGCTCGGCCGTCCCGCCGACGCCGAGGACGTATTGCACGACGCCTGGCTGCGCTGGCACGAGCAGGACGTCTCCCGCCTGGACGACCCGGAAGCCTGGCTGGTCACCGTGACCACCCGCCTCGCCCTGGACCGCCTGCGCCGCGCCAAGACCGAGCGCGAGCACTACACCGGCCCCTGGCTGCCCGAACCGCTGGAACCGGTCGACGAAGCGCCCTCGGACCAGCTCGAACGCGCCGAGACCCTGAGCCTGTCCTTCCTGCTGCTGCTCGAACGGCTCAGCCCCGAGGAGCGCGCCGCCTTCCTGCTGAAGGAAGTGTTCGACTACAGCCATGCCGAGGCCGCCGCGATCCTGGGTATCGCCGAGGACGCCTGCCGCCAGCGCGTGCATCGCGCGAAAACACGGCTGCGCGAAGGGCGTCCGCGCTTCAGCGTCGACCAGTCGATGCAGCAGCGCATGCTGCAACGGTTTCTCACCGCGATGGAGCGACCGGACCTGACCTCGCTGCGCGCGCTGTTCGCCGAGGACGCCGTGCACATCTCCGACGGCGGCGGCGTGGTGCGCGCCGTGCTGCGTCCGCTCTATGGCCAGGACCGCCTCGCGCGGCTGTATCGGCAGATCGCGCTGCATACTTCCGGCCCCGAAACGGTGCGCCAGCTGAGCGAACTCAATGGCGCGCCGGCGCTGTTGATCTGGACCGACGGACGACTCACCTCGGCGCTGTGGGTGGAATGCGAGCAGGACCGCATCACCGCGATCCACTCGATCCGCCACCCGGAAAAACTCGCTCGCCTGGAAGCGGTCACGAAACGCGCGGCCTCCGCGTCCTTGCATTGAAGAGCGGCCACTGCGGCCGTTCCATCTCAAGGAAACCGCCATGTCCCGCTTCAACATCGCCAACCACTTCAAAACCCTGCAGCCGCTGTTCACGCTGAGCAAGAACCTCAAGTCCGGCGGCCTGGAGCCGGCGCTGATCGAGCTGGTGCTGATGCGCGTCTCGCTGATCAACGGCTGCTGCTATTGCCTGGACATGCACAGCAAGGACGCGCGCGCAGCCGGCGAATCCGAACAGCGTCTGTTCCTGCTGGCCGGCTGGCGCGAGGCGTCGTGCTACAGCGAGCGCGAACGCGCCGCCTTTGCCTGGGCCGAGGCGCTGACCCGCCTGGTGCCCGGCGATGCGGTGCCGGATGCGCTGTACCAGGAGACCAGCAAGGTCTTCAACGAGAAGGAGCTGGTCGACCTGACCCTGCTGGTGACGCTGATCAACAGCTGGAACCGCATCAACCTGGCGGCGCATACGCCGGGCGGGGATTACCAGCCGGGGATGTTCGGCTGATTCCTGATCATCGCGGCATCCAAAAGCTCGTCATTCCGGCGCAGGCCGGAATCCAGTGGCGACAACGCTGCGACAGAGGCGAAACCGCTAACGCTTTTGCGATAGTCGTGCCGCATCGCCACTGGATTCCGGCCTGCGCCGGAATGACGGCAAAGAAAAAAGCCGCGGCACATGCCGCGGCTTTTTCGTGGAGCGCAAGGAAAACTCAGGCCGCCTTGACGCGCTTGACGATCGCATCGCCGAAGCTGTCGGTATTGCCCTTGCCGCCCAGGTCCGGGGTGACCGCGTCGCGGTCGTTGGTGAGGGTGTCGCGGATCGCCGCGCGCACCTTGTTGCCCTTGTCGGCCATGCCCAGGTGGTCGAGCATGTCCGCCGCGGCCAGCAGCAGCGCGCAGGGATTGGCGATGCCCTTGCCGGCGATGTCCGGCGCCGAACCATGCACCGCCTCGAAGATCGCCGCGCCGGCGCCGATGTTGTCGCCCGGAGCCAGGCCCAGGCCGCCGACCAGGCCGGCGCACAGGTCCGACAGGATGTCGCCGAACAGGTTGGTGGTGACGATCACGTCGAACTGCTCGGGCTTCATCACCAGCTGCATGCAGGTGTTGTCCACGATCATCTCGTTGAACTCGATGTCGGGATATTCCTTGGCCACCTCGCGGGCGACGTTGAGGAACAGGCCCGAGCTGGTCTTCATGATGTTGGCCTTGTGCACCGCCGTGATCTTCTTGCGGCCCTTCTGGCGCGCCATCTCGAAGGCGTACTTGACGATGCGGGTGCTGCCCTTGCGGGTGTTGCGCACCATCGAGGTGGCGACCTCGCCGTCCTCGGACAGGGTCTGGCCTTCGGACAGGTAGGCGCCCTCGGTGTTCTCGCGCACCGTGATGATGTCGATGTTCTCGAAGCGCGCCTTGGTGCCGGGGAAGCTGATTGCCGGACGCACGTTGGCGTACAGGTCGAAGTGGCGGCGCAGGGTGACGTTGATCGAGGTGAAACCGCCGCCGATCGGCGTGGTCAGCGGGCCCTTCAGGGCGATCGTGTGCCTGGCGATGGCGTCCAGCGTGTCCTTGGGCAGCAGGTCGCCGTGCTTCTCCAGCGCGACCATGCCGGCGTCGACGAACTCGTAGGACAGGCCGCAGTCCAGGGCGTCGAGCACGCGCAGCGTCGCCTTCATGATCTCCGGGCCGATGCCGTCACCCGGGATTACGGCGATGGTCTTGCTCATGGGGAACTCCTTGGAGGAAAGAAAATCGGACGGCGCGGCGGGGGAAGGCCGGCCGAAAAATCTTTCCGATTATCCCCGATGCTCGCAGGGGCGGCCAGTGCAGGCGCCCCTGCGTGCGTTGCAAATCCTCGCACGGAGCATTTCGCAAACTCGCATGGCGGCCCGACCGGCCAGCCGGGCCGGGCCGGGAATAGGGAATGGAGAATAGGGAATAGGCCAAAGCGCCGCCCCCCCAAGCTGAAGGGGCCAGCTCTTCCTATTCTCTATTCCCGACTCCCTATTCCCACCCCTCAGGCATGATCGGCGCAGGCGTCGCCGCTGCCGGAAGCGCCGGCTTCCAGCTGGTCCAGGAAGTCCACGGCGCGGCGCAGGTGCGGGATCACGATCGAACCGCCCACCACCAGGCCGACGCTGAAGGTCTCGAAGAACTCCTCGCGGGTCACGCCGGCTTCCTTGCACTGGGCGACGTGGTAGCTGATGCAGTCGTCGCAGCGCAGCACCATCGAGGCGACCAGGCCCAGCAGTTCCTTGGTCTTCACGTCCAGGGCGCCGGGCTTGTAGGTCTGCGTGTCCAGCGCGAAGAAGCGGCGCACGACCTGGTTGTCCTCGCCCAGGATGCGCTCGTTCATGCGCTGGCGGAACGCGGTGAACTCGGCGACGCGGTCCTTGCCCTTGCTCTCGTCCTGGGCGCTCATGCGGCGCCTCCCAGCAGCTCGGCCAGCTTGCCGCTGCGATCGGCCGCGACCAGGTCGTCGAAGCCGCCCACGTGCTGGTCGTTGATGAAGATCTGCGGCACCGTGCGGCGGCCGCCGCTGCGCTGGAGCATTTCGTCGCGGCGCGCCGGGTCGGTGTCGACCAGCACCTCGGTCCACTCCAGTCCCTTGGATTTCAGCAAATTCTTGGCGGATACGCAGTAAGGGCAATAACCGGTCGAATAGACCTCGATCTTGGGCACGACGGACTCCGGAAAGGAAACGGCAATGGCGGCCTAGCTGGGGGTCGCGACCCGCAAAAACAAGGCGCCGGGGGCGGTGAACCGGACTCATTGGGAGGCGGTCACAAGTGATATTGTCACTCACCTATGCGCATGGCACCACGTCCCGCTCCCCGCCTCTTCCGCACCCGGCTCGCCGCCGCCCTGGCCTGCGCCATCGTCGCCTTCGGCGCCGCCGCCCAGGACACCAGCGTGCGCCTGCCGGACCTGGGCAGTTCCGCCAACGCCCTGGTCTCCCCGCAGGAAGCGCAGGAATACGGCGCCGCCATGCTGCGCCAGATGCGCTCGATGGACATGGTGGTCGACGACGCCATGCTCGACGACTACATCAACGACCTCGGCTACCGTCTGGTCGCCGCCAGCGACAAGCCCAAGGACCACTTCTCCTTCTTCATCGTGAAGGAAGACGTGATCAACGCCTTTGCCGCGCCGGGCGGCTATATCGCGGTGAACTCGGGCCTGATCGACATCACCAACAGCGAGAGCGAACTGGCCGGCGTGATCGCGCACGAGATCGGCCACATCACGCAGAACCACCTGCAGCGCGCATTCGAGGCATCGAAAAAAGATGCGCCGCTGATGGCCCTGGTGCTGCTCGGCGCGATCGCCGCCGGCGCCGGTGCGCATGCCGGCGACGCCGCCGGCGCGGTGCTGATGGGCGGCCAGGGCCTGATGCTGCAGCGGCAGATCAACTTCACCCGCAAGGACGAGGTCGAGGCCGACCGCGCCGGCATCCAGACACTGTCGAACGCCGGCTACGATCCGAACGCGATGGCCGCATTCTTCGAGCGCATGCAGGACACCCTGCGCGCCGGCGCGGGCGGCGACCGCGACGTACCGGAACTGCTGCAGACGCATCCGGTGACGCTGTCGCGCATCAGCGACGCCAAGTCGCGCGCCGACGCCCTGGCCGCGCAGCAGAAACTGCGCCCTAACGCACCGACGTTGACCAAGACGCAGTGGGAAAAGAGCACCGCGCCGATCCCCTACGTGAAGGATCCCACCGTGCTGGCCGCCGCGCAGAGCGGCAAGGGCAGCGTGGAGACCTACGCGCTGATGCGCGAGCGGGTGCGCGTGCTGTCCGCCGACGCATTGCAGCTGAGCACGTACTACGCTTCCAACCTGGCCAAGCATCCGGAGTTCGACATGCCGGCCAATCGCTACGGCTACGCCCTCGCGCTCACCCGCAGCGGCCGTGGCGCCAAGGCGGTGGACGAACTGCAGCCGCTGCTGAAGAACCATCCGGACAACCAGATCCTGCAGCTGGCCATGGCCGACGCGAAGCTGCAGTCCGGCCAGCGCGGCGCGGCGCTGGGCATGTACGCCTCGCTCAACGGCCAGTCGCCGCGCAATCGCGCGATCGCGCTCGGCTACGCCCATGCGTTGACCGAAGGCGGCAGCAAGGAGGAAGCCGTGCAGGCCGCCGACATGCTGCGCCCGATGCTGGACAACGCGGACGAGCCGGAGCTCTACCGCAGCTACGCCCGCGCCAGCGAAAAAGCCGGCGAAACGGTGCGCGCGGGCGAAGCCTATGCCGACGCCAGCTATCTGTCCGGCCGCCCGTTCGACGCGATGGAACAGCTCAAGCGCCTGCTCAAGCGCCCCGACCTCGACTACTACGCCCGCGCCCGCATCCAGGCCCGCATCGCCGACCTCACCCCGCTGGTGATGGAGCTGCGCAAGCGCCGCGTGCAGACCGAGGACAACCCGGACGGCCGCACCCAGCAGCTGCAGCAGCCGAACGCCTCCTGCGCCGGCCGCCTGTGCTTCGGCGCGGGCCGCTGAGCCCCTGTCCGGCCCTTCCTGCACGCCGCTGTCACGCCCGCAAATCGACGATTTCGTTGCGCCTTCGTGAAATGTCATCGGGGCGTAACATTGAATCGTTGCAATATTTGCGTCACAGGCCCCCAAGCGGACCCATAGCGTGCACAAGCGCATTCTTATCGTCGAAGACGAAGCCTCGATCCGCGACATGGTCGCCTTTGCCCTGCGCAAGGCCGGCATGGACGCGGTCCACGCCGCCGATGCACGAGCCGCTCAGATCGCCATCGCCGAGCAGGTACCCGACCTGATCCTGCTGGACTGGATGCTGCCAGGCACCAGCGGCCTGGAGCTGGCGCGCCGCCTGCGCAAGGAAGAACTCAGCCGCGAAGTCCCGATCATCATGCTCACCGCCCGCGGCGAGGAGATGGACCGGGTCAACGGGCTGGAAGCCGGCGTGGACGACTACGTGGTCAAGCCCTTCTCCACTCGCGAACTGATCGCCCGCATCAAGGCGGTCCTGCGCCGCAGCCAGGGCGACGACGGTTCGGGCATGGTGGAACTGGGCGGCCTGCGCATCGACGGCCCGGCCCATCGCGTGTTCGCCGGCGAGGACTCGGTGCCGATCGGCCCGACCGAATATCGCCTGCTGTATTTCTTCATGACCCATCCAGAGCGCGTGTACTCGCGCGCACAGCTGCTCGATCACGTATGGGGCGGCAGCGTGTACGTGGAGGAGCGCACCGTCGACGTGCACATCCGCCGCCTGCGCAAGACGCTGGAGCCGTGGAAGCTGGACGAGATGGTGCAGACCGTGCGCGGCGCTGGCTACCGCTTCTCCGCCAGCGTCTAAGCGCCCGCGGGCGGTTTGCCGGGCCGGCGGCGTTTGCCGATATGCTTGCTCGCCTTGTGGCGATCATGGCCCGACTGCATGCCTGAGCCGTTCTATCGTTCGTGGAAACTGCCGGCCGCCCTCGCGGCCGGCCTGGTGCTGGGCGGCCTTCTCGGTGCCTGGGCGGGAGGCCGCATGGCGCTTGGCGTGGCGCTTGTCGCTGTGGCGGAAACCGTCTTCCTGCTGACCCGAATCCGTCATGAAACACGGCACATCATGCCGCCGCACCCCACCATCAGCCCCTTGCAGCATGACCGCTTCATGACGCGTTCCCGTCGCATCGCCTCCAGTCTGCGTGACCTGCGCAGCGCCGCCGGCAGCCTGCCGGATGCCGTTGTCCTGCTGGACAACGAGCAGCATGTGCGCTGGTTCAATCACGCCGCCGAAGACCTGCTCGGCCTGCGCCGGCCGCAGGACCGCGGCATTCACCTGCACGAACGCCTGGGCACCACCGAGCTGGCCGGCTGGCTGCAGGACGGCGCGCACGAGCCGCTCAACGACGTGGTCGCGCCGGGCCATCCGAACCGGCACATCAATGTCACCCTGCTGCCGTTCGGCCGTCGCCAGCGCCTGTTGCTGGCGCGCGACATCAGCCACCTCACCCGGCTGGAACAGATCCGCCGCGACTTCGTCGCCAACGTGTCGCACGAGCTGCGCACGCCGCTCACGGTGATCCACGGCTATCTGGAACTGATCGACCCGGAAGACGTGCCCGAGCTGGCCCCGGTGCTGGGCGAGATGCGCGCGCAGTCCAAGCGCATGGGCCAGATCGTGGAAGACCTGCTGACCCTGTCGCGCCTGGAAACCCAGGACCACGTCACCGACGAGCGCGTGCCGATGTCGCCCCTGCTCGCCACCCTGCGCAAGGAAGCCGAGGCGCTGAGCCAGGGCCGCCACCACATCACCGTGGAGAACAGCGCCGAAGCCGACCTGCTCGGCTCGGCCAAGGACCTGCACAGCGCGCTGTCCAACCTGATGAGCAACGCCGTGCGCTATACGCCGACCGGCGGCAGCATCACGATCCGCTGGAAGCGCACCCCGGAAGGCGCCGTCTATTCGGTCAGCGACACCGGCTTCGGCATCCCCGCCGCCCACCTGGCCCGCCTCACCGAGCGCTTCTACCGCGTCTCCTCCAGCCGCTCGCGCGACAGCGGCGGCACCGGCCTGGGGCTGTCCATCGTCAAGCACGTGCTGAACCTGCACCAGGCGCGGCTGGAGATCCAGAGCGAGCCGGGCCAGGGTTCGACCTTCTCGTGCAGCTTCGGGCACGACCGCCTGCTGAAGCCGGGCGGCCCGGACGAGGCCTGATTAAAGCCCCTCTCCCACCGGGAGAGGGGTTGGGGTGAGGGTACGGGCGGAGCGAGGCGCCCCGCTCCGCCCGTACCCTCATCCGGCTGCCGCCACCTTCTCCCGGAGGGAGAAGGGTTCAGCCCCGGAGCGCTGCCGCCCATCACACTACGCGGCACTGCCGCATGAGCTTGCGACCCGCATCGGCCAGAATGCCGCGATGCGCCGTAAAGCCTCCACGTCGTCCCCAGTGATCGACCACACCATCGACTCCGCCGCCCCCGAGCTGTACCTGAGCCGCGAACTGGCCGCGCTGGAATTCAACTTCCGCGTGCTGGCCCAGGCCCGCGACCTCGAGGTGCCGCTGCTGGAGCGCCTGCGCTTCCTGAGCATCGTGGCCAACAACCTCGACGAATTCTTCGAGGTGCGCGTGGCCATGCTCAAGCATCACCACAGCTTCGGCTCGGCCGCGCCAGGACCGGACGGCATTCCCTCGGGCGAACTGCTGGCGCGCATCCGCAAGCGCGTGCTGGACCTGGTCGCCGCGCAGTACACCACCTGGCAGGACGAGCTCAAACCCGCGCTGGACGCCGAGGACATCCATTTCCTCACGCGCGACCGCTGGAGCGAGCGCCAGCGCCGCTGGCTGCAGGGCTATTTCGAGAACGAGGTGCTGCCGGTGCTGTCGCCGCTGGGCCTGGACCCGGCGCACCCGTTCCCGCGCATCCTCAACAAGACACTGAACCTGGCCGTGGTGCTGAAGGGCCGCGACGCCTTCGGCCGCGAAGGCCACATGGCGCTGGTGCGCGCGCCGCGCTCGCTGCCGCGGATCATTCGCCTGCCCAACGAGGTCTGCGGCGAAGGCGACCATTTCGTGTTCCTGGCCGAACTGCTGCAGGGCTTCGTCGACCAGATGTTCCCTGGCTTCAAGGTGGCCGGCTCGTACCAGTTCCGCGTCACCCGCAACAGCGAGCTGATGGTCGAGGAAGCCGAGGTGGAGAACCTGGCCCGCGCCCTCAGCGAGGAACTGCTCGGCCGCGGCTACGCCAAGCCGGTGCGGCTGGAGATCGGCGCGGATTGCCCGAAGGCGATCGTGTCGATGCTGATCGCCAACTTCGAGCTGGAAGAGAACGACGTCTATCGCTGCGACGGCCCGGTCAACATCATCCGCGCCGGTAGTGTCTACGACAGCCTGGACCGCCCCGCGCTCAAGTTCCCGCGCTTCACCCCGCAGCTGCCCAAGGCGTTCGACGCCAGCAAGTGCAAGTTCGAGGTGCTGCGCGAGCGCGACGTGCTGCTGCACCACCCGTACGAGTCCTTCATGACCGTGGTCGACCTGCTCGGCCAGGCCGCGCAGGACCCGCACGTGCTGGCCATCAAGCAGACCCTGTACCGCGCCGGCGCCGACACGCCGCTGGTCGACCTGCTGGTGGAAGCGGCGCGCAACGGCAAGGACGTCACCGTGGTGATCGAGCTGCGCGCGCGCTTCGACGAGGAGGCCAACATCCGCCTCGCCACGCGCCTGCAGGAAGCCGGCGTGCAGGTGGTCTACGGCGTGGTGGGCTACAAGACCCACGCCAAGATGCTGCTGATCGTGCGCCGCGAGGGCGAGGTGCTGCGCCGCTATGTGCACCTGTCCACCGGCAACTACCACCAGGCCAACAGTCGCGCCTACACCGACATCGGCCTGATGACCGCGCATGCGGAGATCGGCGAGGACCTGCACAAGGTCTTCCAGCAGCTCTCCGGCCTGGGGCCGATGATCCAGCTCAAGCGCCTGCTGCACTCGCCGTTCACGCTGTACAAGAGCGTGGTCGCCAAGATCGAGCGCGAGACCGCGCATGCGCTGGCCGGCAAGCCCGCGCGCATCGTGGCCAAGCTCAATGCGCTCAACGAGGCCCATGTGATCGAGGCGCTGTACCGCGCCTCGCAGGCCGGGGTGGAGATCGACCTGATCGTGCGCGGCGCCTGCACTTTGCGGCCGGGGCTGCCGGGCGTGTCCGAGCGCATCCGCGTGCGTTCCATCGTGGGGCGTTTCCTGGAGCACAGCCGGGTCTACTGGTTCGGCAACGACGGCGCGCCGGAAACCTATTGCGCGAGCGCGGACTGGATGGAACGCAACCTGATGCGCCGCATCGAGGTGGCCTTCCCCATCCTCGACCCCGCACTGGCCCAGCGCGTCTACGACGAAACCCTGGCCAACTATCTGGCGGACAACACCCAGGCCTGGCTGCTGGACAGCGACGGCCGCTATACCCGCGCCGTGCCGGGCGACGAGTCCCCGCACAGCGCGCAGCAATACCTGCTCGACAAGCTCAGCCCCACCATGCCGAAGGCCGTCACGCGCAGCTGACGCGCGCCGGACTGACGCAGCCCGGCGCCTGCGTGCGAGAATTCGCACTCAATCGCACGGAAACGAGCCCCCTGATGATTCAAGGCGAGCAGACCCCGATCAAGGATGGCGAGCTGATCGCCGCCATCGATATGGGTTCCAACAGCTTTCACATGGTGGTGGCGCGGGTGGAGCATGGCGAACCCCGGGTGATCGATCGCCTGCGCGACACCGTGCGCATGGCCGCCGGCCTGCGCGCCGACGGCACCCTCGACGCCGAGCACCGCGCCCGCGCGCTGAACTGCCTGGCCCGCTTCGGCCAGCGCATCGCCGGCCTGCCCTCGGCACGCGTGCGCGCGGTGGCCACCAATACGGTGCGGCGGCTGGCCTCGCCGCAGTCCTTCCTGGTCGCCGCCGAGACCGCGCTGGGCCACCCGGTGGAAATCGTCTCCGGCCGCGAGGAAGGGCGACTGATCTTCCTGGGCGCCTCGCACGACCTGCCGGCCTCGCGCGAGAACCGCCTGGTGATCGACGTCGGCGGCGGCAGCACCGAGTTCATCATCGGCCGCGGCCTGGCCCCGCTGCACACCGAAAGCGTGCAGGCCGGCTGCATCGCCTCGACCATGCGCTTCTTCCCCGGCGGCAAGCTCAATCGCAAGCGCTGGCAGCGCGCCACCGGCGAGCTCGGCGTGCTGCTGCAGCAGTTCGCCGAGGATTACCGCGAATCCGGCTGGATCGACGCCTACGGCTCGTCCGGCACCGCCAAGGCCATCGGCGGCGTGGTGCAGGCCATGAAATTCTCCGACGACGGCATCACCCCGGCCTCGCTGGCCGCGCTGCGCGACGCCCTGCTGGCCCAGGGCCAGGTCGGCGCGTTGAAGCTGCCGGGCCTGTCCGACGACCGCGCCCCAGTGATCGCCGGCGGCGTGGTGATCTTCGAGGCCGCGTTCGAGGCGCTGGGCATCCAGCGCATGCGCGTATGCGAAAGCTCGATGCGCGAAGGCCTGCTGTGGGACCTGCTGGGCCGCGCCGGCGGCACCGACCCGCGCACCGCCAGCATCGACGCGCTGGCCGCCCGCTACGGCGTGGACCGCGCGCAGGCGCGGCGCGTCGAATCGACCGCGCTGATGCTGTTCGACCAGGTCGCCAAGACCTGGAAGCTGGACGGCGAGGCGCGCGAATGGCTGTCGTGGGTGTCCCGCGTGCACGAGATCGGCCTGGCCATCGCGCACAGCCAGCACCATCACCACGGCGCCTACATCCTGCGCCATGCCGACCTGGCCGGCTTCTCGCGCCAGGAGCAGCAACTGCTCGCCGCGGTGGTGGAGGCGCACCGGCGCAAGCCGGAAAAGGCGCTGTTCTCCGCGCTGCCGCAGCGCTACCGCACCCTGGCGCGGCAGATCACTGCCCTGCTCCGCCTGGCCGTGCTGTTCCGCCGCGCGCGCCGCCCCGAATCCCTGCCGCAGATGCGCCTGGCCGCGACCAGCCAGCGCCTGCGGCTGGCCCTGCCCGCGGCCTGGCTGGAGCAGCATCCGCTGACCGAGGCCGACCTGGAGCAGGAGCGCCCGCCGATGGCCGAGCTGGGCCTCGCACTCGACCTGACCGCGCTTTGAGCATGCGTCGCGCGTTTTCCTGCGCCGCCGCCCTTAAGGCCACTCTCACCGCGTCCGCGTATCATGCGCGGATGCCTGACGCCGCCCGATCCGCCATGCAACGACTCCTCGCCCTGCTTGTCCTCCTGCTGCTGCCGTTCGCGCTGTCCGCCCAGGCGGCCAGGCAGGCGACAGCCGCGCCTTCCGCCCTGCCGCACCCGCAGGTGGTGCTGCACACCACCGCGGGCGACATCACGGTGGAGCTGTATCCGGACAAGGCGCCCAAGAGCGTCGCCAATTTCCTGCAGTACGTGCGCGAAGGCTTCTACAGCGGCACGGTGATGCACCGCGCGATTGCCGGCTACATGCTGCAGGGCGGCCTGTACACCCGCGACCTGCAGCCCAAGCGCACCCATTCGGCGATCGCCAGCGAAGCGGACAACGGCTTGTCCAACCTGCGCGGCACGCTGGCCGTGGCGCGCGGCGCCGATCCCAATTCCGGCACCTCGCAGTTCTTCTTCAACCTGGTGGACAACCGCCGCCTCGACTACGTCGGCAACCAGAACGGGCTGACCTGGGGCTTCGCCGTGTTCGGCAAGGTGGTGAAAGGCATGGACGTGGTCGACAAGATCGCCGGCCTGCCCACCCGCGCACTGGGTCCGTTCGCCAACGACGTGCCCAATCCGCTGCCAGTGATCGACAGCGCCTACGTGATCGGCGAGGAAGCGCCCGCGCGCGCCGCCAGCGCGGCGACGCCGCCGGCAGCCGCACCGGCCGCTCCCGCCACCAAGCCCGCCGCCAAGAAAGGCACGAAGGGCTGATGCATACGCTGTTCATCGCCGACCTGCACCTGGACGCCGGCCGTCCGCAGATCACGCGGCTGTTCGAGGATTTCCTCGCCAGCGAGGAGGCGCTCAGCGCCGATGCCGTGTACATCCTCGGCGACCTGGTCGAAGCCTGGGTCGGCGATGACGACGATGCGGAATTGCCGGCGCGCATAGCCGCGGCCACGCAGGCGCTGCGCGATGCCGGCGTGCCGGTGTACTTCATGGTCGGCAACCGCGACTTCCTGCTCGGCGAGGAATTCGCACGCCGCGCCGGCCTCACCCTGCTGGAGGACGGCACCGTGCACGAGCTGTACGGGCGCCCCACTCTTCTGATGCATGGCGATGTGCTGTGCACCGACGATGTCGCCTACCAGGCGGTGCGCAAGCAGGTGCGGACGCCGGAGTGGAAGGCGCAGATCCTCTCCATGCCGCTGGCGGCGCGCCGCGCGTTTGCGGCGAAGGCGCGCGAGGACAGCAAGGCGCATACCGGCAGCACCATGGAGACGATCATGGACGTCAATGCCGGCGCTGTTGCCGAGGCGATGGCCCATGCCGGCGTGACGCGGTTGATCCATGGGCATACGCATCGGCCGGCGGTGCATTCCATCGAGGTCGGCGGGCAGGCTGCCGAGAGGATCGTGCTGGGGGATTGGTATGAGCACGGGTCGGTGTTGCGGGTGACGCCGGAGGGTGTGGAGTTGCGGGGGCTTGTGCCAGGTTGAGTGGATCGACTTGGCCACTCTCCTCGTCATTCCGGCGCAGGCCGGAATCCAGTAGCGATGCGCTACGAAAAGGCGAGAGACAAAAAGCGTTTTAGTTTCCGCACAACATCAGACGGTGACGTCACTGGATTCCGGCCTGCGCCGGAATGACGGTTGATTGAGGTTTCGCTGCCGGTGGAGAGAGTGCCGCGCTGAAGCGCGGCGAATATTTATTCGCCACATATACAAAACGCCCTGCTAACGGGGCGTTTGTGTGTCGGCTTCGATGTGCGGTGCGCTTCGCCGTCACGCGTGGGATTGTGAGGCCCATCCATGGGCCTCACCCCTCCGCGCTTGCGCGCTGCGGGGCCAGCCTGCGGCTGTCCTTGTTGTTCCTGACAAATTTGTCGAACCGGTGGCTCGGCTTTGCCGAGTCACCGGTTCTCTGCACCCTCTCTCTCCGCCAGATACGCAAAACGCCCCTTGCGGGGCGTTTTGCGTATCTGGCGGAGAGAGAGGGATTCGAACCCTCGATAAGGCTTTTGACCCTATACTCCCTTAGCAGGGGAGCCCCTTCGGCCTCTCGGGCATCTCTCCATTTTTGTCCGCATTTCTGCGGAGCCGGCAAGGATACCGGCCGATGGGTCTTTCGTAAAGCCTTCAGGCGATCAATGCTCGTCCGAGCCGCCGCCTTCCGGTTTGTGCTCGTTCTGGATCCGCTGATAGATCTCTTCGCGATGCACGGCTACGTTCTTGGGCGCGTTGATGCCGATACGCACCTGATTGCCCTTCACGCCCAGGACGGTGACGGTCACCTCGTCGCCGATCATCAGGGTTTCGCCGACCCTGCGGGTCAGAATCAACATGTTTGCCACTCCATGAAAGCTATGTGGTCACAGGCCAGCAGATGATGAAACCTCACCCCTGAGTTACACCATCCGAGTTTTCGACGAACTGTCCATCGAAGGCCCTACCGCCTTCCCCGGCACAACGACGAGACGCTCGAAAGCGGCCGCCGGCTGGCTACGCACAACGCACGTAGCCGACATTCGACCGATACTAGCCGAGCGCCCGCGCGCTGCGCAATGCGCTCGGCCTATAGCATGTGGTCTATTCACCTAGGTTTTATCCAAGCCAGATTTATCCAGCGAGTCGCTCGCCGATCCAGGCCGGCAACGCTGCCAGCAAGCCCGGCAACGCGGCGGTGTCGGAGCCGCCGCCCTGGGCCATGTCCGGACGTCCGCCGCCCTTGCCGTCGATCTGGCTGGCCACGTGCGCGACCACGTCGCCGGCCTTGACGCGACCGAGCGCCTTGCCGTGCACGCCGGCGACGAGCGACACGCGGCCGTCCGCCGCGCCGGCAAGCAGCACCACGCAGTCGGCCAGCTGCTGCTTGAGCTGGTCGATGCCGTCGCGCAGTGCCTTCGCATCCAGGCCTTCGAGCCGGGCGGCCACCACCTTGATGCCGCCGACGTCCTGCGCGGATGCGGCCAGGTCGGCCGTGGCGGAACCGGCGGCCTTGGCGCGCAGCGATTCGAGTTCGCGCTCGAGCTTCTTCTGCTTGTCCAGCAGCTGGCGCAGCTTGTCGACCACTTCGTCGCCGCTGGTCGACAGCAGCTGCGAGAGTTCGCCGAGGCGGCGCTCCTCGTCGGTCACGTAGGCGAGCGCGCCGGCGCCGGTGACCGCTTCGATGCGGCGCACGCCGGAGGCGACGCCCGCTTCGCTGACGATCTTGAACAGGCCGATGTCGCCGGTGCGGCCGACATGCGTGCCGCCGCACAGCTCGGTGGAGAACTCGCCCATGCGCAGTACGCGCACTTCGTCGCCGTACTTCTCGCCGAACAGCGCCATCGCGCCGAACTCGATCGCCTGGTTGTAACCCATCTGATGCACTTCGGCTTGCGCATTGCGGCGCACCTCGGCATTGACCAGGTCTTCGATGCGCGCGAGCTCGTCGGCCGAGACCGGCTTGAAGTGCGCGAAGTCGAAGCGCAGGCGCTCCGGCGCGACCAGCGAGCCCTTCTGCGTGACGTGTTCGCCCAGCACCTTGCGCAGCGCGGCGTGCAGCAGGTGCGTGGCGGAATGGTTCAGCACGATGGCCTGGCGGCGCGCGCCATCGACCAGCGCGTCGACCGCGTCGCCGACGCGCAGCGGCTGCGCGCCCTGCCACTGGCCGGCATGGCCGAAGAACACGCCGCCCATCTTGAGCGTATCGGCCACGTCGAAGCGGCCGGCACTGTTGGCGAGGCTGCCGGTGTCGCCGACCTGGCCGCCGGATTCGGCATAGAACGGCGTGCGGTCGAGGATCACCAGGGCTTCCTCGCCCTGGGCCAGCTGCTGCAGCTGGATGCCATCGCGCACGATGCCGACGACCTGGCTGCCCTGCGCGGAGATGGCGTCGTAGCCGAGGAAGTCGGTGGGCTTGAGCTGGCTGGCCAGTTCGGCCGGCATGTTGCCCTTCGCCTTGAAGCTGCCGCCCTTGCGGCCACGCTCCTTCTGCTCTTCCATCGCGCGGTCGAAGCCTTCCATGTCCACCGACAGGCCGCGTTCGCGCGCGATATCGGCGGTGAGGTCGACCGGGAAGCCGTAGGTGTCGTAGAGGCGGAACGCGTCGGCGCCCGGGATGGTGTCGCCGGATTTCCCCGCCACTTCGTCGAATAGGCGCATGCCGTGTTCCAGCGTTTCGCCGAAGCGCTGTTCCTCGGTGCGCAGGGCTTCTTCGACGAAGGCCTGCTTGGCCGCCAGCTCCGGATACGCCGCGCCCATCTCCTCGACCAGCGGCTGGACCATCTTCCAGAAGAAATCGCCGCGCACGCCGAGCATCCAGCCGTGCCGCAGCGCGCGGCGGATGATACGGCGGAGCACGTAGCCGCGGCCTTCGTTGGAAGGCAGCACGCCGTCGACAATCAGGAAGGAGCAGGCGCGGATGTGGTCGGCGATCACGCGCAGCGACTTGTTGCCCAGGTCCGGCGTGGCGGTGAGCTGCGCGGCGACCTTGATCAGGTGCTCGAACAGGTCGATCTCGTAGTTCGAATGCACGTGCTGCAGCACCGCCGCCAAGCGCTCCAGGCCCATGCCGGTGTCCACGCACGGCGCGGGCAGCGGCGACAGCGTGCCGTCAGGCGCGCGGTCGAACTGCATGAACACCAGGTTCCAGATCTCGATGTAGCGGTCGCCGTCCTCGTCCGGCGAACCGGGCGGGCCGCCGGCGATCTCCGCGCCGTGGTCGTAGAAGATCTCGGTGCAGGGGCCGCAGGGGCCGGTGTCGGCCATCTGCCAGAAATTGTCGGAGGCGAACGGCGCGCCCTTGTTGTCGCCGATGCGCACGATGCGCTCGGCCGGCACCCCCATTTCCTTGTGCCAGATGTCAAAGGCCTCGTCGTCGGTGTGATAGACGGTGACCCAAAGCTTCTCGGCGGGCAGCTTGAACACGCCGGTCAGCAGCTCCCAGGCGTAGCGGATCGCGTCGCGCTTGAAGTAGTCGCCGAACGACCAGTTGCCGAGCATCTCGAAGAAAGTGTGGTGGCGCGCGGTATAGCCCACCGAGTCCAGGTCGTTGTGCTTGCCGCCGGCGCGCAGGCAGCGCTGCACGTCGGCGGCGCGCGCGTAGGGCAGCTTCTCGCTGCCCAGGAATACGTTCTTGAACTGCACCATGCCCGAGTTGGTGAACAGCAGCGTCGGGTCGCTGGCCGGCACCAGCGAGCTGGACGGCACGATGGTGTGGTCCTTGGAGCGGAAGAATTCGAGGAAGGTGGAGCGGATGTCGGCCGTTTTCATGCGTGCGGATCGAAAGGTCTGTGGCGCCGGTGGCTGCAGGCCACGCCGCGACAGAGCCGGACGATCAGTCGCTTTCGTCGGCCAACTCGTCCACTTCGGCGTGGGTAAGACCTCTTACTGTGGCGGCGGGGAAGCCCCGACGCAAGAGAAACTGAGCCCTGCGCTGCTTTTCGGCCGGATCCGCGCTGGCCTTGCCGCCGTAGCGGCGGCGCAGCTGGGCGGCGGCGGATGCGGCCCAGTCCACCTCGGCGGCATCCAGCAGCGCGCGGATGCGCGCATCGGACAGGCCGTGGCTCTTCAGCTCGGCGCGCAGGCGCGCGGGACCGTAGCCCTGGGCGGCGCGGCTGCGCACCAGCATCTCGCCGAAGCGCTCGTCGTCCTGGTAGTGCTGCGCGCCGAGCCGGTCCAGCGCGGCCGCGGCTTCGTCGGCCTCGTAGCCGCCCTGGCGCAGCTTGCGGCCCAGCTCGCGGCGGGAGTGTTCGCGGCGCGCGAGCATGCCCAGCCCCTTGGCGTAGGCCGTGGCCTTCTCCCGCTTTTCAGATGGTTGCTTATCCGGAGAAGACTTGTCGGAGCGGTCTTTAGGCATGCGCTGTATCCGGCGTCAGCAGTTGATCGCGACCAGGCCCAGCCAGAACGCTCCCACCAGGCCCGCGAAGGCGCCGATGGCCAGGCCGATGACGGCGACCACGCCTTGCGCCAGCAGACGCGCTAACAGGCTGCGCTGGGCGGGTACGGTCGGAGCTGGTGTGGTGGCCATGCGGAACATCTCCGGGCGGCTCAATGCGTGGCAGGCCGTGCGGCGATCCGGCCTGTGATCTGGTCCGCCAGGTCGTCGGCGTCCTGGCCGGCCTGGTGGACCGCGTTCAAGATCGCCGGGGCGTCCAGGCCGCCGGGGCGCGAGGCCTCGGCCAATGCCCAGGTGCGCGCGGCGCGACGGCCGCTGCGGCAATACAGCAGGACCGGGGTCTGCTCGCGGGCCAGCGTGCGGCCCAGCGTTTCGATCGCGCCGGAGGGCACGTCGCCGTGCGCCACCGGGATGTAGTCGAACTGGAGCCCTTGCCCCGCGGCCGCCTCGCCCATCGTGCTGGCCGAGGGCTGCCCGGCGGCTTCATGGTCCGGGCGCAGGTCGACCACGGCCCGGAACCCTTGCGATTTCAGCGCCGCCAGCTGCTCCGGGCCGATCTGCTCGGAAATCCACACGCCCGGCACGAGGGCCTTGGCATCGACGTGCGCCTTGGCGTCGCCGTGCCGGTCGAATGCGGCGGTGGCCAGCACCGCCGCCGCACCGAGCACGATGGCCGCGATAAAAGTCCAGCGTAGCTTAGGCATGTTCCCTGCCCCTTATTGCCCGGATCGGGCATGACCCGGCCGAGTATGGACGGACCATGCTGATTAGATCAGGCTGGCTCCGATCAGGCTTCCTCGAGCGCTTCCTCGGACGCCGGCGTGCCCTTGCCGCTGCTCACCAGCAGGCGGGCACGCAGTTCCTTGTCCACTTCGTTGGCGATGGCCGGGTTGTCGCGCAGGAACTGGCGCACGTTCTCCTTGCCCTGGCCGATACGGTCGCCCTTGTAGCTGTACCAGGCGCCGGACTTCTCGATCAGGTTCTGCGCCACGCCCAGCTCGATGATCTCGCCCTCACGCGAGCTGCCCTCGCCGTAGAGGATCTCGAACTCGGCCTGGCGGAACGGCGGCGCCACCTTGTTCTTGACCACCTTGACGCGGGTCTCCGAACCGATCACTTCCTCGCCCTTCTTCACCGCGCCGATGCGGCGGATGTCCAGGCGCACCGAGGCGTAGAACTTCAGCGCGTTGCCGCCGGTGGTGGTCTCGGGGCTGCCGAACATCACGCCGATCTTCATGCGGATCTGGTTGATGAAGATCACCAGGCAGTTGGACTTCTTGATGTTGGCGGTGAGCTTGCGCAGCGCCTGGCTCATCAGGCGCGCGTGCAGGCCGACGTGGGAGTCGCCCATCTCCCCTTCGATTTCCGCCTTCGGCGTGAGCGCGGCGACCGAGTCGACCACCACCACGTCCACCGCGCCGGAGCGCACCAGCATGTCGGCGATTTCCAGCGCCTGCTCGCCGGTGTCGGGCTGGGAGACCAGCAGGTCGTCCACGTTGACGCCCAGCTTGGCGGCGTAGGTGGGGTCGAGCGCGTGCTCGGCGTCGACGAAGGCCGCGGTGCCGCCGTTCTTCTGGCAGTTGGCGATCACCTGCAGGGTGAGCGTGGTCTTGCCCGAGGATTCCGGGCCGTAGATCTCGACCACGCGGCCGCGCGGCAGGCCGCCCACGCCAAGCGCGATGTCCAGGCCCAGCGAACCGGTGGACACCGTCTCGATGGCGTCGTCGGTGCGGTCGCCCATGCGCATGACCGCGCCCTTGCCGAACTGCTTTTCGATCTGGCCGAGGGCGGAGGCGAGCGCCTTGCGCTTGTTGTCATCCATCGTCTGGTATCCCGAATGCTTGAGGAGTGGTGGTCAGGTGCCGTGCATGATGCGCCCGCCGTGTCTCAGGGACTGCGATCACGCAGACGAGCAGTATCCCATACCGGTCAAGTCCGCCCGTGTAGGCGAAAACTGGTCAATCCGTCAGCGCCTTGCGCACGCCGACGAGGGCAGCGGCCACGGTCTGGCGCCGGATCGCCTCGCGATCGCCGTCGAACCGGAACAGCCGGCCATGCGCATAGCCGCCACGGCGCTTCCAGCCGATCCACACCGTGCCCACCGGCTTGTCCGGCGTGCCGCCGCTGGGCCCGGCGATGCCGGTGACCGCCACCGCCATGCCCGCGCCGAAGCGCGCCAGCGCGCCGGAAACCATTTCCAGCACGGTCTCCTCGCTGACCGCGCCGGTGCGTTCGAGCGTGCGCGGGTTGACGCCGAGCAAGGCTTCCTTCGCCTCGTAGCTGTAGGTCACCACGCCGGCGTCGAACCAGGCCGAGCTGCCCGGCAGGTCGGTAAGCGCCTTGGCGATCCAGCCGCCGGTGCAGGACTCGGCGGTGACCAGCATCAGCTTGGCGGCCAGCGCGGCCTCGGCTACCTCGCGGGCGAGCGCCGCGAGATCGGCGTCGGTGGGAAGGGACGACAACGACATGGAAACTCCACAACAAGCGGGGCGCACCGGATGCGCAGGTGCGAAGCGGGCTGTTCTACCCCTTAATGACGTGCGGGCCAAGACTTGACCCGCGGCGACTCCAGCGCTTGCGACGGATTCGCACTCAGAAATCGTAGCTGCCGCTCAACAGCACGCTGCGCCGCTCCACCAGCGGCACGAAGCTGTCGTCGAAATCCTCTGCGCGCAGCTGCCGCCCCAGCAGGTTGCGCACGCCCAGGGTCACGCTCCAGCGCGGCGCGCGGTAAAAAATATTGGCGTCGAGGCTGTACTGGCCGGGATTGCGGAAGGTGAGCCGGTCGGTGCCGAACCAGTTGCCGTCGAGCAGGCTGATGGCGCTGCTGCGCGCGTGCACGCCGGCGCCGATGCCCCAGCTGGCTCGCGCCGCGGGATCGAAGGTGTAGCTGGTCCAGGCGTCGAAGCGATGCCGCGGCGCACCGGGAACCGGCGCGCCGTCGTGCTTGCGCACGCGCGCATAGGTGTAGCTCGCGCTGACATCCAGCCCCGGCGCCAGCCGGCCGTTGAGCTCCGCCTCGAAACCCTGGTTGGTCTGGCCGGGGCCGCGATAGCCGAAATACGGCGGCTTCGGCGAGAACAGGTCGGTGCTGCGGTCGAGCATGATCCGGTACCAGGCCACGGTCAGGCGCGCCCGGTCCTGGGCGAGGTCGAACTTGGCGCCGGCTTCCAGCTGCCGCGACAGCGCCGGCAGCAGCGGCTTGCCATTCTTGCCGAGCACCGTGTCGGGCTGGAAGCCGTGCGACAGGCTGGCATAGAGCGCCACCCCGGGCCGCGGTTTGTAGACCAGGCCGAGGTTGGGCACCCATTCCGCCTTGCGCCGCGTCCACGGCCTGCCGTCGAGATGCTCAGTTTCCAGCACGTAGGCGGAGCGGCGGATCGCCACCAGCGCGTTCCAGCGCTCGCCCAGCTGGATCTGGTCCTGCAGGAACAGGCCGCTGTCGGTGATCCAGGGATTGCCGGAAAACGCGAACTTGCTGGCGCCGAACGGGTGCACCACCTGGTCCGAGGTCAGCGAGTCGACCGGCGGCAGGCGTTCGCCGCCCAGGATGTCGACGCTGCCGTCGCCGACGGTGGCCTGCACATCCTCGAAGCGGCCGACGCGGGCGCGCGAGTAGTCGAAGCCGAGCATCACCTTGTGGCGCGTGGCGCCGAGCTCGAACGCCGCGACCAGTTCGTTCTGCAGCGTGTAGAACGCGTCCGTGTAGCGGTACTTGTCCGCCAGCGCGAACGCGCTCTGGTCGTACGGCGAGAAAAACACCCACCAGGCCTGCTGCATGCTGGACTCGTGCACGTACTGCGCGCGGCTGCGCAGCGACCAGGTGTCGTCGAAGGCGTGCTCGAACAGGTAGTAGTAGCGGGTCGTGCGGAACTGCGCGTGGTCCTGCGCATTGCCCAGCAGCAGTCCGGGCGGCGTCGCCGACGATGGCGTGCCGTCCGACCAGGCGACGTGGTCGGGCATCGGAAAGCGGTTGACCATGCGCGACAGGCCGACGATCCATTGCGTATCGCGCCCGTTCCAGCCCAGCGAAGGCGCGACGTAGTTGGTGCGCCGCCCGGCATAGCCCTGCGGCGTAAGGTCGGTGCGGTCCAGCGAGAACACCGCGCGATAGAGCCAGCGCCCGCCGCCATCGAGCTTGCCGGCGAAGTCGCCGTCGAGCTGGGTATCGCCATGGCTGCCCAGCGCCCAGCTCAGCCGGTGCATCGGCGTGGCCTGCGGCTTCTTCATCACCAGGCCGACCAGGCCGCCGAAATTGTTGTTGGCCGAGACGTCGCCCAGGATCGACTGCGGCCCGCGCGGCACTTCGATGCGCTCCACCGCCACCAGCGGCGGCAGGTCGCCCACGCCGACCACCGCGTTGGGCATGCCGTCGGTCAGGCCGTTGCCGGTGCGGAAGCCGCGGATGAAGAACTGCGGCAGGCCCACGTTGGTGTCCAGGTATTGCACGCCGGCCACGGTACGCAGCGCGTCGGGCACGGTGCGGTCCTGGCGCGCATCCATCAGGTCGCGGGTGACCAGGCCGATCGACTGCGGCAGGTCGGCCGGATCGGCGTCCATGCGCACCGAGCCGTTGGCGAAATCCGCCCGGTAGCCCTCGGCGAACAGTCCCACCGCGCGCACCGGTGCCAGGTCGGTGACCGGCACCGGCGGCGTTTCGGCATGGCTGGCCAGCGCCGATGCCGGCCGGATCACCACGGTGGTGGCGCCGATGTAGCGATAGGTCAGCGTGGTGTCGCGCAGCAGCTGGGCCAGCGCGTCTTCGCGCGCCAGTTCGCCCTGCACCGGCGCGGAGCGCAGCGCTGCCGCCAGCTGGCCGGAGACCAGCACCTGCACATTGGCCTGGCTGCCGTAGGCGATCAGCGCCGAGGCGAGCGGCTGGGCGGGGATGGCGAAGCGCAGGCGCGCCTGGACAGCGCTGTCATCGTTCGCCGCGGCTGCACGGGACGTCCACGGCGACGCCACCATGCAGCCGCAAGCGAACAGCCACCCGAAACGCCCCATGTCCCTCGACGAGTCCCAGACGAAAACGAGGAGTGTGACATGGCAGGCAAATCAATAGGAATTCGTCTTAGTCCGAAATGCAGGCATCGATTCAGCCGTCCGTCGGCCAAGCTTGCACCTCACTGACGCGCGGTCGGTTCGCGACGGCTCAGCACCACCTCGTCCGGCCGCATCTCCACGCGCAGCGGCAGCACCTGCGGCAAGGCTTCCAGCCAGCGGTCGATGGCGTCGGTGCGGACGGTGCCGCTGAAGGCCAGCGAGCCCAGCCCGGCGTCCGCGATGCGCACCGGACGGCGGCTGTAGCGATTGAGGCTGGCGATCACCACTTCCAGCGGCTCGTTGTCGAATTCCAGGCGCTGCTCGCGCCAGGCCGCGGTCCGCGCCGGATCGACCTGGCTCACCTGCAGCCCGGCCCCCGGCACATAGACCACGCGCTGGCCGGCGACGGCTTCGTGCACGCCGACGGCGCCGGGCGCGGTGACCAGCACGCGGCCCTCGGCCACGTCGACGATCACCCGGTCACCGCCGCGCCGCACATCGAACGCGGTGCCGATGTCGCGGATGTGCACCTGGCCGGCGCGCACTTCGAACGGCGTGTCGTCCGGGGCGATCTGGAAAAAGGCTTCGCCTTCGTTCAACTCCACCTTGCGCAGCTGGCTGTCGAAGCGCGCGGCCAGCCGCGTGGCGCCGCCCAGTGCGACGCGGGTGCCGTCCGGCAGGCGGATGTCCTCGCGCTGCGCCACGGCGCTGGCGTAATCGCGCGCCACGGTGGCGGTGAGCAGGCCCCACGCCAGGTAGCCGCCGACCGCCGCCGCGGCGAAGCCGGCGGCCCAAGCCAGCGGCAGCCACGGGCGGCCAGGCCGGCGGGCCGGGAAGGCTCGTCGCAGCGTGGCGCGCGAGGCATCGTCCAGCAGCTCCACCTCGTCGGCGAGCGCATTGACGCGCTCGAACGCGGCCAGGTGCGCCTCTTCCGCGGACCAGGCGATCCACTGCAGCAGGGTCGCCTCGGACACGTCGGGATCGCGCAGGCGCAGGCGCCAGTCGGCGGCGGTGCGCAGCAGCGCTTCTTCGTTCGCATGGATGCCGGACATCAGCATTCCTCCATCTGGTCGACCCGCGCCCGGCAATGCGCCAGGGCCCGCGTCACGTGGTAGCGCACCATGCGCTCGCTCAGCTTCATGGCGCGCGCCACCGCGCCGAAATCCAGGCCTTCGACCATGTGCGCCATGAAGGCTTCCCTCGTCTTCGGCGGCAGTTCGCCCAGCGCCTGTTTCAAGCCATGCAGGCGTTCGACCGCCATCGCCCGGCGTTCCGGCGCCGGCGCGGTCTGCGCTTCGCGGATCGCCACCTCGTCGACCGCGCGGGCATGGATGCCGCGCTGGCGCAGCCGGTCCATGGCCAGGTTGGAGGCGGTGCGGAACAGATAAGCGCGCAGGTCGTCGACGCTGTCGGGACGCGCCAGCGTCAGCATGCGCACGTAGGCTTCCTGCGCGACCTCCTGCGCGTCCGACGGCGATTGCAGCCGGCACTGCAGGAACGCCAGCAGCGCACGGTGATGCGTGCGGCACAGCGCTTCGAGGCGAGCGACATGCGTCGCCGTGCGGGTGGCCGGATCGTCCGGATGGGGGCTCACGGTATCCACGCGGGCTCCTGCGGCAGGAAGGGCATCAACGGTGCAGCGCCGCGCGGCGCGAACTGCGGCGCGCTGTCGGCATGCGGCGCGGCGCGCCCCAGGGCATCGGTCAGGATGCGTTCGGCGGCGACGCGCAGCGCCTCGCGCCGGCGGAATGCGGCGCGGTGCTGGCTGGGCACCTCCGCCTCGCTCTTGCGCGGCGCGTCCAGCGGCAGCGCGAACCAGTCGCCGCCGGCCTCGGCCACGCCGTGCTGCTCGGTCCAGAACGCATCGTAGTCCGCCTGGAACGAGCCCGCTCGGCGGCGGCTCAGCGGATGCGCCCGGTTGGCGATGCCCAGCACGCGGCCGATGCCGGCATGGCGCGCGAACGCGCAGGCCAGCGACAGCATCAGCTGCTTCGGGCGCATGCCGTGCATCTGCCTGGTGAGTTCGCGCACCACCTCGCGCGCATCGTCGCCGCCGGGGCCCTGCAGGCAGCCGACGGCCAGCGCCTGGCCGTCGTCGATCACGGTGAACACGATGCGGTACAGCGTGCGCCCGCCGATCTCCTCCAGCTGGATGCCCAGCTCGCCTTCGCAGCCCTTGTCGATCGAAGGACGCAGGCTCAGCACCAGCTCGCTGCCATCCTTCAGCGCCAGCAGGCCGAGCGGCACGCCGCCCTCGACATAGATCGCGTCGAACAGCGGCGCCGGCAGCTTCGCCAGAGCGAAGCGGTAGTGCGCCAGCAGCGCGCGCAGGCGATCGCGGCGGCGCCAGCCGTCATTGACGAAGCGATGCAGATGGCGCTCGAGCAGGCGCGGATCGCGGCGGCGGCAGGCGCGCATGCGCGGCTCGCCCTGCACGAAGCGCACGTAGCGCGTATGCAGCAGCGGCAGGCACAGCGCGCGGGCCAGGTACTTGGCCGCTTCGCGCAGCCGTGCGCGCGGCGCCTGCGGCCAGTCCTGGCGCTGGCGCAGCGAGGCGAGCCAGCCGTGTACCGGCGCGACGGGCAGGTGCCGCCGCAAGCGCGCGGCCATGTCCGGGACCATGCCCATGGCGATGCCATCCGGGGAATGAGGGCGGGTGTTCAAGCGGGGAAGCTCGCGAATCGTTAGAGACCCCCGGAGGACGAACTTGCCAGGCGTTTTTGAAATGCGACGGCGGCACCCCGGTACCTGTCGCGTCAGTGACTTGCGCCGCTCCCCTCGTTTGCCGCGCCCCCAGGCCGTATGCTTCGCCTCTTTCGCTCCACCTTCCGCCGTCGCCGCGAACCACGCGGCCAGCCCGCGCCGGAAGCGCCACCGGAACGCACGGACACCGATGACGGACGCCCATCTCGAACACACCCCGCTCATGCGCCAGTACCTGACGGCCAAGGCCGCGCACCCCGAGGTGCTGCTGTTCTTCCGCATGGGCGATTTCTACGAGCTGTTCTACGACGACGCGCGCAAGGCGGCGCGCCTGCTCGACATCACGCTCACCCAGCGCGGCCAGTCGGCCGGCCAGCCGATTCCGATGGCCGGCGTGCCGTATCACGCGCTGGAGAATTACCTGGCCAAGCTGGTGCGGCTGGGCGAGTCGGTGGCGATCTGCGAGCAGATCGGCGATCCGGCGCTGGCCAAGGGCATCGTCGAGCGCAAGGTGGTGCGCATCGTCACGCCGGGCACGGTGACCGACGCCGCCCTGCTGGAAGAACGCCGCGACAATCTGCTGCTGGCCATCGCCGCCGGTCCGCAGGCCAGCTACGGCCTGGCCTGGGTGGATCTGGGCAGCGGCCGCTTCCTGCTCAGCGAAGTGCCCGGCGCCGAGGCGCTGGCGGCGGAACTGGCGCGCCTGCAGCCGGCCGAGACCCTGGTCGACGAAGCGGTGGCCTGGCCCAAGCTGGTCAGCACCCTGCCCGGCCTGCGCCGGCGGCCGCCCTGGCATTTCGACAGCGATGCGGCGCGGCGCGAATTGAACCGCTTCTTCGGCACGCGCGACCTCGGCGGCTTCGGCGTCGACAACCTGCCGCTGGCGATCGCCGCCGCGGGCTGCCTGCTGGGCTATGTCGAGGAGACCCAGAAGAGCGCGCTGCCGCACGTCTCCGGCATGGCGGTGGAAAGCGCCGGCGAGACCATCGCGATGGACGCCGCCACGCGCCGCAACCTGGAACTGGACACGCACCCGAGCGGCCGCACCGAGCACACCCTGCTCGGCGTGCTGGACGAAAGCGTGACGCCGATGGGCGCGCGCCTGCTGCGCCGCTGGCTCAACCGCCCGCTGCGCGCGCGCGACACGCTGCGCCGGCGCCACCAGGCGATCGGCGCGCTGCTCGACAACCGCGCCTACGAAAATCTGCGCGAACGCCTGCGCGGCATCGGCGACCTGGAACGCATCCTGGCCCGCGTGGCGCTGCGCTCGGCGCGTCCGCGAGATCTCTCCACGCTGCGCGACGGCCTCGCCGCCGCACCATTGCTGCGCGAAGAGATTGCCGCGCTGGACAGCCCGCTGCTGCATGCCCTGGTCGAGCGCATCGGCGACCACGCCGACAACGCCGCCCTGCTCGCCGCCGCGGTGGTGCCGCAGCCGCCGGTGCTGCAGCGCGACGGCGGCGTGATCGCCGACGGTTACGACGCCGAACTGGACGAACTGCGCCGCCTGTCCACCCACGCCGACCAGTACCTGGTCGAGCTGGAGGAACGCGAGAAGGCCGCCAGCGGCATCGCCACGCTGAAGGTCGGCTACAACCGCGTGCACGGCTACTACATCGAGATCAGCAAGGCGCAGTCCGAGAAGGCGCCGACGCATTACACGCGCCGCCAGACCACCAAGAACGCCGAGCGTTACATCACCGAGGAACTGAAGACCTTCGAGGACAAGGTGCTTTCGGCCAAGGAGCGCTCGCTGATGCGCGAGCGCGCGCTGTACGAGGCGCTGCTGGACACGCTCACCGAACGCCTGGAACCGCTGAAGTCCGCCGCCGCCGCGATGGCCGAGCTCGACGTGCTTGCCACCCTGGCCGAGCGCGCGTCCGCGCTGGACTGGAGCCAGCCGCAGCTCACCGACGAACCGGGCCTGCGCATCGAGCGCGGCCGCCACCCGGTGGTGGAGAAAGTGCGCGCCGAGCCGTTCGAGCCCAACGACCTGAAGCTCGACGACGCGCGCCGCATGCTGGTGATCACCGGTCCGAACATGGGCGGCAAGTCGACCTACATGCGGCAGAACGCGCTGATCGTGCTGCTCGCGCATATCGGCAGCTACGTGCCGGCCAGCGCGGCGGCGATCGGGCCGGTCGACCGCATCTTTACCCGCATCGGCGCAGGCGACGACCTGTCGCGCGGCCAGTCCACCTTCATGGTGGAGATGAGCGAGACAGCCAACATCCTGCACAACGCCACCGAGTCCAGCCTGGTGCTGATGGACGAAGTGGGCCGCGGCACCAGCACCTACGACGGCCTGGCGCTGGCACGCGCCGCGGCGGTGCACCTGGCCGCCAGCAGCCGCGCGTACACGCTGTTCGCCACGCATTATTTCGAGCTGACCGAGCTGGCCAACGAATATCCGACCATCGCCAACGTGCACCTGGATGCGGTCGAATACGGCGAGCAGCTGGTCTTCATGCATGCGGTGAAGGAAGGCCCGGCCAACCGCAGCTTCGGCCTGCAGGTGGCGGCGCTGGCCGGCCTGCCCAAGTCGGTGATCGCCGATGCGCGGCGCACGCTGGCGGAGCTGGAGCGCGGCATGCATCAGCAGGCATCGGCGGCGAAGCTGAAGATGGACGATTCGCCGCAGCTGGGGCTGTTCGCGCCGGCGGAGCCGTCAGCGGCGGAGCGCGCCTTGGAGGAAGTCGATCCGGATGCGTTGACGCCGCGCGAGGCGTTGGAGGTGTTGTATCGCCTCAAGGCGTTGCTTTGAGGCGATCTGATTTGTGCCCGGCGTTGAGGCGCGAGGAAGGCGCCGGCAGCCGGATGAGGATTCGAGCGGAGCTGAGCGCATCGCTGTTGCGCTCCGCCCGAACCCTCACCCCAACCCCTCTCCCGGAGGGAGAGGGGGTCACCTCACCATTTCAAAGTGGAACCCTTCTCCCTCCGGGAGAAGGTGGCGGCAGCCGGATGAGGGTTCGAGCGGAGCTGAGCGCATCACTGTTGCGCTCCGCCCGAACCCTCACCCCAACCCTCTCCCGGAGGGAGAGGGGATCACCTCACCGTTTCAAAGTGGAACCCTTCTCCCTCCGGGAGAAGGTGGGGGCAGCCGGATGAGGATTCGAGCGGAGCGGAGCGCATCACTGTTGCGCTCCGCCCGAACCCTCACCCCAACCCCTCTCCCGGAGGGAGAGGGGATCACCTCACCATTTCAAAGTGGAACCCTTCTCCCTCCGGGAGAAGGTGGCGGCAGCCGGATGAGGGTACGGCCGGAGCGATGCACATCACCCTCGCGCTCCGCCCGTACCCTCACCCCAACCCCTCTCCCGGAGGGAGAGGGGATCACCTCACCATTTCAAAGTGGAACCCTTCTCCCTCCGGGAGAAGGTGGCGGCAGCCGGATGAGGGTTCGGTCGGAGCGGTGCACATCCCACTTGCGCTGCGCCCATATCCCCTAAGGCAATAACAGTCCGATGCACTTACGCCGCCACCGGCAATGGCGCCGGGAACGGCTCGCGCCACGCCGGCAGCGCCATCATCCGTTCGTGCCAGCGCTGGATGTTCGCAAAGTCGTCCACCGGCAGGCGCGCCTCTTTCGCCCACGGCAGCAGCACGCCCACGCCGAAATCGGCGATGCTGAGCTTGTTGCCCACCAGGTAATCGCGCGTCGCCAGATGCGTATCGAGAATGGCCGCGAAGCGCAGGAAGAAACCGGTCGCCTCTTCCACTGCCGCCGGATTCGGTTCGCCCAGACCCGCCCACGGCTTGATCACATGCTCGAAGTAGAGCGAGCTGCCGTGGCGCGAGAAATGCGCGATGTCCCAGGACAGCCAGCGCAATACTTCCACCTGGCTGGCGGCGTCCGACGGCCACAGGTCAGAGCCTGCCTTTACCGCCAGATGGGCCATGATCGCCGTGCTTTCCCACAGATGCAGGTCGCCGTCGACCAGCAACGGCACCTTGCCGTTGGGGTTCTGCTCGAGGAAGGCGGGCGCGCGATGCTCGCCCTTGGACAGATCCACCCGGATGAACTCCACCGGCGATCCCAGATACTTCGCGACCGCACATGCCTTGCGCGGGTTCATGGTCTCTGCGTAGTACAACTTCATGGTCGTGCCTCCATGGGAATGAGGGCTCCGCCCTCGGGGGAATGAGCGGAAGTCTGCCGGCGAACTACATATGTTCAAGAACATATTCTGCTTCGGGAGTAGGCTTGCGCCGCTTCCCCTGCCCTGCATGACGCCGCCATGCCCTACACCGCCGAGCACAAGCAGAAAACCCGCCAGCGCATCGTCGAGTGCGCGCGCGAGCTGTTCAATCGCCGCGGATTCTCCGAGGTATCCATCGACGAGATCATGCGCCACGCGGGCCTGACCCGCGGCGGCTTCTACAACCACTTCAAGGCGAAGGAAGAGCTGTACGCCGAGACCGTCGCGGCCTACATGCATTTCGATCCGTCGCAGCGCTGGAGCGGCATCCGGTTCGATCCGCAGGCGACCGGCACGGCCTGTGCGCAGCAGATGGTCAACATCTACCTGTCCACCGCGCATCTCGAAGACGTCGAAGGCCATTGCCCGCTGGTCGCCCTGCCCGCCGACGCGGCGCGCGCCGGTCCGCAGGCGCGCATGGCCTACTGCAAGCTGGTCGAGCACATGGCCGGCATGCTGAGCGGCGGCCTGGAAGGTTTCGAAGGCGAAGAGGCGCGCAAGCGCGGCCTGGCGATCACCGCGCTGTGCGTGGGCGGCATGGTGCTGGCGCGCACCATCGACGATCCGGCCTTCGTGGAGGAAGTGCGGCTGGCGGCGCGCGACCTGGCCTTGCAGCTGATCGGACCGGACGCCGGCACATCGATAGCCTGAAGCTATGGCAAGCATCGGAACAATCTAGTTCACCTAAGGAGGCCACCTGCGTAGATTTGGAACGGCAAGCCAGCCGACGCCAGCCAGCCACTTCGACCAGAAGGAATTCCCCGTGAATCAAGATCCCCATATCGTCACTCCCACTTCCGAGACGGCGCCCGAGCTGGCGCGCGAGTCGAAGTGCCCGGTCCATCACGCCGGCAAGAGCGGCACCAGCAACAAAGACTGGTGGCCGAATCAGCTGAATCTGAAAATCCTGCACCAGCATTCCCCGCTGTCCGATCCGATGGACGGCGATTTCGATTACGCCAAGGCCTTCGACCAGCTCGACTTCGAGGCGCTCAAGCGCGACCTGCGCGCGCTGATGACCGATTCGCAGGACTGGTGGCCAGCCGACTTCGGCCACTACGGCCCGCTGTTCATCCGCATGGCCTGGCACAGCGCGGGCACCTATCGCACCGGCGACGGCCGCGGGGGCGCCGGCGCGGGCCAGCAGCGTTTCGCGCCGCTCAACAGCTGGCCGGACAACGGCAACCTGGACAAGGCGCGCCGCCTGCTGTGGCCGATCAAGCAGAAGTACGGCCGCAACATCTCCTGGGCCGACCTGATGATCCTGGCCGGCAACGTCGCGCTGGAATCGATGGGCTTCAAGACCTTCGGCTTCGCCGGCGGCCGCCCCGACGTGTGGGAGCCGGAAGAAGACGTCTACTGGGGCACCGAGACCACCTGGCTGGGCGGCGACAAGCGCTACTCCGGCGAGCGTGACCTGGAGAACCCGCTCGCGGCCGTGCAGATGGGCCTGATCTACGTGAACCCGGAAGGCCCCGAGGGCAAGCCCGATCCGCTCGCCGCGGCGAAGGACATCCGCGAGACCTTCGCCCGCATGGCGATGAACGACGAGGAGACCGTCGCGCTGATCGCCGGCGGCCACACCTTCGGCAAGACCCACGGCGCCGGCCCGGCCGAGCACGTGGGCGTGGAGCCCGAAGGCGCCGATATCGAGGAACAGGGCCTGGGCTGGCGCAGCAGCTTCAACAGCGGCAAGGGCTCGCATGCGATCACCAGCGGCCTGGAAGTGACCTGGACCAGCTCGCCGACCAAGTGGAGCAACAATTTCTTCTGGAATCTGTTCGGCTACGAGTGGGAGCTGACCAGGAGCCCGGCCGGCGCGCACCAGTGGAAGCCCAAGGGCGACGCCGGCGCGAACACGGTGCCGGACGCGCATGACAGCTCCAGGCGCCACGCCCCCGCCATGCTGACCACCGACCTGGCGCTGCGCTTCGATCCCGCCTACGAAAAGATCTCGCGGCGCTTCCTGGAGAACCCGGACCAGTTCGCCGACGCCTTCGCCCGCGCCTGGTTCAAGCTGACCCATCGCGACATGGGCCCGCGCGCCCGCTATCGCGGTCCGGAAGTGCCGGCCGAAGACCTGATCTGGCAGGACCCGATCCCGGCGGTCGACCACCCGCTGGTCGAGGCGAACGACCTCGCCGCGCTCAAGAGCAAGCTGCTCGCCTCGGGCCTGTCCGTGGCCGAGCTGGTCTCCACCGCCTGGGCCTCGGCTTCCACCTTCCGCGGCTCCGACAAGCGCGGCGGTGCCAACGGTGCGCGCATCCGCCTCGCGCCGCAGAAGGACTGGGCCGCCAACCAGCCGGAACAGCTGGCCAAGGTGTTGAAGGTGCTGGAAGGCATCCAGCGCGAGTTCAACGCGGCGCAGTCCGGCGGCAAGCGGATCTCGCTGGCCGACCTGATCGTGCTGGGCGGCAACGCCGCCGTCGAACAGGCGGCGAAGCAGGCCGGCGTCGATGTCGCCGTGCCGTTCGCGCCGGGCCGCATGGACGCTACGCAGGAGCAGACCGACGTCGAATCCTTCACCGTGCTCGAACCGGTGGCGGATGGCTTCCGCAACTTCCTCAAGCAGCGCTACAGCGTGCCGTCGGAGGTGCTGCTGGTCGACCGGGCCCAGCTGCTGACGCTGAGCGCGCCGGAGATGACGGTGCTGGTCGGCGGCCTGCGCGTGCTCGACACCAATGTCGGCCATACCAGCCATGGCGTGTTCACCCGGCGCCCCGGCACGCTGAGCAACGACTTCTTCGTCAACCTGCTCGACATGGGCACGCAGTGGAAGGCGGTGTCGCACGACCTGTACGAAGGACGCGACCGCCACACCGGCGAACTGAAATGGACCGCTACGCGCGCCGACCTGGTGTTCGGCTCCAACTCCCTGCTGCGCGCGGTGGCCGAGGTGTACGGCAGTGCGGATGCCCAGGCGAAGTTCGTGCGCGACTTCGTGGCGGCGTGGGGCAAGGTGATGAATCTGGACCGGTTCGATCTGGCCTGATCGGCTTTACGCGGAAGCAAAACAAAGCGCCGCAGCGTGGCCACGCTGCGGCGCTTTTTTGTTGTCACGACACCTGCGTAGGTTGGGGTGAGCCGCAGGCGAACCCCAACATCGCCACCTTCAGGCGCATCGCATTGTTGGGGTTCGCCTGCGGCTCACCCCAACCTACGTCGATAGAGGCACTGTTACACCGCCAGGCCGGACAACCCGCTCGGAATCTCCTCGCACGGCAGCACCGGCTCGGCCGTGGCCACTTCCACCGGCTCCGGCGCCCGCGCCGGCAGCCGTCCGACGCGCACCAGCCGGTCGATCGACTGCTGAATCTCGCGCCGGCCGAACGGCTTCTTGAGGAAGTCGTCGGCGCCGAAGCGCTGTACGTAGAACTGTTCGGTGGCCTGCGGGTTGCCGCTGATCATCACGATCGGGATGTCGCGGGTGAGCGGGTCGTGCCGCAGCGCGCGCAGCACGGCGAAGCCGTTCATGCCGGGCAGCACGATGTCCAGGAAGATCAGCGCCGGCTGTTCCTCGCGCGCGAGTTCCAGCGCGCTTTCGCCGTCGGCCGCCTTGAACGTGCCGTAGCCTTCCTGGGCAAGATGGCGGCCCAGCACGGCCAGCAGGGTCGGCGAGTCGTCGACCATCAGCACGCGCGTGCCTTCGGTCGCCTGCAGCCGCACAGGCTCCGCCTGATCGAGCGGCGTGGCGCCGAGCAGGCGCTTGAAGAATCCGATTCCAGACATGATGAGCGGCCCCTTTTCCGCTGGCTGCCGGGGCGGAACACGCCATCGCGCCGCGCCGTAGCCGATGCGCATGCTCGCTCAGACGCGCCGAATAAACTGCGATGCGCTGCTCACAGGGAATCCTTTAGCCGTCGCAATTCCCGACGTTCCTGCTTGTCAGGGCGCCTTGGCGGGCCGGAAGCACCGGTCAGGCGGCGCTGTTCGCGCGTGGCTTCGCGCGCGGCGAGGCTGGCTTCGGTCTCGCGATAAAGCGCCTGCGCCACCGGTGCCGGGCCGCGCTGTTCGCTCAGCGCCAGTACCTCCACTTCCAGGCGTTCCTCGCCGCGGGTGATGCGCAGCATGTCGCCCAGGTGCAGGGTCTTGGCCGGCTTGCAGCCCAGGTCGTTGACGGCGATCTTGCCGCCGTCGATCGCCTGCTTGGCCAGGCTGCGGGTCTTGAAGAAGCGCGCGGCCCAGAGCCATACGTCCGCGCGCACGGCGCTCGAAGAGGATTCGCTCATGCGGCGATTATCCGCCCAGCAGCAGGTTCGCCAAAGGCACCGTGGCGAGCGAGAGCACGATGCCGGCGCCCAGCACGGTATTGGCCAGCGAAGGTTCGAGCCCGTGTTCGTCGGCGAGGATCGCCGCCGAGATCATCGGCGCCATCGCCGCCTGCAGCACGCCGATGGTCAGCACCAGTCCGCCCACGCCCGCCGCCACGCCGACAGCCAGGCTGAGCAGGGGCGCCAGCGCCAGTTTCCACGCCAATCCCAGCGCCAGCGGCCCGGCCTGCCGCTCGCCGAGCTTGAACTGGAACTGCAGGCCCACCGAGAACAGCGCCAGCGGCGTCAGCGTCGCGCCGACCTGGCCCAGCACGCCGTCGACGATGGTCGGCCAGCCGCCGAGCACACCGGCAATGCCGCCCAGCACCAGGGCGAGAAACGCCGGAAAGGTAAGGATGCGGCGCACGATCGCAGCCGCATCGGTCGAACCGCCCGCATAAAGATTGGCCACCACCACGCCAGCCGAGGCCAGCAGCGGAAAGCAGCCGAGCTGGTCGGCCACCACCGCCAGGGTCAGGCCCTCCGAGCCGTGCAGCGCCTGCATCATCGGATAGCCCATGAACGAGGTATTGCCCAGCCCGCACACCAGGGTGAGCGCGCCGATGCGCCCGCGCGACCAGGCCAGCCAGCGGCCCAGCAGCGCAAACAGGCCCCAGGCGCCGAAGAAGGTGATCCACATCGTGGCCACCGGAAACCACAGCTGCGCATCGACCTGCACCTTCGGCACCAGCTGCAGCACCAGCGCCGGCAGCGCGATGTTGATCACCCACCAGTTGATGCCCTGCACCGTGCCCGCCGGCGGCCGCGCGTAGCGCCGGACCAGCAGGCCGAGCAGGAGACAGGCGAACAGCAGGATCAGGGCAGTCATCGGCAGCGGGCGGGCCTGGGGGCAACGACGGGTGAGCAGCCGCTAGTGTCGCAGCTTCGCCGCGAGCTTCGCCCGGCCGGCGCGAAGGCGCGATGGATAGGCCCATAATCCGCTCCTCGCCCACGACGAAGGCACGCACCGATGCGCGACACGGACGCCCTGGTGATCGGCGCGGGCCCCGCCGGCCTGGCCTGCGCGGCGGTGCTCGGCCGGCATGGCCTGCACGCCAGCATCCTGGAAAAGGCCTCGACGGTGGGTGCGGTATGGCGCCGCCACTACGACCGCCTGCACCTGCACACCGACCGCGGCCACTCCGCCCTGCCCGGCCTGCCGATGCCGCGGGACTATCCGCGCTATCCGTCGCGGGCGCAGGTGGTGGCGTATCTGGAAAGCTATGCCGCGCACTTTGCGCTGCGCCCCGAGTACGGCAGCGCGGCGCGCGCGATCCGCCGGACGGAAAGCGGCTGGCGCGTCGAAACGCCGGCGCGCGACTGGGCCGCGCCGATCGTGGTGATCGCCACCGGCTGGGCCGACTTCCCGCACGTGCCGGCCTGGCCGGGACAGGCCAGCTACACCGGCGAGGTGCTCCACAGCAGCGCTTACCGCAACCCCGCGCCCTATGCCGGGCGGCGCGTGCTGGTGGTGGGCTTCGGCAATTCCGGCGGCGAGATCGCGCTGGACCTGGCCGAGGCCGGCATCGACGTGAGCATGGCCGTGCGCAGTCCGGTCTGCATCCTGCCGCGCGAACTGCTGGGCCTGCCGATCCTCACCTGGGCCATCAGCCAGGCTGCCCTGCCGGCCGCCTTGGCCGATGCGCTCAATGCGCCGGCGATCCGGCTCGCCGTCGGCTCCATCGAACGCCTGGGCCTGATGAAAGCGCCGAAGGGACCGCGCCGGATGATCGCCGAGGACGGCAAGATTCCCTTGCTGGACATCGGCACGGTCGCGGCGATCCGCGACGGCCGGATCAAGGTGCGCGGCGGCATCGAGCGCTTCGACGCGCATGGCGTCCGCTTCGAGGCCTCGCCCGCCACCGGCGGCGAGCCGCTGAGCGAAGCCTTCGACGCGGTGATCCTCGCCACCGGTTTCCGCCCCGACCTGCGCCCCCTGCTGCCGGACACGCCGCAGGCCCTGGACGCGCGAGGCCAGCCGCGGATCACCGGCCAGGCGGCCGCCCCCGGGCTGTTCTTCTGCGGACAGCATCCCTCCCCCACCGGCCAGCTGCGCGAGATCGGCATCGAGGCCGAGCGGATCGGCCGGCTGGCGGCGGCCCTGGTGCGTTGACAGGGGTACGGGCCGGGATCAGAGTCTCCCACCGGGAGGAGGTCGTTCCTGCGACCCGGAGGTCCCCCAACCTCCACACAAGGAGTCAACCATGAAGCGTTTCCGTTTCCTCGCGGTACTGGGCATCTCGCTCGTCGCGTCCCAGGCGACGGCAGCGAGTGAATCGCTCAGCGATTTCCCCTTGAAGACCCTGCCGGTGCTGATCAACGTCGATGCCGCGGGCAAGATCACCGATGCCTCGCCGGCGATGCATCTGCCGCCCAACCTCGAGCGGCTGCTGCGCACCAACCTGGACGAAATGGTCTCCGGCCCCGCGCACTGGAAGGGCAAGGCGATCAGCAGCCAGTGCATCATCAACGTGTCGCTGAAGGCGTCGCCGCGCGATGACGGCAACTACGACGCCGGCTTCGCCTACCTGTCCAGCCAGCCGGTGCCGCTCGGCCGCTGGCACTGGGTCAACCTGGATGGCCGCCGCCTGATGCTGGCCAGCGACGATTTCCCGCGGCATACCTATCCGCACTACGACGGCGATCCGCGGCTGCGTGGCGGAGTGGTCTCTCCGTACGCCCGCAGTGCGCCGCCGATGCCGGCCATGCGGCAGGCGGCCGCCCCGCCGCCGCCGCCGCCGGCTCCCGCCAAAGGTCGCTGAGCGCCAAGCCAACGAAAAAGCCCGCCGTCACCGGCGGGCTTTTTTCATGCGCGATACGGCATGTAGGTTGGGGTGAGCCGCAGGCGAACCCCAACATCCGCCACCTTTGTACGCATCGCAACGTTGGGTGTCAGCCGAGCAGCACGCGGTTCATGCGCTGTACGAACGCCGCCGGATCCGGCAGCTGCGCGCCGGCCGCGATCTCCGCCTGCTCCAGCAGCAGGTTGGCCAGGTCGCCGGCCCTGGTTTCGTCGCCCTCCGCCTCGACCCGCTGCAGCAGGGCGTGGCGCGGATTGATCTCCAGCACCGGCTTGCTTTCCGGCATGTCGTGCCCGGCCTCGCGCAGCAGGCGCGCCAGGTGCGGGGCCATCTCGTAGTCCGACAGCGCCAGGCAGGACGGCGAGTCGGTGAGGCGCGCCGATACGCGCACGTCCTTCACGCGCTCGCCCAGCAGCGACTTGAGCTTGTCGAGCAGCGGCGCGGCCGCCGCGCTGGCTTCCTGCTGCCGCTGCTTGTCCGCCTCGTCCAGCGGCAGCTCGCCCTTGGCCACGTTCTGCAGCTTCTTGCCGGCGTATTCGTTGAGACTGCCGAGCATCCATTCGTCGATGCGGTCGGACATCAGCAGCACTTCGATGCCCTTGGCCTTGAACGCTTCCAACTGCGGGCTGCCGATGGCGGCGGCGTGGCTGTCGGCGGTGATGTACCAGATGATGTCCTGGCCCGGTGCCATGCGCAGGATGTAGTCGTCCAGCGACACGGCCTGCGCCGCGCCCTCGCCCTTGGTGGAAGCGAAGCGCAGCAGCTTGGCGATGCGCTCGCGGTTGGCGTGGTCCTCGGCGATGCCTTCCTTGAGCGTGTTGCCGAAGGCCTTGTAGAAGGTGGCGAATTTCTCGGGCTCGTCGCGCGCCATCTTCTCCAGCAGGTCGAGCACGCGCTTCACGCAGGCGCTCTTGATGCGCTCCAGCTGGCGGTTCTGCTGCAGGATCTCGCGGCTGACGTTGAGCGGCAGGTCGTCCGCATCCACCACGCCGCGCACGAAGCGCAGGTAGTTCGGCAGCAGTTCCTCGGCGGCGTCCATGATGAAGACGCGCTTGATGTACAGCTTCAGGCCCTTGCGCTCGTCGCGCCCGCCCATCATCAGCTCGAACGGCGGCTGCGCGGGGATGTACAGCAGGGTGGTGAAGCTCTGGCTGCCCTCGACGCGGTTGTGCGCCCAGGCCAGCGCGTCGTTGAAATCGTGGCCGAGCGACTTGTAGAAGCTCTGGTAATCCTCGTCGCTGATCTCCGACTTGGGCTTGGTCCACAGCGCCGAGGCGGCATTGACGGTCTCCCACTCCTCGCCCGGCTTGCCGTCCTGCTCGACCGGCAGGCGGATCGGGAAGGCCACGTGGTCGGAGTAGCGGGTGATCAGCGATTTCAGCGTCCACGGCTGGAGGAATTCGTCCTCGTCGGCCTTCAGGTGCAGGATCACCGCGGTGCCGCGCTCGGCCAGCTCCACGCGCTCCAGCGAATATTCGCCCTTGCCGTCGCTGTCCCACTTCACGCCCTCGCCGGCCGGCGCGCCGGCGCGGCGGGTCAGCACGGTGACGCGGTCGGCGACCACGAAGGCCGAATAGAAACCCACGCCGAACTGGCCGATCAGGCGGGCGTCGGTTTTCTGCTCGGCGCTCATCGCGTCCAGGAAGCGCCGCGTCCCGGAGCTGGCGATGGTGCCGATATTGGCGACCACCTCGTCCAGGTTCATGCCGACACCGTTGTCGCGCACGGTGACGGTGCGCGCCTGCGGATCCCAGCTCACGTCGATGCGCAGCTCGCCGTCGCCGGCCAGCAGCTCCGGCTGGGCGATCGACTCGAAGCGCAGCTTGTCGCAGGCGTCGGAGGCATTGGAGATCAGCTCGCGCAGGAAGATTTCCTTGTGCGAGTACAGCGAGTGGGTCACCAGGTGCAGGACCTGGGCGACTTCGGCTTCGAATTTGCGGGTTTCGGTAGTCATGGACGCGCTCGTGGCGTGGATGGCTGACGGAGGTGGGGTCGAACAATAACAAGGGAGGCGGGCGCCGCGCGCCCGCCTCCCGGAGAAAACATGGTGCTCAGCCCTGCTGCTGCAGCGCGGCGATGCGCTCTTCCAGCGGCGGGTGGCTCATGAACAGGCGCTGCAGGCCCGTGGCCAGGTGGCCGGCGATGCCGAACGCGGCCATGGTCTGCGGCAGCGTGCTCTCGCCGTGGTTGGCCTGCAGGCGCTGCAGGGCCGAGATCATCGAACCGCGACCGGCCAGCTGGGCGCCCGCCTTGTCGGCGCGGAACTCGCGCCAGCGCGAGAAGGCCATCACGATCATCGAGGCGAACAGGCCGAACACCAGCTGCAGCACCATCACCGACACGAAATAGCCGATGCCGCCACCGCCCTCGCGGTCGCGCCCGCCGGACATCCAGCTGTCCACCGCACGGCCGACCAGGCGCGCCGCCAGGATCACCAGGGTATTCAGCACGCCCTGGATCAGGGTCAGGGTGACCATGTCGCCATTGGCGACGTGGCCGATCTCATGGCCGAGCACGGCCGAGACCTGCTCGCGGTCCATCTGCTGCAGCAGGCCGGTGCTGACCGCCACCAGCGAGCTGTTCCTGGTCATGCCGGTGGCGAAGGCGTTCATTTCCGGCGCGTCGTAGATCGCCACCTCCGGCATGCCGATGCCGGCGTTCTGCGCGTGGCGGCGCACGGTGTCGAGCAGCCAGCGCTCGGCCTCGTTCTGCGGCTGCTCGATCACGCGGGCGCCGGTGGACATTTTCGCCGTCCACTTGGAGATGGCCAGCGAGATGAAGGCGCCGCCCATGCCGAATACCGCGGCATAGATCAGCAGCCCGGTCATGCCGCCGAGTCCGCGCGAGGCGGCCCACTGGTCGATGCCGAGCAGCCGGCACACGATGCTGAGCAGGAACAGGACGGCGATATTGGTAAGCAGGAACAGTGCGATGCGACGCATGGCTGTCTCTCTGGGCAGTCATGAAAAGGGGAATGCGGCCGGGCCGCATCGTAGGAAATCGTGGCGAGGCGCGCAGGTTTCAAGAGCGGTCCTGGCACCGCCCGTACAATGACTCGATGACTTATCGCGGACGCTTCGCCCCCTCTCCGACCGGCCGGCTCCACTTCGGTTCCCTCGTCGCCGCGGTGGCCAGCTGGCTGTGCGCGCGCCATGCGGGCGGCCGCTGGCTGCTGCGCATGGAGGACATCGACCCGCCGCGCGAGGTGCCCGGTTCGGCGCGCGACATCCTCGACGCCCTGCCCGCCTTCGGCCTGGCCGCCGACGAGCCGGTGCTGTTCCAATCACATCGGCTTGACGCTTACGAAGCGGCATTCCAGCGGCTGCGCGACCACGACCAGGTGTTCCCCTGCTGGTGCAGCCGCGCGGACCTCGCCGCGGCCGGCGGCATGCATCGCGACGGACATTGCGTTGCGGCGCCGGACCCATCCCGCGCACCGGCCTGGCGCCTGCGCGCGCCGGATCTCGAGATCGCCTTCGTGGATCGCCTGCAGGGCCCGCAGCGGCAGAACCTGCGCCAGGCTGCCGGCGATTTCGTGATCAAGCGCGTGGAAGGCTTCTACGCCTACCAGCTGGCCTGCGCGGTGGACGACGCCTGGCAGGGCGTGACCGAGGTGGTGCGCGGCAACGACCTGCTGGATTCGACCGCACGGCAACTCTGGCTGCAGCGCTGCCTGGGCCTGCCGACGCCTGCCTACCTGCATCTGCCGCTGGCGGTGGATGCAGATGGGCGCAAGCTCTCGAAGTCCGAAAACGCGCATCCGGTGGATCCGCGCGACCCGCTGCCCGCGCTGCAACGTGCCCTGCACTTTCTCGATCTTCCGGTCGATGCGTCAGCGAACCATCCCGACGCCTTGCTGTCCCAGGCGCTCGCGCATTTCGATCCCGCGCGTTTGCCGCACTGCAGCGAACGACCGGCCTCTTGAAGCGCTAACGTCTGGCGGCATAAACCGCTATAAAGACCGAGCCGCCAAGCCCCGGCGCATCACCTGCACGGCGGCGTCCCCGCGTAGACGAATTGCCATGTTTCCCCTTCAACATGGCGCGGGCAGGCGGGATCGGGTTTCACGGCTCTCATCGCGGATCTATGGAGATAAAGGCATGACGCAGCGCACGGCATTGGTCACGGGTGGCACGGGCGGCATCGGCACCGCCATCGTTCGGTATCTGGCTCGCCAAGGGCATCGCGTCGCCACCAATTACCGCGACCCGGCCAGGGCTGACGCGTGGCGCGCCGCGATCGCGCAGGAAGGCATCGAGGTGGCCATGGTGCAGGGCGACGTGTCCGACCCGGCTTCCTGCGAAGCCATGGTGCGCGAGCTCGAGTCGAAGCTCGGCGCGGTCGAGATCCTGGTCAACAACGCCGGCATCACCCGCGACACCACCTTCCACAAGATGAGCTACCAGCAGTGGACGGACGTGGTGAACACCAACCTCAACGCCTGCTTCAACGTCACCCGCCCGGTGATCGACGGCATGCGCGGGCGCAAGTGGGGCCGCATCGTGCAGATCAGCTCGATCAACGGCCAGAAGGGCCAGTACGGCCAGGCCAACTACGCCGCGGCCAAGGCCGGCATGCACGGCTTCACCATTTCGCTGGCGCAGGAGAACGCCAAGTTCGGCATCACGGTGAACACCGTCTCGCCCGGCTACGTCGCCACCGACATGGTGATGGCGGTGCCGGAGGAAGTGCGCGAGAAGATCGTGGCGCAGATCCCGGTCGGCCGCCTGGGCAAGCCGGAGGAGATCGCCCATGCGGTGGCTTTCCTTACCGGCGAGGAAGCGGCGTGGATCACCGGCACCAACCTGGCGATCAACGGCGGGCACTACATGGGGTGGTAAGAGCTGAGGCTCGACGCCATCCGTCGACTTAAACGCGCCCTATGAGGCCGTCATCCCGGCGCAGGCCGGGATCCAGTAGCGACCGCGCCGCATCGCAGTCGCCACGTTTGATAGCCGCCTCCAGGCGCTGCACCGACAATCGAGCGATATCGCCACTGGATCCCGGCCTGCGCCGGGATGACGGTGAGGGAACCTCGAACGCCGCGCTACGTTTCAGGCCGCGGGTTTCTTCTCCAGCACCTTCTCCAGCACCTTGCCCGCCGCGGCGAACGCGAACACGCCGGTGACGTGCGTGGCCGCGCCCAGGCCGCCACCGCAGGCCAGGTTCAAGGCATCGCCGCCCGGCGGCCGCATGCCGCAGACGGTGCCGTCCGGCTGCGGGTACTGCACGTTCTGCAGCGAATACACCGCCGACACGCCGAAGTAGCGGTCGGGATTGCGCGGAAAGCCGAAGTCCTGGCGGAGCTTCTTGCGGATCAGGCTGAACATGGCGTCGTGCTCGGTGCGCGACAAGTCGCGCACGCGGATCATGGTCGGATCGGTGCGGCCGCCGGCCGAGCCCACGCTCACCATCGGCAGCTTGCGGCGGCGGCACCAGGCGATCGCTTCGAGCTTGACGCGGAAGGCGTCGCAGGCGTCGAGCACCACGTCGTAGCCGCGGTCCAGCAGCTCGTCCAGGGTGGAGGGCGTGAGGAAGCGCTCGATCGCGTCGACCTGGATCGCCGGATTGATCGCCCGCGCACGCGCGGCGATCACCTCCACCTTGGGCTTGCCGTACTCGCCGTCCAGCGCATGCAGCTGGCGGTTGGTGTTGGAGACGCAGACCTCGTCGGCATCGATCAGGGTCAGCCGCCCCACGCCGCTGCGCGCCAGCGCCTCGGCCGCCCAGGAGCCGACGCCGCCGATGCCGATCACGCAGACATGCGCCTGCCGCAGGCGCTCCACGCTGCCCACGCCGTACAGGCGCTCGACGCCCTGGAAGCGTTCGGCGGGAAAAGCCACGTCGTTCATGCGCGCGCTCCGCGGCGGTTCGAAAGTGTCGGATACATGGGATGGGTCATCGACGGCGTAAAGCGCGCCATTTTAGCGGGAGCGAGCGGCGGGCGCCGCGAGTGGCCGTGCTAACCTCGCGAACGATTCGTTCCACCAGCGGATAGACAAAGGCATGCGTGCAGTACTTCTGATCGTCCTCGGCCTGGCCATCGGCATCGTCGGCACCGTGTTCGCGATGAACGCCCTGAACCAACGCAACCCGTTTCCACGTGCGGTGATGGACGTGATGGCCCACCACTCCGGCGCCCTGCGCAATGCGGTCAAGGGCCAGCGCTGCGAGGCGGCGGCGAACAGCGAGCACCTGCAGCGGCTGCTGTCCACCTCCAGCGACATCGTCCCGGCCTTTCCCGAGGTCGACCAGGGCTTCATCGACGAAGCGAACCAGCTGCACACGCGCCTGCAGGCCGCCGTGCAGGCCGCTCCGGCCGACTGCGCCGCGCTGGCCGCCGCGCTCAAGCCGGTGGGCGAGACCTGCCAGTCCTGCCATCAGAAATACCGCTGAGAGAACCGGCGTAGGTTGGGGTGAGCCACAGGCGAACCCCAACATGAGCCTCGTCGATGCAGCGACGTTGGGGTTCGCTGTCGCTCACCCCAACCTACAGTTTGACTCTGCCCCGCAGCACGTCCCAGTACATCACCCAGTCGCCCATCAGGCTGTACAGCGGATGGCGGAACGTGGCCGGCCGGTTCTTCTCGAAGGCGAAATGCCCGACCCAGGCGAAGCCATAGCCGGCGACGGGCACCAGCCATAGCCAGGCCAGGTGGCCGGTAGTCACCGCCAGCGCGATCACCGCCAGCACCAGCGTGCTGCCGGCGAAATGCATGCGCCGGCAATTCACATCGCTGTGTTCGCCCAGATAGAACGGGTAGAACTCGCGGAAGCTGGCGAAGCCGGACATGGGCGGTTCCCTCGAAGATTTCCTGGCGCGGCCGGGGCAGCCTAGCGCCGCCCCAGTGCGGGCGCATGCGCGCCCGCAGCATCAGCGCGTCGGCAGCGGAATGAATTCCAGCTCGTCGCCCGCCACCTTGCCGTAGCGCTGTTCCTGCCACTCGAGCTTGGCCTGCTCGATGCGCTCCTTGCGGCTGGACACGAAGTTCCACCACAGATGCCGCTCGCCATCCAGCGGCGCGCCGCCGAACAGCATCACGCGGCTGCGCACGGCGGCCTTCAGCGGTGCAGCGGTATCGCCGCTCTGCACCGCCGTGTGGGCAGCCGGCACGGTGAGTTCGCCCCAGCTCACTTCGCCATCGATCACGCACACGCCGCGCTCGATATGTTCCTCCGGCCAGGCCAGTTCGGCACCCGCCTCGAGCGTCGCCTCGATGAAGAACATCGGTGCGAACACTTTGACCGGCGAGCGCTCGCCGTATGCCGTGCCGGCGATCAGCACCAGCTCGGCGCCGGGGCGGCGGATGCGCGGCAGCGCGTCGGCGCCGTGGTGGTGGAACTCCGGCTCCACTTCTTCGTCGTGCTGCGGCAGCGCCACCCACACCTGCACGCCGTGCATGCGCTGGCCGTCGCGGCGCTGCTCCGGCGGCGTGCGTTCGGAGTGCGCGATGCCGCGGCCGGCGGTCATCCAGTTCACCTCGCCGGGACGGATGTCGGCCAGGCTGCCGACGCTGTCGCGATGGCGGATCGCGCCGTCGAACAGCCAGGTCACCGTGGCCAGGCCGATATGCGGATGCGGGCGCACGTCCATACCCTTGCCCGGCGCGAAATCCGCCGGGCCCATCAAGTCGAAGAACACGAACGGCCCCACGTGGCGGGCCTGCAGCACCGGCAGCAGGCGGCGCACGGTGAAGCCGTCGCCCAGGTCGTGCAGGCGGCCTTCGATCAGCAGCGGGTTCTGGTCCATGCGGTATTCCTCTTTACCAAGCCCGTCGATATTGCACCGGTGCCTCGAGCGACGCACCCAGTTCCTGCGCCGCACGGCGCGGGAAGTACGGATCGCGCAGGCTTTCACGCGCGATCAGCACGATGTCCGCCTCGTCCTGCGCGACGATGCGCGCAGCCTGGTCCGACTCGGTGATCAGGCCCACTGCGCCGGTGGCGATGCCCGCCTCGCGGCGGATGCGCGCGGCGAACGGCACCTGGTAGCCGGGGCCGAGCGGGATCTTCACGTGCGGCACCAGGCCGCCGCTGGAGACGTCGACCAGGTCGACGCCCAGCGCCGGCAGTTCGCGCGCCAGGCGCACGCTCTGCTCGATGTCCCAGCCGCCCTCATGCCAGTCGGTGGCGGAGATGCGCACCCACAGCGGCAGTTCCGCCGGCCACACTTCGCGCACGGCGGCGATGATCTCGCGCAGCAGGCGCGTGCGATTCTCGAAGCTGCCGCCGTAGGCGTCCTCGCGATGGTTGCTCAGCGGCGACAGGAACTGGTGCAGCAGGTAGCCGTGCGCGGCATGCAGTTCCACCAGGCGGAAGCCTGCGGCAAGCGCGCGTTCGGCGGCGCGGCGGAAATCCTCGACCAGCTGGCGCAGGCCGGCGGCGTCCAGTGCCTGCGGGGTATGCCAGCCCTCGTCGAAAGCGATTGCCGAGGGCGCCACGGTGCCCCACGCGCCTTCGCGCAGCGCACCGCCGCCTTCCCACGGACGCTGCGAACTGGCCTTGCGTCCCGCATGCGCCAGCTGCACGCCGGCGATCGCACCCTGCGTGTCGATGAAGCGGGTGATCGGACGCCAGGCCTCGCGCTGCGCGTCGTTCCACAGGCCGACGTCCTGCGGCGAGATGCGGCCCTGCGCCGTCACGGCGGTGGCTTCAGCGATGACCACCGCGGCGCCACCGACCGCGCGGCTGCCCAGGTGTACCAGGTGCCAGTGGTCGGGCACGCCGTCGACGGCGGAGTACTGGCACATCGGCGCGACGGCGATGCGATTGCGCAGGGTCAGGCCGCGCTGGGTGAACGGGGTGAACAGCTGCATGGGGGCCTACCGGGAATGGGGTGAACCCGCGACATGCCGGCGGATCGTGCGCGCTTCAAGAGCCGGCGCGTCGCCCGGCCGCCGCCAGGCCGTCGGCGAGGGCGGCGGCAACCGCCGCGGGCTGCTTCATCCAGGCGAAGTGATCGGCCGGCACGCCCAGTTCGTCCGGATCGAGCACGGCGCGCTTTGCCGATACCAGCGGCATCTTCGCCAGCAGCCAGTCCAGCGAGGCCTGCGGGCCCAGCCAGTCGTCGCGCAGGCGCACCGCCTGCAGCGGCAGGCGCAGGCGCGCCAGGGCTGCCTCCAGGTCCTCCGGCAGCCCTGCCGCGGCATAGCGGCCGGTGCGGCCGCTGCGGGCCCAGTCGGCGATCACGCCGCGCGCCTCGTTGCCGCCGAAGCCCAGGCGCCGGCCAGGCAGATGGCCGACCAGCCCGGCGAGCACGGGCGCCAGCGCATAGGCCAGGCCGATCCAGGCACCGCGCCGGAAGCGCCGCCAGTACGGCGAACCGCTGGCCACCAGGGCCAGGCCGGCGAAGGCCTGCGGATGCAGTCCGGCATACAGGGAGGCGAGCTGGCCGCCCAGGCTGTGGCCGCCCAGCAGGCATGGCAGATTCGGGCAACGCTCGCGCGCCGCGGCCACACCGGCCGGCAGATCCTGCCGCAGCAGCTCGCGATAACCCCAGTCGCAACGCCGCCCCGCGCGGCGGTTGCTGGAGCCGATGCCGCGCCATTCGTGCAAGGCCACCGCGATGCCGCGATCGGCCAGCGCCTGCGCCAGCGGCAGGTAATGCCGCGCGCCGACGCCCATCGCCGGCAGCCAGTAGAGCAGGCTCGACGGCGCCTGCACGGGAAGGACCAGCAGCAGTTCGAAACGGGCTCCGTCCGCGATCGCCACAGGCACGACGATGGCCGGTGTATCTGCGACGGCTTCCTGCACGGCGATCTCCGGCCCTGGGGAAAACGGCAGGCTAGCACGCGCTTCCGTGCAGGCGGCGCGCAAGAAAAAGGCCGGCTTGCGCCGGCCTTTTCGGGTCTGTTTTTACGCATGGATCAGACCGGCATCACTTCCTCGGCCTGCAGGCCCTTCTGGCCCTGCACCACCTTGAAGCTCACTGTCTGTCCTTCCTTGAGGCTCTTGAAGCCCTGGCCCTGGATCGCGCGGAAGTGGACGAAGACGTCCTCCTTGCCGTTTCCCCTGTTGATGAAGCCAAACCCCTTGGCATCGTTGAACCATTTCACCGTGCCGGTTTCACGGCCATTACCATCCGACATGACTTAACTCCAATCGACTCGATTTGAGACAAGTCAGCCTCCCCCTTGCGGCCGACGACTTACTGGGCTGCAGGGAACCGGTGAAGCGATGCGAGGCATGGGCCGGGACATCGGGCACGCGCGTGGCCTGGCAAACACAGTGGGGCGAGCATAGCCGATTTTTTTCGAGGCGAAGTGATGATGCGCGGGCGCGAAGAACGAAAGCCGGGCGTCGCCGCCCGGCTTTCGTTTCGCCACGATTTTTATCCGACTTTCAGGCTGGCACGACGTCTTCGGCCTGCAGCCCTTTCTGGCCGGTGACCACCTTGAAGGTGACCTTCTGGCCTTCCTTGAGGCTCTTGAACCCGGACCCCGAAATCGCGCGGAAATGCACGAAGACATCGGGCCCGTTTTCGCGGCTGATAAAGCCGAACCCCTTGGCGTCGTTGAACCACTTCACCGTGCCGGTTTCACGATTACCATCCGACATGACTCACTCCGATCGAATCGACACTGAGACAGGCCGGCCTCCCCCTTACGACCGACGACTTACTGGGCATGCTGGGAATCGGTGGAGCGATGCGGGTGAAACCGTACATCGGGGCACGCGTGACCTGGCAGACACAGTGGCCCGAGCATAGCGGATTTTTCGCAGTGGTATGCACGAAAACCGCCGAATCGAGGGCGTAAAAAAAGGCCAGGCATTGCTGCCCGGCCTTTTTGAATCGATCAAGAAGGACTGCTCAGGCCTTCTGCACTTCGTCGGCCTGCAGGCCCTTCTGGCCCTGCACCACCTTGAAGCTGACCTTGTCGCCTTCGGCCAAGCTCTTGAAGCCGTTGCCCTGGATGGCGCGGAAATGCACGAACACATCCGGGCCGTTGTCACGGCTGATGAAGCCGAAGCCCTTGGCGTCGTTGAACCACTTGACGGTACCGATCTGACGATCAGACATACTAAACACTCCTAAAGGTTTTAATGAGACTCAGCCCTACCAGCGGAAAGGCCGACTTACTGGCTGCTAAGGAAAACCCTAGGGGTGAGGCGATGTAGCGGATCGCTGATCAGCGGCATCGGGTCACAAAACAGGTGACCCCGGCAAACACAGTGCCTGCATCATAGCTGTTTCAAAGGCCGGAAAGCGAACGGCGAAGCCGCCGAGGCAAGCTGAATGAATTAGATCGTGACAACTGCCGCGTTCGTTTTTTCACTGAAATCGGCGCCCGATTCAGCTTTTCTTTACGACGCTCAGTGTCTATTGCGACTGCATTTTGGCAACCGGGCGTTGCTCACCATCCATTCGCGGCACGGCCCGCCCGGGGCCGACAGTCAAGGAGATGCCTCATGACCAGACTTCCCTCGCGCCTCGCCCTGCTCGTGTTCGCCGGCGGACTTGTGCTGGCCGGATGCAATGACAAGACCACCCGTCCAAGCTCCAGCACCACTGCCACGACGTCCAGCAGCACCAGCCGTACGGCATCCGCGACGCCTCCCCGCACCGCCACCACCAAGCCGAAGGCCGCGGCCGGCGAAGCCCTGCCCGACCAGACCGGCATCCCCGCCTGCGACAACTTCCTCAACAGCTACATCGCCTGCCACCAGGTCGCCGGTATCTATGCGCCTGACCAGATCGAAGGCCATTACGAGGAAATGCGCACCGGCTTGCTGCGCGATTCGTTGAACCCCGACATCCGCCCGCAGCTGGGTAATCGCTGCACTTCGCTGGCCAATTCGCTGCACCAGGCCCTGCACGGCAAATCCTGCGCCTCCCAGCCGGTCGCCCCGGCCAGCGGCGGTTCGCACTGAGTCACGCCGCTCATTCCTTCCCGCGCCAATGCGCGCGCAGCGCTGCCGCCACGTTCGCGGGGCGGCAGCGCCCCAGCCGGATCTTCGGCGTACCGTGCCAGCGCGCGGTCGCGGCGACTGCTTCGGCCACATCGGCGATCCATTCCGGCGTAGGCGTTTCGCCCTCCTCCAGATAAAGCGCCTTCACTTCAAATACACATTCGGCGCGATGTGCCTTGGCATCGAGTCGCCCCACCAGGCGGCCGCGGCGCAGGATCGGCAGCACGTAGTAGCCATAGCGGCGCTTCGCCGCCGGCACGTAGCACTCGATGGTGTATTCGAAGCCGAACATCGCCTGCGCGCGGGCCCGGTCCCATACCAGGGGATCGAACGGCGACAGCAGCGTCGTGCAGGTGGCGCGCAGGCTGCCGCGTGATGCCTGAGCCAGCAGATCCGCATGCTCGGCGTGCACATAGCCGGGGACTTTCCAGTCCGCCACCGCCACTTCGATCAGCTCACCGGACGCCACCAGCGGCGCCAGTTCGCGCTCGGTGACCGCCGGCTTGAGCCGGTGGTAATCCGCGATCCAGCGCGCCTGCGTGACGCCAAGCGCCCGCACGGCATCCAGGATGAAGCGCCGGCGCAAGGCGTCCTGTTCCAGACCGAGCGGGGCAGCGTCGAACGAAGGCTGCAGCTGCGCGATCACACGCCCGGCCAGGTCGTACACGCGCTGGAAACGCTCGCGCCGGCTGACCATCAGCTCGCCCAGAGCGAACCACGCTTCCAGCCAGCGTTTCTCCGGTTTCCACGACCACCAGCCGCTGGCCGCGCCGCGCTCTTCGCGTTCGAAGTCGGCCGCGCGTACCGGGCCGTTCGCGCGGATGCGTTCGAGCAATCCGTCCATGTCTTCGCGCTGCTCGCGATGCATGCGCTCGGCATGGCGATGCGCCCAATGCGTGCCGCGCCGGACACTCCACGCGCGATGCCACGCATAGTCCGCCGCCGGCACGAAGCACGCTTCATGCGCCCAGCATTCGGCGAGCTTCCCTTGCGCAAGCGCTTCGTCCAGCCAGGCGGGCTCGTATTCGCCCAGCCGCGAATGCAGGACCAGGTAGGGACTGCGCGCCACCACATGGATGGTGTCGATCTGCAGCAGGCGCATGCGCGCGATCGCTTCCACCACGTCGGCGCGCCGCGCACGGCGGCGCGGCGCGCGCAGCAGCCCCTGCGCCGCCAGTTGCAGGCGCTGCGCCTGCGCAAGCGTCAGATGCAGTCGTTCCGACGAAGATGCAGACGGCGATGACGAAGTTTTCACGTCCACCACATCGAATGGTTGTGCAGGCATTTACCCGGCCTTTGTTAGCGTTGTCCTCAGCGCGGGACGTGCAGTGGCCCGACATCGCGGTCGCTTCGGCTCCCACGCCTTCCCTCCCCGAGCCAGTCATTCTGGCATGGAGCATCGACGATGAACCCTCGCCATTCCCTGCTCACTCTTGTCGCCTCCGGTTCGCTCCTGTTCGCCGGCACGCTGCTGGCGCAGAACCAACCCGCACAGACCGTGCCGCCGCCTCCTCCGCCGCAACCGCAGGCGATGCCGCAAGCGCAACCCATGCCGCAACCCGCGCCACAGCCGCAGGCACAACCGCAAGCGATGCCGCAGCATGCCGCGCCCGCGCCACAGCCCGGCCAGGACAGCGCGAGCTACAACAGCCCGCAGGGCCAGGTCACCGTCAATTCGAGCATTCCCGCGGTGAAGGATGCCGGCCCGCCGCCGGATTTCGCCACGCTCGCCAACGGCAAGGCCTATGTCACCGAGGACGACGCGTCCGCGTATCCGCCGCTCGCCAATGACTTCCTGCATGCGTCCGGCGGCGCGCAGCACTTAAGCAAGGCCGCGTATGCGCGCTGGTTGAAGCAGCGCTGAGCTTCCGGCACCCTGACGCCGGCCGCGGCACGCCGCGGCCGGCTTTTTTTGTGTGCGGCACCCACGTCCGGCCGCGCCCCCTCATGAATTCCCCCGCGCCCGGATGGGCTCGTCTTTCGTGGAGTACGCAATGACGCGACCGCTCGTCACCATGGCGCTGCTATCGGCAGCAAGCCTGTTCACCCTGTCCGCGCATGCGCAGAATCCCGATCCGATGGACATCCGCGCCTGCACCGCGATCGAAAGCGACGCGCAGCGCCTGGCCTGCTACGACCACGCCACTGGCCGGGTGAACCTGCCTACCGCGCAGAAGCGCGTCAACGAGAACGCCGCGGCACCGGGCGTGTTCGCGGCCGACAAGAGCCAGCGCGAACTGGCCACGCAAGGCAATCCCGAAGTGAGCCGCCCGCTGTCGCTGCTGGATTCGCGCTGGGAGCTGTCGCCGGAAAGCAAGCTCGGCACCTTCAACGTGCGCGGCTACAAGCCGCTGTACCTGCTGCCGGTGTTCGCCACCAGCAACCAGAACGCGCAGCCGCACAGCCCCAATCCCTTGAACACCGTCGACACGCCGCAGCAGCTGCAGAACGTCGAGGCGAAGTTCCAGCTCAGCCTGAAGACCAAGGTGTGGCAGGGCGTATTCGGCGACGCGGGCGACCTGTGGGTGGGCTATACCCAGTCCTCGCGCTGGCAGGTCTACAACAACAAGATCTCGCGTCCGTTCCGCGAGACCAATTACGAACCGGAAGCGATGCTGGTGTTCGCCACCAACTACCAGTTGGCTGGCTGGGACGGCCGCCTGCTCGGCATTGGCGTCAACCACGAGTCGAACGGCCGCTCCAATCCGTTGTCGCGCAGCTGGAACCGCGTGATCGGCAACGTCGGCTTCGAGCGCGACGGCTGGACGGTGATGTTCCGCCCGTGGTGGCGTGTGCCGGAGCACGGCAAGGACGACAACAACCCCGACATCAGCGACTACATGGGCCGCGGCGACGTGCAGATCGTGCACGAATGGAACGGCCAGGAATTCGGCCTGATGCTGCGCCACTCGCTGCGCGGCGGCAGCCGCAGCCATGGCGCCGCGCAGTTCAGCTGGGCCTTTCCGATCAGCGGCAACCTGCGCGCCTACATGGAGCTGTTCAAGGGCTACGGCGAGAGCATGATCGACTACAACCACAACGCCACCTACCTGGGCGTGGGCATCTCGCTGCTCGACTGGTACTGAGCGCAGGCCGCCGCGAAAGGCATGGTGGTCAGCGCCACCAGGCCTTTTTCGTGCCGGTGAGGATTTTCAGCGTCTGGCCGCGCGCCAGCGGCAGGCGGCTCAGCGGATGGAAGGCCAGGTCGCGCCACCAGGCCAGTCCGTTGCGGTCCGACTGGAACAGCGGCGTCAGCCAGCGGCTGATGCGCTGGTACACCGCCAGGTGATTACGCCGTTGCCGCGCGTAATCGAGCAGTGCCGCCTCGGGCGTGACATGCGCGGCCAGCGCATCGGCCAGCGCTTGCGCATCGAGCAGCGCCATGTTCACGCCCTGTCCCAGCTGCGGGCTCATCGCATGAGCCGCGTCGCCGACGAAGACCACGCGGCCGTGCACGGGATGGCGCAGCGCCACGTCGCGATAACGCGCGCGGTGGAGTTGCCCGGGCGTATCGATGCCATCCAGCAGCGGCGACGCCTCCGGCCAGAGCTCCGCCACGCGCTCGCGCAGGCGTTCCAGCGCCGCGCCATCGAAACCGTCCACCTGCTCGCCCGGCAGGCTGAAAAAGAAGGTGAGCCAATCCCCGTCGCGATCGGCGCGCCGCCCCACCGGCAGCAACCCGATCATCTCGCGCGTACCGGCATAGCGCTGGCGCAGCTCGTTGCCATGCGGCCAGTCGCCGGCCGGCAGCAGGCACCACATCGCTCCCCACGGATAGACCGCTTCACGCCGCCGCTGCGCTTGCGGCAAATGGCGCCGCAAGCGCGAGTGCGCGCCGTCGGCGACGACGATCAGGTCGAACGGCCCATGCATGCCGCCGTTGCTGTCGCGCAGGTGCACGCCATCGTCAGCGACTGCCTCGATGCACACGCCGGTATGGATGCGCCCGGCATCGTCATACGCATCGCGCAGCAGGGTGAACAAGGAACCGCGGGTCAGGCCCAGCCCGAAACACGCCGGCGCATGGTCGGCATAGCGCATGTCCATCACGCGCCGGCCGCGGCGATTCTCGCCGTGCAGGCGCTCGATGCGCTGCCCCTGCGCCAGCGCGCCTTCGTGCAGACTCAGGCGCGACAGCACGCCCAGGCCGGTGGGCTGCAGCAGGAACCCGGCGCCGACCGGGCCGGGCGTGGCCGCCTGCTCGAACACGCTCAGCGCATGTCCCTGCGCAGAGAGAAACAGCGCGACGGCCTGGCCGGCGGCGCCATAGCCGACGATCGCGATGCGCAGGGGTGCCTGCATGGCGACTCGATCCTTGAGCGAGCGGTTGGGGCGCGCCGTGCGAAACGCCCACAAAAAAGCCGGCCCGGTCGAAACCGGGCCGGCGCGTGTCATGGCTCAGTGCTCGTGGCCGCCTTCGCCGTGGACGTGGCCGTGGGCCAGCTCTTCCTCGGTGGCCTGGCGCACGTCGGTCACCTCGACGGCGAAGTGCAGCGTCTTGCCGGCCAGCGGATGGTTGCCGTCGATATGCACGGTGTCGTTGTCGACCGCGGTGACGGTGACGTTGATGACACCCTGCGGGCCGTGGCCCTGGAACTGCATGCCCGGCTGGATGTCGTCCACGCCCTGGAACGCTTCGCGCGGCACCGACTGGGTCAGTTCGGCATGGTGCACGCCGTAGCCTTCTTCCGGCGCGACGTCGACCTTGAACTGGTCGCCGGCCTGGCGGCCGGTCATCGCCTTCTCCAGGCCGGGCACGATCTGGCCCACGCCGTGCAGATAGGTGAGCGGCTCGCGGCCTTCGGAGCTGTCGAGGACCTGACCCTGGTCGTCGGTCAGCGTGTAATGGAAGGAGGCAACGGAGCGCTCGGCGATCTGCATGGTGTTCTCGCAAAGGGGAAAGGAAAGAAGCTGCCGGTCCGGACCCATGCGTGACGGGGGCCGGCGAGACAACGGTCGGGAAGATTACCAGCTTGGGCGTCAATGCGCTGTTTTCCGCGGGGCGCTACTCTGCGCGACATCCCCGCCTCAAGCCCGCCTCATGTCCGAGCTGCTCGACGCCTGGCGCCATCGCCCCACCCATCGCCGGGTCTGGGCGCTGGCCGTGCCGATGATCCTGTCCAACCTCACCGTGCCGCTGGTGGCGCTGGTCGACAGCACGGTGGCCGGCCATCTGCCGCAGACGCAGGACCTGGGCGCCGTCGCGGTCGGCAGCGCGATCTATGCGCTGCCGGTGTGGAGTCTGGGCTTCCTGCGCATGGGCACCACCGGCTTCGCCGCGCAGGCCGAGGGCGCTGGCGATCGCATCGCGCTGCGCACGGTGCAGGTCCAGGCCTTGCTGCTGGCCGCCGTGTTCGGTATCGGCGTGGGCTTGCTGATGCTGCCGCTGCTGCCGTGGCTGATCGGCCAGATGCATGCCACGCCGGCACTGGCCGCGCGCGGCCTCGATTATCTGCACCTGCGCCTGCTCGGCCTGCCGGCCGCGCTGCTCAACTATGCACTCGCCGGCTGGTTCATCGGCGCGCAGCGCGCACGCACCACGCTGTCCCTGCTGCTGGTGGCCAACCTGGTGAATATCGCGCTGAACCTGCTGTTCGTGCCCGGCTTCGGCTGGGGCGTGCCGGGCATCGCACTGGCCTCGGCCTGCGGCGAATGGTGCGGCGCCCTGTATGGCCTGTGGTGCGCGCGCCGCGCCGTGCATGGCTGGCCGGGCCGCGTGGATTGGCAGGCAATGCGCGGCTGGGCGCACTGGCGGCCACTGCTGATGGTCAACCGCGACATCTTCATCCGCACGCTGGCGCTGGAAGGCGTGTTCTTCAGCATCTCGCTGCTCGGCGCGCGATTGGGCGACGCCACCGTGGCTGCCAACGCCCTGCTGCTCAACGGGCTGATGCTGACCGCGTTCGGCCTGGACGGCCTCGCCAATGCAGTGGAGGCGCTGTGCGGCCACGCCATCGGCGCGCGCGATCCACTGGCGCTGCGCCGCGCGCTGGTGGTGGCGGGCGGCTGGTCGTTGCTGGGCAGCGTGGCCTGTGCGCTGCTGTTCGCCGGCGCCGGCCATCTGTTCGTGAATGTGCAGACCAGCCTGCCGGAAGTGCGCGCCGTAGCCTACGGCGCGCTGCCCTGGCTGGCCGCGCTGCCGGTGGTGTCGGTGTGGAGCTATCTGCTCGATGGCCTGTTCATCGGCGCCACGCGCGGACGGGAGATGCGCGACGGCATGCTGGTGGCGGTGGCGCTGTTCGCCCTGCTCGCCTGGGCCGCGCGCGGCTGGGGCAATGACGGCTTGTGGCTGGCCTTTCTCGCCTTCATGGCGGTGCGCGGCGCCGGACTGGGCTGGATCGCCTGGGAGCTGCGCCGGCGCGGCGCGTGGATCGCGCCGCTGCCACGCCTGCACGAGGCTGCGTAAACTGCGCGGCATGAAGGACATCCTGACTGACCGCCCAAGGATTGGCCGCCTGCTCGCCGTGGCCGCAGCGCTGCTGCTCGGCACCGCGGCACACGCCGGCGAAGCGTTGTCGCTGGCCTCCCGCATCGAAGCGCAGATCGCGCAGCCGCGCTTTGCCGGCGCGCGCTGGGGCATCGCGGTGGTCTCGCTGGACACCGGCCGCACGCTCTACGAGCACGACGGCGATCGCCTGTACCAGACCGCGTCCACCGCCAAGCTGTTCACCGCCGCGCTGGCACTGAGCGAGCTGGGCCCGGACTACCGCATCCCGACCCGCCTGCTCGCTCACGAGCACGTGCGCAACGGCGTGCTGGACGGCCCGCTGCTGCTCTACGGCATGGGCGATCCCACCCTGGGTGCGGATGCGTCGACCGCGGACTGGGCGGACCGCATGGCGCAGCAGGCGGCCGCGCGCGGCATCCGCACGGTCAAGGGCGGCATCGTCGCGGACGACAGCTATTTCGCCAGCCCGGCGATGGGCTCGGGCTGGGAAGCGGCGGACCTGCAGAGCTGGTTCGCCGTGCCGTCCTCCGCACTGAGCGTGCAGGAGAACCAGGTCGACGTGACCGTCGCGCCCGGCGCCGAAGGGCGGCCGGCGGTGGTCACGCAGAATCCCGCCGACGCCTTGCCCGAGGTCGCCAACCGCATCGCCACCAGTGCGCACGGCGTGCGCAACGACATCAATCTCTACCGCGCGCCGGGCGACCGCACGCTGTACGCCTTCGGCCATATCGCCGCGCGCAGCACGGCGCAGCGCTTCAAGCTCGCCGTGTTCGACCCGGCCCTGCTCGCCGGCGAGCAACTGCGTGCCGCGCTGATGCGGCACGGCGTCGCCGTGCAGGGCGGCGTGCGCGCGCTGCACTGGCCACAGAACAGCGACGCGCTGCGCGACGACGCCAGGCTGATCGCCGAAGTGCAATCGCCGCCGCTGGCCGAGATCGTGCAGCGCGGCCTGAAGCGCTCGCAGAACCTGTACCTGCAGAACCTGCTGCTGATCGCCGGCGTGCGCGCGCAGGCCGCGGCGATGCAAGGCCCCTCGCCGCCCAGCGGCTTTCTCAGCACCGAGAACTGGGGCATGCGCGGCCTGCGCGAGCTGCTCGAACAGATGGGCCTGCCGCCGGGCAGCACGGTGATCGAGGAAGGCACCGGCCTGTCGCGCCGCGACCTAAGCACGCCGAACGCGATGGCGCGCCTGCTGTCCTTCCTCGCCGCGCAGTCGTATGCGCCGGTGCTGTTCGAAGGGCTGCCGCTGGCCGGCGTGGACGGCACCTTGCAGTGGCGCATGCGCGACACGCCGGCCAACAACAACCTGCGCGCCAAGACCGGCAGCATGTCGCTGGTGCACTGCATGGCCGGCTACGTCACTACCGCCGGCGGCGAGCGCCTGGCCTTCGCCATCATGCTCAACAATTACGACCCGCCGGCCGGCGCACCCAGCGCCAGCCGCGACATCGATGCGATCGCGCAGATGCTGGCCGGGCTGCCGGCGCAGGCACCGGTGCCGGAAAAGACCGGCGCGGTGGCCGCTCAGCCGGCCAACTGAACCTTGACGTCCTTGCCGATCCTGGCCGGCGTGTCGGTGGGCGCGTAGCGCTTCACCACCTGGCCGTCCGGGCCGACCAGGAACTTGGTGAAGTTCCACTTGATCGACTCGCTGCCGAGGATGCCCTTGCCCTCGCTCTTCAGCCACTGGTAGAGCGGATGCGTGCCGTCGCCGTTGACCTCGATCTTGGCGAACATCGGGAAGGTGACGTCGTAGCTGAGGCTGCAGAAGTTCTTGATCTCGGCCTCGTCGCCCGGTTCCTGGTGGCCGAACTGGTCGCAGGGGAAGCCCAGCACCACCAGGTCCTTGTCGCGGCCGGCGCGCCACAGCTGCTCCAGCCCTTCGTACTGCGGAGTGAAGCCGCACTTGGAGGCGACGTTGACGATCAGCAGGGTCTTGCCGCGCCATTCGGCAAGTGAGCGCTCGTTGCCGTCGATGTCGCGCGCGCTGAAGTCGTAGGCCGTGGTCATGGCGAAGCTCCGGTAGAGGTCCCGGCAGTCTACGCCGCCCGGTCCAGCTGGCATAGAATGCCGCTTCCGGTCACTGTCCAAGGCCCGTCGTGATCCGCTTCGTCGATGTCCACAAGTCCTACCGCGTCGACGGCAAGGACATCCCCGCCCTGCAGCCTTTCAGCCTGGACATCGCCGACGGCGAGGTGTTCGGCATCATCGGGCATTCGGGCGCGGGCAAGTCTACGCTGATCCGGCTGATCAACCTGCTCGAACGCCCCAGCGGCGGCAGCATCCTGATCGACGGCACCGAGATGACCGCGCTGGGCGATGCCGCCCTGCGCGCGCAGCGGCGGCGCATCGGCATGATCTTCCAGCACTTCAACCTGCTCAGCTCGCAGACGGTGGCGGACAACATCGCCTTTCCGCTGCGCCTGGCCGGCGAAACCGACGCCGGCAAGATCAAGACGCGAGTGGACGAGCTGCTGCGCCGCGTGGGCCTGGAGGCGCATGCCAGCAAATACCCCGCGCAACTTTCGGGTGGCCAGAAGCAGCGCGTGGGCATCGCCCGCGCACTCGCCAACCGGCCGTCCATCCTGCTGTGCGACGAGGCCACCAGCGCGCTGGATCCGCAGACCACCGCCTCGGTGCTGGAACTGCTGGCCGAGATCAACCGCGAGCTGAAACTCACCATCGTGCTGATCACCCACGAGATGGACGTGGTGCGCCGCGTGTGCGACCGCGTGGCGGTGCTGGACGCCGGCCGCATCGTCGAGCACGGCGCGGTGGCGGACGTGTTCCTGCATCCGCGGCATCCGACCACGCGGCGTTTCGTCAACGAAGCGCTGCCGGAGGAAGCCGCCGGCGAACTGGCTCCGTATACCCATGTGCCGGGCCGCATCCTGCGCCTGTCCTTCCGCGGCGAAGCCACCTGGACGCCTGCGCTGGGCCGCGTGGCGCGCGATACCGGCGTGGACTTCAACATCCTGGCCGGCCGCATCGACCGCATCAAGGACCTGCCCTACGGCCAGCTCACGCTGGCCATGCAGGGCAGCGGCGTGGACCAGGCGCTGGTGGCGCTGCGCGCCGCCGGCATCGAGATCGAGGAACTGAACCGATGAGCGCGCCGCTGCTGCAAAGCCTGTTTCCGAACATCGACGACTGGGCCGAGCTCGGCCACGCCTGCATCGACACCCTGCTGATGCTCGGCGGTTCGCTCGCGCTGACCGTGCTGATCGGCCTGCCGCTGGGCGTGCTGCTGTATCTCACCGGCAAGGGCCAGCTGCGCGAGATGCCCAAGCTGTATGCGGCGCTGTCGCTGGTGGTGAACATCCTGCGTTCGATTCCCTTCATCATCCTGATGATCGTGCTGATGCCGCTGACCTATGTGCTGGTCGGCACCAAGCTCGGCATCCGCGGCGCGATCCCGCCGCTGGTGATCGGCGCGGCGCCGTTCTTCGCGCGCCTGGTCGAGACGGCGCTGCGCGAAGTGCAGCGCGGCGTGATCGAGGCCAGCCAGGCGATGGGCGCCAGCACCTGGCAGATCGTGCGCCACGTGCTGCTGCCGGAGGCCCGCGGCGGCCTGATCGCCGGCACCACGGTCACCGCCATCGCCCTGGTCGGTTATACCGCCATGGGCGGCGCGATCGGCGCCGGCGGCCTGGGCGACCTGGCTTATCGCTACGGTTACCTGAGCTACAAGTCGGACTACATGTTCGTCACCGTGGTGCTGCTGATCGTGCTGGTGCAGCTGCTGCAGATGGTCGGCGACCGCGTGGTGGCCCGCTTTGCGGGGAATCGCCAATAAGGGAATCGGGAATAGGGAATAGGGAATAGGGAATAGGAAGAGCGGCGCTGCAAGCTGGCGGTGTTTGCTCTTCCCTATTCCCTATTCCCCACTCCCTATTCCCTCAAAGGCATATAGACGGCTATTCTGGTGCGTCGCACAAGGATCCCGCCCCATGAAGAAGCTGCTCGCCGCCCTGGCCGCCCTGCTCGCGCTGGCCGGCTGCTCGTCCTCCGGTTCCGGCGATGCCACCGCCGGCGGCCAGAAACTGGTGGTCGCCGCCACCGCCGTGCCGCACGCGGAGATCCTCAAGCAGGTCAAGCCGCTGCTGGCCAAGGAAGGCGTGGACCTGGAGATCAAGGTCTTCGCCGACTACGTACAGCCCAATACCCAGGTGGCCGAGAAGGCCATCGACCTGAACTACTTCCAGACCAAGCCCTACCTGGACGAATTCAACCGCCAGCGCGGCACCCAGCTGACCATCGTTACCGGCGTGCACATCGAGCCGTTCGGCGCCTACTCGCGCAAGCTCAAGAACATCGCCGAGCTGTCCGACGGCGCCACTGTCACCCTGCCGAACGACCCCAGCAACAACAGCCGCGCCCTGCTCCTGCTCGCGCGCCACGGGATCATCACGTTGAAGGACCCGAACGACGAGCTGGCCACGCAGAAGGACATCACCGCCAACCCCAAGCACCTGAAGTTCCGCGAGCTGGAAGCGGCGATGCTGCCGCGCACGCTGGACGAGGTGGACCTGGCGCTGATCAATACCAACTACGCGCTGGCCGCCGGCCTCAATCCGACCAGGGATGCGCTGCTGATCGAGGGCAAGGACTCGCCCTACGTGAACTACCTGGTCGGCCGTCCCGACAACAAGGACGACCCGCGCGTGCAGAAGCTGGCCAAGGCGCTGACCAGCCCCGAGATCAAGGCCTTCATCGAGCAGAAGTACCAGGGGGCGGTGTTGCCGGCGTTCTGAGCGGCGTCTTCTCCGTCATGCGAAAACGCCGGGCAGTGCCCGGCGTTTTTTTGCTCGTCATTCCGGCGCAGGCCGGAATCCAGTGGCGATGGCGCTTGGTTGTCGCGATAAACTTCAAGAGCGCATCTTTAGGCGTATCCGCTCCATTTAGCGTGTTGGCACTGGATTCCGGCCTGCGCCGGAATGACGAGCGTGTGGCGAACTAAGCTCGTCTCTCAGCCCCCCTCTTCGACCGGCACGGGAATCTCGAACACCTGCCGCAGGTACGCCACGTAGGCCTTGTCCTCGCACATGTTCTTGCCCGGCGAATCGCTGAGCTTGGCCACCGGCTGGCCGTTGCAGCGGATCATCTTGATCACGATGTTCAGCGGCGTCGGGCCCACGTCGTTGGTGAGGTTGGTGCCGACGCCGAAGGCCAGCAGGCAGCGGCCGCGGAAGTGCTCGTACAGCTGCATCACCTTGGGGATGTCCAGGCCGTCGCTGAAGACCAGCACCTTGCTGCTCGGGTCCACGCGGTTGGCGCGGTAATGCGCCAGCACGCGCTCGCCCCAGGCGAACGGGTCGCCGGAATCGTGGCGGGTGCCGTCGAACAGCTTGCAGAAGTACATGTCGAAATCGCGCAGGAAGGCGTTGAGGCCGTAGACATCGGACAGCGCGATGCCGAGGTCGCCGCGGTATTCCTTCGCCCAGGTTTCCAGCGCCGCCACCTGCGAATCGCGCAGGCGCGGACCCAGCGCCTGGTGCGCCTGCAGGTACTCATGCGCCAGCGTGCCCAGCGGGGTCAGGCCCAGCTTCCAGGCCAGCCACACGTTGCTGGTGCCGGCCAGCTTCGGGCCCAGCCCGTCGCGCAGCGCTTCCACCACTTCGGCGTGCCATTCGCGCGAGAAGCGGCGGCGCGTGCCGTAGTCGGCGATGCGGCAGCCTTCGTAGCCGGGCGTATCGCGCAGCAGGGCGATCTTGTCGCGCAGGCGCTCGCGCCCCTCGTCGAGGCCCAGGCCGGGATGGGCGTTACGGAAGTACACCTCGTTGACGATGGCCAGCAGCGGCACCTCGAACAGGATGGTGTGCAGCCACGGACCGACGATGCGGATCTCGATCTCGCCATTGCCGCTGGATGCCGGTTCGATGCTTACGTACTTGGCGTTGAGCTGGAACAACCCGAGGAAATCGATGAAGTCGCTCTTGATGAAACGCCACGAGCGCAGGTAGGCCAGCTCGTCCTCGCTGAAGCGCAGGCTGCACAGCGCGTCGAGCTCGGCGCGGATCTCCCCGATGTACGGCACCAGGTCGATGCCCGGGTTGCGGCACTTGAAGCGGTATTCGACCTGGGCGGCCGGATAGTGGTGCAGCACCACCTGCATCATCGAGAACTTGTACAGGTCGGTGTCCAGCAACGAGCGGATGATCATCGGGGATCCACAGGGGGAGGAGCGGCGCGAGCCGTCGCCGATTATCCCCGCGCCTCGCGGCGAAACGCGAGCCTGAGAAAAAACCATGAGCCGGAAAAATGAAAACCCCGGTAGCCAGGGGAGTAGCTACCGGGGTCTTGTCAGGCCGTCCTCTACAAAGAGGGGGAGAAAAAGAGGCGGCCCCCGATGGTGCGATCTTCTGCCCCATCTCATTTCGCCTCACGGCGATACGGGTGATTAGTGCGGTCGCCCCCGGCTTAGTTCAAGAGCGAATTTAGATCGGTTCAGGTTTCCGCCAGCTTCGGGAAAACCCGGGCAAAATCCCGCATCTTGTTTTCGATCGCAACCGTCTGTTTTCACGGCCATGCCGGGCTCCGGGGCCATGCCACAATGCGCCGCTTGCCAACCCCGGGAATCGCCGATGCTGCTGCGCCTTCTATGCCTGCTCGCCCTGCTGGCCGCCCTGCCCGCTGGCGCCGCCGAGCTGAAGATCGACCTGGGCCATGGCGCGAAGACGCTGGAAAGCAGCCAGCTGGCAACGCGCCCGGATGCACGCACGATCGATATCCCGCAGGACGTCGCCTACCGCCGCGCCATGCGCTACCGCGCCGTGCCGCTGAAGGCGCTGCTGGCCGGCGCGACGGCTGGCGACCATCTGCAGTTCGTCGCCAGCGACGGCTTTGCGGCCGAGGTGCCGGCGGCCCTGGTCCTGGATGGCCACGGCGCCGAGGCCTGGCTGGCGATCGAGGATCCGCAGCAGCCCTGGCCCGCCCTGCCCGGCAAGAGCCAGGGCGCCGGGCCGTTCTATGTGGTGTGGACGCGCCCCGAGGCGGGCGGCGTCAATCCGGAGCAATGGCCTTATCAGCTGGCCGCGATCCGCAAGCTCGACGCGGTGGCGGCGCGCTTCCCGGCCATGGCGCCCGATCCCGCGCTGGCCACGGGCAGCCCCGAGCGGCGCGGCTTCGAGGTGTTCCAGCACATCTGCCTGGCCTGCCACACGCTCAACGGCCAGGGTGACGCCAGGCTGGGGCCGGATCTCAACGTGCCGTACAACCCCACCGAATACCTGCGCGCCGACCTGCTGCGCGCCTACGTGCGCGATCCGCAAGCGCTGCGCCACTGGCCGCAGGCGAAGATGCCGGGCTTCGACGCCAAGGTGCTGAGCGACGCCGACCTGGATGCCCTGCTGGCCTATCTGCGCCACATGGCCGGGCGCAAGCACGGCCCCTGAGTCAGCGCGCGGGCTCCTGCAACCCCGCAGGCGCGGCCTCGCCCAGATAGACGTCCATATCCAGCAGCCCCTGCTCGCGCGCCACCAGCACCGGCACCAGCATCTGGCCGGTCACGTTGGTCATGGTGCGCATCATGTCGAGCACGCGGTCGATCGCCACCAGATAGCCGATGCCCTCCACCGGCAGGCCCGCGGAGCTGAGCACCAGGGTGACCATCACCGTCGCCGTGCCGGGCACGCCCGCGGTGCCGAACGAGCCGAGCACCGAGGCCAGCAGGATCACGAAATATTGCGCAGGTTCCAGCTGCAGGCCGAAATACTGCGCCACGAAGATCGAGCTGATCGCCGGATAGATCGCGCCGCAGCCGTCCATCTTGATGCTGGCGCCCAGCGGCACGGCGAACGAGGCATAGGCCGGCGAGACGCCGAGGTTCTGCGTCACGCTGCGCAGCGCCACCGGCATCGAGGCGAAGCTCGAGGACGAGGTGAAAGCCACCTGCATCGCCGGCAGCACGCCACGGAAGAAGCGGCGCGGGCTGAGGCCATGCGCCAGCAGCAGGCCGCCGTAGACCACCACGATCTGCACCGCGCAGGCGGCATACAGGGCGAGCACGAACTTGCCCAGCGGCAGCAGTTTTTCGAAGCCGTAGCCGGCGACCAGCGCGGCAATCAGGCCGAAGGTGCCGATCGGCGTCATCTCCAGCACGAAGCGGGTGACCTGGATCATTGCGTCGTTGGCCTCGCCGAACAGCTCGCGCAGGCGCGCGGACTTCTCGCCGATCTTCACCAGCGCCAGGCCGAGCAGGCCGGCGAAGAAGATCACCTGGAGGATCTTGCCCTCGGACAGGGCACGGAACGGGTTGGTCGGCACCACGTCGAGCAGCACCTTCACCGCCGACGGCACTTCGCGCACTTTGTAGTCGCCGGCCATGGTCAACTGGCCCACGCCGAGGCCGGGATCGGTCAGGTGGCCAACCAGCAGCCCCACGCCCACCGCGAGCGCCGCCGTCAGCGCGAACCACAGGAAGGTACGCCCTCCCAGCGCCGCCATGCGCTGCACGCCGTGCAGGCTCGACACGCTGTTGACCACCGCGAAGAACACCAGCGGCACCGCGATCATCTTGATCAGCGCCACATAGACATCGCCCAGCGGCTGGAACCACGCCACGGAGCCCGGCCCGCACAGCCAGCCCGCCAGCGCACCCAGCACGAAGCCCGCCAGCACGCGCTTCCAGAAACGGATACCGAGCCACCAGGACACCAGCTTCAAGGGCCTTCTCCAACCACGCGAAAGCCCCGACCTTACACCCGGATTGGCCGTCTGGACGTCCAGACGGCGACACAGCGTTTCCTTTTGGGAACGATCCAGGCTGGCTAGGCCGGCCCCGCCGGGACTTCCGCGGCAAGACGCCGCAGCTCGCGATCGCGCTCGTCCTTCGACAGTTTCGCCAGGCGGCGCACGTCGGCATAGAACAGCGGCCACTGCCCTTCGGCCTGCCGGAACAACGCCGCGAAGGCCGGCTTCCACTGGTCGTAGAGGCCGAACGGCAGCAGGCGCGCATTGTTGATCGGCGCGGCCACCCAGGCGTCGTAGCGGTGATGGTCAGGCCAGTTGGTATCGCGCCATTGGCGGTAGCGCTCGCGGAAGGCGGCGATCTCCGCCTGCTTGGCCGCCTCCAGCGTGGCCTCGTCGCCGCCCTTGGCGTAGGCCTGGCGCAGGCGGTCGCGCAGTTCCAGCACCAGCTGGGTGAAGCCATCCTCCTCCGCCTGCTCGTGCCCGAGCAGCGGCGGCAGCTTGCGCGAAGCGCGCCACTCCTTAAGGCCCTGCTCCTGCACGAAGCTGGCGAAGGACTCGTTGAAGGCGCTGTCGTCGCGCACATAGATCAGCTGGTGCGCCAGCTCGTGGAAGATGGTGCCGGCCAGCTCGTCGTCGTCCCAGCGCAGCATGCTGCTGAGGATCGGATCGGCGAACCAGCCCAGGGTGGAATACGCGGAGACGCCGCCGACGTAGACATCGTCGCCGTCCGCCTTCAACCGCGCCGCCTCGCCCCTGGCCCTGGCTTCATCGAAGTAGCCGCGATAAGCCACGCAGCCGGCGACCGGAAAGCAATGCCGCACGGCATCCACCGAATAGCGCGGCGTGGCGAACACATTCCACACCACGTAGGGGCGGTCGAGTGCCACATAGCGCGTGTAACTGCGGTTGTCGGGCAAGCCCAGCCGGAGCGAGGCGAAGCGGCGCGCCTGCTGCGCCAGCTCCAGGCGACCGGCCAGGGCCGGCTTGGTCGCCGGATCGGCGATCACCCGCTCGACCGCGCGCTGGTTGAACAGCAGCTCGCCCTGCCCGTGGGCCACATGCGCGTAGTAGCCCAGGCCACCGCAGGCGGATAGCAAAAGGCCCACCGCCGCGAGGGCGATGAGCCTGTTCAATCGTTGCGGCAACCGCCTGCCCGGATAGCTCATCCGGGAATTGTGCCGGGCCGGCCCTCAGCCGGCCAGGGCAGGCTCAGCGGCCGTGCCCGTTCCAGTGGCCGCCGCGGCCGCCGCTCCAGTTGCCGCGATGGCCGCTCCAGTTGCCGCCACGCCAGTTGCCGCCGCCGCGGTAGTAGCGGCCGCCGCGATCGTGCCAGCGCGAACCGCCGCCATACCACACGCCGCTGATGCCCACCGTCACCGGCGGGGCGTAGCAGCAGCCGTAGTAGCCGCCGCTGTAATAGGTCGGCGCGTAATAGGTCGGCGCGTAATAGCCGTCGTCGTAGACCACCGTGCGGCCCGAGCCGTAATACGCGTCGCCCACGTAGCTGGAGCTGCGGACGTAGCTGTAGCCAGGGTCGTAGTAACAACCCGACAGGGCCGCGGTGGCGGCGACCAGGGTCAGGCCGGCAAGCAGGCGTTTCATGGCGCACCTCGCGGTTTGATGAAACCACGCTAGGCCCGCCGCGTTGAATGTCCACTGAGCGGATTGCCACCTGCCACGGGCGTTTGACCCGGGCCGGCCGCGTTCAGAATCGCGGGCGCGCCAGTTCGCTAAGGAAGTGTGAGAACAGGTCCGGCTGCATGATCAGGGTGAACGCGATGCCATAGGCCGCACCCCACAAGTGCGCGCTGTGGTTGACGTTGTCCGTGCCCTGCCGGTCCATCCAGATCGAATAGGCGACGTACAGCACCGCATAGACGATCGCCGGCATCGGGATGACGAATACCACCATGCGTGCCCACGGCATCCACAGGATGAAAGCGAACAGCACCGCCGACACCGCTCCCGAAGCGCCCAGGCTGCGGTAATTGGGGTTGTGCCGGTTGGCCAGGAAGGTCGGCAGGATCGAGACCACCAGCGCGCCGATGTAGAACAGCAGGAAGCCGGTGCTGCCCAGGTGCGCGGCGTACCTGGGCTCCATCGCGCGGCCGAAGAAGAACAGCGTGATCATGTTGAACAGCAGGTGATAGAAGTCGGCGTGGATCAGGCCGTAGGTCACCAGGCGGTGGTATTCCTTTTTCTTTTCGATCGCCGGCGGCCACAGGATCAGGTCGTCCATCAGGCGTGCGTTGTTGAACGCCACGAAGGACACGATGCAGGTGACGGCGATGATGAGCAGGGTGATCAGCATGTACGGTTCTCGTCCGCGGGTACGGCAAAGCGCGCATCTTGGCCGCCCGGCGGCGCCTTGTCGACCTCGCCCGCCTGCGTCCGGCCACGTATGATGCGCGGCTACGCGTTTCTTCCCCCCGCCACACCCTCCCCTCATGCCTCCCATCCGCTATCTGCATCTGGACGTCTTTGCCGCTTCCCACGGCGGCGGCAACCACCTCGGCGTCGTCACCGACGCGACCGGCTGGAGCGACGCGCAGATGCAGCGTTTCGCCCGCTGGACCGACCTGGTCGAGACCACCTTCCTGCTGCCGCCGTCGACGCCGGACGCCAGCTATCGCGTGCGCATCTTCACCCCGCACAAGGAAATCCCCTTCGCCGGCCATCCCAGCATAGGCAGCGCGCATGCCGTGCTCGAATGCGGCCTGGCCACGCCGCGTGACGGCGTGCTGTGGCAGGAATGCGGCGCCGGGGTGCTGCCGATCCGCATTGAAGACGCGGGCGAAGCGCGACAGTTACTTCTGCAATCGCCGCATGCCACGGTTGAGAAAACCGGCGCCGACGCGCATCCGCTGCTCGCCGCCGCCTTGTCCGGCATCGGGCTCGGCGCGCTGCCGCCCGCCTATGTCGCCGGCGGCCGCCACTGGTGGCTGGCCGAATGCGCCGACGAAGCCAGCCTGCGCGCCTGGCAGCCGGACCACGCCGCCATCGGCGCGCTGGCCCGCGCCACCGACAGCCTGGGCCTGTGCGCGTTCGCGCGCGCCGCGCATCCGGACGACATGCCTTCTGAGTATGGGCTTGTGGTGCGCGCCTTCCCCGCCGGTGTCGGCATCGTCGAGGATCCGGCTTCCGGCGCCGCCAATGGCCTGATCGCCGCCTATATCGCTCACGCCGAGCCGCACGGCCCGCTGGCCGCCGGCTATACGGTGAGCCAGGGCCGCGAGATCGGCCACGATGCCAGCCTGCGCGTGCGCATCATCGACGGCACGATCTGGATCGGCGGCCGCACCCATACGGTGGTCGATGGCACGCTGCATTGGAACGGGCACGCGTGAAACTCCCCGCCGCCCACGCGGATGCGCGCATCTGGGTAGACGCCGACGCCTGCCCGGTAGCGATCAAGGAAATCCTGTTTCGCGCCGCCGAGCGCGAACAGGTGCAGGTGACCCTGGTCGCCAACCAGTTCCTGCGCACGCCGCCCTCGCGCTTCGTGCGCGCCGTCCAGGTGCCCGGCGGCTTCGATGTCGCCGATGCGGAAATCGCCAACCGCGTGGCGCCGGGCGACCTGGTGGTGACCCAGGACATCCCGCTGGCCGCCCAGGTGATCGCCAAGGGCGCGCTGGCGGTGCATCCGCGCGGCGAGCTGTTCACGCCCGATACCATCGCCCAGCGCCTGGGGATGCGCGATTTCATGGAGGAATTGCGCGGCGCGGGCGTCGATACCGGCGGTCCGGCCGCGTTCCATCCGCGCGACAAGCAGGCGTTCGCCAACCAGCTCGACGGCTGGCTGGCGCGCCTGCGGCAGGCGCGCAAGGCTACTCCTTAGTCCTTCAAGCCGGCGCGGCGCGCGGCGACCATCGCCAGCGCCGACCAGTCCACGTCCTCGTCGCCCAGCGCCAGCGTCTCCAGCAGGCTGTCGCGCAGCACGCTGGCGAACGGCAATGGCACGCGCGTGGCGTCGGCGGCGGACAGTGCCAGGTTGATGTCCTTGTAGCCCAGCGGCAGCGCGAAGCCGGCCGGCTTGAAGCGCTGCTCGGCGATCAGCTTGGCGTAGCCCTGGTAAGGCGGCGCGGCGAACAGCGTGCTGGTCATCACGTGCAGGAAATCGCCCGCGCTGACCCCATGCGCGCGGGTCAGCGCCGAAGCCTCCGCCATGCTTTCGATCGCCGCGCCGAGCATGAAATTGCCGGCGATCTTCACCACGTTGGCGCGCTCCGCCTCCTCGCCCATCGGCCAGATCGCACTGCCCATCGCTTCGAGCAGGGGCCGTACGCGTTCGAGCACCGCCGGCTTGCCGGCGACCACGATATTGAGGCGGCCGGCCGCCGCCACGTCCGGCCGGCCAAACACCGGCGCGGCCACGTAATCCAACCCGCGCTGCGCATGCGCCGACGCCAGTTCGCGCGCCAGGGCCACCGACACGGTGGCGTGGTTGACGTGCACGGTGCCCTTGTCCATCTCCTCGAGCAGGCCGCTGTCCAGCACCACCTCGCGCACGGCCTGGTCATTGGACAGCATGCTGAACAGCGCTTCGCCCTGCGCCGCGCGCTGCGGCGTGCTGGCCACCTTGGCGCCCAGCGAAGCGAGCGGCGCGGTCGCCTCCGGCGAACGGTTCCACACCGTCACGCTGTGGCCGGCCTTGAGCAGGTTGCTGGCCATCGCGCTGCCCATGGCGCCGAGGCCGATGAAACCGACTTTCATGGATAGCTCCTCAAACACGGGAATACGAAAAAGCAGACGCGCCACCGTGCGCCACGCCGGGTGGATGGAACGTGACTCAGGCCGCCTGCCCCGCGGCCTGGCCCGAGGCCCATGCCCACTGGAAGTTGTAGCCGCCCAGCCAACCGGTCACGTCCACGACCTCGCCGATGAAGTACAAGCCCGGCACCAGCTTCGATTGCATGGTGCTGGACGACAGGCCGTCGGTATCGACACCGCCCAGCGTCACCTCGGCCGTGCGGTAGCCCTCGGTACCGCTGGCGACCAGCGGCCAGTCGCGCAGCTGCGCGGCGATCGCGTCCAGTTCGGCCGGGCGGTACTGCTTCATTGGCCGGCTTTCGAACCACAGCTCGCACAGGCGCTGCGCCAGGCGGCGCGGCAGCAGGTCGGCGAGCACGTTCTTCAGCTCCATCGCCGGGCGCGTGTCGCGCTGAGCCTGCAGCCAACCCGTCGCATCCTGGTCGGGCAACAGGTCGATGCGCAGATCGTCGCCGGGCTGCCAGTACGAGGAAATCTGCAGGATCGACGGTCCGCTGACACCGCGATGGGTAAACAGCAGGCCGGCGCGGAAGCGGCGCTTGCCTACGCGGGTCTCTACCTGCGGCAAGGCCAGGCCCGACAGATCCTGGTAGCGCTCCTGGTGCTTGCCGCTCAAGGTCAGCGGCACCAGGCCGGCGCGGGTCGGCAGCACGTTATGTCCGAACTGCCGCGCCAGTTCATAGCCGAAGCCGGTGGCGCCCATGCTGGGAATCGACAGGCCGCCGCTGGCGACCACCAGCGATTGCGCATGCACTTCGCCACGCGCGGTATGCACGGCGAAACCCTCCTCGGTCTTGCGCACCCGCGCTACCGCGCAGCTGGTTTCGACCTTCGCCCCGGCCGCCGCGCATTCGTCCAGCAGCATGCGCACGATCAGCTTGGACGATTCGTCGCAGAACAGCTGGCCCAGTTCCTTCTCGTGATAGGCGATGCGGTGCTTTTCCACCAGCGCGATGAAGTCCGCCGGCGTGTAGCGCGCCAGCGCGGACTTGGCGAAATGCGGATTGGCGCAGAGGTATTGCGCCGGCGTCACGCCCAGGTTGGTGAAATTGCAGCGCCCGCCGCCGGACATCAGTATCTTCTTGCCCGGCTTGTTGGCATGGTCGACCACCAGCACGCTGCGCCCGCGCTGCCCCGCCGCGATCGCGCACATCAGGCCGGCCGCGCCCGCGCCGATCACCAGTACGTCTACCTTCACGCCATCACCCGCCCTAGCTGCAAGGGGACGGATTATCCCCTACCCGCGTACACTTCCCCACCGGTTTCCACTTGCGAGATGCATCCATGCCTTCCTTCGACGTAGTTTCCGAAGTCGACAAGCACGAACTCACCAACGCCGTCGACCAGGCCAACCGCGAGTTGGCCAACCGATTCGACTTCAAAGGTACCGACGCCAAGTTCGAGCTGGAGGAGTTCGTGATCACCCAGCGCGCGCCGAGCGAATTCCAGCTGGAGCAGATGCTGGACATCCTGCGCGGGCGACTGGTGTCGCGGAAGATCGACGTGCGTGCACTGGACGTGGCCGATCCGGAGACCAACCTGGGCGGCTCGCGCCAGAAGATCACCGTCAAGCAGGGCATCGAGCAGCCGGTGGCGAAGAAGCTGGTGGCGTCGCTGAAGGAGGCCAAGCTGAAGGTCGAGGCGCAGATCAACGGCGACAAGCTGCGCGTGACCGGGAAGAAACGCGACGACCTGCAGCTGGCGATGCAGGTATTGCGCAAAGCGGAGGTGGAGTTGCCGTTGCAGTTCGACAATTTCCGCGACTGACCTCCACCGCCTGGCGTAGGTTGGGGTGAGCCGCAGGCGAACGCCAACATCGCCACTTTCATGTGCCCCGCAATGTTGGGGTTCGCCTGCGGCTCACCCCAACCTACTCCGCGTTCGTTCGACGCCTTCAGGCCTTGCCCGCCACCACGTTCACGCTCAACGCAATGATGAACACGTTGAAGAAGAACGCGATCACGCTGTGCAGCAGCGCGACGCGGCGCAGGTAGCGGCTGGTGATCTGCACGTCCGACACCTGGAAGGTCATGCCGATCACGATGGCGAAGTACGCGAAGTCCCAGTAGTCCGGCTCCGGCGTTTCGGGAAACTGCAACCCTTCGTGCTTCTTGCCGAAGTCGCCGTAATAGCCATGCGCGTAGTGCATGGCGAACATGGTGTTCATGAACAGCCACGACAGCACGATGCTGCCCGCGGCCAGCGCGATGGAAGCCATGCCGCCTTCCGCGCCGCCATGCAGCTCGGCACCCAGCGCCACCATCACTACGGCAGTGAGGATGATGGCGCTCCACAGGAAACCCCAGCGCCCGGTGTCCTGCGCGCGTGCCTGGCAGCGCATCAGTTCCGGACTGGCGCGGCCGAACAGCACGGCGAGCAGGCTCAGATAGACCAGCGCCGCCAGATCGAAGGCCAGCAGCAGCGCCATCGATGCGCGCGTCCCACAAGCGAGCAGGCCGGCCAGCGCGGCGGCGAAGATCGCCATCGACAGCATCAGGCGCGGCCGCGCGCGCAGGTAGTGGAAACGCCGGTGCGTCCTGGGCCTGGCCTTGGCGGGGGCTGTGCTGTTCATCGCGTCCTCCTGGAGATGGGCGACCGCGATGATAGCGATGACGTCAGCCCGCGCGCAGGTCTTCGTAGTCCGGATGACGACGCATCCAGGCATTGGCGTAGGAACATGCGGGCCGCACCTTCCAGCCTTGCTCCCGCGCATGATCCAGTGCGGCTTTCACCAGGGCCGAGGCGATGCCGCGACCTTCCAGCGGCGGCGGCACTTCGGTGTGGGTGATCGTCATCACTTCTCCCGACGGCGTGGGCGACAGCGTGTAGTCGAGCACGCATAGTTCCAGGTCGACCGAGGTTGAAAAGCGGCGCTCGTTGGGCTGATGCTGGATGTCGTAGCTCATATTGCTGGCCGGAACGGATGAAGTCCTCAGCTTAGGGCACGCGGCGTGCGTGCGGTCGTGAAAGGCACGCAGCGATTGTCATCCATGACTTCGCTTCGGGCGTTCCTGTTGCACCGCCCCAGGAGAACCCCATCCATGCCCGTCTGGAACCGCCGCCACTTCGTCCAGGCCTGCCTCGGCGGCCTCGCCGCGCTGCCGCTCGCACGCGTGCGCGCCCTGCCCGGCGGCGCGCCGGCCTGCCGGCTCAGCGCGGAGCAGACGGAAGGTCCGTATTACCTCGATCGCGCGCTGCTGCGCCAGGACATCACCGAGGGCAAGCAAGGCCTGCCGCTCACGCTGGAATTCGAAGTGCTCGACAGCCGCACTTGCCGTCCGCTGAAAGATGTCGCGCTGGAGATCTGGCATTGCGATGCGCAGGGCGCGTATTCGGGCTTCGGCCACGACCACGGCGGCGGTCCTGGCGGCGGCCCCGGCATGCCGCCTCCCCCGCCCGGCCCGCCGCCACGCGGCGCCATGTCTCCAGGCGGTCCGCGCCCCGGCGGCGGCCATCCGCCGCATGCGCAGGCCAGCGATGCGCTGACCTTCCTGCGCGGCGCGCAGCTTGCCGATGCGCACGGCAAGCTGGCGTTCCACACCATCTTTCCCGGCTACTACGCCGGACGCTGCAACCACATCCACCTGAAGCTGCACGTCGGCGGCATGGCGCAGGACGGCCATTATCGCGGCGGCCATACCGTGCACACCGGACAAGTGTTCTTCCGCGAAGAAGACACCAGGGCCGCGATGGCGACGGCGCCGTACCGGCGCGAACGCCTCGCGCGCACCACCGTCGACCAGGACGACATCTACGCCTCGCAGCATGGCGCGCAATCGGTGGCAGCGATCATCCGCGATCACCAACAAGGCCCGTGGCGCGCACGCCTCACGCTTGCGATCGATCCCGGCCAGACCAGCCGCGAAGGCTCCTGAGCACGCGGCTCAACAACCCGCGGCTCAGTAACCCACACCCAACAACCCAGGCTCAACAACCCACGGCCTGCCGCAACCGCCCCGCCACGCCGGAACCCGCGCGGCGGCGGCGCACGGCCTCGTCGAGGCGTTCCAGCACGCCGACGGAAGCGTTCCAGTCGATGCAACCGTCGGTGATGCTCTGGCCGTAGCGCAGCGGCTGCTCCGGCACCAGCTCCTGGCGGCCTCCGAGCAGATGGCTTTCCACCATCACGCCGATGATGCGGCGCTCGCCGTCTTCCAGCTGCAGGGCGATGTCGTCGATCACCAGCGGCTGGTTCTCGGGTTGCTTGCTGCTGTTGGCGTGGCTGGCGTCGACCATCAGCCGCGGCGAGAGTCCGCCGCGCGCGATCGCTTCGCAGGCGGCATCCACGCTGGCCGCATCGTAGTTGGGCTGCTTGCCGCCGCGCAGGATCACATGGCAGTCCTCGTTGCCCATGGTGCTGGCGATGGCGGTGCGGCCATCCTTGGTCACCGCCATGAAATGGTGCGGCTGCGACGCGGCCTGCACCGCGTCGACCGCGATCTTTACATTGCCGTCGGTGCCGTTCTTGAAGCCCACCGGGCACGACAGGCCCGAGGCCAGCTCGCGATGCACCTGGCTTTCCGTGGTGCGCGCGCCGATCGCGCCCCAGGCCACCAGGTCGGCGATGTACTGCGGCGTGATCATGTCCAGGAATTCGCAACCGGCCGGCACGCCCAGCTGGTTGATGTCGCGCAACAGGGTGCGCGCGAGGCGCAGGCCCTTGTCGATGCGGAAGCTGCCGTCGAGGTCCGGATCGTTGATCAGTCCCTTCCAGCCCACGGTGGTGCGCGGCTTTTCGAAATACACGCGCATGACGATTTCCAGCGTATCGGCGAAGCGGCGGCGCTGGCCGAGCAGGCGCCGCGCATATTCCATCGCCGCGGCGGTGTCGTGGATCGAGCATGGCCCGATCACCACCACCAGCCGGTCGTCCTGGCCGGCGAGGATGTCGTGCACCGCGGCGCGCGCATGCGCCACGGTATCGAGCGCGAGTTCATCTGCGTGGCAGTCGCGCATCACCTCGGCGGGCGTGCTCAGGGGTGTGATCGCGCGGATGCGCAGGTCGTCGGTATGGGGCAGCGTCATGGCTCGGTTCCTGGGTGGGGTTTCCAGCGGCGGCCATGAAAAAAGCCGCCAGTGGAGGCTGGCGGCTTTTCGGGAGAGTGGTCGTGTTCTGCTTACGATCGCGCCTCTTCCTCCGCCGCCGGCATCGGATAGCCGTAAAACCAGAAGTAATAGCGGGCGGAGGAGAAGGTCATGGCGTGTATGGATAACACAGCATCCGGCGAATGCAAACCCCGAAATTTCGGTTGCGCTCGCAACTAACGCGTTTGGACATCCAAACGCCGCATGGCCACCCGCTAGAATCCGCGCCATGCCTTCGCCCATTCAGCTGCTCGCCCATCCCGCCCAGGCCTCGATCCGGCGCTGGGTGCTCGGCGCCTTCCCCAGGCAGGGCAGCAGCCATCTCGACTACGACCACCCGGCCGGCGACCCCGGCCTGTTCGGGCCGGACAGCGCCACCTGGCGCGTGCACTGCGACTTCCCCGGCATGCTCGCCGGCGGCCTGGCCGCGCTGATGCTGCAGACCCTGCATCCGCTGGCCCTGGCCGGCGTGTGGGACCACTCCAACTTCCGCGAAGACCTGGTCGGCCGCCTGCGTCGCACCACCGCTTTCGTCGGCGGCACCACGTACGCGCCGCGGGAGCAGGCGCAGCAGCTGATCGAGCACGTTAAGCAGATCCATGGCCAGGTCATCGGCACCGCCGAGGACGGACGGCCGTATGCAGCGGACGACCCGGACCTGCTCACCTGGGTCCACGTCACCGAGGCGCACAGCTTCCTCGAGGGCTATCGCCGCTTCAGCGGGATCGCCATGCCGCCGGATGCGGCCGACCGCTATTACGACGAGGCGCGCCGCATCGCCGAGGCGCTGGGCGCGCGCGACGTGCCGGCCTCGCAGGCACAGGTGAGCGAATACTTCGAACGCGTGCAGCCGCAGCTGCTCTACGGCGATCGCTCGCGCACCGTGCTGGCGATCCTGTCGAAGGTACGCCTGCCGGTGCCGGCGGCAGGCCTGTCGCGCGACCTGTTCCTGTACGCCGGCGCCGACCTGCTGCCGCCCTGGGCGAAGGCGCTGCTGCAACACACGCCGTTGCAGCGCACCCGCGCGCGGATCGCGGCGGGCACGCTGCGGACGATGTCGCCGCTGTTCCGTGCCGCGCTCAAGGACGGTATCGCCAGCCGCGCCTGCCGGCGCGTCGGCGTGCCGCCCGAAGCGCTGCACCGCTGGGGCTGATCAGCCGCCGGCCATCAGCGCGTCGTAGCGGCGCTGCATCTCTTCGGGACTGACCTCTTCGATCGAATGGCCGATCAGCCACTCGTGCCCGAACGGGTCGCGCACCGTGCCGCCGCGCTCGCCGTAGAACGCATCCGCCGGCGGACGCACCAGCTCGGCGCCGGCCTCCACCGCGCGGGCGATCAGGCGGTCTGCATCGTCCACGTGCAGGTGCAAGGTAATACTGGTGCCGCCGACCGACTTCGGTCCGACGATGCCGTACTCGGGATATTCGTCGGACAGCATCAGCACCATGTGTTCGCCGAACACCAGCTCGGCATGGCCGATCCGGCCGGTGCCCGCTTCGTCCAGGCGCAGCCGGACGCTGGCGCCGAACACGCGCTGGTAGAACGCCAGCGCGGCCCGCGCATCGTGCACGCGCAGGTAGGGATACAGCTCGTGAATCTGGGGCAAGGACGAGGCATCCATGGCAGGCTCCTTGGGGTGGGAACGGCCATCATGCACCCTCCGCCAGGCCCCGTCCCATGCGGTCCGCCATGCCAACCGCGAATTGACACCGACCCGCGATCCGCTAACGTCGCCGCCACACGCAAGAAGGGAAGCGAAGGTGGCGACGCTCATTCCAACCCGAAACAGCTGCCTGTCGCGGATGACCAGCGGCGAAAAGCGCTTTTCCGAGCGCCTGGAGCAGAAGCTCGAGGAAGACTACCTGCTGTGGTACGACGTGCCGATCGGCCCGCGCCAGCGCCGCCCGGACTTCATCGTGTTCCATCCCCGCCGCGGCCTGCTCGTGCTGGAGGTGAAGGACTGGAAGCCGGACACCATCCAGCAGGCCGACCCGACCCTGTTCACCCTGCTCACCGGCCGCGCCAGCGTGAAGGAGCACAACCCGCTGATGCAGGCACGCGACTGCGCCAGCGAGGTCTACAAGGTGTTGCAGCACGACCCGGCGTTGCGCCATCCGTCCGGCCATCACTACGAGGGCAAGCTGATCATGCCGTGGGGCTACGGCGTGGTGCTGGCCAATATCAGCCGCAAGCAGTTCGACGCGGGCGGGCTGGACGCGGTGATCCCCGCGCACCTGGTGATCTGCCAGGACGAGATGTACGAATCGGTCGATGCGGAGATCTTCCAGGAGCGCCTGTGGGCGATGTACCCGCAGGTCTTCCCCACCGCGCTGACCTTGCCGCAGATCGATCGCGTGCGCTGGCACCTGTTCCCGGAAATCCGCGTGGAACCCGGCTCCGGCCAGTTCGGCCTGTTCGATGCTTCCACCGCCGGTGCGGTGGCGAAGGTCGAGATTCCCGACCTGATCAAGGTGATGGATGCGCAGCAGGAACAGCTGGCGCGCTCGCTCGGCGACGAGCACCGCATCATCCATGGCGTGGCTGGCTCCGGCAAAACTATGATTCTGGGCTTCCGCGCCATGCACCTGGCGCGCGCGCTGAGCAAGCCGATCCTGGTGCTCTGCTACAACAAGACGCTGGCCGCCAGGCTGGACCAGCTGATGGGCGAGCGGGGCCTGAGCGACAAGGTGCAGGTCTACAACTTCCACAAGTGGTGCCGCGCCATGCTCAGCGCCTACCACGTGCCGCTGCCGCCGGAAGGCCGCGGCTTCTTCGATGCATTGCCGCCCGCCGTGATCGACGGCGTGGACAAGGGCCGGATCCCGCGCTTCCAGTACGGCGCCGTGCTGATCGACGAAGGCCACGACTTCGAGCCGGACTGGTACAAGCTGATCGTGCAGATGATCGATCCGAACACCAACTCGCTGCTGGTGCTGTACGACGACGCGCAGAACATCTACGGCAAGCCGGACCGCAAGCGCCTGAGCTGGAAAAGCCTGGGCGTGCAGGCGCAGGGCCGCACCACCATCCTCAAGCTCAACTACCGCAACACGCTGGAGATCCTCTCCGTCGCGCGCGGCTTCGCCAACGAACTGCTGCTCGGCCACGACGACGCCGACGAAGACGGCGTGCCGCTGGTCGCGCCCGAGAGCGCCGGCCGCCGCGGCGCCCTGCCCGAGCTGGTCCGCGTGGAGCGCACCGAGGACCAGCTGCCGGCGATCATCGACCGCCTGCGCGAAGAACGCACGCTGGGTCGTCCGCTGGCCGACATGGCGGTGATCTTCCGCAACCGCTGGGAGGGCGAACGGCTGCACGAGGCACTGCAGCGCGCCGAGGTGCCTAGCACGCTGGCCGAGGGCGACGGCAAGCGCGCGCTGTTCGCCACCGGCGAGGACACCGTCAAGCTGGTCACCATGCATTCCAGCAAGGGCCTGGAATTCCCGCTGGTGATCATCCCGGGCCTGGGCTCGCTGCCGATGCCGGGCAAGGACGAAGCCGAAGAGGCACGCCTGCTCTACGTGGCGATGACCCGCGCCACCGAACGGCTGGTGATGATCCATCACGCCGACTCGATCTTCAGCGCACGCATCCGCAACTCGATCAACGACGTGCAGACCCAACTGGCGTAGGTTGGAAACGCCTGTTGGGGTTCGCTGCGCTCACCCCAACCTACGCCGTGCGTCGGCGCCGCATGCTGCGGCGCTCCTTCACGCCGTCGGCGCGGCGGGTCGATACTCAGGCTTCGCCGCCGACGGAACCCATCATGACCGAACTGCTCTCGCCCGATGTCCTCGCGCCGCAGGCGCTCGACCATGCGCTGGCGCTTTCCGCGCGCTTCTATACCCATGCCGCCGCGCCGGCCCTGGATACGCGCGCGGTATTCGCGCGCAGCTGGCAACTGGTCGGGCATCGGGCGCAGCTGGCCGAGACAGGCGACCATCTGGTCACCCAGATCGCCGGCCTGCCCTTGCTGATCGTGCGCAGCGACGCGCAGACCATCCGTGCCTTTCATAACGTCTGCCGCCATCGCGCCGGCCCCATCGCCAGCTGCGACGGCAAGGGCGCCAAGGCCTTGCGCTGCCGCTATCACGGCTGGACCTACGGCCTCGACGGCGTGCTGCGCGGCGCGCCGGAAATGGGCCGCACGCCGGACTTCGATCCGGCGCAGATCCGCCTGCCCGAAGTGCGCGTGCAGGTGTGGCAGGGCCTGGTCTTCGTCGCCGTCGGCGAGGCGCCGCCGTTCGAGCACTTTGTCGAAGGCATCGACCAGCGCCTCGGGCCCGGCCGTCGCTTAAGCGATTTCGAATTCCATCATCGCGTCGGCTACGACGTGGCCTGCAACTGGAAGGTGTACGTGGACAACTACCTGGAGGGTTACCACGTGCCGCACATCCATCCGGGCCTGAACAGCCTGCTCGACTACCGCAGCTACATCACCGAGACGGCCGAGTGGTACTCGTACCAGTTCAGTCCGCTGGAAAGCGCTTCGGATCTCTACGGCAGCGGCGAGGCGCTGTATTACTTCCTCTACCCCAACGCCATGCTCAACATCCTGCCCGGCCGGCTGCAGACCAACCGCGTATTGCCGCTGGGCGTGGACCGTTGCCGCGTGGAGTTCGACTTCTATTACGCGCCCGAACCCGGCGACGCCGCGCAGGCGCGCCGCGCCGCCGACATCGCCTTCAGCGACGAAGTGCAGGTCGAGGACGTGACCATCTGCGAGGACGTGCAGCGCGGCCTGGCTTCCGGCTCGTACGAGGCGGGCCGGCTGAATCCGCTGCGCGAGAACGCCGTGCACCACTTCCACGAACTGCTGCGCCGCGCCTACCGCGAGAGCGCGCACGCATGACCTCGCCGGCCCGGCTGCTGGGCCCGTGGATGCTCACCGCCCTGGTGGTCGGCAACATGATCGGCTCCGGCGTGTTCGTGCTGCCGGCGGCGCTGGCGCCGTACGGTGCGGCCAGCCTGCTGGGCTGGGCCTTCACCATGGGCGGCGCGCTGCTGTTGGCGCTGGTGCATGCGTGGCTGGCGCAGCTCGTGGCCAACCATGGCGGCGCCTACGCCTATGCACGCCAGGCCTTCGGCGATACCGCCGGCTTCGTCGCGGCATGGAGCTACTGGACCTGCGTGTGGACCGCCAATGCGGCGATCGCGGTGGCCTTCGCCGGCAGCCTGGGCGCGATCTGGCCCGCGGCGAACGCCACGCCCTGGCGCGGCACCGCCGCGGCGCTGGCCGTGCTGTGGCTATGCACTGCGATCAATGCGGCCGGCGTGCGCGAAGCCGGGCGCATGCAGCTGGTCACCACCGCGCTGAAGGTGATCCCGCTGCTGGTGTTCGGCGTCTGCGGCCTGGCGCTGGTGCATGGCGCGGCGTACCAGCCGTTCAATCCGAGCGGGCAGTCGCTGCCGAGCGTGACCACCGCCACCGCCGCGCTCACCCTGTGGGCGTTCCTGGGCCTGGAAGCGGCCACCGTGCCCACCGGCGTGGTGCGCGATCCGCAGCGCACGGTGCCGCGCGCCACGGTGGCCGGCATGCTGGTCGCCGGCGTCGCCACCATGCTCGCCTGCACCGCGGTGATCGGCCTGCTGCCGCACGGCGCGGCACAGGGGTCGGCCGCGCCGATGGCGGCGGCGGCCGCGCAGACCTGGGGTCCGGCTGCGGGCTGGGCGATGGGCCTGGTCGCCACCGTCTCCTGCCTGGGCGCGCTCAACGGCTGGGTGCTGCTGCAGGGCCAGACGCCCTACGCCGCCGCGCAGGACGGCCTGTTCCCGGCACCGTTCGCGCGCACCGATGCGCGCGGCACGCCGTGGTTCGGCCTGCTGCTCAGCAGCGTGCTGGCCAGCGTGCTGATCGCCGCCAACGGCAGCAAGTCGCTGGTGGCGCTGTTCACCCTGTCGATCCTGCTTTCCACCGCGGCCACCCTGCTGCCCTACGTGCTCAGCGTGCTGGCCTGGTGGCGCATCGACCGCGGCGCCGGCGTCGCGCGCCGCACGGCCGCCGCGCTCGCCCTCGCCTACAGCCTGTGGGCGCTGATCGGCACGGGCGCGGAAGCGCTGCTGTGGGGCGGCGTGCTGTTGCTGCTCGGGCTGCCGGTATTCCTGTGGCAGCGCTATCGCGCGGCGGTGAAGCCGGCGGCGCCGGACCTATAACTTTGGTGCGAGTCGGGCCCTGTCATTTTGTGACCTGCCGCATACATTCCGGAAGATCTGTTCAGGTTCGCACCCGGATGATTTAACGTAAATCATTGAATTTATTTTATTTCAAGGCAAATCCCAGCATGGCATAGCTTTTGCCACCTCTTCGGCGAAACAGTTCCAAGCCCGCCGACAGCCGACACGCTCCAGGGACGCGGGCCGCCTCATCCGACCAACCACACACGCTCCACTCCGGCGCCAGGCCGGCAGGGACAGGGATTCCTGCGCCTGTACTGGCCTACCAGGGGAAACCTCATGAGTACGCAAGCCCAAGACTGGTCCAGCTACCCCCGCCCGCTGCCGCCCATCGAGACGGCGCAGGCCAGGCCAGCCGACAGCGAGCAGCACCGCCGCTATTACCTGTCGGTGCGGATGAAGTTCGCGCTCACCGTCGCGCTGTCGCTGGCCTGGTCGATCGTGTCCTACCTGCTGGCGCGCCGCTGGCTGCACGACCTGGCCGCGGTGGAAGGGAACGTGCTGGCGATGATCATGATCTTCGGCATCGCCATCCTGCCCGGCTTCATGAACGCCTTCCTGGTGTTCGGCCTGCTGATGGACCGCCGCCCGGTGCGCCGCCAGGTGGCCGACGCCGAGCTGCCGGGCATCACCGTGCTGGTGGCCGCGTACAACGAGGAGGATTCGATCCTTTCCACCATCGCCAGCCTCGAGCGCCAGTGCTACGGCGGCACGCTGGAAGTGATCGTGATCAACGACGGCTCCACCGACGGCACCATGGACCGGCTGCGCAGCGTGGCGCATCCGTGGCTGCACGTGATCGACCTGAAGTGCAATGGCGGCAAGGCCAATGCGCTCAACGTCGGCCTGCGCCATGCGACGCAGCCGCTGACCATCACGCTGGATGCCGACTCCTACCTCTACAAGCACGCGCTGCGCCGCCTGGTCGAGCGTTATCTGAGCGATCCGCCGAACACCGCCGCGGTGGCCGGTGCCGTGCTGGTGCGCAATTCGCGGCAGAACCTGATCACGCGCATGCAGGAGTGGGACTACTTCCACGGCATCGCCGCGGTGAAGCGCCTGCAGAGCCTGTTCCAGGGCACCCTGGTGGCGCAGGGCGCGTTCTCGCTGTATCGCACCGACATCCTGCGCCAGGTCGGCGGCTGGCCCGAAGACGTGGGCGAGGACATCGTGCTCACCTGGTCGATCCTGCGCCTGGGCCATCGCGTGGGCTACTGCGAGGACGCGGTGGCCTTCACCAATGCGCCGACCAGCTTCCGCCAGTTCATCCGCCAGCGCCAGCGCTGGTCGCGCGGGCTGATCGAAGCGTTCAAGGCACACGGCGCGCTGCTGTTCCAGCGCCGCATGAGCACGCTCTTCATCTGGTGGAACCTGCTGTTCCCCTACATGGACCTGGTCTACACCCTGGTCTTCATCCCCGGCCTGATCCTGGCCTGCTTCGGCATCTACTGGCTGGCCGGCCCGATGACCCTGCTGGTGCTGCCGATGGCCGGGCTGGTCAATTACCTGATGTTCTTCATCCAGTCGCGCATGTTCCGCGCGCAGGGCCTGAAGGTGCGCCATAACCCGCTGGGGCTGCTGGTCTATACGCTGTTCTACGGCATCGTGCTGCAGCCCGGCTGCGTGCTGGGCTATGCCGCCGAGCTGCTGAAGATGCGCAAGCGCTGGGGAACGAAATGAACACGCCACGGTTGCTGTTCGCGCTGTCGCTCGCGCCGGTCGCGGCGCTGCATGCCCAGGCCGCCACGGTGGCCGACGATCTGCACGCCGGCCGCGCCGCGATGGCCGCCAGCCAGCCCGCGCAGGCGCGCGACCGCTTCGCCGCCGCGCTGGCCGGCAACGGCACGCGCGACGAGCGCTTTGCCGCGGCCATGGGCCTGGGCCAGTCCACCCTGTGGCTGGGCGACTACGCCGCCGCGGAGCGCGCGTTCCGCATCGCCCGCGAGGCAGCGCCGGACGACAGCGCCCGCCAGGCCGCATCCACCGGGCTGGCGCAGGCGCTCAATGCGCGCGACTACCCGCGCGAAGCGCGCTCGCTGGTCGCGCCCTATGCGATGAGCCAGACCCGCCCTACGGTGGAACTGCTGCGCGCCGACCAGGCACTGGGCTGGCTGGACCGCGGCCAGCCGTACCTGGACGCCGCGCCCGCGCCCGACGCCGGCGGTTATCTCGGCACGCAGTACCGCCTGCTCAAGGACGACGTCGCCTTCAACCGCGCCGCCCAGGTGGAAGGCGGTTTCGGCTACAGCCACGACAGCGACGGCCTGGATACCTGGCGCGTCGGCGCCGCGTATCGCTTCGCGCCGTCCTCCAGCGAGGACTTCACCCAGCGCTGGGGCGTCGCCGCCGGCACTACGCATATCGACCACGACGGCGTCACGCGCCGCATGGACGACCTGTCGCTGACCGGCCAGCTGCGCGTCGGCGAGGACCAGTCGGTCAACCTGCGCGTCGGTCCCGGCCGCAGCAATGGCTGGCACTACGTGCAGGGCAATGCCGACTGGACTCTGCAGCCCAGCGACGTGTTCAGCGTCACCGCCGGCGCCGAACGCGCGCCGGTACCGACCGACACGGCGATCGACCATCGCCTGCTCTACAACCTGTTCAGCGCCGGCGTCAGCCTGCGTCCCGCGCCGCGCCTGTACGTGCTGCCCACCTACTACCGGCAGAACTTCAACGACGGCAATCATCGCGACGGCGGCGTGCTGCGCGTGCTGCTGAGCCCCTATGACATTCCCGGCACCAAAGCGGCGATCGGCGGCGAGTTCTCCGGCCGCATCTTCCACAGCAGCGAGCCCAGCCGCGGCGTGTACTTCAATCCGCGCAACTATCGCTCCGGCCAGTTCGGCCTGGTCGGCGTGTACAGCTTCAATCCGGAATGGAAACTGCGCGCGCTGCTCTCGGGCGGACGCCAGGTGATCGACGGCAACGGCGCGGGCGTCTATACCGCCGGCATCTCGCTGCAAGGGCGCCTGCCCGGCAACGGCCGCCTGGACCTGCAGCTGGCGCGCAGTTCGGCCGCCTCGGCCAGCAACGGCGGCTCCGGCTACTGGAACAACAGCATCAACCTGGTGATCCGGTACCCGCTCTGAGCGGCCAGGGCCACCACGCCGCGCCGCCGTCGCGCGCATAGCGGTCGGCGGCACGCTCGAACGGATTGCGCGCGCTGACGCCGCCGCACAGCAGGTACAGCGGCAGGAACAGCGGGCCGAGCAGCATGTACTGGTAGACGTGGGCGCGTTCGTGCGCGGCCAGCGAGATCGGCAACTCCACGCCATGGCCCGCGCGGTGCGCGTAGGTCAGGCAGGGCGTGTCCAGTTCGTCGCCCGTGTAGAGAATGACGTTGCCCAGGGTCAGCGCACCGCCGCCGCGCCCCGGCCGGCGCACGCGGATGAAGGTAAGCGCGAGTTCGTCGCGGCGCCAGCGCATGCGCGCGCCGATGCACAGGCAGACCAGGCCGGCGAACAGGCCCAGCAGCGTGTTGGGCAAGGTCCAGGCCGCGCCGGCGAGCCGCAGCGCCCACACGGCCATCCGGGATCCACGACTTGTTTGCGCAGCGGCCATCACCATCTTCGCGTCCGAAACCGGCCGCCGGAGTCTGCCATGCCGCGCAAGAGTTTTGCCGTCATTCCGGCGCAGGCCGGAATCCAGTAGCGATATCGCATGGTTTTCGCGAGAGACTATCCAATCGCTTTCGCGAAAATCCAACCTGGTCGTCACTGGATTCCGGCCTGCGCCGGAATGACGAGCTGACTACGGTCGACGCGCCCGAACCGGCGCAGGTTGGGGTGAGCGCAGCGAACCCCAACGGGACGATCGCGACGCGAGGCCTTGCCGGGGTTCGCCGTTGGCTTACCCCGACCTGCGGGGGACTTGCGCACGGTCGTGCATGCCGTAATCGCGGCGCACCTGCGCAACCCGCAACCGATAGTGGCGAAACACCCCGCCGCGCCCCCGCGCCTGCGCCGCACGATGCGCCTCCAGTTCGCGCCACGCAGTCACCGCCTCCTCATCCCGCCAGAACGAGAGCGACACCAGCTTGCCCGGTTCGGACAGGCTCTCGAAGCGTTCGACGGAGATAAAGCCATCGATATCTTCCAGCAGCGGACGCAGCTGTGCGGCGATATCCAGATAAGCCTCGCGGCATCCCTCCGCGGGCCAGACTTCGAAGATCACCGCCATCATGGCCGCGCCTCCTCCGCCGCATCGATGAAGGCCGCCACGCTGCGATAGAGCGAATGGCGATAGCGCTCCAGATGCATGACATGCGTGCCGTGATCGATGCGCAGGCGCCACATCAGCGGGCTGGCGGTGAAGCGCCGCAGGAACGCCGCGGCCTGGCTATCGTTTACCACCGTGTCGTAGTCGCCATAGACAGCGAACACCGGCGCGGTGATGCTCGCCGGATCGTAGGGATAGGTGCCGGCCTGCGCCGCGGGAATGTCGGCCGACGGTCCGGCCGGAATTCGCAGAGCGCCGGGCGCATCGCCCTGCACATGCGGCACCGAGGCATCGAACGCCTTCGCCCAGCGCTGCGTCACGGCCGGTTCGATCAGTCGCAGTCCCTTGGGCAGCACATCCTCGAACAGCAACTGCCGGTAGCGCTCCTGCGCGGTGATGTTCCACCACGCTTTCGCCTGCGCCGTTTCGCTCGCGCCCGTCGGCACCACCGGTCCGAACAGGGTGAGCGAGGCCAGCTTGCCCGGATGCTCGGCCGCGTATTCGGCCGCGGGAATGGTGCCCCAGGAATGCGCGATCAGATGGACGTCCAGATGGCGCTTGCCGCGCAGCTCTTCCACGGCAAGGGCGATCTGCTTCGCCGCTGCCGGCGCGCGCGTGACGGGCTCAGCCTTGTCGGCGGCAGCATCCATCGCGGGCGGACGGCTGGCATCGCCGAAGCCGAGGAAATCCAGGCCGCAGGCGAGAAAACCGCGGCGCGCCATGAAGCCCATCCACGAATCGCCTGGAGCGAATTCGAAACCGGCCGCGAGCATGGTCGGAAAGCTGGCGCCATGCACGAACAGAGCGGCGTGGCGGACCGGACCGTCAGGCGCGATGCAGTGCAGCGCCACGCGCCGTCCTTCGCCCGCGGGCAGATAGGAGGTTTGCATTGCGGGCATTGCGGGCATTGCGGGCAGCGTGGCCGCCAGGCCGATGGCGAGCAGCAGGGACATGCGATGGGCCTCGTGGGGGAAGGTGGCGGCCACCATCCTGCCCATCCGGGAGCGGCATCGTTTCGCCGGTTGGCGAAACGACACGGCCAGCCCTTGTGGCAAACATCGCTCGATCGCGTCAGCAGTTGCCGCGGAAGGTCAGCTCAGGAACTGCAGGACAGCATCGAACACCCCGCCTTCTGCCGGGCCCAGTCCGGCCGCTTCTGCGCGAACCGCTCGCGGCCGGGCTGCTCGTCGTATGGGTGGCGCATCACGTCCAGCAGCTCGTGGATGCCGGCGTAGTCGCCCTGCTCGGCGCGGTCGATCGCTTCCTGGGCCAGGTAGTTGCGCAGCACGTAGCGCGGATTGACGCCGTGCATGAGCGCGCGGCGCGCCTCGCGTGTCTGCGGATCCTCCACCAGCCGCGCGGTATAGCGCGCCAGCCAGGACTGGAAGCCGGCGTCGGTGCGCCACAGGCCGGCCTCGTCGTAGAACGCGTGGCGCAGCGGCTCCAGCGAAGGCAGGTACGGATCCACCTCGGACAACGCGCGGAAGAACAAGGTCATGTCCACCTCGCCCTCGGCCAGCAGCGCCTGCAGCGACTTCATCAGTTCGATGTCGTCGTCGCGGCACTCGGCCAGGCCGAGCTTGGCGGCGACGAAACGGCGATCGGCCGCGGCGAACGCGTCGGCATAACGGTCCAGCCCCGCCTGCAAGGGCTCGACGCCGGCGAACAACGGCGCCAGTGCGCCGGCCAGCCGGCTCAGGTTCCACCAGGCGACGCCCGGCTGCTGCCCGAAGCGGTAGCGGCGGCGCACCGCGTCGGTGGTATTGGGCGTCCACTCCGGATCGAAATTGTCGACCCAGCCGTACGGGCCGTAGTCGATGGTGAGACCGAGGATGGACATGTTGTCGGTGTTCATCACGCCGTGCACGAAGCCCACGCGCATCCAGTGCGCCACCATCAGCGCGGTGCGCTCGCAGATCTGGCCGAACCATTCGGCGTAGAGCGCTTCTCCCTCGCCGGTGAGCCTGGGGAAATCGCGGCGGATGGTGAAATCCACCAGCTGCCGCAGCAGCGCCGTGTCGCCGCGCGAGGCCGGCAACTCGAAGTTGCCGAAGCGCAGGAAGGACGGCGCTACGCGGCAGACGATGGCGCCCTGCTCCTCGCGCGGATGGCCGTCGTAGAACATGTCGCGCACCACCGTGTCGCCGGTCAGCACCAGGCTCAGCGCGCGCGTGGTCGGCACGCCCAGGTGATGCATCGCCTCGCTGCAGAGGAATTCGCGGATCGACGAGCGCAGCACGGCGCGGCCATCGGCGCCGCGCGAGTACGGCGTGGGCCCCGCGCCCTTCAATTGCAGTTCCTGCCGCCGCCCCTGCTCGTCCACCAGCTCGCCCAGCGAGATGGCGCGGCCGTCGCCCAGCTGTCCCGCCCAGACGCCGAACTGATGCCCGCCGTAGTTGGCCGCCCAGGGTTCCATGCCCGGCATCAGGGCATTGCCGGCGAACACGCGGGCGAACTCGGGACGGGTCAGATCGTTCTCGGCCAGGCCCAGTTCCGCGGCCATCTCCGCCGACCAGGCGATCAGCTTCGGCGCCGCGACCGGCGTCGGCTCGACGCGTGAGTAGGCCTCCGCCACCTGCCGCACCGCAACATGCTGCGCCGGATCCGCAGGAAGTTCGCGCAAGAAAGCATTGTCGAAACGCAGTTTTTGCATGGCGGCACGGCGGCGTGGAGGTCGATCCGATATCGCGGCGGTGCAGCGAGAACGCAAGGCTCTTCCCACGGCATCGGTATGGACTTTGCAAGACGCAAATCGGACAGGCGCATGACCTTCGACCTAACCGATTTCACAGTTCACACACATACCCGATTTTCTGTTTACTATGCATTCACGGCTGCACAGGGGCAGCCCTTGGGGGGATCTCAGACTATGCAGATGCCAATGATGAGTTCCGCGCTCGGACGCGGGATTCAGCGGATCGCAGGGATGATTGCCGCGAAAGCGGGCCAGGACGCCAGAAACAGGCACAAGGCCGCTTCGGAGTTCCATCTGGTCTCGTGGCAGCCGGGCGCGCGTTCGCGCCGCGAGGACGAAATGGCGCGGGCGCGCCAGCAAATTCTTACGATGACCGTGGAGTCCTGAGCCGGCGCGATGTCCTGAGGCTCAGGCGAAGATCGCATCGACCTCGTCCGGCGCCAGCATGCGCCACGCGCCGGGCGCCAGTTGCTCATCCAGCACCAGTCCGCCGATCGAGGCGCGATGCAGCGTCTGCACGTGATTGCCCGCCGCGGCGAACATGCGCCGCACCTGGTGGTAGCGCCCTTCGGTGATGGCCAGCCGCGCGCGGCGCGGTGACAGTACTTCCAGTTGCGCCGGTTCCAGCGGCTCATTCTCCGCTTCCAGCATCAGCGTGCCGCTGGCGAACAGCGCACCTTCATCGCCGCGCAGATCGCCGGCCAGCTCCGCCTCGTACAGCTTGCTCACTTGCGCGCGCGGCGAAATGATCCGGTGCAGCAGCGCGCCGTCGTCGGTGAACAGCAGCAGGCCCGAGGTGTCGCGATCCAGCCGCCCCACCGTCGACAGCGCCGGATCGCGCATGCGGTAGCGCGGCGGCAACAGGTCGAACACCACGCGGCCCGGATCCTTGCGCGAGCAGGTGTAGCCCACCGGCTTGTGCATCATCAGCACCAGGCCCGGCGGCGGATCGAGCGGTTCGCCGTCGACATGGATCTGCTCGTGCGCGACCTTGTCGTCGGCGTAGAGCACCTCGCCCTGCGCATCGGTGATGCGGCCCTCGCGGAACATCCATGCCACGTCCTTGCGGCTGCCATAGCCCAGGTTGGCGATCAGCTTGACCAGCTTCATGCGCGCACGCCTCGTGCCTCGATCACTTTGAAACCCTCCTGCGCCACCACCGTGCGCACCTCGGCGAAGCGGCCCGCCAGCGTGGCCTCGTATGGCAGGTGCCGGTTGGCGACCATCCAGAAACTCCCCTGCGGCGACAAGGCCGCCGCGGCTGCCGCGATAAAGGCGCGCCCCAGTTCCGGCAGGTCTTCGCGCCCCTGTTGATGAAACGGCGGATTGCTGACGATGGCGTCGTAGCGTTCCGGCAGGCCCACGGTGACATCGTGCCAATGCACGTTCGCCTGCACCACGTGGCCGCTCTCGCGCACCGCCGCCTCCATGTTGAGCCGCGCCGGTTCCAGCGCGCGCGCTTCCGCTTCGTACAGATCGATCGCCTGCACCTGCGCACAGCGCGCCAGCACCTGCGCGGACAGGTAGCCGTAGCCGGCGCCGAGATCCGCCACCCGCCCGCGCAGATCGGCCGGCAGGTGCGCGGCGAGCAGCGCCGAGGCCACGTCCACGCGGTCCCAGGCGAACAGCCCAGGGCGGCTCCAGTAACCCGCGGCATTGAGGCGCGGTTCGTCGAACGCAGCCCACTCGCCGAGCAGCGCGGCATCCACGCGATCCCCCCGCGGCGCACTCCAGAACACGCGGCACTTGTGCTTGGAAAGCTGCGTGACGGCACCGGCGAGCTGCGCCAGGTCCGCCTCGCCGGAACGCGCGCCGCCGGCATTGGGCATGCACGCCAGCACGATGCCGCCGGGCGCGGCATGCCGTACCGCACGCGCGAACAGGGCGCGCGCTTCCTCGCGCTGGCGCGGCGGCAGCACCAGTATCAGGGGAAAGCGCTCGTCCGCCGCCGGCTCGCCGACGCGCAGACCGCTGCGTTCCAGCTCCGCCGCGAACGGCTTGAAGCCCTGCGCGCAGAGCCAGCCCGGCTGCGCCATCTCGCGCAGGCGGAAACCGTCGCGCGCATGGAGGAACAGCACGCGGCCATCCTCCGGCAAGCGCAACTGCCCGCTGGCGATGGGAACGAACAGGGCCTCCAGCGCGACGTGCGCGGAGGACAGAGCGGCAGCATTCACCGGCCGGCCTTTCGAAAGCGGAAACGCCGGCATTTTACGCGGCGCGCAGGCAAAGCGCTCAGCGCGCGGGCGCGGCCTGCAGCATCTTCTCGCCGCGCGCCAGCCCGCGCAGGCTGCGCCAGGCCCGGGCGCCGATGCCAGCACGCGGCTGAACACCGACGACAGGGCCAGCGCGTAACGCTGCGCCGCCACCGCACTGGCGGCCAGCGGAAAACTCAGCGCCCACCAGCTCAGGCGCAACGGCTGCCCGCGCAACCCACCGGCCACGGCGTGGCCGGGGTCGAATCCTTCTCTTCCATGTCATGCATCTCTCTCGGGTGCTTCGTCTGCTGCATCGGTTCCGGCCGCAGGACGCAAGTCCGCGGCCGGAACGGGTCGTCAGGCCTTCTTCTCGTGCGCGTCGACCGCATCCAGCACGCGGGCCGAGTACACCAGCGCGGCGCCCGCATTCAACGCCACCGCCACGCCCAGCGCCTCGGCGATTTCCTCGTGGCTGGCGCCTTGCTTCAAGGCAGCGGCGGAGTGCACGGTGATACAGCCGTCGCAGCGCGTGGTCACCGCCACGGCCAGCGCAATCAGCTCGCGCGTCTTGGCATCGAGGTGGCCGGTCTTTTCGCCCGCGTTGCTGAGCGTCTGGTAGCCGGCGACGGTGCCGGGGCTGAGCTTGCCGATCTCGCCGATGCGGCCGAGCAGTTCGTTGCGGTATTGGACCCAGTCGAGCATGGCGGTTCTCCTCAATGGTGGGAAGGACGGGCCTGCCTGCCCGCCGTGCTGCGCAGTGTTGCGCCGCCCGCCGCTCCGCTGAATACTCGCGCGACTCCATTGTTGGCGCGAACGTCTCATGGACGCCCTCAGCCGTCTGATCCAGCTCGCGCAACTGCAAGGCAACCTCGATGTGCGCTGCCAGTTCGCCGGCGGCTTTGCCGTGGACCACGGCGAGGCGCCGCGCGGCGAGGCGCTGTTTCACCTGGTGCTGGACGGCGGCTGCGCGGTCGAACCCGCGGGCGAAACCCCTTTGTTGCTGGAGGCGGGCGACCTGGTGATGTTCCCGCACGGCGCGCCGCACCTGGTCCGCGACCTCGCCGGCAGCGCCAGCCGGGCGCCGGTGCGCTACGAGCACGACGGCCTGCTGCCGCTGCGCCGCAACGCGGACGGTCCGGCGGAACTGGACCTGCTGTGCGGCCGCTTCCGTTATGCACCCGCCTCCGCCAGCCTGCTGCTGTCGACCCTGCCCGCCACGCTCAAGGTCTCGCTGCGCGACACCGCCGGCCTGGACGCGCTGCAGGCCCTGGTCGCGCTGATGCGCCACGAAGCCGGCCAGCGCCAGCCCGGCGCGCTGGCCGTGGTCACCGCGCTTACCCACGCCCTGTTCGCGCTGGCCCTGCGCGCCTATGCGGCCGGGGATGCGCAGCGTTCCGGCCTGTTGCCGCTGCTGGCCGACGCGCGCCTGGGCGCCGCGATGCAGGCCATGCTGGCCGATCCGGCGCGTAACTGGACGCTGGAAGAACTGGGCCGCGTCGCCGCCATGTCGCGCGCCAGCTTCGCCCGGCATTTCGGCGAGCGCGCGGGCATGACGCCGGGCGAATGCCTGGCGCGCTTGCGCATGCAGATCGCCGGGGACTTGTTGTTGCGCACGCGGCGGCGTACCGGGGATATCGGGCAGGACGTCGGCTATCAATCGGAAGCGGCGTTCGGCAAGGCGTTCCGGCATTACATGGGGAGCACGCCGGCGCGGTTCCGGCGGGAGCACGCGTAGGTTGGGGTGAGCCGCAGGCGAACCCCAACATAGCCACTGCCATGCGCCGTGGTGGGATGTTTCGCAACGTTGGGGTTCGCCTGCGGCTCACCCCAACCTACGTCGGCCTCATCCGCGGCGCGATGCCAGCTTGTCGGCCCAGCGCGTCGCCTCCGGCAGCCGATAGCGCGTACATCCGGCCAGCACCCGTCGCGCAGCCCCTTCGATGCTCACCCGGTGCCCCGGCGACACGATCAGCGGCCGCACCTTCGGCTTGCTGCGCAGCACCGTCCCCACCGCGCGCCCCTTGAACAGCAGCGGCACGCTGTCGCCGCGCTGTTCGCCCAGCGGCGCGTGCGTGCCGACCAGGATGGTCTTGGCCACGCCGATGGTCGGCAGTCCGGTGATCACGCCCAGGTGCGCGGCGATGCCCAGGCCGCGCGGATGCGCGATGCCCTGCCCGTCGACGAACACCAGCCCGGGCTGCTCCGGCAGACCGGCCAGCGCCTGCAGCACCGCGGGCAGCTCGCGGAACGACAGCAGGCCCGGGATATACGGCATCCGCGTCGGCAGGCGCGCCAGCGCGTGCGCCAGCGGCTGGAGACTGCGCGCATCCAGCAATACCGCTGCCGCGCGGGTGATCGCCCCCTGTTCCTCGAAGCCCACGTCCACGCCGGCGATGCGCGCCGGTTCGGCGAAGTCCTCCACCAGGCTCACCTGGCCCGCGAGCGTGCTCTGCAGGGCGCGCGCCTTGGCCACGTCGCCGTCCCAGGCGGGCACGGCGTCGGCGATGGTCGTCATCCAGTCCATCGGGGAAGCCTGACGACAAGGCGCTGAACAGGCCGTCAAAGAAACAGGCCGTCAAAGAGAAAGGCACGCGCTTGATTGACCCTGCACACGCGCGTCCGGATCATGCCGGCATGTCCATCCTGTTTCGCATCGCGCTGATCCTTTCGCTCGCCATCGGCAGCGGCTCCCTCGCCCTGGCCCAGGACGCGCCCGATACCCCGGCGCCGGCCGCCGCGCCGGTCACCGTGGACCAGCTCAACAGCCAGCTCGAGCAGCTGCGCCAGTCCGTCGCCGACACCGACAAGCTCGGCGATGCCGCCCTGCAGGACCTGCGCGTGCGCTCCCAGGCGCTGCAGCAGCAGGCCGATCAGCTGGTCGCGTCGCTTTCGCCACAATCGGACGCGCTCAAGGCCAAGCTCGACGTGCTCGGCCCCGCTCCGGACAAAGGCCAGCCGGCAGAGCCGCCGGAAGTGGCCAACCAGCGCAGGCAGCTGAGCAAGGACAAGGCCGACCTCGACGCGCAGGTCAAGCAGGCCAAGACGGTGAGCCTGGAAAGCGCGCAGCTGTTCGGCCAGATCTCCGCGCTGCGGCGCCAGCTGTTCGAGGCGCGGCTCAGCCAGCGCACGTCCTCGCCGCTCAGCCTCGCGTTCTGGTCCTCGCTGTCGCGCAATGCGCCGGACGACCGCGCCGGCCTCGCCGAACTCGGACGGGATACATGGACCGCCGTGAGCAAGGCCTGGCAGCCCGGCAACCGCACGCCGTTCTTCATCTGCCTGATCGCCGCCGCCGCGCTGTTCAGCGTGGGCCGCCGCGCACTCGAGCGCGCGCTGCTGCGCCTGACCACCGACCGCATGCCGGCCGGCCATCTGCGGCGCAGCGCACTGGCCCTGTTCATCACCCTCGGCACCACGCTGACCTTCGGCTTCGCCGCCTACCTGCTGTACCTGGCGCTGGACTGGAACGGCACGCTGGGCGAGGAGATCGGGGGCCTCGCCGCCTCGCTGGTGATCTTCGCCTGGATCGCGGCGTACATCGCCGGCCTGGGCCGCGCGCTGCTCAGCGCGGGCCGCCCGTCCTGGCGCGTGCCGGCGCTGAGCGACGACCTGGCGCGCCGCCTGCGCCCGTTCCCGCCGCTGCTGGCCTGGTGCGCGCTGCTGCTCGCCCTGGCCGAGCGCGTGACCGTGCAGGTCTCCGCCTCGCTGTCGGCCACCGTGGCGGTCAACGGCCTGCTCGCCCTGCTGGTGACCGGCCTGATCGCCGCCGCGCTGATGCGCATGGGCCGCGCGCGGCGCGCGTTGCTCGCCGCGGGCACCGCGCCGGGCAAGCGCCCGCTGTGGGTGGGCCTGCTGGTGGCGGCGGCCTTCGCCGGCGTCATCACCGTCTTCCTCAGCCTGGTCACCGGCTATATCGCCTTCGCCTTCTTCGAGGCGAAGGCGATGCTGCGCGGCGGCGTGATCGTCGGCTCGGTGTACCTGCTGATGCATCTGTTGAACGACGTGTTCGAGACGGTGTTCTCGCCGGATTCGCGCAGCGGCCTGCGCCTGCAGGAATCGTTCGGCGTGTCGCCGGTAAGGCTGGAACAGACCGCGGTGGTGCTGTCCGGCGTGAGCCGCGCCTTCCTGCTCCTGCTGGCCATCCCGCTGCTGCTCGCGCCCTACGGCGCCGGCCCCGAAGAGTTGCTCGCCCGCGGCGGCCAGCTGTTCGCCGTGCGCAGCATCGGCACGCTGCCGATCGTGCCCGGCAACATCTTCAAGGCGCTGGTGGTGCTGGTGGCTGGCGTGGCGGTCATGCGCATCGTCAAGCGCTGGTTGTCGCAGCGCCTGCTGCCGAAGACCGCGCTCGAGCCGGGCATGCAGATGTCCATCGTCACCCTGCTCGGCTATGTCTGCGGCGTGCTGGTGTTCGTGCTGGTGCTGGCCACGCTGAAGGTGGATCTGCAGAGCATCACCTGGGTCGCCTCGGCGCTGTCGGTGGGCATCGGCTTCGGCCTGCAGGCGATCGTGCAGAACTTCATCTCCGGCCTGATCCTGCTGGCGGAGCGTCCGGTGAAAGTGGGCGACTGGGTCAGCCTGCCCGGCGCCGGTGTGGAAGGCGACATCAAGCGCATCAACGTGCGCGCCACCGAGATCCAGCAAGGCGACCGCTCCACCGTGATCGTGCCGAACTCGCAACTGATCACCCAGAACGTGCGCAACGTGACCCAGGCCGGCGCGCTGGGCCGCGTGCAGATCCGCCTGCCGATGCCGCTGAGCACCGAGGCGGGCAAGGCCCGCAAGGTGCTGCTCGGCGTGATGGGCGAACACCCCTCCACGCTGGAAACGCCCAAGCCGAGCGTGCAGCTGGACACCGTCGACGGCCAGTCGCTGATCTTCGTCTGCACCGCTTATGTGGGCAGCCCGCGCGAAGTCGCCGCGGTGAAGAGCGACCTGCTGTTCGACATGCTCGACAAGCTGGCCGCCGCGCAGCTGCCGATGTCGACGCCGCAGGACATGGTGCTGCGCCGCCCGGCGCCGGAACCGAGAACGGGCGTCGACGTGCAGGCGGCACCGCCCGGGCCGGTGCCGCCGGCCACGTGAGGCCCGCCGGACGCTACGCAGCGGCAGATAGGTATCCGTGCGCAGCAGCGCCTCCGGCGTCTGCTCGCCGGCAGCCGCCTGGAGAATCCGCGTGCCGCCGCCCCGCGGATCCGATCCTGCGCATGCGGCGCCAGTCCCGGAAGGAAGGCAGGCCATAGGCAAGAAGTCATGGTGGGCACCATCCGGCGATGCCCGTAAAGTCGGCGTTCATTCTCCCGTCCCCTTCACGCCGCCCGCGATGGACCGCCTTGCGGCCCTGCCTGGAGGTTTCATGCCGATGAGCCGCTCGTTGTCCGGTACGTCCATTCTCGCCGCCGCGCTGGTCGCGGTCCTCGGCGCCAGCCTGGCCCAGGCGCAGACCGCGCCGCTGACGCCGGACATCCCCGCCAAGTTCGAATCGCCCACCGCCGGCTTCGACTACGTCAAGCGCGAGGTGATGATCCCGATGCGCGACGGCGTCAAGCTGCACACCGTGATCGTGATCCCCAGGAACGCGAAGCACGCGCCGATCCTGCTTACGCGCACGCCGTACAACGCCAGCGGCCGCGCCGCGCGGCTGGAATCGCCGAGCATGCTGGCCGAGCTGCCGCAGGGCGACGAAGTGTTCGTGCGCGGCGGCTACATCCGCGTGTTCCAGGACGTGCGCGGCAAGTACGGTTCCGAAGGCGAGTATGTGATGACGCGTCCGCTGCGCGGCCCGCTCAATGCCAGCGAGGTCGACCACTCCACCGACGCCTACGACACCATCGACTGGCTGGTGAAGAACATCCCCGAATCCAACGGCAAGGTCGGCATGCTCGGCTCTTCGTACGAAGGGTTCACCGTGGTGATGGCGCTGATCAACCCCCATCCCGCGCTGAAGGTGGCCGCGCCGGAAAGCCCGATGGTGGATGGCTGGATGGGCGACGACTGGTTCCACTATGGCGCGTATCGCCAGACCAACTTCGACTACATCCGCGGCCAGACCGCGCAGAAGGGCAAGGGATCCTCCGCGCCGCGCGACGGCTACGACGACTACAGCAACTTCCTCGACGCAGGCTCTGCCGGCGACTACGCGCGCGCCAACGGCTTCGAGCAGTTGCCGTTCTGGAAGAAGCTCGACGAGCACCCCGCCTACGATGCCTTCTGGCAGGGCCAGGCGCTGGACAGGATCATGGCGCAGCAGCCGCTGAAGGTGCCCACCATGTGGCTGCAGGGCCTGTGGGACCAGGAAGACATGTGGGGTGCGATCCACAGCTACGCAGCGACCGAGCCCAAGGACAAGGGCAACGACAAGAATTTCCTGGTGATGGGCCCGTGGCGCCACAGCCAGGTGAACTACGACGGCACCTCGCTGGGCCCGCTGAAGTGGGACGGCGACACCGCGCTGCAATTCCGCCGCGACGTGCTCAAGCCATTCTTCGACCAGTACCTGGTGGACGGCGCGCCGAAGGCGAACACGCCGCCGGTGCTGATCTACAACACCGGCGAGAACCGCTGGGACCGCTTCAAGTCGTGGCCGCTCAGCTGCGACAGCGGCTGCGCGAGCAAGCCGAAGGCGCTGTACCTGGAAGCCGACGGCAAGCTGTCGTTCAATGCACCGGCCGACAGCGCGTCGAAGTACGACGAATACGTCTCCGATCCGGCCAAGCCGGTGCCGTACCTGCCGCGCCCGGTGCATTTCGCCGACCACGACGCGTGGACGCGCTGGCTGGTCACCGACCAGCGCTTCGTCGACGGCCGTCCGGACGTGCTCACCTATGTCAGCGAACCGCTGACGGCGCCGCTGCACGTGGGCGGCGCGCCGCAGGTGAACCTGTATGCGTCGACCAGCGGCACCGACAGCGACTGGGCGGTGAAGCTGATCGACGTGTATCCGGATACGATCGCTTCGGATCCCGACATGGGCGGCTACGAGCTGCCGATCTCGCTGGATATTTTCCGCGGACGCTACCGCACCAGCTTCGAGCATCCGCAGGCGATCGCCGCGGACCAGCCGCTGCTGTACCGCTTCGGCCTGCCGACGGTGAACCACGTGTTCCAGCCCGGCCACCGCATCATGGTGCAGGTGCAGTCGACGCTGTTCCCGCTGTACGACCGCAACCCGCAGACCTTCGTGCCGAACATCTTCGACGCCAAGCCGGGCGACTACCGCAAGGCGACGCAGCGCGTGTGGCATGCACCGGGAACGCTGAGCGCGATCAGCCTGCCGGTGGTGTCGGGCAAGTAAGCCGCGAAAGCGATGCGGCGGCGGTTCTTGATCGTCATCCCGGCGCAGGCCGGGATCCAGTGGCGACATCGCTTGATGATGGCGCAGCGTTGCCAAGCAACCTGGAATGTACGCAACGCACAATTCAAGGTGGTCGTTACTGGATCCCGGCCTGCGCCGGGATGACGGCTTTGGAAATGCATGCGGCATGTACCAAACAAGAAAAGGGCTGGCGGAAACGCCGGCCCTTTTTTGCTTCAACGCTGTCCTGCCGGTGGTAACGGGCGAGTAAGCCGCGAAAGCGATGCGGCGGCGGTTCTTGATCGTCATCCCGGCGCAGGCCGGGATCCAGTAGCGACACCGCTTGACGATGGCGCAGCGTTGCCAAAACGACCTGGGATGTACGCAACGCACGATTCAAAGTGGTCGTTACTGGATCCCGGCCTGCGCCGGGATGACGGCTTTGGAAATGCACGCGACATGTGCCAAACAAGAAAAGGGCTGGCAGAAACGCCGGCCCTTTTCTGCCTCAACGCTGCGACGTTGGGGTTCGCTGCGCTCACCCCAACCTACGGCGGGCGTTTACGAACAGCTCTTGCCGTGATCGCCGTGATAACCCTTGGCCTTGGCGTCGGCTTCGCTCATGTACGAGCCCTGCTTGGTCTTGCCGTACCACTTGTCGCTCGGGCAGTGATAGACCTTGCTGCTCGCGTTGACCCACACCATGCCCGGACCGCCGCCCGGCGCCGGGGTGGAGTTCGGTGAAGGCGGCATCGGCATCGGTTTCTTCGGCGCGGCGGCGGCGGTGGGCGCCGGTGCCGCGGCGGGTGCGGCCTGCGGCGCGGGCGCAGCGGCGGGCGTCGGTGCGGCGGCAGGCGCTGCGGCCGGTGCGGTGGCGGCGGCCGCAGCGGCCGCCGCGTACCACTCCTTCACACCCTTGTGGCCGGAGCAGGCACCCTTCTTGGTGGCGTGATCGGTATAGCTGCCGTCCTTGCACTGCCCGGTGGAACCGGCCGGCGCCGACGCCTGCTGCGCGAATGCCGCGGGACCAGCCAGCAGGCAGGCGGCCAATACTGCGATCGAAACGAACGATTTCATCTTCACTCCCTCCAGCGCGAATGAACTTCCGTTGCTTCGCCGCGGGTGCCGCCCGTTGCCCCATGCCGCCGCGAAGCGCATGCGCCGACCGGCGCATGCGGCGCGACTATGCATCAAAAAAAACAACGCGCCATCCGTGGGGGCATGGCGCGTTCATCATTCATCGTGCTGTTTCGCAAGCTCTTGCGCGCCGCTTTCATGGAGCTATCAATTTGGAATCCTTCTCCCTCCGGCGACCCGAAGGTAGTCCCCGTGGGAGAGCACGCGGGGAGCGCACATGGATGTGCGCGGCTCTGAGGAGCGAGGAAGGTGGCGGCAGCCGGATGAGGGTTCGGCCGGAGCGGTGAACATCACTCTTGCGCTCCGCCCGTACCCTCACCCCACCCCCTCTCCCAGTGGGAGAGGGGCTTTGTCCTCACTTCGCGGGCGGCTTCAACTTCGAACCCGGGCGCGCGATGCCGTACATCTCCCAGGTGATCTGCTTGAGCAAGGCCCAACGATCGTCGCCCTGCACGTACAGGTCGAAATGCGTGCGGTCCGGAATGAAGCGCACCTCGGCCTTCGCATGCAGGCCATCGAGCACCGCCTTCAGGCGATGCGCCGCGCCGTCGAGGTAGAAGGTATCGGCGGTGCCGACGATCAGGTGGATCTTGCCGTCCAGGTCCGGCTTCAGCGCCGGCCATTCCTGCTGCAGGCGGTGCGCGATGTCGTAGTGCTCGATCCAGTACGCCGCCACCGCCGGATCGACGGCGCCGGTATCGCGATCGAACATCGGCTGCGGCCTCCCATCGGCGCCGCGCGGCGAGAACACCCAGTCGAAGGAAGCGAGCTGGCCGCCGTATTCGCCGAGCACGCGCTCGAGCTTCGCGTATTGCTCGAAAGTCGCCAGCACCTTGCCCTTGTCGCGGATCAGCGGATTGGCCGAACCGTCCGGCTTGCGATACGCGTTGGCGTTGGACAGGTACAGATCGACGCCGGTGAAGTCATGGAAATCGCTGGGATCCGGCGAGGTCGACCAAGTGCCGCCGAACACTTTCGGATAGCGCGTCTGCAGCCACAGCGTGGCCCAGCCGCCGGAGGAATGGCCGTTGAGGAAGCGCCCCTGCGGCTTGCCGTCCATGCGGTACTGTTTTTCCAGCGAGGGAATCAGTTCCTCGGTGAGCGCCTTGCCCCACGGTCCGTTGTTCACCGAGTCGGCGAACTCGTGCGTGCCGGTGGGGCTGGACTCGTCGAGGAAGACCCAGATCATCGGCGGCATCTCGCCTTTGCCGGTCGCCACGTAGCTGTTGACGATCGGGCCGTACAGGCGATCGCCGCCGCCGCCGAAGCCGTGCGTGTAATACACCACCGGATAACGCTCCGCCTTCTTCGCGTCGTAGTCCGGCGGCAGCAGCACCCAGCCGCGCATATGGATCGGACGGCCCCAGAACGCCGACAGCGCGGGACTGACGAAGTCGATCGCCTGCGAGTGTTCGCGCGCGCCCGCGACGGCGTCACGCATTTCCTTCGGCGCCGATGGCGGCAGCGTCCACGCCTCGCGCGCGGGCAGCGTCTTCGTCAACTGCAAGGTCGGCAAGCTGGCTGCCGGCAAATGCAGCGGCGTCACCTCGCTGACCACGTCGCCGGGGCCGCGCCCGCCGTAGTTGTAGTTGTGGTTGGCGTCGAGCACGGCCTGCACCAGGTAGTCGCCCGGCGGCAGCTTGGCCAGCGGCCCCGGGAAGGCGATGTCGTCCGCATCCAGGATCGCCGTCTCGCCGGGCGCCAGGCGCGCAATTTCGCGCGCGGCGACCAGGGTCTGGTCCGGCTGCAGCGGATTGACGTCCACTTCCTCGACCTTGCCGTCCTTTGTTTCGGCCTTCGCGGCAGCGGCGCTGGTGACGAACAGCAGCAGGCGGCCGCCGACCGGCGCCTTCTGCGCGCCGCCCAACTGCACCTGGACGTAGTGATGCGCGGCAGGCGCGTCGGTGCGGGCCTGCGCGCCGGCGACGAGCGCAAGGCCCAGCAGCGCGGCGGCGACGGGACGGCGAAGCAGCATGGCGTTCTCCCTGAAAACCTGACGAGAAAGGCAGCAGCGCCTCGGCGCCGCCGCCGGATGGGTTCAACCTTCTTTGGCGTTCTTCACCGGCGCCAGGCGCAGGTCCTGGAAGTCGAAGCTGAAGTCGGTCAGCGGCGAGACCGGCTGCATGCGCGCTTCGCGGATCTGGCCGTCGGCGTCGAGCGTGAAGCTGACGAAGGCATCGGCGTTGAGCGAGCGATCGTCCCAGCGCACCACGAAAGTGTCGTGCTGCCAGGCCGTCATGGTGCCGACCAGCTGCGGCGTCTTGCTGAAACGCAGGCGCAGCTTGCCGCCTTCCTGCGCGACCACGACGTCGCCATACCACGGATCGCGATAGGTGCCGGCGTAACTGGCCGGCGCCAGCGAAGGCTTGCTGTGCTTGTCGCGCGCGGCCTCGTGCTTCTTCCAGCTGTCGTCGGCCTTGTCTTCCGATTTCTTCACCGCCGCGGCGTAGGCGGCGACCCAGTCGGTCTTGTCACGGCCCAGGTAGGCGTCGAGCACGCGATAGGTGACGGCGTTGAACGCGGCGCCGGATTCCTGGTTGGTCAGCACCACCACGCCGAGCTTGAGCTCCGGCACCAGGGTCAGGCGCGAGACCATGCCGGGCCAGCCGCCGGTGTGCCACACCAGCCGCTGTCCGCGATAGTCGGAGAGAAACCAGCCCTCGCCGTAGCCGGCGAAGTTCGGCTTGGTCGCGGCCAGTTCGGGCACCGGCGGCTCGCCGATGCGCATCGGCGTGAGCATCGACCACATCTGCTTCTGGCTCTCTTCCTTGAACACACGCTGCTTGCCGTCGGACAGCGCGCCGCCGGCGAGCTGCACGTTCATCCACCTGGCCAGGTCGTGCACGCTGGCGTAGATGCCGCCGGCACCGGGATTGTTGACCCAGGCCATCGGCGGCACCGGTTTCAGGTCCTTGAAGTCGAACTTGGCATGGCCCATGGCCACGTCCATGCCAGGCTTCAGATACGTCATGTCGACCAGCGACTCGTCCATGCCCACCGGCTTGAACAGGTTGTCGCGGATGAAGTCCGCATAGCTCTGGCCCGAGGCCTGCTCGATCACCAGCGTGGCCACCGCGAACAGGATGTTGTCGTAGGCGTAGGCGCTGCGGAAACTGGTGGCCAGCGGCACTTCGCGCAGGCGCTCGACCACTTCCCTGGTGCTGTACCTGGTCGGCGGCCAGTACAGCAGGTCGCCAGCGCCAAGACCCAGGCCGCTGCGGTGCGCCAGCAGGTCGCGGATGCGCATCTCGCGCGTGACATACGGGTCGGACATCTGGAACCACGGCAGATGGTCGATCACGCGATCGTCCATCTTCAGCTTGCCGCGCTCGGCCAGGATCTGCAGTGCGGCCGCGGTGAAGGCCTTGGTGTTGGAGGCGATGGCGAACAGCGTATGCGCGTCGACCGCACCCGGCTTGCCGGTCTCCTTTTCGCCGAAGCCCTGCTCCAGCACCACCTTGCCGTCCTTGACGATGGCCACGGCGATGCCGGGCACGTCGAACTGCTTGCGCGCGCTGTCGACGTAGGCCTGGAAGTCCTGCAGCTGCGCCGGCAGCGCGGCGCTGGCGGCGGCGGCCGGCGCCGCGTCCTGCAGCGGCGGCTGTGCCCAGACCGGGGCAACGGCAAAGGCCAGCAGCGCGGCGCAGCAGGCCAGGCGCGGGGACAGCACTCGTCGGGACATCGTCGGCTCCAGCTTGGCGAAAGCGGCCAACTATCGCGGCAAAGCCGCGCCGGCGCCAGCGCGGGAAGTCACGCGGCGCCGGGGCGCCTGCCACCTCAGCCGTGCGCGGGCTTGCCGCGTGCTTCCAGCCATGGCGCCAGCGACACCGACCAGATGTTCTCGCTGGCGTTGTCCCAGGCCTGCATGCGCGCCAGGTCCTTCTCCGCCTGCTCGCGCGTGCGCGGGTAGCTCACCTTCTCCGCGCGATGGCTGCTGAAGTACAGCGTGTGGCCATCCGGCCCCAGGTGCGCACCCCAGGGATCGCCGGCGTTGACCGCGTCGCCCAGGTCGACCGGCGCGCCCCAGCCGGTGCCTTCGCGGAAGGCGATGTACAGGCGATCGGGCTTGCCCTTCCCCGCATAGTCGGCGTCGAACACGATGAAGGACTCGTCCGGCGCGATCGCGGGGTCGAGCTTGTGCGCGGCCGCATCGCCCAGCGCCACCAGTTCCGGCGCCTGGTAGGCGCCGTTGCGGTATTGCGTGCGGTACAGGCGAAAATCGTCGTCGTCGCCGGGACGCTGGAAATACACGCTGCCATCGGCGGCCACGCTCGGCGCATAAGTGCGCGTGCTGGTGTTGACTGCGTCGGGCAGGCGCACCGGCTCGCCCCAGCCGTCGCCCTTGCGCTCGACGCGCCACAGGTGCCCACCCGCGGCGTGCAGCACCTTGCCGTTGGCCATCACGCCGTCGAGCGCCTTGCCGCCGGGGGTGTCGGGGCGGTTGGAGGTGAACACCAGGAAAGAGCCGTCCGGCGCCATGGCCGGATCGTGGTCCAGCCACTGTCCCGAGAACGGCGCGATCTTCGGCTCCGACCAGGCATGGCCGATCTTGTGCGATTCCAGGATCACCGCGTTGGGCCAGCTGATGCGATCGAAGAACACCGTGTGGCCATCGGGCGAGAACGCGGCCGAGTCCTCGTTGGCCGGGCCGGACACCACGCCCGGCGCGAAGATCTCCGGCGCGGCTTCGCGCGTATCGGCCATGGCCATCGAGGCCATGGCGAGGCCCAGCGACAGCAAGGCGTAAGCGAGCGGTTTCATGGACGATCCCCCGATGCCGGAACGGCGATGCGCCTGGATACGCCCCGGCCCGGACGGCGGCGCGTGCCTGAAGTCACGACCGCGGGTTCACGCCCTGCCATGGCATCATCGCCGGCCCCGCAAAGCCCGCGAATCCAAGCCGATGGACGATCTCTTCAGCAGCGCCACGCCCCGCGCCGAACGCATCCGCGTCGGCATCGGCGGCTGGAACTACGCGCCCTGGCGCAAGAATTTCTACCCCGAGGGCCTGGTGCAGCGGCGCGAGCTGGAATACGCCAGCCGCCACCTGCGCGCGATCGAGATCAACGGCACCTACTACGGCGCGCAGAAAGCCGAGACCTACGGGCGCTGGGCGGCCCAGACGCCGGAGGGCTTCGTGTTCTCGCTGAAGGCGCCGCGCTATGTCACCGAGGGCAAGCGCCTCGCCGCCACCGGCAAGGGCATCGACGGTTTCGTGCATGGCGGCCTGGCCGAGATGGGCGACCGCCTCGGGCCGATCCTGTGGCAACTGCCGCCGTCGCGCGCGTTCGATGCGGATGACCTGGCGGCATTCCTGGACCTGCTGCCGCGCAGCTTGAACGGCAAGCCGCTGCGGCATGTGCTGGAGGTGCGGCATCGCAGCTTTCTGTGCGAGGACTATGTGGCGCTGGCGCGGTCGCAGCGCATTCCCACCGTGTATACCGATTCGCCCGAGTATCCGAACCTTGCGGATCTGACGGGCGATTTCAGTTATGCGCGGCTGATGCGTTCGGCGGATGGCGAGCCCACCGGCTATCCCGCCGCTGCGCTGGATGCGTGGGCGGATCGCGCGCGGCGCTGGGCCCGTGGCGAGGATAGCGAGGAGCTGCCGCATTTCGCCGCGCCGCTGGCGAAGACGGAGCCGCGCGATGTCTTCATTTACTTCATCAGCGCGGCGAAGCATTTGAATCCTGCGGCGGCGATGGCGCTGCAGGGGCTGGTCGATCGCGATTAGCTCGTCATTCCGGCGCAGGCCGGAATCCAGTGGCGACTATGCTGGATTTTCGCGAAAGCGATTGGATAGGCTCTCGCGAAAAGCCGGCGATATCGCTACTGGATTCCGGCCTGCGCCGGAATGACGGCAAAAGCGTTACGCGGCCGCGGCGAGCTCTTCGCGAATCGCCGCCACCATCTCGTACGACCTGCGCCGCAAGGCATGCTCGAAGACATTCGCGGTGATCATCAATTCGTCGGGCTTGTGCCGTTCAATGAAAGCCAGCAAGCCTTCGCGCACCGAATCCGCATCGCCCACCACCGAACACGCCAGCGCACGCTCCACGCCGAACTTTTCCGTCGGCGTCCAGTAACTCTCGATGTCGTCGATCGGCGGCGGAATCAGCCCCGGCATGCCGCGGCGCAGATTGATGAAGCTCTGCTGCTGCGTGGTGAACAGGCGCCGCGCCTCGGCGTCGCTTTGCGCAGCGATGACGTTGATGCCCAACATCGCGTGCGGCTGCGCCAGGTGCTCCGACGGCCGGAAGTCGCGGCGGTACAAAGCCAACGCTTCATCCATCGCATCCGGCGCGAAGTGCGAAGCGAACGCATACGGCAGACCCAGCGCCGCCGCCAGGCGCGCGCCGAACAGGCTGGAGCCGAGTACCCACACCGGCACGTCGATGCCCGCGCCGGGCACTGCACGCACTGCCTGCCCGGGTTGCGCCGGCTGGAAATACATCAGCAGTTCCTGCACGTCCTCGGGGAACGCATCCGCGCTGTCGTAATAGCGGCGCAGCGCGCGTGCCGTCGGCTGGTCGGTGCCGGGCGCGCGGCCCAGGCCCAGGTCGATGCGGCCCGGATACAGCGAGGCCAGCGTGCCGAACTGCTCGGCCACCTGCAGCGGCGCGTGGTTGGGCAGCATGATGCCGCCCGCGCCGACGCGGATGGTCGAGGTGCCGCCGGCGATATGGCCGATCAGCACCGAGGTGGCGGCGCTGGCGATGCCGGGCATGTTGTGGTGCTCGGCCAGCCAGTAGCGCTGGTAGCCCAGGCGCTCGGCCAGGCGGGCCAGATCCAGGCTGTTGGCGAAGGCCTGCGCCGGGGTGCTGCCCTGAGTGACTGGCGCCAGGTCGAGTACGGAAAACGGAATCATGGAGTGTCCTCGCGACGAAGCCTCCGATCTGGGGGCGGACGCGGGCATTGCCAGCCTGGCCGGTACAGAAAACGTGGCGCGGCCTGCAAGTCGGGCGATCCGCGCCGGCCGGCGTCTACAGGTTTGATCCGGGCAGCCGATAACCCGGCGGGGGAAGCCGCGTCCGCGGGACCAGGGGAGAACGACACGATGTACTGGCTAAGGCGCTTGTTCGCCCCCTCGCCCCTGCCCGCACCGACGCCGCTGGTGCGCGCCCAGTTCCAGCGCCCCGCCAGGACGCCGGCCGCCGCCCCCGCACCGCCGCCGACCGCCCCCGCGCCGGAACTGGCCATGCTGGCCGGACGCTTCCAGCGCTTCATGCTCGGCCTGCCCGACGCGCAGGAAGGCGACAACCCGCACGAAGCCGCCCTGCTGCGGCGCCTGCAGATCGTCGGCGAACGCTTCGACGTGCGCAGCCTGCCGCGCCTGCCGGCGGTACTGCCGCAGCTGCTGCATGCGCTCAAGAACGACGACGTGGCCGGCGCCGAGCTGGCGCGCCTGGTGGGGCGCGATCCGATGCTGGTCGGCGAGGTGATGCGGGTGAGCCGCAGCATCTACTACCGCACGCTGCATTCGATCCAGAGCCTGCAGCACGCGGTGGTGCTGCTGGGCCAGGACGGGCTGCGCCGCGTGGCCACGCAGCACATGATGAAGCCGATCCTGCAGGCCAGCGCCGGCGCGCACGGCCTGGTCGCGGGACAGCGGCTGTGGGATCACGCGGAACGCTGCGCGCATGCCAGCGCCTTCCTCGGCAAGTTCGCCGGCTGCGATCCGTTCGAGGCCTACCTCGCCGGCATCGTGTCCAATACGGGCACCGGTGCGGTGATCCATCTGCTGAGCATGGAGGAGATTTCTTCGCCGGAGACGCTCAGTCCCGCCTTCCTCGACGGCTGCGCCCAGCTCGGCGCCAGCCTCACGCTGCGCGCGGCGCGCCATTGGGAAATGCCCGGGCCGGTGATCCAGGCGTTGCTGGAACACGCCGAGGAAGAAGCGCCGGAGACGATGTCGCCGCTGGGCAGGACGCTGCATGTCGCGCACTACCTGTCGATGGCGCAGCTGCTGCGCGACCATGGCGTGCTCGACACCATGCCGGATCTCAGCCAGGCCTGGCCGAAGCGCTTCGCGCCCGCGCAGGTGGCGCGCTGCCAGCAGGATCTGCAGCATCAGTTCGATGCGATGCCGCGCGAGAAAGGCTGCTAGTTGTCCGGCGCGTCGGGGTGGCGTTCAAGCCACGCGGCGAGGTCGGCCTGGTAGCGATCGAGCGCCGCTTCGTACAGGTCGTAGATGCAGGGCACGCAGCCCTCGCCGCAGCAGTCGAGCGCATCGGGCTCGATGGGCTTGACTGGCCGCGGATCGCCGGAAGGCGCGAAGCCTTCCGGCGAAGGATGGTCATGCGAATCCGTCAAACGCTCAGCCCGGCTTGCGGAACCGATACGCGAACTGGTCGGTATGGCCGCGGATGGACTTGTCGAACGCTTTGATGTTGTGCGGATCGGCGGGATTGCGCAGCACCTCGCTCTCGCCGTCGAACACGAAGCCGGCCGCTTCCACCTGTTTCTTCACGATGGCCGGGTCGATGCGGTGCAGCGTGTCGGTGTCGCGCATGCCCGAACCGGTTTCCGCCACGTGATCGACGATCACGTACAAGCCGCCCGGCTTGAGCGCATCGAATACCTGCTTGTTGAGCATGGCCGGGTCGATGTTGCCCATGAACTTGTCCGGATAGTCGTGGTAGTTCTGCGAGGTGAACACCATGTCCACCGGCTTGGGCACGCTGAACTGGTTGCCCGGCTGCAGCAGCACGCTGACGTTCTTGTAGTGCGGCTGCGCGGCCAGCGCGTTGGAGCCTTTCACGTCGGAATCGGCTTCCTGCGCGTATTCGTTGGGCCACACGGCATATACGTGTCCCTTGGCGCCGACGGCGGCGCTGAACAGGCGGGTGAAATAACCGCCACCGGGAATCAGGTCGACCACGCTCTGCCCCGGCTTGACCTGCGCGAAGGCCAGCAGCTCGCCGCCCTTGCGGCGCGCATCGTTGTTGGCGGCATCGGCCTTGCGCGCCGGATCGGCGACGGCGGCGGCGATGTTCGCGGGTATCGCGCCGGCCGGCTTGGACGGTTGCGCGGCGGAGGCGATGAGCGGCAGGGCGAGGGCGATCAACGCAGCGAGAACGGTCGTACGCATGACGGAACTCCGCGAGGGCTGGGAGCGGCATTGTGCGCCCAAACCGCCAGGGCGAGCCAAGGACTTTCGGCAGGGCTACGCAGCGCGACGCAGGTCGTAGGTTGGGGTGAGCGCAGCGAACCCCAACGGAAACCTCACCCTGCCGCCACGTTGGGGTTCGCTGCGCTCACCCCAACCTGCGACCTGCGTCAGGCCAGCGCCCACGTATACAGCAGCCGATAGTCGCCCTGCCCCACCACGCTGTGCACCAGCGCCAGCCGCTCCACCCGCCAGGCCAGCGGTCCCACCGGCGTCTCCTGCAGCATGCCGCCGCGGCTGTAGCCCAGGGTGACGTGCGGGGTGAAGGTGCGCGACAGGTGCACGCCCTGGCCGGCGCGGATCAGGCCTTCGCGCAGCCGGGTCCACAGCTCCTGCAACGGCGCGGGTACCACCGAGGAACGCAGCACGCAGGGAGGTTCGCGGCCGTGGAAGCTGGCGACATAGTCCAGCGTCCAGTCGAACGCGCCCGCCTGCAACCCGTCGCCGGCGCGCGCCGCGGCCTGCACGATGTCGCCGCGCAGCATCGGATGGTCGCCGAGGAAATGCACCGTGGCGTGGTAGCGCGCCGGCGCCACCCAGCGCGCGCGCAGGCCGGGCTGGCCGGCCTTGAGCGTATCGGCGACCTGCGCGAACGCGGCGCACGTGGCCTCGTCCGGCAGCAGCGCGAAGAACAGGCGATGCGTCTGCGCAGGCTCGGTCTGGCCGCCCAGCAGGTCCAGCTGGGGCGTGTCAAAGACGTTCGGTGTCATGGCGGCATTCGCTGTGTATCGGCGCGCACCTTAGCGCAAGCCCCGTGACGCGGGGGAGCATGCCACGCAGCGATAACACCAGCGGCACGCAATGCTCACTTTCGCGGGCCAACAATAGCCGCCAGGAAGCCACGCTCCGCGCGGCGGCCCGGATGACCGCACCGCGCGGGGCACACCGCGCCGGATTGCCGGCGGGAGGTCGCCCATGAAGACCCGTTGCGTATTCAGCACGCCCGACCTGGACGCCGCGCGCGCCGCCATGCACGCCGCGCTCGACGCCGGCATCGACGACAGCGATATCTGCCTGGTCGCCCGCGACGATATCGAGCTGAAGAACATCCCCGACCACCGCATGACCGGGCGCACCGATTTCGTGCCGTCGGCGCTCCGCGGCGTGGCCTGCGGGGGTGGCTCCGGCCTGTTGCTGGGGCTGCTCGCCGCGGCAGTGCCGCCGCTGGGCGTGCCCCTGGCGGGCGCGGGCTTCGCGGCGGTGGCTGGCGCCGCGGTAGGCGGCTGGACCGGCGCGCTGATCGGCAGCGAGGTGCCGGACGTGATCCATCGCAAGTTCAGCGCCGAAATCGCCTCTGGCCACATCCTGGTGGTGCTGGATGCGAGCAAGGACAAGCTCGAGCAGGCGGAACCCGCGGTGGCACGGACGGGCGCGACCTTACTGCCGTTTCATGCGCATACCGTGCTGACCTGAGCGCTCAATCGGCCGACGCTTCCGCCACCGGTGCGGGCCGCTGGCGCAGCGTGCGCTGCGCCAGCACCAGTGCGATCACCGAACAGGCCGCGATGCCGGCCAGCATCGGCCGCGCCGTGCCGTCGAGGAAGCGGCCGACCACGCCGATCACGCACGCGCCGGTGGCGAACTGGATGGTGCCCAGGAACGCCGAGGCGGTGCCGGCGATCTTGCCGTGCTCTTCCAGTGCCAGCACGGCGGAGCTGGGCATCACCAGGCCCAGGAAGCCGTAGCCGACGAACAGCAGCGCCATCATCACGCCGAGGTTGTCGATGCCGACCAGGTTGAGCAGCAGCAGGGCCACCATCACCAGGCTGTAGCCCACCACCGCGCTGCGCACCAGGCGCGGCAGGCCGTAGCGCTTGCCCAGCGCGCCGGTGAACTGCGCCGCGCCGATGAAGGACACCGCGTTGACCGAGAAGGCCAGGCCATACAGCGTGGGCGACAGGCCGTAGTGGTCGATCAGCACGAACGACGAGTTGGCGAGATAGGCGAAGAAGCTCGCCACGCCGAACGAGCAGATGAATACCAGCCCGAGGTAATGCGGATCGCGCAGCAGCGTGCCGTAGGCGGCCAGCGCGGTGCGCGCGTTGCTCGCCACGCGCGCCTCGCGCGGCCGCGTCTCCTTCAGCGCGGTCGCCGCCAGCACCAGACCAAATACTGCGACCACGGCGACCGTCCAGAAGATGCCGCGCCAGCTGGTCAGGCGGATCACCAGGCTGCCGGTCAGCGGCGCCAGGACCGGCGACACGCTGAACACCAGCATCAACAGCGACATCAGCTGCGCGGCGTCGTGCCCGGTATGCATGTCGCGCACGATGGCGCGCGGGATCACCATGCCGGCGCAGGCGCCCAGGCCCTGCACGAAGCGGAACGCGATCAGCGTGTGGATGTCCGGCGCCATCGCGCAGCCGATGCTGCCCAGCGCGAACAGCACCAGGCCGAAATAGATCGGCGGCTTGCGCCCCACCATGTCCGACACCGGCCCGTAGATCAGCTGGCCGATGCCCACCGCGGCGAAGAACGCCATCAGGCTCATCTGCGCGGTATCCACGTCGGTGCGCAGCGCCTCGCGGATGGTCGGCAGCACCGGCAGGTACATGTCGATGGCGAACGGCCCGATGGCCGACAGCAGGCCCAGAATGAGCGCCGCCCCGAAAAGCCGGGTATTCATGGGTGGGGTTCCTTGCGAGAGCGAAGCGAGCGGCCGGGACGGTGCAGCCGGAACGGCCAGCGCTGGCTGGCGTGACGGCACAAAAGGAAGCCTCGGCGAGGCGTGGATTATTGAACCAATAAGTATAGAAATGCAAGTCCGCCGCGCCACATTGCATGGCGCAACGGACGAGCACTTTACCTCGCGACCCTCAGTCGCAGCGATGGGAAAGCTCGCAAAGTGTCGCGTGGGAAGCCCCTCTCCCTCCGGGAGAGGGGTGAGGGTACGGGCGGAGCGCGGAAGTGATGCGCACCGCTCCGCCCGCACCCTCATCCGCCTGCCGGCACCTTCTCCCGAGGGGAGAAGGATTCACGCGTGGAAATTGAGGAATGTGCTGGCCACTGCCCCACCAGCGCCGCACGGACCTCGCGCAGCTTCGCTTTCAGCTTGGCCGCGTTCGCCGGCCCCATGCGCAGCAGCAGCTTCTGTCCAGCGGAGAGTCCCTGCAGGGACGGATCGACGAAGCGGTAATAGGTATCGCCGCGGACCAGTGCGATCGGCGCGGTGAGGTCCGGCGCGGCGAGCATGTTGTCGATCGCCGCGACCAGCCGGTCGTTGAAATAGCCGCGCGGGTAGCCGAGCTCGCGATAGGCCTGCTGGAACAGCGGGTAGTAGCGCACGTACCAGGCCACTGCCCGGTGCGCGTCCACCGCATCGACCACCCGCACATACGGCGTGTAGCGCTCGGCATTGCGCGATGACAGTTCGATGCTGCCTTCCTGCTCGTCCACCGCGAACGCGCCGCGCGGCGTGCGCAGCGGCAGGATGCGCGTGGCCACGCCCTGGCGCGGCAGCGCATCCACCGTGGCGACGATGCGCGGGATGATCTGCTCGCGCAGCAGCAGGCCGGCGAGATCGTCGCCGCCCAGGCGCGCGAGTTCGTCGGCAACCGTGCCGTCGCTGCCGTCGAGCGCCGGCAGCGCCGCGGTCGATGCCGCGGCCGGCCCGGCTTCGGCGATCGGATGGCGGATCGCTGACGACGCGGCCGCCGGCGCGGCGCTGCTGGCGACCGTAACCGGCGCAGGCGCCGCGGCCTCCGGGTTCTGCAGTCCCTTGCGCCATAGATACACGCCACCCGCGATCGCTCCGGCCACCACGATCGCCGCCACCAGCCACGCACCGAATGAGTTCTGCTGTTTCTTCACTGCTTCGTTCCTCGCTTCATCGCCACCAGGATGAGACTGGGCATGTCCCGGATGGTTCATCCCGCCTGGCCGCAGCGCCCCCCATGGCGGGATTCGCGCGGAGCGCAGTAACCTGGATTCGCCCCGGCATCCCCCAACGGCCGCGGCATTCCGCTCGACCACATCGACGCTTCGCCAGGAGGAAGAACATGGCTTTCTCTGTCCGTGCCGAAAGCAGTGCCATCTCCAGCATCAATGTCACGCCCCTGGTGGACGTGCTGCTGGTGTTGCTGATCATCTTCATGATCACCGCGCCGGTGGTGACCCACCGCACCCGCATCGACCTGCCCGGCGCCGGCGGCAAGGCGCTCCCCGCGGCCGAGCCGATCCGCCTGGCGATCCAGGCCGACGGTTCGCTGTACTGGAACGACACGCCGATCGACCAGGGCCAGCTCGACACCCAGCTCGCCGTCGCCGCGCAGCAGACCGAACCGCCGCGCCTGGTCATCAACGCCGCCGACGGCGCGGCGTACCAGGCCGTGGCCCACGTGCTGGCGCAGGCCAAGGCGCAAGGCCTGGCCGGCATCGATTTCGCGCGATAGGCCGAGCCGAACACGAGGGGACAGATTTTTTCGTCCCCTCGTGTCGATTCCCGATTTCGCCGTTCGTCGCCTGGATGGAACGCCAGCTTGCGGCGTCTTTGCCACCCACTCACGAGGATCCAGCGATGACCAGCCGATTCCAGCGCATCACCCCGTTCCTGTGGTTCGACCACGAGGCCGAAGAGGCGGCCAGGCTCTACGTATCCCTGTTCGAGAACTCGCGCATCACCCACGTGGCGCGCTACACCAAGGAAGTGGCCCAGGCGTCCGGACGCAAGGAAGGCGACGTGATGACGGTGGCCTTCGAGCTCGACGGCCAGGCCTTCACCGCCCTCAACGGCGGCCCGATCTTCAAGTTCAACGAGTCGGTCTCGCTGGTCGTGCAGTGCCGCTCGCAGCAGGAAATCGACCATTTCTGGAACGGCCTCGTCGCCGGCGGCGGCGCGGAAAGCCATTGCGGCTGGCTGAAGGATCGCTACGGCCTGTCGTGGCAGATCGTGCCCGAGGAGCTGATCCGGCTGATGACCGGCACGGAGCAGGACAAGGCGGCGCGTGCGATGGGCGCAGTGATGCAGATGGGCAAGATCGACCTCGAGCAGATCCGCAAGGCGGCGGCCTGAAGCCTCCGGGGCGTGCGGACCGCCGGTCTGCGCGCCCCGCTTACTGCATGTGCACCCAGTGCACGTGGATATTGTTTTCCAAGTCTCCCTCGCGGGTGCCCTTGCGCCCGTCCGCCACCACGCCCCACACGCTGCGCAGGCCGGCGGTGGTCATGCGGTCGATGCGCACCTTCTCGTCCTTCGGGATCGGGAACTGCGTCTCCAGCACCAGGGCCTGCCCGCGTTCCCACACCAGCAAGGCCGGCCGGCCGCCGCCGGCGCTCCAGCCGATATGCACTTCCACCCGCTGCGCGTCGAAGCCGCTGCGGTTGTCCAGCGTCCAGCCCACCGAGCGGTCGAGCAAGGCCTTCAGGTCCGGATCGGACCAGTCGACCTTGTTGGATTCCCACTTGGACGGGGGCTTGTGGAAGGACATGGGCGCGGCACCTCGCGATCGGGAGCGGCACGCCTCGCGCGCGCCGCGGGATGCGGCGATTGTGCCGTTTTCGCGCCGATTTTGGGTGAACGGTGCCGCCGTTCCGGCAGATCTCAGCGCATGTGCACCCAGTGCACCCAGGCGCCGGTTTCGCGATCCCCGGCGCGGAAGCCTTCGCGCCCGTCCACCACCACGCCCCAGGCGCTGCGCACCTCCTCGCCCGCATGGCGGTCGATGCGCACGTGCTCGCCGACTGCGATGGCGAAAGCGGTCACCACCACCACGGCCTGATCGCGCTCCCACACCAGGCTGGCATGCCGCCCGGTCGATGCGCCCCAGCCGACGTGCAACTGCACCTCCAGCGGCTCCGCGGTGTCGCGGTTGTCCAGGGTCCAGCCCTCGGTCTTCTTCAGCAGGGCGGCGAGGCGCTCGTCGTCCCAGTCGACGCGGTTGCCGCTCAGGCGGGCAGGCGTTTTGTGCATGAGGCGGAACGGCTCCGGGCGGCGGCGATGGACGATTACCGCCCTATCGGCCGCCGGCGGGATTTCTTGAGCGTCGCTTCCGTGATGCGTACCGCGGGTTCAGGCCTTGCGCAGGAAGCAGACCTTCAGCACCAGGCCCTTGATCTTGTCGGAGTTGCCTTCGATATGCTCCGCGTCGCCGTCGACCAGGCGGATATGGCGGATCACCGTGCCCTGCTTGAGCACAATGGAAGACCCCTTCACCTTGAGGTCCTTGATCACCACCACGGTGTCGCCGCCGTTGAGCACGTTGCCGTTGACGTCGCGCACCAGCATCGCTTCCTCTTCCGTCGCGGCGGCGGCCATCGGCCATTCGTGGGCGCAGTCGGGACAGACGTAGTTGTCGCCGTCCGGGTAGGTGTTTTCCATGCCGCAGCGCGGACAGGCGGGGATGTCGGACATGGCGGGGTTCCTGCGAGATGGACGACCGGCGATTATACCGGCCGCCGCCACCGCCCTGCTGCCACCGTGCCCAACGAAGAACGCCCCTGGTTCCTCTACCTGATCGAATGCCGCGACGGTTCGTATTACGCCGGCATCACCAACGATCTGGAGGCGCGCTATCGGGCGCACGTCGATGGCAAGGGCGCGCGGTATACGCGCTCGCATCCGCCGTTGCGGTTGCTGGGATCCAGGGGTTATCCGGATCGCGCGGCGGCGGCGCGGGCGGAATGGGAGATCAAGCAATTGCCGAAGGGGAAGAAGATCGACTTCCTGAAGCCCTGACATCCGCGTGGCTGCTGTAGGTTGGGGTGAGCCGCAGGCGAACCCCAACATCGCGGTGCAAATGGGCGCGATGGATGTTGGGGTTCGCCTGCGGCTCACCCCAACCTACGCGGTTGCGCCTCAGCGCATGATGCCCGTATGCCCCAGCGAATACCGCCCCGGCTGCGGCCACACCGCGAGCCCGTGCGGCTCGGCGCCGACCTTGATCTTGCGCACCGCACCGGTAGCGGTATCGAAGGCATAGACCAGATCGTCGTAACGACCCGACAGCCACAGCGTCTTGCCGTCCGCGCTCACATTGCCCATGTCGGGGCTGCCGCCGCCGGGGATCGGCCAGTTGGCCACCACCTGGCGCGTGGCGAAATCGATCACCGACACGCTGCCCTTGTTCACGCCCTTCTTGTTGCCGCGGCGCTCGCCGTGCACGTGGTTGGAGCCGCGGTTGGCGACGTACAGCTTGCTGCCGTCGCGGCTGGGATACAGGCCGTGCGTGCCGATGCCGGTCTTGACGAAGCCGATCTTGGTGAAGCTGTCGCCGTCCACCATGAAGACGCCGTCGGCCATCATGTCGGCCACGTAGAACACCTTGCCGTCCGGCGAGACGCGGATGTCCTGCGGCATGCCCTTGGCATCGAGGTCGAGATAGCCGAGCACCTTGCGCTTGACCATGTCGATCTTGACCAGCTTGCCGCCGAACTCGCAGGTGAAGATGGCGTAGTGGCCGTCGATGGAGAAGTCGGCGTGGTTGATGCCCTTGCACTGCGGCGCGTCGAGGCTGTTGTGCAGCTGCATGGTGTGCGCATCGCGGAAGTCGAGCCGCGCGTGCGCCTCGGCCACTACGATCGCTTCCTTGCCATCCGGGGTGAAGTACATGTTGTACGGATCGTCCACCTCGATCGCCTTGCCGGCCTTGCCGGTCTTCGGATCGATCGGCGTGAGGCTGCCATCGCTGCGGCCTTCGGCGTTGTTGGTCACCCACAGCGTCTGCAGATCCCACGCCGGCACCACGTGCTGCGGGCTGCGGCCCACCGGCAGCGTGTCGATCACCTTGTAGGTGGCCGGATCGATCACCGACACCGTGTCCGAACGCAGGTTCGGCACGTAGATGCGCTCGAGCGCGCCCTTCACCGCCGGGCTGAAGTTGCCGGCGCGCGCCTCGGTGTACATGTTGGCCGGATTGACCACGGCGGGCATGCCGGCCACGGTCTGCACCGGCGGTGCGGCCTGCGCGGCGAGGGAAAGGCCAAGGCCGGCCAGCGCGCTTGCGAAAGTGGCAAGCCGCGGCGCGCGAAGGGATCGAGACATCATGGGAGTTCCGTTGGTTCTTCGAGGGATGAGGGAAAGCCCGGCCCGTGAGCTCAGCGGCCGGCCGTGGCCTGGCGGATCGCGTCCACGGTGCGCGCAACGATAGCATCGACGCCGGCCTGGCCGAGCGCGGCGCTGGAGCGGCGCGGATCGCCGCCGAACACGCCGTCGGCGGCGCCCAGTTTCGGGCCGCGCCTGAGCGCATCGAGGCGCACCATTTCCGGCGCCACCGCCAGCTGCAGCGAGGTATCGGCAAGACCGGCATGCATGCCGATCTCGTCGTCGCGATAGCCCTGCTTGCGCAGCATGGCGGCGTAGCCGTCGGAGCTGGCCTGGTAGTACGCGGCAGGCACCAAGGCGTGCACCGGCTTGCCGGCCCAGGCCTTGTCCAGCTGCGCCACCACGCGCTTCAAGTCGTTCTGGTAACCGCCGTGGTCGCCGAGGAACACCACGTTGCGGAAGCCATGCGCCGCGAAACTCTGCGCCGCCGAGACCAGCGTGGCTTCGAAGGCCGCATCGGGCACGGTGATGGTGCCGGGGAATTTCATATGGCCTTGCGGCGGCGAGATCGCGCCTTCCGGCACATAGGCCACGACCGGCGCCACCAGCGCATCGCCCAGGCGCTCGGCGATCCTGCGCGCGAGGAAGGCCGCGCGTGCGTTGTGCTTGCCGAGCGCGACGCCGGGGCCGCTCTGCTCGGTGCCGCCGATCGGAATGATGATGGTGGTCTTGCCGGCCTGCTGCGCATCGCGCAGCTCGGTCCAGGTGAGGTCTTCCAGCATGACGCTGCGCGGCGTCTGGGCGAGCGCGCAATGCGCACAGGTGAGCAGCAGGATGGCGACGAGAGCGCGCCGGAACGGATGTGTCATGCGGAGATTCGTGTAGCGGATACGACGGCGCGACACGTTAGCACCATGGCCAGCGCGGAACATGACTGGGAACAGGCAGAAAAGCGGCCCCGGCCATAGGCAACCGGTTGGTTGCATTTAAACGGCGAGCGACCTAACATGCAACCTCCAAGTTGCATTTCAACCTGCCCCACCCGATCCCCGGAGGACCGCATGAACGCTTCGTCGACCGACCGCATCGAACGCCAGGTCCAGCTCAAGTCCCCGCGCTCGCGCGTGTGGCAGGCACTCGCCGATGCCGAATCCTTCGGCAGCTGGTTCGGCGTCAAGCTCACCGGCCAGCGCTTCGTGCCCGGCCAATACACGCGCGGCAACATCACCTACCCCGGCTACGAACACGTCGTGTTCGAGGCGCTGGTCGAATGCATCGAGCCGGAGCGCTATCTCTCGTTCCGCTGGCATCCGTATGCGATCGATCCCAACAACGACTACTCGGACGAGCCCACCACCCTGGTGGAGTTCACGCTGGAGGAACAGGCCGGCGGCACCTTGCTGCGCGTGGTCGAATCCGGCTTCGACCGCATCCCGGCCGCGCGCCGCCAGGAGGCCTACCGCATGAACAGCGGCGGCTGGGACGCCCAGATGGAAAACATCCGCCGCCATGTCGACACGCAGTAAATCCATCGCCACGCCCGCGCTGCAGCGTGCGGCCCCGGTGTTCGCCGCGCTCGGCGACGCCACCCGCCTGCGCCTGGTCGCCCTGCTCTGCGCCGGCGGCGCGATGTCGATCGCCCAGCTCACCGTCGGCACCGAGATCAGCCGGCAGGCGGTGACCAAGCACCTGCAGGTGCTGGCGGAAGCGGGACTGGTGCGCGATGCGAAGCTGGGGCGCGAGCGGCGCTGGGAACTGGAGCCGTCGCGCATCGAGGAAGCGCGCCGTTCGCTCGACGCGATCGCGGCGCAATGGGACGCGGCGCTGCTGCGCCTGAAAAACTTCGTCGAAGACTGATCTTCGCTCGACCCAGCGCCAGCGTAGGTCGGGGTGAGCCGCAGGCGAACCCCAACGTTGCGATACGTCTTGAGGCTCCCATGTCGGGCTTCGCCTGCGGCTCACCCCAACCTGCGCCGGCATGGATCCACCCTCCCCGTCGGAAGAGGGTGGACGCATGCTTTCTTCAGTGGATATCGTCCAGGCCCGGATCGCGGGTCACCTTGAAGATCTTCACCGGCTTCGGCACGGCATTGAGCTGCAGCCGCACGTTCGCGCGATTGGTGCAGGCGTCGCCGCCGTTGACGAACACGCCGCCCTGGTTGCACTTCCAGTCATAGAAGTTCTGCAGGCCACCGGCCAGCTGCAGGCTGTAGTCCGTGCTCAAGGCCTTGCCCGGATCGAACGGCTGGCCGGCCGGTTCGTTCTGGAACCAGCGCATCCATTCGGGCGAACCCATCGGTGGCGGATTGGCCTGGAAGGTCGGATTCATCGGCGATACCGCCGGCGCTTCCGCCGTCATGTGGCAGCTCATGCAGGCGCTGACCGGATTGTCCACCGGTCCGTTGAGGCGGCCATTCCAACCCAGGTGGGTGGGTGGCAATTCCCTGGTGTTGGCGTTGATCGCCGTCTCTTTCAGGTTAGGGTTGATCTTGGTGACCGTCGGCTGCGGATTGCTGTACGTGTTGCCGTTGTCCTGCGGATCGTTGCCCCACATCACACCCACCGGCACCAGATTGTCCCAGCCCGCCTTGCCGGTCTTGGCGCCGTTGTACTGGAAGGTGCCGAAGATCCAGCCCGTGCCCGGAATGCGCGTGTCGCGCACGGCGAAGTCCATCTGGATCAGCGCGACCTTGCGCATCACGCGGTTGGACGACTTGAACGAGTCGGTGATGTACGCATCCCACTGCACCGGGTTCTGCAGGAACGGCACCTCGGACTGCACCACGTCGGCGAACAGCGCCTTGCACACCACGGTGCCGTTCGGGAAGCTGTTGGGCTTGGAGGTGTAGCGCGGATCGGGATTCTGCGGATCCTTCCAGACCTGGCCGAAGGTGTAGCCGCCGAGGTCGTTGTAGATGCCCACCGCATAGGTCTGGCCGGCGGTTTTCTGGGTCGGCGCGAGCTGCAGCGGCTGGATCTGCGCTTCCTTGGTCAGGCCATGCACGCCTTCGCGGCCATCCGGGCCGTAGTGCTGCCACGGCGCGTGGTACCAGCGGCGTACGCGGTTCTTCTGCACCACCCAGTCGGTTTCCACATTGCCTTCCAGGCAATACTTCTTCACCTCGTCCACGTACGGCCGCCACTTCTCGAAATCGTTGGTCAGCGGCTTGGGCACCTGGGCGAAGAAAGCCGGCGGCGCCGAGTTCGGCATCTGCTTCGGATAATCCTGGCTCAACTGGAACAAGGCGCCGGTATAGCTGGACGGCGGCTTGTAGCCGAAATCCGGAAAGGTGCCCGCGTTCGCCGCTCCGGCGACGAAGCTCAGCGCGGCCAGCGCTCCCCATATCCCTAATCGATTCATGCGCATTGCATCTGCTCCCTTTGCATAAATGAACCCCCTGGGCGTGGACCTTGCGTCCGCGCCTCCTTCTCGTCCGGATGCGGCTGACCCCGGACCGGCCTCATGCCGATCGCTTGCCGGCGACCTGCGTCGCCAGGAATCCTGGGCTGGGAGATGGTTCTGCGATGCCCCCTGATGCGCCCCCCTGGCGCGGCGGCGGTAAGGTCGCGCCAGCGGCGTGCAGACGATGTGACGGGCGGGAGTCTGTAAAAAGACTCCGCCTTGGCGCCAACCGGACTAAGACGTCGCAGCATCTGCGCGCGGACGGCGCTAGCCTGGGGGAGCTCGTGCAGTGCGCGTAACCACCACACCCATGAAAGGGGGTAAGGCCATGACTAGTTCCATCACGCATCGCGGCGCGTTCCGGCGCAGTCCGTTGTCCCTGTTTGCGTTCGTCCTGTTCGCCCTGGCGCCCCTGGCTGCGCAGGCCACCGGGCCTGCCTCCGGCCTCGGCCAGGCCTGGCCCAATGCACCGGACGTCAGCGCCAGCCCGCGCTGGCATGTCTATGTGTTCCAGCGCGACGGCGTGCGCTTCGTGCAGGTCAACGATCTCAACGGCCGCGTGCTGGGCGCGTTTGCCACCGCCGGCGGCCAGTTCCTGGTCCTGCCGATGGGCTCGGGCGCCAACCTCACCGCCGGAGCGGCGGATGCGGCGCCGACGACCGGCGAGACGGTCTACAACGACGGCACGCTGCAGGTGACCGCCACCCCCGCATCGGACGGCTCGCTGCGCCTGCGCGCCGCGGATACGCCCTGCACCGACCCGGTGGAATGCAGCACGCACATCGCGCCGCAATGACCGCCACCGGCGTGAGGCCGCTGCATTCACGGCCGCCTCACGCCGGGATCGGCATATCTCGCGCGCCCGGCCGGGACGCCGGACCGACCTCGTAGCTCGCGCCTCTCCACCCCTGTAGGCGCTTCTTCCCGCGTCCGCCACCACACCCGGCGGACGCGGCTTTTTTTGTCCCGCTCAAGGCTGTTCCGCCGCCGCCCTGCTCGCCTCGGTGGTCAACGACACGCTGAAGCGCAGGCGCCCGCCCTCGACGAACATGCGCAACTGCCGGTAGCGCACGAAATAACGCCAACCGACTGCGACCGCCGCCAGGCCCGATAACGCACCCAGCCCCAGCGACCAGCGCGGCCCCAGCGTATCGGCCACCCAGCCCACCAGCGGCGCGCCGATCGGCGTGCCGCCCAGGGCGATGGCGAATTGAATGGCGATCACCCGCCCGCGCATGGCCGGCGCGGTCGACAGCTGCACCAGGCTGTTGGTCGAGGTGGTGTAGGTCTGCGCGGCCATGCCCACCAGCATCAGCATCACGCCGAACCACAGATAGGTCGGCATCACCGAAGCCAGCACGCAGCCCACGCCGAAGCACAGCGCCGCGCCGATCAGATAACCCAGCCGCGGCCGCGCCTGCTGCGCGGCGAACAAGGCGCCGGCGACGGAGCCCGCAGCCATCAGCGAAGTGAGCAAACCGTACTGGTCCGCTTCGCCGTGGAACACCTTCACCACCATCGCCGCGATAAAGATCGGAAAGTTCAGGCCGAAGGTGCCGATCAGGAACAGCATCAGCAGCACCGCGCGCAGGTCGTGCCGATGCCACACATAGCGAAAGCCTTCCATCAGGCTGCCGCGGTGGCGCGCGGGGCGCAGCCGCGGATGCAGCTGGTCGGCCTTCAACATGCACAGCGAGGCGAGCACTGCCACGTAAGAAAGCGCATTGATCAGGAAGACCCAGCCCGCGCTCATCGAGGCCAGCAGCGCGCCGGCCACCGCCGGGCCGATCATGCGCGCCGCGTTGAACGAGGTGGAATTGAGCGCCACCGCGTTGGACAGGTCTTCCTCGCCGGCCAGTTCCGATACGAAAGTCTGCCGCGCCGGCGCATCGAACGCCGCCACCGCGCCGAGCAAGCCGGCGAACAGATACACATGCCACAGCTTCACCCAGCCGCCGAGCGTGAGCAGGCCCAGGCCCAGCGCCAGCGCGCCGATCAGGCCCTGCGTGGCGAACAGCAGCTTGCGCCGGTCGAAGTGGTCGGCTGCATAGCCGGTAAGCGGCAGCAGCACCAGCTGCGGACCGAACTGCAGTGCCATCACGATGCCCACCGCGGTGGCGTTCTTCTGGGTCAGCTCGGTCAGCACCAGCCAGTCCTGCGCGGTGCGCTGCATCCAGGTGCCGACGTTGGAAACCAGGCCGCCGGCCGCCCACACGCGGTAGTTGTAGCTGCGCAGCGAGCGGAACGCGCCTAGCACCGGCCCGTGTCCGTCGCGGATGCCGTGCCGTCGCTCATGCGCGGGCGTCGAGGCGCTCGACGATCTCGCGCGTGCTGCCGGTCTCGCCCAGGCGCGGGAAGATGCGCGCGATGCTGTTGTCGTGCGCCTCGGCCTTGGTATCGGTCATCGCATCGATCGCCAGGGTGACGTTGAAGCCGCCTTCGAACGCCTGCCGCGCGGTGGATTCCACGCCGATGCTGGTGGAGATGCCGCCGATCACCACCTGGGTCACGCCCTGCTTGCGTAGCTCATCGGCCAGGCCAGTGCTGGCGAAGACGCCCCAGGTCTGCTTGGTCACGCGCAGATCGCCCGGCTGCGCACCCAGCTCCGGCACCAGTTCGGCCCAGTCCGCCGGACGCTCGCCGCTCGCGCGCTGCTCCACGCGCCCCGGCGCGCCGCCGGTGACATTGACCAGCACCACCGGCAGCTGGTGGCGGCGGAATGCATCGGCGAGTTCGCGCGCATGCTTGAGCACGGCGTCGACCGGATGCGCGGTATTGGAGCCGACGATGCCTTTCTGCAGGTCGATCAGGATGAGTGCGGTCTTCGCGTCGATCGCGGTGATGCTCATTGGGAACTCCGTCGTTGCGGGGAAACGACGCGCCGCGCGGGCGCGCGGGGTGGGAAAGCGATCAGGGTACGCGCGGCTCCGTCGACGCATCGAGCAGGCGGCGCAACAGCGGCATCGCGGCAGCGAGCTGAGCCTGCTCGCGGGCGTCGAGCTGTTCGCGCAGCAGGCGGTCCAGCCAGTCCTCGCGCGCGGCGCGGCTGGCGCGGACCAGTTCGTGGCAGGCGGGCGTCAGCGCCCACAGCGTCTGCCTGCCGTCGGCCGGGTCCGGCGCGCCGGCCACCAGCTCCAGCGCTTCCAGCGAGGCGACCGTGGCGCCCATCGACTGCGGCCGCACGCCCTCGGCATGGGCCAGCGCGGTGACCGTGGCGGCCCCCTGCCGCTCGAGCTGGATCAGCACGGAGGTCTGTGCGGACGTCAACTGATCCGTGCGGCCCTGCTTGCGCAGGCGGCGCGCCAGCTGGCCGAACACCATGCGCATTTCCACGGCGAGGGCGTGGGTGGCGTCGGGCTTCGGGGTTGGCGGGGGCATGGGGCGGCATGCTAAGGGTTGCGAAGGAAACCTGCAAAGTCTTCCTTCTTATTTACGCCCTCCCCCCCGTCATTCCGGCGCAGGCCGGAATCCAGTAGCGACATCGTTCGGTTGTCGCGTCATCGTTAAAGCAATGTCTGTAATGGCGTCGTCCTGCCGAGCGTGGTCGTTACTGGATTCCGGCCTGCGCCGGAATGACGAGTTGAGGGCTTCGCAATACCAACCATGTCGATCCCCTGCCCTCTCATTCGTCGCCTTCATATCCACACACACCCAACGGAGCCCCCATGGCCCTGCAGCTCTACGCCCACCCCTTCTCCTCCTACAGCCAGAAGGTACTCATCGCGCTCTACGAGAACGGCACGCCGTTCGAATGGCGTGAACTCTCGCCCGAGCATCCGGAAGCGATCGGCGAGTGGTTGTCGATGTGGCCGGTCAAGCGCTTCCCCCTGCTGGTCGACGACGGGCGCATGGTGGCGGAGGCGAGCACGATCATCGAATACCTGGGACTGCATCACCCCGGCCCCGTGCGGCTGTTGCCGGAGGATCCGCGCGAGGCGCTGGAAGTGCGCGCGATGGATCGCTTCTTCGACAACTACATTGCCACCCCGCAACAGAAAGTGGTGTTCGATGCGATCCGCCCGCAAGGCACGCAGGACGCCCACGGCGTCAAGGAAGCACGCGAGATGCTCGACGCCGCCTATGGCTGGCTCGACCGGACCATGGCCGGGCGCGAGTGGGCCACGGGGGAGCGCTTCACCCTCGCCGATTGCGGCGCCGCACCGTTCCTGTTCTATGCCGATTGGACACATCCGATCGACCCGGCTTTTGCGAATGTGATCGCCTACCGCAAGCGCCTGCTCGCACGTCCCTCGTTCGCACGCGCCGTCGACGAAGCGCGGCCCTACCGTCCGCTGTTCCCGCTCGGCGCGCCCGACCGCGACTGAACTTCCCCACCCGCAGGAGGACTTTCAAGATGAGTGACAAACCCCTGGTTCCCGCCGCTGAGCTGGCGGCCCGCAATGACGTCACCATTCCCGGCGAGAGCGCCGAATACCGCAAGGCGCGCACGGCGCTGTTGACCGAAGAGATCGAACTGCGCCGCCAGATCGAGCGCGTGGCCGCGCAGCGGCGCGCGCTGCCGCCCGGCCCCGCGATCACCGGCGACTACCGCTTCGAAGGCGAACACGGCGCGCTCGATTTCGCCGCGCTGTTCGGCGACAGGCAGAGCCTGGTGGTCTACAGCTACATGTTCGGCGCCAAGCGCGAACGGCCCTGCCCGATGTGCACCTCGCTGCTGGGTGCGTGGAACGGCGAGGCTCGCGATATCCAACAGCGCGTCGCGCTGGCGGTCGTGGCCGGCGCGCCGATCCAGCGCCTGCTCGCGTTCAAGCAGGAGCGCGGCTGGCGCGACCTGCCGCTGTACACCGATCTCAACGGCAACTACACGCGCGATTTCCGCGGCATCGCGCCGGACGGCAGCGACATGCCCTCGATCAATGTGTTCACGCGGCGCGACGGCACCATCCGCCATTTCTGGAGCGCGGAGATGGGCATGGAGACGGCCGACCCCGGCCAGGATCCGCGCGGCGCGCCGGACCCGATGCCGCTGTGGACTTTGCTGGACATGACGCCGGAAGGGCGTGGGAAAGACTGGTATCCGAAGTTGCAGTACGACTGAGCCGCGTAGGTTGGGGCGAGCCTGCCGGCTCACCCCAACCTACGCTTGTTCATGTCAGGCGCATGCTCCCATCCGAACACACTGCGCCCGCCATACTCATGCGAGCGCCGCCGCTCCTCCGCGATCAGCTGCTCCACCGCCGGCCCGCGCGCATGCCGCTCCAGCCTGCGCGACTGCTCGTCCAGGCGTTTCAGCGCGGCCAGCTCCTCCTCGCGTCCCAGCTTCGCCTGCGTCACCGCCGACTTCAGCACCTGGATGGTGTGGTCGTACACGCGCGTGGGCACGGGGAACGGATGGCGGTCCTTGCCGCCGTGGGCCATCGAGAAGCGCGCCGGATCGCTGAAACGGCACGGCGCGCCATGCAGCACCTCGGCCACCATCGCCAGGGCACGCACGGTGCGTGCACCGACGCCCGGCTGCTGCAGCAGCTCGGTGAAATCCTTCGGCCCGTTCTCCGCCGCCGCGGCGAGGTTGCCGTGCAGGCGGCGCAGCACCACGTCGCTGCCGCGCACGTCGTGGTGGTCGGGCAGGATCAGGTGCGGCAGCAAGCCGAGCTGCAGCGGCACCTGCTCGAGCGAAGGCGCCGGTGCAACGGCACGATCGATCCCGCGCCATTCGCGCACGATGCCGTCCGGCCCGAGCGTGCGCAGCAGTTCCAGTTGCGCCTCGCGCGAGGCCTGCGCACGACGGTCGGCGAGATTGACGATGCGCCCCTGTTCCGGCCCGTCCACCGCGGCGTGGGGATCGTCGACGAAACTCTTCAGATCCTCCGACAGCCAGTGGTAACGGCGCGCCTGCCGTCGTTCGCCGTTCATGCCCTGCTGCACCACCACCCAGCGGCCATCGTCGGCCACGATGAAGCCGTGCAGGTACAGATCGAAGCCGTCCTGCACCGCCGCGCTGTCCACCTTCGCCACCAGCCGGCTCGCCTGCGCCAACGCCGCACCATCGAAACCCACGCGCTCGCCGATCGCCACCAGCTCGCCCGGCGTCGCGCGCGAATGCCGGCCGCGACCGCCGCAGACATGGATGCCAAGCTCGTGCTCCAGCGGCCCGAGACCGCGCTTGAGCGCGCCGATCACGCTGGTGGTGATGCCGGAGGAATGCCAGTCCATGCCCATCACCGCGCCGAAGGACTGGAACCAGAACGGATGCGCCAGCCGGCGCAGCAGTTCGTCGCGACCGTATTCGTGCACGATCGCCTGCGCCATCAACGCGCCGAGCCGGCTCATGCGCTCGGCCAGCCAGCGCGGCACGCGCCCGCCGTGCAGCGGCAGGTCGGCGCTTCCGGATCGGCGTGTCATATGAGGGGTACTCCAGGGAAAACAGGTGCGACCCCCGCCGCCTCGCCGAGGCGGGCTTCCATGCGCGGCGAAGGCGGCGGCGCGACGGGGACAGGCCGTGGCGCGGGATCGCCGGGATTTTATAGGGAGTGGTTATCTCAGCGGTTGAGACGATGCCAAAAAGAAACGCCCGGCTCGCGCCGGGCGTTTCATGCGCGGAAACCGCGTGCGCTTCAGAGCTTGTAGTTCAGTCCGAACATCACCGTGCGGCCCCAGGTCACGTAGTCCAGCGGACGCCCGATCTGCACATTGTTCGGCAGGCCGGAGATCTGCTGCGTCTTCTGCGGCGAGTTGCTCAGGTTGTTGACCTGCAGCAGCAGCGACAGGCCATTGAAGCGCGTGTCGTCCGCAAACGCGTAGCCGATCTGCAGATCGGTCTGCTTGTCGGCCAGCACCTTCACATAGCCGAGCTGGTCGAACAGCGGCACCGTCTCGCCGGTAAACGAGGAGCGATAGCGCTCGGCCACGCGGATCGACCAGCCGTACTTCTCGTAGTACAGGGCCAGGTTGGCGACCTTGCGCGACAGGCCCGGCAACGTCTTCGGACCACCTGGAATGGACGAGACGGAGCTCTCCGGAATCGAGCTGTTGGTCAACGAGAAGTTCGCCTGCAGGCCGAAACCGTCCAGCGACTGCGAGAGCAGGCCACCCTCGAACGCACCGGACAGTTCCAGGCCCTCCATGCGTCCGCCGGTGCCGTTTTCCGGACGGGTGAACGAGCCGATCGGGCTGGTCGGCGTCAGCGTGGGGTTGTCGTTGACGAAGCCGGCCTTGTCGAAATTAAAGTCCAGCACGGTCTTGTTATAGATGTAGTTCAACAGGTTCTTGTTGAACACCGCCACCGCCACATAGCTCGACTTGCCGAAGTACTTCTCCCACGACAGGTCGGTGCCCACGGCGATATATGGCCGCAACTGCGGGTTGCCGCCGCTGCCCGACCACAGCACCTGCCCGGCTGCCGGACCCTCGGTGACGCGCGCCACCGAAGCGGAGCTGGACACCTTCTCGTCGTCGATGCGGCCGCGCGCCATGGTCTTGGCAAAACCGAAGCGCAGGTATTGGCCGTCGGCGATCTGCGCCACCAGGTTCAGGCTGGGCAGGAACTTGTTGTACTTGGCGCCGCCCGTGAGAGTGCCGACCCGCGCATCGCCATTGGTCTGCACGGCGGTGGACGACTGGTCGGTGCGCACGAACTGCACGCCGACATTGCCGCGCAAGGGCACGTCGCCGAGATGCGTGTCGATATTGAACTTGGCGTAGGCGACCGGCACCTTCTCGGTGATCGAGTAATTGCGGCTCCAGTCCGACTGTCCGTTGCGTTGGGTCAGGTAGAACTGGCTGCCCAGTGCATCGAGCACGTTGTAGTTGAGAATGCCGGGGATGCCGCCGTAGCTCAGCGAGGTCGGCCCGCGCAGGAAGGCCGAGCCCACCGGCACGCCCATGGTGTGATCGTAGGGCCCGTTGCCGGCGCCGTCGCCATTGCCGTTGAGCCAGGCAAAGAACACGTCGGCCTGCTTGGTCTTCTTGCGCTCGGAGTAGGCCGCGCCCACGTCCACCGTGCTGAAGATCCAGCCCACCGGATGCGAGACCTGGAAGCGCGCGGCCTTGATCGTGTCCTTCTGCTTGTCGAACTCTTCGCGGCCGTTGTAGCCGTAGTTGTCCGGGTCGGTGAACACCACGCTCGCCGGGTTGGCCAGGTCCACGCCAGGGCGGAAGTACGGATAATCGTCGCCGGTAGGCGTACGGAAATACACGTCCGTGGTCGGGTTGCCCGCCAGGCCGCTGAACAGGTAGGCATCGCGCAACCGCTTCTTGGCCATGGAGTACGACAGGTCGCCGGTAATCACCCAGCCGTTGCCGAAGTCGTACTGATGGTTCCAGCCGGCCGAGAACAGCTTGTCCTTTTCCTTGCTGTATTCGTTCTGCAGGATCGGCGCGATATTGCTCATCGTGCCGGAGGTGACGATCGGATACGGCGAGGCCGGCGTGATGCCCACATCGCTGTACACCGGTATACCGTTGGAGTTGTACGGACTGCTCGACCACTGCGCACCGTTCTTGTACTTGCGCTCGTTGAAGGTCGAGTAATAGAGATCCAGCGTGGTGTGGTAGTGCTCACCCGGCGCCCACTCCAGCACCGTCATCAAGCCGTTGCGCAGCTGGTTCTCCGACTGCGAACGCAACTGCATGCCCTCCTGCGAAAGCACATTGTCCGGCAGCCCGGGCGTGTGCGGGCCGCCCCAGTTCTGCTCGATGCCGGCCGAGCCGTTGTCCACGCTCCACCACCACGCCTGGTACTGCTTCTCCTGGATCGGCGAATCCAATTGGGCAAAGCCAACGGCCACGCCCAGGGTGTGATCGAAGAACTGGTCGATATACGAAAAGCTTGCGCGATGCCCCATGTCGCCCACGCCCGAACCGGGGTTGAGCTTGTCGTTGGTAGTGTGCTCGCCACGCAGGTTGATCGCGATGGCGCGCTTGGGCAGATCCAGCGGCTTGATCGTATGCAGGTCCACCGTGCCGGACAGTCCCTGCCCGACCAGGCTCGCATCCGGCGTCTTGTACACCGCCGCGCCGCTGATCAACTCGGAAGGATACTGGTCGTACTCGACGCCGCGGTTCTCGCCGATCGTCGCCTGCTCGCGCCCGTTGAGCGTGGTGCCGGCGAAATCCGGCGACAGGCCGCGGATCGAGATCACATTGGCGCGACCGTCCACGCGCTGCGTCGCCAGGCCCGACAACCGCGCCAGGCTTTCGGCAATGCTCGCATCCGGCAGCTTGCCGATGTCCTCGGCCGAGATCGCCTCGATGATGCTGTCGGAGTTCTGCTTGGCGCGGATCGAGCTCTCGATGCTGCCGCGAATGCCGGTGACCACCACTTCCTGCAGGTTGCTGACCTGGCCCGGCGCGGGCTTCTTCTGTGCATCAGGCGGGTTGCCCTGCGCCGGAGGCTGCTGTTGTTGAGGCGGTTGCTGTTGCGGCGCCTGCGTGTCCTGCGCGGCAGCGGTGCCGGCCATCAACAAGGCGGCGATGCAGGCCGCGGCGAGCGGCCGGCGAGCGATTCCATGACCAAGCCGCATGCGCGGCGCGATGCCCTGACTCATGACTCCATTCCTCCCTCTTTTAAGTGGGCGCCCCCCTAAGGCACCGGCAGGCGTACGCGCCAACGGAACGAGTCATCGCGAGATGCCCGCTCTTCTATTGGCGCGTGCCCGGATTCGCCGCGCAGGATGAGCGAGCGTCATCGCCGCGTCATTCCGCGGCGCAACAACTTGCTGGGAAAAGGTTCAGCAGGGTGAAAAGGATGGGTATCGTGCGTAAGAAACCCGTACGCACTCAGCCGCCGAACCGGATCTGCTCCGCCGGCACCACTTCCATCCGCGTGCCATAGGCCTGCAGCCGCGCCAACACCCAGTTGTGGTGCGCGGTGATCTGCTCCGCCCGCAGCACGTCATTGTCCACCGTGGAGTGCGCATCGCCGGCCAGGCTGACGTGGTAGCCCAGCGCAAGCGCGTGCCGCACGGTGGTGTCGATGCAGAAATCGCTCTGCAGGCCGCAGATCGCCAGGTGGTCGATGCCGCGCTGCTGCAGCAGCTGGCCCAGTTCCGTCTCATAGAAGGAATCCGGCGTGGCCTTGCGCACGCGCGGATCGTCGGGCCGCCAGTGCAGGCCATCCACCAACCGCCATCCGGGCGTGTCATGCACCAGGTCGCCCTCCACCTCCTCATGCTGGATCAGCACCACCGGCACCCGTGCCGCGCGGGCACGGTCGATCAGGTCGTTGATCCGCTGCAGCACCCGCTCGATGTCGTGCGCCGCCCATTCGCCGGTGCACAGGCCTTGCTGCATGTCGATCACAAGTAGGGCCGAAGTCATGAGATCCGCATCGAGTGGCGAGACGGGAATCATAGCCCCCGCCGAAGTGGTCCGGCCAAACCTCGCCAAGTGGCTATTCCGGTGTCGCCGTGCCCGGCGCATGGTGCCGCCGCCCCCATCACGTCGAGGTGCCGCATGCACGAGATCGACCCGGTCCGGCGCCAGGTCCTGCAATGGACCCTGGCCGCCCTGCCCGCCTTGTTCGTCCTGGATGGCCAGGGCGCGACGCCGCCGGCGGCCGCCGGCGTACATGACTTCGATTTCTTCCTCGGCAACTGGCGCGTGCACCACCGGCGCCTGCGCAAGCGGCTGGCGGGAAGCAAGGATTGGGACGAGTTCGAGGGCACTTCGCGCTGCCAGTCGCTGCTGGGCGGCGCGGTCAATATCAACGAGAGCGAGTCGCGCCGCGGCGGAAAGACCTACAACGGCCTGGGCATCCGCGGCTACGACGCCGCCAGCGGCCAGTGGGCGGACTGGTATCTCGATGGCGCCAGGCCGATCGCCATCGACGCGCCCGGCCTCGGCCGCTTCGAGCATGGCATCGGCACCTTCCTCTCCGACGAAACCTTCGAGGGCAGGCCGGTCAAGGTGCGCGGCATCTTCACGCCGATCGCGGCGGACACCTGCCAGTGGGAACAGGCTTTCTCCCCGGACGCAGGCCGCAGCTGGGAAACCAACTGGATCATGCGCTACACCCGCGCCTGAGCCGCCCCATGCCGGGGCAAGACGGCGGCAGGCTTGCTAAAGATTTTGATAGCCCGCCTTCCGCCCCCTCGGGCCTACTGCTCGTGCCTACCCCACACGAGCGACGCCCCTATGAAACGCACAGCTGCCATGCGGCTGCAGGCGCTGGCCTGCCTCGGCCTGAGCCTGGCCTTCACCGCCAACACCCACGCCTCGGACCATCTCGACACCCCGTCGGTGATCGGCGACCCGCGCGCCGACATCGGCGACCTCTATGCCTGGACCTCGCCCGACGGCAAGCACCTGAACCTGGTGATGGACATCGTCGGGCATACCTTCTCCGACAAGCTCGACTACGTCTTCCATATCGACAGCGGCAAGCGCTTCGGCCACACCGGCGCCAGCACCGCCATCCGCTGCCGCTTCCGTTCCGGCACGGATGTCACCTGCACCGCGGGCGACACGGATACGGCGCACGGCAATCCGGGCGACACGCAGGGGTTGGCGAGCGAGCACGGCAGCTTCCGCGTGTTCGCCGGCCCGCGCGACGATCCGTTCTTCAACAACGTCAAAGGCACCCGCGCCGCCTATGACAAGGCGCATGCCGCGCTCGAAGCAGGCGCCAAGGTGGATGCCGCCGGTTGCCCCGCGCTCGATGCGGCCACCGTGCACGCCGTCGCCGACGAATGGACGCACACCCAGGGCGGACCCGCGAAGAACCTGCTTGCCGGCTGGACGACGTCGGCGATCGTCGTATCCATCGACCTCGGCGCAGTGAGCAAGGGCGGACCGCTGCTCGCGGTATGGGCCGCCACGCAGGGCCCGGCGCGGCAGATCGATCGCGCCGGCCGGCCGCTCACCGGCAATGCGCTGCTCGGCACGCTGGCCCCCGACGAAATCAGCGATGCGTTCAAGGAAACCTACAACATGGCCACGCCCGCGGACGGGGCGAAGTTCGTCGACGAGATCGCCGGCAACCTCGGCCTGTACGACGGCTTCGACGGCAAGTGCGGCAACCAGTGGCTGGCCAATGCCAAAGCGCCGCCGGCACAGCGCTACCACCGGCTGGCCGCGCTGCTCGCGGACGATCGCCTGTGGGTCAACAGCGCCTCCGCCACTTGCACGCAGTTCTTCGCTGTGGAGCGCGCGGCACTGGGTGGCGATCCCGCCCTGGCCAAGGACTGCGGCGGTCGCGCGCCGACCTACAGCGCCTCCAATGTCTACCGCTCGATGCTGGTCGACGGCACCACGGACAGCGTCAGCGACGGGTTGACGCGCGACGAACGCGAACAGTCGGACAGCGTGTTCCCGTTCCTCGCCGCGCCGGATGCGCAAGCGGCTGCGACCGGAGCGTATCAGTGAGCTCACCGCGCACCATCGGGGCTCGTGCCGCGCTCCTCGGTGCATGCGTACTCGCGCTGCCCGTCCATGCGCACACGGGCACGGGCCTGGCCGGCGGCTTCCTCGCCGGCTTCGCCCACCCGCTGTCGGGCACGGATCATCTGCTGGCGATGGTGTCGGTCGGCCTGTGGGGCGCGTTCCTCGGTCGCCCGCTGGTGCATGTGCTGCCGGTGGTGTTCCCCGCGATGATGGTCGGCGGCGCGATGCTCGGCATGTTCGGCGCGCCGCTGCCGCCGGTGGAAAGCGGCATCGCGCTGTCGGTGCTGGTGCTCGGTGCGTGCATTGCGCTGGCTTGGCGGGCGCCGGCATGGCTGGCGGTTGCGGTGGTGGCGTTGTTCGCGTTGTTCCATGGCTATGCGCATGGACGCGAGTTGCCCGCGGCGGCGGATCCGGTGGGTTACAGCAGCGGCTTCGTGCTGGCGACGGGGTTGCTGCACGCGGTGGGTATCGCGCTTGGTCTGCTGTGCGCGCGGCCAGTCGGCCGGCGGCTTGCACGCGGCCTGGGCGCCTTGATCGGCGCGGCCGGTTGCTGGTTCCTGCTGAAGGCCGTGTCATGAGAGGCGGCATAGCGGCGGCCATGCTGTTGTGCGCGGCATTCGGGGTGGCGTTGGCATTTGCGCCGCGGAGCGTGCGGATGGCGTGCTTCCTGACAATGGCGATATCTGCGATATGCGGATTCGCTTTGACACTGCCGCAGGCCACCGTCGACCTGGTGTTTCTCTGCGGCTGGCTGAGCGTGATCGCATGCGCCGCCACGGTGCATCTGCCACGCGGGTTGTCAGCGCGACTGGCCATCCTGTTGGCAGTGGATGCCGGACTGTGCAGCGGAGCGATGATCGCGTTCGAAGGGCGCTGGTACCACCTGCCCGCGGCATGGCTGTGCATGCTCGCGCTGGTGCCGGCGCTGCTCGCGGTGCGCTGGCGCATGCCGGTCGCGGCGAAGGTGATGTCCAGCTGGCTGATCGCCATCGCGGTGCTTGCCGCGGCCCTGCCCTATCTGCCCGTGACGCCGGGCTATCTGCCGGATCATCTCGAATGAATATGCATACCTGGTTGGGTAGCGTTCTGCTCGCGCTCGCGGCCATGCCTGCCGCCGCGCACGATTTCTGGCTGCAGCCTTCGCAATACCGGGTTGCGCCGCAGACGACCGTGCCGCTGACCTTGCAGGTCGGGCACGGTCCTTACCGCCAACGCTCGCCGATCGCGGCGCGGCGCATCACGCGTTTCCAGGCGATCGACCCGGGCGGTGCCGCGATCGACCTGCATGCGCGCCTGCACGTCGGCGCCGCCGATGCGGATGCCGATCTGCAACTGGCAACGCCGGGGACCCACCTGCTGGTGCTGGAGACCGACAACCGTGCGATGACCTCGTTGCCGGCGATCCGCTTCAACGATTACCTCCGCGCAGAGGGACTCACCCCGGCGCTCGCCGAACGCGAGCGCACCCGGCGCATGGATCGCGACGGCGCCGAACGCTACGGGCGCCATGCCAAGGCCTTGGTGCAGGTAGGACCGCCCGGCACCGACACCGCGATCGCCACCCGCCCGCTCGGCCTTACCCTGGAAATCGTGCCGGAGCGCAATCCCTACGCCCTGCCGCACAGCGACGAACTTCCCATCCACGTGCTCTACCTCGGCCAGCCCCTGCCCGGCGCCCTGGTCAAGCTGACCCGCCTGGAACATGACGAAAGCCCGGTGGAAACCCATCGCACCGACGCTGCCGGGCGCGCCGTGTTCAGCGTGCCCGCCCATGGCAGCTGGCTGCTCAACGTGATCTGGACCCGGCCGCTGCCGCCCGGCGACGACATGGACTTCGAGACGTCCTTTTCGAGCCTGGCCTTCGGCTATCCCTGAACCACTTCCCGCCCCTCAATCCGGCTATCCTGCGCGGCATGTCCACCTTCCACGTCGATCGCTGGCTGAGCACCGACACCGTGGCGCTGCGCAACGTGCGCTGCGACGGAACCTGCCGGCATCGCAGTGCGGAAGAATGCGCCGCGTCGACCAATCTGGTGTTCCCGTATCGCGGCGTGTACGTGCGCCACGTCGGCAGCGACCAGTCCGTGGCCGATGCCAACCACATGCTGTTCTTCAACGCGGGCGAGGGCTACCAGGTCAGCCATCCGGTGAACGGTGGCGACGCCTGCCTTTCGGTGGAACTGCCGGACGCGATGCTGGAAGAACTGGCGCCGCGCGCGCTGCTGCGCCAGGGCGGCGACAAGGTCGGTTTCAACCGGCAAGCGCAACCGATCGATCCGCGCGCGCAAGCTCTGGTGGCGCTGCTGCGCCACAACCTCGAAGGCGACGGCATCGAACCGCTGGAAGCCGAGGCCCTGCTGCTCACCCTGATCGGCCGCAGCCTCGGCCCGCGCAGCGCGCGCGAGCTGGCCACCACGCACGCACGGCGTCGCCTGGCCGACCGCGTGAAAGTGCTGCTCGCCAGCGACCTGTCGCGACGCTGGACGCTGGCCGACATCGGTGCGGAGATCGGCTGCTCGCCGGTCTATCTGACCCAGGTGTTTCGTCAGGTGGAAGGCGTGCCGTTGTACCGCTACCACCTGCACCTGCGCCTGGCGCGCGCGCTGGACCTGGTGCCGCGCAGCGAGGACCTCTCCGCGCTCGCCGCGGACCTGGGCTTCTCCAGCCACAGCCATTTCGCCAATGCGTTCCGCCAGGCCTACGGCCGTTCGCCGAGCGCGTTCAAGCAATCGACCTGAGTCCCAACGAAAAGGGCCGCCCGATGGAGCGGCCCGGTTTCGGTCTTCGCGACGATCAGCGACCGGAAGCGGCCGAGGCATGCGCTTCGCGCAGCTTCTCCGCACATTCTTCGCAGCACACTTCGACGGTCTTGCCGCCGATCTTTACCTGGATCGCATTGGCATCCAGTTCGCAGTCGCAGGCGGCACAGGTTTTCTCAGACATGGCACTGGCTCGTTGATGGCACCCGACGTCCGGGTGTGCTCATTGGGCCATTCGGCGGCGGCCGGCGCTGTCAGATTCTTTAGCGACCGGGGTAACGCGATCAACCGCTCTTTGCCTTGCTTCCCTTGCGCTTGGCCGCCTTCATCCGGTCGATCAGCTGCTGCTGGTACGCCCCCATCAGCGCCGGCAGCAGGCCAGGGAAGCGACTGTTGATCTCGGCGCAACGCGTGGTGTTGCGCATCTCCACGCCCTGGCGCTCGCTGCGGATCAGGCCAGCTTCGCGCAAGGCGCGGAAATGCTGCGAGAGCGTAGACTTCGGAATCTCGCGGTTGTCCAACTGCAGGAACGCCGAACAGCTGCTGCCTTTCTCCGAGGCGGCGAGCCCCGCATAGATGGCCACCCGTACCGGGTCGGCCAGGGCGTGGAGGATGCCTTCCACGGTGACGTCGTCGACGGAGGGATGAACTAGCGGTCTCATGGCGGCCATCTTAGCAGCCCTTGACTTGTAGTTCGTTAGTTCATATGTTGCGAACTATTGAATTACTGAACCGGGCAGTTCGCCCTCAAACCACCTGACAGGAAAACCGTCATGAGCAAGCTCAAAGGCAAAGTCGCGCTGGTCACCGGCGCATCCAAGGGCATCGGCGCCGGCATCGCCAAGGCGCTCGCCGCCGAAGGCGCCGCCGTGGTCGTCAACTACGCGTCCAGCAAGGCCGGCGCCGACGCGGTGGTCGACGCCATCACCAAGGCCGGCGGCAAGGCCGTGGCCGTGAAGGGCGACGTCGCCCAGGCCGCCGATGCACAGGCCATCGCCGACGCCGCGGTGAAGGAATTCGGCCGCCTGGACATCCTGGTCAACAACTCCGGCGTGTACGAATTCGCTCCGCTGGAACAGATCACCGAAGACCACTTCCACAAGCAGTTCAACGTCAATGTGCTCGGCCTGCTGCTGACCACCCAGGCCGCCGCCAAGCACATGGGCGAAGGTAGCAGCATCATCAATATCGGCTCGCTGGTGACCCGCATCGTGCCGCCGGGCGGCTCGGTCTACACCGCCACCAAGGGCGCCGTCGACGCCATCACCGGCGTGCTCTCGCGCGAGCTCGGCCCGCGCAAGATCCGCGTCAATGCGCTCAACCCCGGCATGGTGGAGACGGAAGGCACGGTGACCGCCGGCTTCATCGGCTCGGACTTCCACCAGGAAGCCATCGCCCATACCCCGCTGGGCCGCATCGGCCAGCCGCAGGACATCGCCACCATCGCGGTGTTCCTGGCATCCGACGACTCGTACTGGCTGACCGGCGAGAAGCTGTACGCGGCGGGCGGCGCGCGCTGATCGATGAGGTAAGTGCTGCAGTTCATCGAGGCAGCGCTGATGCGCGAAATGCAAACGGCACGCGAGGGATCGTTCTCGCGTGCCGTTTGCTTTATGCGGTCATGGCGAGCCCCGCCGCCACCAGAACCACAACTGGTGAGGATCCGACCCGATGCAGAAATCTCCGTCGCGCCGGAGTACCGCCTCCACCGACTCGCGCAACTTCCGCACGCCTTGCGTACCCACGGTGAACACCAGCGTGTCGCCCTCCTCCACGAACGTCCACACCTCCGGTGCCTGCGCATAGCGCAACCGCCACCGTGCGGGCGATGTGGCGCGCGCCGACCGGTTGTTGGGCACGGCCAGGATTTCCGGCGTCAGCTCCGCCACCTGCACCGTTCGATAGAGCGACGCGTCGCCCGTCGCCTCCAGCAGATCGAGCAAGGCCAGCAGCGAGCGACTGCCCTCCTGGTCCGCAGTGAAATGCCATCCGGTGAAGTTGCGGAAGTTCTCGACGTAGCGCCATAGCCACACCGGGCCCTGCTGCTTCCATGCCGCCAGATCGTCCTTACCCGACATACGTCCCCCTGTTCCAACGCACTGTCTACGATAACCGTTTGCACCAGCCCCATCCGCACCCGTTAAGCTTGCGCGGCTCGAAAGGACTCACGCCATGCCGCCGGTTGCCGTACAGATCGTCGAAATCCTCTGGACCAAGGCCACGCGTGGCGCTCCGCGTGCAAGCGAGCGCGTCGCCCTGCCGCGCGCGATGCCATTGACCGCGATGGATGCGCATTACCAGGCCGAGTATTTCCGCATCGCGGAGTGGAACGACTTTCGCGTCGACCGCCTGGCATCGGGCACGGCCCCTTCCCTTCCGCGACTGGAACGCAGCCTGCGCTTGCAGTGGCTGGACGATGGCCAGCTCGCGCTGGGGCTGCTGCCCGGCACGCATGAGGGCAAGCCGCCTCGCGCGCCGCGTCCGCAGGCGATCCGCCTTGCGCCTGGCGAGTACGCGCGGCTGATGATCAATGGACGGCACGTGAGCTACAGCGGGCAGTTCTATTCCGAAGTCACCTACAACGTGGCATCAGGCGGCGACTTCCATCCGGAACGTTTCCTCGGCGCAACGCCGGATCGGGAGTTCAAGTTGCTGGCCGATCTGTTCTGAGCGACCCTCGCCACTCAGCAAAGTGGTCATGCAAAAACGGACGAAAGTGGCTATTCAAGCGAACCATTGGCGCGCGTAGCTTGCGCAGCACCTCCCCGCCTGTGAGAGCTGCGCCATGCACGTGACGATGAAGCTCCTGCTCTGCTCCGCCATCGCGCTGAGCCTCGCATCCGCCCCGGCCTCGGCCGACCACCAACCGCCTGTCCATGCCGCGCCAACCGACGGCAGCCACGATTTCGATTTCAACCTCGGCACCTGGCACACCCACATCCGCGTGCTCAAGCATCCGCTGTCCGGAAGCACCGAATGGGCGGAGATGCGCGGCACCGTCCGGGTGAACCCGATCTGGGGCGGCAAGGCGCAGGTCGAGGAGATCGAAGCGGACGGCGCCGATGGCCGCTTCGAAGGGATGACCGTGTTCCTCTACGACCCCGCCGCGCATCAGTGGCGCCAGTACTTCGCCGACAGCGACGAAGGCAGGCTGGAAACGCCCTCGGTCGGCCGCTTCGAACGCAACCGCGGCGAGTTCTACAGCCAGGAGCTGCATGAGGGGCGCGCCGTCCTGCTGCGCGGCATCTGGACGGTCACCTCGCCGGATGCGCACAGCTACGAGCAGGACTACTCGGATGACGGCGGCAAGACCTGGGAAGCCAACTTCATCGCCGACCTCACCCGCGTCAAACCCGGCGAAGCGGTGACCGCCTTCAAGCCCGTCGGCAACGAGCCGGGGCAACACGATTTCGATTGGCAACTGGGCAGCTGGGATATCCACATGTCGCGCATGGAGCATCCGCTCTCCGGCCAGTCCGGATGGACGCCGCTCGACGGCAGCGTGCAGGTGCGCAAGCTGTGGAACGGCCGCGCCAACCTCGCCGAGATCGACACCAGGGGACCGTCCGGCCATCTGCAATTCCTGTCGCTGCGCCTGTTCAATCCGAAGTCCCGGCAATGGAGCCTGGACTTCGTCAGCAGCGACAGCGGCGTGTTCGGCGCGCCGATGATCGGCGCCTTCGCCGACGGGCGCGGCGATTTCTACGATCAGGAGAGTTACCACGGCAAGGCGATCCTGGCGCGGTTTTCGTTTCTCCATCTGGCCAAGGGTTCGAACAGCGACGAGCAGGCGTTCTCCACGGACGGCGGCAAGACCTGGGAGGTCAATTGGGTCAATGCGTCCAGGCGCGCAGCGGCGGCACGCTAAGCGAGCGTGGGCTCCACGCTGACGGCGGGCCTTACACGATCGAGCAACGCCCGCACCTGACCGCCGAGCATGGCCTCGCTCAACGGAACCGCGGCATCCTTGGATTGCTCAGCCTCCTTGCGGCAGGTGTCGAGCCAGTGCTCGCATGCTTCCCGGTCGCCGTTCAGCGCCGCCTGCAAGGCCAGGCAACGAGCCTGGAAATACGGCATGTACCAAGCCAGCTTGGGTGGCAGCAGGTCCTGGCCGACGGCAGTGGCATCGTTCGATGCAATCGCGCGACTGAAGGCAAGCTCCGCACGCAACAGCGCCAGCAGATCGTTCCATGGAGCGAGCAGGCGAGGATCGATCTCCGCCACTGCCTCGTCCATCGCCTGCTGCCTCGCCACCGCCCGCATCCATTCGCCGCGGTTCTGATCGCCCTTCAGCCGATACCACAAGGCGAAAAGCCGCATCACCGGACCGTCGGCCTCCATCGCCGCGAGATCCTCCTCGGGCAGGCGATCGGCGGTACAGCCGGCCATGCTCGCGCCAGCCAGGCGTGCATGCGGCGGTTCTACATAGTCAGGCCCGGCTCTCCACAGCTGCCAGAGCTGGAGGCCATCGTTTGCCAGATGCCCCAGATGCGGCACCAGGTTGACCAGTCCCATCATGGCGTTGATGACGGCGAACATCAGGCAAAGCCAGCCCAAGGCATGTGGCCGCAACAGCTCGCCCAGGCCGAACAAGATCGCCGCGAACACCAGGTTCAGCGCCGGGCCACTCGCGGTCATCAGCACTCTCGCTCGCCGCGGTGGTGTGGCCGGGTCCACATAGGCGATGACGTAACCGCCGATCCCGGCTCTTCTGGGAAGCGGACGCCAGCGCCAGCGGAATCCACGCCGCAGCGGATTGAATTCGAACGCCGAGATCTGCACCGTGTGCACGCGCATGCCGCCGAGGCGCGCGCCTGCGCAATGGCCAAGCTCGTGAATGACGATCGCCGGGTACTGCAGCGTGGTCCAGAGCAATAAGGCCCAACCAAACGAGCCATCGCCAAACAGCGCAAATCCGTAGGCGATGCAGACCATGCAACTGGCCACGACCAGCAAGGTCTGCAGCGCACGCGCCAGCCAGTTCCCCGCGATCAGCAACAGGCGCAATGCGTTTCCCCGGCCATCCATAACCCATCTCCCCTGGAACCGGGGAGCTTACCGCAAGCCGCGCCGCGCCCCGGAACCGGCACCTCAGTGCAGGCGCTGACCCGGCGTCGCCAGCAACCGCGCCCTCAGCGTCGCCAGCTCGCTTCGCCGCAACGTCTCGCGCAACTCGCTCGGGGTGGCGCCAAGCGTCTGCCGGAACGCATCCGTCATATGGCTATGGCTGCTGAAGCCCAGATCGCAGGCCAGCGCCGCGAGATCTTCCTCGCCCTCGCCCAGCCGCCCCAGCGCCGTACCCAGCCGCTGCTGCAGGCGGAACTGACGCAAGGATTGCCCCGTGCCCTGGCGGAAGATCCGGCACAGATGGAAAGACGAGCAACCGGCGATCCGCGCCAGCTCGTCGATGCCGAGGTTGTCGCCGGGATTGGCGACGATCGCCTCCTGCACGCGCCACACCTGGCGAGCGATACCGCCGCTCGTGGCGCGCCGTGGTTCGCCGCCATGCATCAACCCGTCGAGCACGGCCAGCATGGCCTCCTCGGCCTCCAGCACATCCGGCTCGCGCCGCATGCCCTGCAGCATCTCCACATGCGCCTGCTGCAGGTGCAGATCGTGCTGGACATCCAGGCAGGCGGGAGCATCGGCGCGCTCCAGTCCCAGCGCATCCAGCCACGCTTCGTCCAGCCACACATCGGTGCAGCAGGCGCAACCGCGGTGGTCCGGGTGCGTCACGCGGTACTCCACGTCACGGCCCAGGAATACCGCCTGCCCGGGCCGTGCCAGGCAGTGCCGGCTGCCGACCTGGATCGAGAACGCGCCACGCCGCGTGAGCAGGAAGCGCCCAGGCTCGCCCCCGCCGTGACCGCAGTTCACGCGCGGATAGCTGCAATCCTGGGTCATCACCTTGAAGTGCGATGAACTCAACACCGTCTGCACGATGGACATTCGCCTACGCCCCCGCCGGCATCCGCAGCCGATCATACGCCCGTCCGGGCGGTGCAGACCGGGCTCGCGCACGAAAGCACGTTTCCGGAAGCGCGCCACAGCGCGGCACGCCAGGCTGTGCGGTTGCGCCGCACAACCCGCCCGGTGGCCGAACGCAACCGGGCAGGTTTCTGGAAGCGCTCTCCCGTGCACACGCACAAGCTGGACTGGCGGAAGTCCACCGTCCCCAATCCACCCCACAAGGAGAGCGTTATGCACAAGACGTTCTGTGGCCTGCTGTTCGCCTGCGCCACCCTTTCCGCCGCGCAGGCAGCCGAGCCGCCGGGCAACGACCTGCTCGGCTACGGACCCAATCCCGTGCTGTATCCCAAGGATGCGCGCCCCTTCGGCAAGAGCATCTACGGCTGGGCCGATCGCTCCATGCAATGGCTGTACGCCCAGCCCTTCGCCAGCAATCCGCTGTTCGACAGCACCGGTGCGTCCTGCGCGGTCGGGCAGGACGGCCCGGTGTGGAACCTGGCACCGGCCGCCATGCCGATGATGATGGCCGGCGATGTAGCCCGCGCCTGCACGGTGGCGCACGGCAAGGCGCTGCTGCTGATGCTCGGCTTCGTCAGCGACACCTATCCCTGCCCGGATCCGAACTTCGGGCCGAAGCCGGGCCAGTCGCTGTACGACTTCCTGGTAGCCGACGCGAAGACCTACCCGATGATGGGCAACATGCAGGTCTCGCTCGACGGCCGCCCAATCCGTGGCGTCGACGACTACCTCTACACCTCGGAGAACCTGTACTCCCTCAAGGGCGACCCCAGCCTGCAGACCACCTTCGACCCGTGCATCACCACCGGTTGGCAACCGGCGATCAACTACGGCTACTACCTGATGTTCCGTCCGCTGCGGCCGGGGCAGCACACGCTGGTGAGCCGCATGACGGACATGAATGGCATGACCAGGACGCTGACTTACTTCCTGACGGTGCAATGATCGCGTTGGCCGGGCGCCACTGGCGTGGCGTCCGGCGTCTTCCTCAGCGCGGCACCATCAATGGCGTCTCGCTGCTCAAGGCCTTGTGCTGGCTGACGGCGGTACGGACCAGGATCACGTCGGGGCGCCCGAAACTGACGTCCACGCCACCGATGCTGGTGAACTCTGGATATTCGTCCGTGCTCATCAAACCCTTCGGGCCGATCTCATAAAGACGATCGAGACCTGCCACCAGCAGGCTCCCCGGCTTGGCAAGCAGACCATAGAACGGCACTGTTTCCGGAGAGCGCCTGCCTTGCAGGACGCTGCGCATCCAGCCGGAGGTATACGGGGATCGATACAGCTGGCGAAACGAGCTGCCGCACAGTTCGACCAGCGCCCCGCTGCTCATCATGTGCTGCAGGCCGATGGCCACCGCTACGCAGCCGGGTTTCCACGGAATGGCCGCGAAATCATTGATTGATGAGCAACCGAGTTCGCCTGCAGCTTCATCGCAGCCCCGCATCAGGTCGTCTTCGCCATCGCCGCCCGTCACGACACCCGTAAACCGATCGACAACCCAGAGACCGCCACCGAACTCGCCATTCCCGGTGCCGACATACAGATGTCCCGCATCGCCATAAACAGCCGTGCTGATGCCGCGACCGATCGGCTTGCTCAACTTGACCGTGTGCGGCACGGCTCCCGCGCCGAAACGATCGAGCGTGGCAAGCTGCTGGGAGCCGACGATCGATATGACGCCACTCCGGCAATCCAGAATGGGACCGCCGTTGGGCGCCACCGGCTTGATCGACACACGCTCTTGTTCCGCATGTTCCGGACGGAACACCACCCAGGTGCCATCGTCTTCCACGGATACCGCCAGCGCTGCTCCGTCGAAGGCACAGATATCGGCCACCGGCTGTGCGATCGGCCGCGACACTCGCTCCTTGCCGTTCACGCGAATGGTGGAGAGCTCGCCCTGGTCGTTGCGCAGCCATAGCTGATCGCCAGCCAGGGCCCCACGCGTTACGAAAGCGTCCCGATCTGCATCCTGTGCCAATGCAGGCATCGCACCGAGTACAGCGATGGCGATGACGCCATGGCGCATGAACCACGCCAGTTGCCTATGCCAACCGCATGCCGAACGGTTCCCTTTCATTGACTGCCCCCGGTTCGCCCGCCAAGCGCGCGATCGCCGCGAGCTTAGCAAGCGGCCACACGAACGCGAACATCAGGCGATCGGCAGGTTCTGTTCCGCCCCGCTCATTACCCGTCGCAGCGCTCAGCTCTCGCCGTTATCCGCCGCCTTGCGCTTGCCGCTGAACAAGGCGCGACCCGCGAACATGCCGCCCGTGATCTCCATCTGCAACCGCTCGCGGTCGCGTTCGCGCAGGCGCTGGGCGATCTCGTCGATCTCCGCGCGGTCCACGCCCAGCCTGGTCAGCGCGGCCTGGCCCAGCAGGAATGCCGACTCGAAGGTCTCGCGCACCTCCAGGTCCGCGCCGGCCTTGATCAGGTCGATGCTGTGGCGGCGGTCGACCGCGCGCACCAGCACCGGCACCAGTGGAAACTCGGCCTTGACCAGCTCGGTGATGCGCGTGCCTTCCTCGGCCTTGTCCACGCACACCAGCACCACGCCCGCACGTCCCGCGCCGGCCGCCTCGAGGATGTCCAGGCGCGTGCCGTCGCCGTAATACACCTTGAAATCCAGGCTGCGCGCGGTGTCGATCATCTCCACGTCGGTGTCGATGATCGAGATCTCGTAGCCGCGTTCGAACAGGAACTGGCTGGCGATCTGCCCCACCCGGCCGAAGCCGATCACCAGGGCCGCGCCGTTCAACCCGTCGGGCCGCTCATAGCCCTCGGTGGATGGGCGAAGGCGCGTGCGAATCGCGTTCATCGCGGCGATCGCGAGCGGCGTCAGCACCATGGAAAGAATGATGATCGCCGTCAGCTGCGCATTCTGCTCGGCGTCGATGATGCCCGCGGCTGACGCCGCGGCGTACAGCACGAAGGCGAACTCGCCGCCCTGCGCCATGAACACCGCGCGATCCGTCGCCTCGCGATGCGAAGAGCGGAACAGCCGCGCCACCGCGTAGATCACCAGCGCCTTGGCAACCATGTAGAGGAACACGTAGAACAGGATGATCCGCCAGCTCGCCGCCACCACGCGCAGGTCCAGCGACATGCCCACCGCGATGAAGAACAGTCCCAGCAGGATGCCGCGGAACGGCTCCACGTCCGCTTCCAGCTGATGCCGGTACGAGGACTCGGACAGCAACACGCCCGCCACGAACGCGCCCATCGCCATCGACAGGCCGCCCAGCTGCATCGCATAAGCCGAGCCCAGCACCACCAGCAAGGCGGCACCGGTCATCACCTCGCGTGCGCGGGCATTCGCCAGCAGGCCGAAGAACGGATTGAGCAGATAGCGACCGGCCAGCAGCAGGCCGACGATCGAGCCCGCGCCGATGCCGATCGCACTCCAGTCGATGCCGCGATGCGCCAGCGGACTGCCCGGCGCGATCGGCGCCAGGAATGCCACCGCCGCCAGCAGCGGCACGATCATCAGGTCTTCCAGCAGCAGCACGCAGACGATGCGCTGGCCGCTGGGCTCGTTCACTTCGCGGCGCTCCTCCAGCAGTTGCATCACGATCGCGGTGGAAGTCAGCACGAAGCCGGCGCCGGCCACGAACGAAGGCGCCACCGGGTAGCCGGTCAGGACGCCAACCAAGGTGAGCGCGACCGCGCAGACGGCAACCTGCGCCAAGCCCAGGCCGAAGATCTGCCGGCGCAGGCTCCATAGCCGCGAAGGATGCATTTCCAGCCCGATCAGGAACAGGAACATCACCACGCCCAGCTCGGCCACCTGCAGGATGGCGCCTGGGTCGGTGAAGACCTTCAGCCCGAACGGCCCGATCGCCAGCCCGCCGGCCAGGTAACCCAGCACCGCGCCCAGGCCCAGCCGCTTGAACAGCGGCGCCGCGATGACACCGGCCGCCAGCAACGTAATGACCGGCAGCAACGCCACCCCTTGGTGTTCCACCGCCATGCCCCTGCATCCCCTCGCCGGATTCGTGGGCGGGAGCGTAGCAAAGCGGGCTGTGCGGCTGGTGGCCTCGTCACGCACGGCGTGACATATGCCGCGCCGCGGCATCGCCGGCAGCGGTCTCTCGCCGGCCGTGTGCGGCTTTGCGATATCCGCCGTGCCGGCTTACGTTTTGCATCAGCCGCGCCGCGCTTTTCCCCGCATCCTCGATGTGCGCCGATACGATCCGGCGACGCGATACCGGATGGGGAGAGGGCTGGTGAACGGATGGGGAAAACGTGGTGCCGTGCGCGCGATGGCGCTGCTGCTGATGTTCCAGGGCGCAGTCCACGCGCAAACGCCGATCCGCCCGATCTCCATCGACGTCGCCGGACCGACCACGCCGCGCAGCGGCTTCGAAACCTTTTCCATCGGCTCGGACTACCCCGGCACGTTGTTGCGTGACGACAGCCTCGCCCAGCTCAAGACAGTCCGTGACGAGTTGGGTTTCCGCTACATCCGCTTCCACGCCATCTTCCACGACGTGCTCGGCACCTATCGCGAAGATGGGGGCAAGCCGAACTACGACTGGACCAAGATCGACACGCTGTACGACCGCCTGTTGGCGATGGGCATCCGCCCCTTCGTCGAACTGGGCTTCACGCCCGAGGCGATGAAGACGTCCGACCAGCACATCTTCTACTGGAAGGGCAACACCTCGCATCCGGACCTGGCGAAGTGGACCGCGCTGATCGACACTTTCGCGCGCCACCTCGAACAGCGCTATGGCCGCGAGGAAATCCGCCGCTGGTATTTCGAGGTCTGGAACGAGCCCAACCTGGCCGGCTTCTGGGAAGGCGCGGACCAGGCCGCCTACTTCGCCCTGTACGACGCCACCGCCCGTGCGCTCAAGCGCGTCGACCCGCAATTGCGGGTGGGCGGTCCGGCGACGGCCGGTGCAGCATGGGTGCCAGAATTCATCGCCCACGCGGCGAAAGACGATGTGCCGCTCGACTTCATCGCCACGCACACCTATGGCGTCGACGGCGGCTTTCTCGACGAGCAAGGCAAGGAAGACACCAAGCTCTCGCCCTCGCCCGATGCCATCGTCGGCGACGTGCGCCGCGTGCGGCAGCAGATCCAGGCTTCCGCGCGCCCCGGCCTGCCGCTGTATTTCACCGAATGGAGCACCAGCTACACGCCGCGCGACGCGGTGCACGATGCCTACCTGAGCGCGGCCTACATCCTGAGCAAGCTCAAGGCGGTGGATGGCCTCGCGCAGGGCATGAGCTACTGGACCTTCAGCGATCTGTTCGAGGAACCGGGCCCGCCCACTGCGCCGTTCCAGGGCGGCTTCGGGCTGCTCAATCCGCAGGGCATCCGCAAGCCCGCGTACTTCGCCTACAAGTACCTGCACAGGCTCGGCGACCGCGAGCTCGCCACTGGCGATGCCCAGACCATCGCCACCTGGGATGGCAACACGCTCAAGGCCCTGGTGTGGCAATTCCGGCAACCGCAGCAGGCGCAGAGCAACCGCTCCTTCTACACGCGGGTGCAACCTGTCGCTCCGGCCGGCAGCGTACGACTCGACCTCAAAGGCCTGCGCGCCGGCAACTACCAGGTGACGATCCATCGCACCGGCTTGGACGCCAACGATGCCTACACCGCCTACCTGCGCATGGGGTCGCCGGCGTCGCTGGATGCGCCGCAGCTGAAGAAGCTGCACGAGCTCACCGCGGACCGGCCCACCACGCGTGAGTTGCACATCGACAAATCCGGCACTGGCCGGCTGGCGATCCCCATGCGCGACAACGACGTGGTGCTGATCGAACTCTCGCCCACCGGCAAACCTTGAACTTGCACCGACGGAGTCGCGCATGACCGACCCACATCGCCGCCACACGCTCAAGCTGATGCTGGCCGGGGCCGCCGCACCGTTGGCCCTCAAGGCAGCCGCCATCGATAACGCCGCCACCAGACCAGCGTGGCGCCGCGGCATCGAACAGCAACGCCAGGCGGATGCCGGCAACGGCACTTATCGCAATCCCATCCTTGCCGGCGACCATCCCGATCCGACCATCCTCAAGGACGGCCGCGATTACTACATGACCTTCTCGCCGTTTTCCGCCTGCCCCGGGCTGCTGATCTGGCATTCCACCGACCTGGTGAACTGGACGCCCGTGGTGCCTGCGCTGACCAAGCCGATCGGCTCCGTCTGGGCCGTCGACCTGTGCAAGCACAACGGCCGCTACTTCATCTATCTGCCCGCGGCGCCGGAAGGAAAACCGTGGTCGATCTACGCGATCTGGGCCGACCGCATCGAAGGGCCGTGGAGCGAGCCGATCGACCTGAACATCCCCGGTTGCATCGACCCGGGCCATGTCGTCGGCGAGGATGGCAAGCGCTATCTGTTCGTCAATGGCATCCGCAAGGTGCGCCTGAGCGACGATGGCCTGTCCACGGATGGCCCGTTGGAGCAGGCCTATAACGCGTGGCGGTATCCGGACGACTGGGTGGTGGAGACCTTCGCGCCCGAGGGCCCCAAGCTGCTCAAGCATGGCGAGTGGTTCTATCTCGTCACCGCGGTCGGCGGCACCGCCGGCCCACCGACCGGGCATATGGTAATCGCGGCGCGCTCGAAGTCCGTGCACGGGCCGTGGGAGCACTGCCCGCATAACCCCTTGGTGCGGACGAAGAGCGCCGATGAGCCGTGGTGGTCGCGCGGCCATGCATCGCTGGTGGAAGGTCCGGCCGGCGATTGGTGGATGGTCTATCACGGCTATGAGAATGGCTTTCGCACGCTGGGCCGGCAGACATTGCTGGAGCCGATCGAATGGACCGGCGATGGCTGGTTCCGCGCGCTGGGAGGCGATCTGTCCAAGCCGTTGCCCAAGCCCAAGGGCGGCCACGCCGGCGCCAGCGGGATGGCGTTGTCGGGCCCCTTCAGCGTGCGCAAGCTGGGCATGCCGTGGTCATTCCACGATGCGACGCCGACCGAAATGCAACGCGTAAGTGACATCTCCGGCGGCGGCATGCGCCTCGCCGCGCAGGGTCAATCGCCAGCCGACAGCACGCCGCTGGTGTGCACCGTGGGCGACCGCTCGTACGAGGCGGAACTCGTCCTGGAACTCGACGGCAAGGCCGAAGGCGGCCTGCTGCTGTTCTACAACCCCAAGGCCTTCGTCGGCATCGGCTTTACGCCGGATACGATGAAGATGTTCGAGTACGCGCAGGAGCATCCCTGGATCCGCCAGGCGATGTCCACCTCGCGCGTGCGCATCCGCCTGACCAACGACAACCATGTGGTGACATGGCACTACTCCCACGATGACGGACGCACCTGGGTCCAGCATCCGATGCGGATGGAGGTGTCCGGCATCCATCACAATGTGTTCGGCGGGTTCCTGGCGCTGAAGATCGGCATCTACAGCGCGAATGAGGGCAGCGTCGTGCTGCGTGAATTCCGGTATCGGGCGTTGGACGCCAGCGCCTAGCCGCAGCGTTTTGCGTCCACCAAACTGGCAGCAGGATCGGGAAGCACGCTTCGCTGGCAGATGCTCGCCCGGTAACCCGCCAAGTGGCCACTTGCGATATTTCCATAATTCTGGAAATATCGAATCCATGGACGCAGACACCGCACTCGCCACCCTGGCCGCACTGGGCCATGAAACCCGCCTCACCGCCTTCCGTGAACTGGTCCAGGCAGGCACCGAAGGCCTCGCCGTAGGCGAATTGCGGGAACGCCTGGGCGCTCCCGGCGCCACGCTGACTGCGCATCTCAATACGCTGCGAGCTGCAGACCTGGTGGTCGACCAGCGCGAAGGCCGCGTTATCCGCGTGCGCGCCAACTACGCGCAGATGAACGGGCTTATCGATTACCTCACCGAAAACTGCTGCGCGGGCGGCGGCAACTGCGCACCCGTCAGTTCCTGCAAACCCTCCAAGAGAGGCAAGAAGACATGAACCGCTTCCACGTGCACCTCAATGTTGCCGATCTCGCATCCAGCATCCGCTTCTATACCGCGCTGTTCGCCGCCGAGCCCGCCGTGCGCAAGGACGATTACGCCAAGTGGATGCTGGACGATCCGCGCGTGAACTTCGCCATCTCGCAGACCGGACGCAACCCGGGCGTCGATCACCTGGGCATCCAGGCAGAGAGCGGCGACGAACTCGCCGAGCTGGGTCATCGACTCAATGCCGCAGGCGGCACCGTGATGCCGGAAGCCGGTGCAGTCTGCTGCTATGCGCAGTCGGACAAGCTATGGACGGAGGATCCGCAGGGCACGCGCTGGGAAACCTTCCATACAGTAGGCGCAGCGACGTCCTACTACGCCAGCCAGGCGATGTGCGGCACTGAGGGTGCGACCTGTGCGCCGGCGGCCAAACCGGTAGAAGCCGTGGCTGCCGCTCCTCGCTCCGGTTGCGCGCCAGGCTCGGCTTGCTGCTGAGCATGAAGCGCGTACTTTTCGTCTGCGTGGAGAACGCCAACCGCAGCCAGATGGCGGAAGCGTTCGCGCACATATACGGCGGCGCCGATGTCGATGCGCAAAGCGCGGGTTCGCGGCCTTCCGGGCTCATCAACCCGAAGGCCGTGCGTTTCATGGCGGAGCTGGGCTACGACCTGAGCCGGCATGCGTCCAAATCGTTGGATGACATCGATGGCGAGTTCGATGCCGTGGTGACGATGGGTTGCGGTGACAGCTGCCCATGGGTGCCGGCAAAGCGGCGCGAGGATTGGAACCTGCCCGATCCCAAGCATATGGATGACGATGGCTATCGCGCGGTGCGTGACGATATCGGGGCGCGGGTGAAGCGGCTGTTGGAAAGCTTGTGACGAAGCGCGCGGGCGGCGAAATCCAAGCCCTCTGCAAATCGGATTTCGACTAAAGACAATTTGGGGTTGCTTTGATAGCTTGAATCGCGTTGCCCGCGGAGTGTTTCCAATGCGCGTCGCGGGCAACCATGGCAGCAATGCTGTGAGAGCGCGGGCCAAGGGTGCTGAGAACACCCCTGACCCGCTGACCATCACCAACTAGCAAGGAGTTGATCATGGCTAGGCCAGATCATACGTCACCCGTCCGCTCGCCGATCCCCTCGGCGACACACCCACCGACCATCCGGGCCGTCCGACGACACCGCGGACACGGTTGAAGAACCGCAGGCTAAGAGTTTTCGTAGACAGTTTTCCGAGCCGTCCTACCCGGCGCGTAAGGCTGTGCCATAGCGAAACCTCCTAGCCCCGCACCCACTTCCTCAATCAAGCCGCCCGGCGCTCAACCTTCGAGCCGCCGGTGAACCCTCGAGTCCGTGTGATCGCGGCATGTCGTGTTGTCTGCGACATGCCGTTTACGGAGCGAAGCTGCGGTGCTTAGCAAGGAGTTGCTTATGAACAACGTTTTTGGCGAACCCTGGATCATTCGACACACCAACTACTTCTCCGACCGGAACGCAGAGCCGGACGAACTGTTGAACGATGCCACCGAGTGGCTGCAGTACGCCTATAACGCCATCAAGCTGCTGGCGGAGTTAGTGCACGAACGCGGCAGCATCGATGCGCACCGCCTGCCGATCATGCTCGATGGCATTGCCGCCTTCATCGAAATGGGCACCCGCTGCGCCACGCAGGCGCATCTACGCCTGCAATGGCAACAACAATCGGCGTAACCGCCGTAGGTTGGGGTAAGCCGAAGGCGCACCCCAACGTTGCGATGCATATCGACATGCCGACGTTGGGGTTCGCTACGCTCACCCCAACCTACGCCGGCTCTTGGCTCGTCATTCCTGCGCAGGCAGGAATCCAGTAGCGAAAACCTGGGCTGTTCGCGACAACATCGGTTTGGCTTTTCGCGACCACCGAACGATGTCGTCACTGGATTCCGGCCTGCGCCGGAATGACGAGCGGTGAGCTCCGATGCTACCCAGCCAATAGGCGAGCCCCGGCCCCTCATCTGCCTACCGGCATCTTCTCCCCGGAGGGGAGAAGAGTTCCAAATCGGAGCGCGGCGCTGAATCTCACCACCATGCCCCCTCTCCCCTCCGGGGAGAGGGCTGGGGTGAGGGGCCGGGCGGAGCGTCACGCCGAGGATCGCGACAAGCGCAAGAAACCCGAACAACTACCCCTTCGTCCGCTGGTAATACCGCCGCGCCTTATCGCGACTCCCGCAATCCGCCATATCGCACCAGCGACGCTGCCCATTGCGAGTCTGATCCTCGAACAGCCAATCGCAGGACGGGCAGTAACGCAACCGCTCGTGATCCGCGGCCGTCACCAACTCCGCGGCATCGAGCAGGATGGGCGCCAGGGCTTCTGACGCCGACGACGGTTCCGGCCAATGCCAGGCCAGCGTGCGCGGCTCGATCTCGCGCAATTGATAAGCCTTCGCCACCATCCGGCTGAGTTCCGCAATGGCAGCATCGGATGCTGGCGTGTCGTGCGCCAGTGGCCGCAACACGCGGGTCAGCAGTTGGCGTGCCTTGTAGAGCGGCGCCAGATCCACCGCCTTGCCGCGCGGGAACGGCAGGTCCATCGCGGCGAACCAGCGCCGCACGTTCTCCGGCAACGCCAGCCAGTCGTGCTCCCGCTCGGTCTCAGGCCAGCTGATCGTATTCACGAAGTCCAGGCTGGGCCGACCGCCGATCAGCTTGTAGGTGCCGCCATAGCCATCCGGATTGAGGTTGAGTGCGTCCATGCGGCGCATCTTACCAGCTATATGATTTTGACAGGTGAGTTTTCCGAGCGTATAAATCTCACCACCATGAATACATTAGACGGTAAGACAGATAACCAACCGCCGCTGGCTGACCGTATCCCTCCCCATGCGTATTTCGTCGGCAGCGCCATCTTTCACTACCTCGGCCCCTCGTTCGCCGTACTGCTGTTCGCACGCGTGCCGGTCCCCGGCGTGGCCTGGTTGCGCATCGTCTCGGCGGCGCTGGTATTCGCGCTGTGGCGCAGGCCGTGGCGGGCCTTCCTGGCGGCAGAGCGGCGCGCGCAGACCACCATGATTGCGCTGGGCGGCGTCTTCGCCCTGATGAACTATTCGTTCTACAAGGCCATCGCCGCCCTGCCGCTGGGTACCGTCGCCGCGATCGAATTCATCGGACCGGTAGCGCTCGCCCTCGCCGGTGTGCGCTCGCGACGCAATATCGTGGCGCTGGGCCTGACCGCGGCCGGCGTTTCGCTGCTCACCCAGGTGCGCTTCGGCGGTGCGCCGGAGGCGTTCTTCTGGGCCTTTGCCAATGCCGGCCTGTTCACGGCGTACATCGTGCTGGCGCACGCGGTGTCCCGCGCCGATCCGACCACCAGTCCGATCGACCGGCTGGGCGCGGCGATGATCGTGGCCGCCGTAGCGATCTCCCCGCTCGGCTTGCGCGACGCCGCACCCGCCCTGCTGGACCCGATCGCGCTCGGCGCCGGCATTGCCGTCGGCCTCAGTTCCTCGGTCATCCCTTATGTGTTCGACCAGCTGGCGATGGCGCGCCTGCCGCGTGCGACCTATGCGCTGTTTGTCGCCCTGTTGCCCGCGACCGCGGTAATCATTGGCGTACTGGTGCTGCGCCAGATGCCGACGCCAATCGATATCCAGGGCGTGGCGCTAGTCGCGGCCGGCGTCGCGTTGCATCGACCTGCGGAGTGAGCTGGCCATGCAATACGTCAACCTCGGACGCAGCGGCCTGAAGGTATCGCGCCTGTGCCTCAGCGCCATGAGCTACGGCGACCCACACGCCAAGCCATGGATCCTCAGCGAAGAACAAGGTCGCCCCATCCTCCGCCGCGCACTGGAACTGGGCATCAATTTCTTCGACACCGCCGACATGTATTCCGGCGGCGAGAGCGAGCGCGTACTCGGCCGCGCCCTGCGCGACTTCGCGCGACGCGAAGAAGTCGTAGTCGCCACCAAGGCCTACTACCCCACCGGCCCCGGACCGAACCATCGCGGCCTTTCCCGCAAGCATCTTTTGCACGCCATCGATGCCTCGCTCACCCGTCTTGGCATGGATTACGTTGACCTCTACCAGATCCATCGCTGGGACGACGAAACGCCACTTGAGGAAACCCTGGAAACGCTGCACGACATCGTGCGCAGCGGCAAGGCGCGCTACATCGGCGCGTCGAGCATGTATGCGTGGCAGTTCCAGAAGGCGTTGATGACCGCCGAGCGCCACGGCTGGACACGCTTCATCTCGATGCAGAACCACTACAACCTGGTGTATCGGGAAGAAGAGCGGGAGATGTTGCCGTTATGTCGGGATGCTGGGATTGGAGTGTTGCCGTGGAGTCCGTTGGCGAGAGGTTTTCTGGCGCGGCCACGGGATAATGCCGCGACAGTGCGAGCGCAGAGCGATGTATTTGGGCAGGGGTTGTATTACAGCGAGGACGATTATCGGGTGGTGGATGCGGTGGCGGCGCTTGCGGAGGAACGGCGAGTTCCGCAGGCGCAAATTGCTCTAGCCTGGCTGCTTAGTCGAACGGGCATGAGTGCTCCGATCATCGGCGCCACACGGAAGGACCAACTTGAGCAGGCTGTGGAAGCGGTAGGGTTGACGCTTGCAGAAGAAGATTGCGCGCGGTTGGAGGCGCCTTATAGGCCGCAGCGAGTGCTGGGACATGAGTAACCAGTTACTCGTCAGCAATGCGTGCCGCTATCCACGCTGCTGCTCGCAGTCAACAACCACGCCGCGCATCGCTCCACATCCTGGCCCGAGTGCCAACCATGAAACGCGATGCGCAGATAGCCTTCCCGGATACTGGTGCTGATGCCGCCGGCCTCGGCTGCGTTCCATAGCCGCTCACAATGGTCGGTGGATAACACGAACGAGAGGATGGAGCCGACTTTGCCCGCGCGTACCAGACTGTCCAGGCGGGCGGCTTCGGAAACCCAGGCAGCCGAACCCGCCAATTTCGCCAGCAAAGCTTTTTGCAGCCCCACCACATGAGCCTGTATGGCCGGCGCGCCACCATGATCCAGCAGTATCTGGATCGAACTGGCCAGCGCGGCGCACGAAAGAATCGAGGGACTGCCCGCTTCCAGCCGGCGGCCATCGGCGGCCCAGGGCGAGCTCGCTGCAGCCTGAGTACCGGACTGAGAAAACGCGTCCGGCGCCGACAGCCAGGTGCCCACCGGCATCAGCGACTCGCGGAAGACGGGATCGGTCCATAGCAAGCCCTGCCCTTGCAATCCGAGCAGCCCCTTATGCCCACCGGTGGCAAAGGCGCTCACGCCCTCGAACGAAGGCACCATCGTGCCGGCACCCTGGATGCCGTCCACCACCAGATGGACGCCGCGCTCGCGACAGCCACGCCCCAGCTTGGCGAGATCGAGGCGAACACCGTCCTGATAACGCACCCAGGAAACGGAAACGACACGAGTGCTCGGTCCGATCGCATCGAGCAGGCGTTGTTCCGGCTCGATGCTGGCGTCGGGCGGCACCGCCGCGTTGACTGCCTGCCCGGACCATAGCGCCACCTCGCGGCAGCGGACGCCTTTGCATTCGAGCGCAAGCCATGGCAACCGGTTGCTGGGAAATTCGCCCACCGGAATCAGGACCTCATCGCCCTCCTTCCAGGGATAGCCCAGGGAGACGGCTTGCAATCCCGTGGAGGTGCAGGTGGTGAGGCTGATGTCGTCGACGTTCACGCCGAAGAGGGCGGCGCCGGCTTGACGAAGAGATGCCTGGATGTCCAGAAAATCCTCGTTCCAGCGTAGAGCCCAGGGATGGAGCTCGGTAGCGAGGAGGCCGGTCAGCCGCTGGGCGGAAGCCCGCGGGATTGGCCCGTCCTTGCAGTGGGATAACCAGAGGCCCCCGGCAGGAAGCTCAAAGAGGCTTGGCGGAATCAATGGTGCGGTGTTTTGCAAAGACACAGCGAGTCCCTTAGTTACTCTGCCCGATTGGCTGATAGCCACCTATTCTATAGGCACGCTGTCATGGCCTTTGGGAAAAACTCGGCGATTCCAAAAGAGCACTATGCTTGCAACCGCACAAAGGAGACGTCGCATGGAACAGGAAGCCGAGCTGACATTCAAGGCTTTGAACGAACGCATTGATGCAATACCAGACCACCCCAGTGTCTCCCTGGACTTGCCGACCCGAGCAAGGTATGGCTATGCGGTTGCATTCCTCGCCTTCTCTTTGTGCCTCTTGGCCGGCAAGGCGTTACCGGGAGATCGTTTATATACATTGATCATCACCATACTGATGCTTGTCATCGAACTTGTCGCTATCGGCCTTGCCGTATTTTATGACTTGTCTCTCAGGATGCCCGGATTCCGCAGCGAGAGAAAAGATTACGCAGAGCAACTCGACCATGACCTTCAACACCACGAGAACCTAATTGCCTGGGTTGCAGGCTTTCCTCGCGAACGGATCGCGCTGTTATCCGACTATGCAGATCTTCGAAACGAGAGATTTAAAGAAAAGCAATCACTGATCACAGGTGGACTCGACAAGTTAGGGATGCTGCCAATCGTTATCGCAATCTATCTTCAAGCAAGGACCCTTCACTGGCCTCTTGAAATGAGCCCGCTCGAAATTGGCTTCTGTTGTTTCCTAGCCCTGATCTATTGGGTTTGCCTTATCAGCGTGAACGCCCGCCTTCGCGGCCAGCTGTATGGATCTATTCTTAAGCGCGCACTTACCGTCGTAGATAAGCGTAGTGAAGCAGCGAAGGAAAATGAGCCATCTCTTCTAACTTCGAGCAATGACCAGGTGCGCTTATCTTCCGCCTCCGCTATTCGATAGCGCCGCATTCAACTGATCAATATACGTCCGACTAACCCTCAACGGCGTCCCATCCCGCAACCGCACCAGGCAGTCCCGATTCACCAGCGGCTCCAGCTCGGCGATCCGGTCCAGCTTCACGATCGCCGAGCGATGGATGCGCACGAACTGCACCGGGTCCAACCTCCCTGCCAGCTGGTGCAGCGGTTCGCGCAGCAGGTGTACGCGCGGCCCCACGTGCAGTCCGGCATAGTCGTCACAAGCTTCGATCCAATCGATCTCGTCCGCATCGACAACGGCGATACGCTGGCCAGTACGCACAGTAAAGCGCTTCGCGTAGACCGCAGGTGCGGCCTCGCCCGCTACGCGATGACGAAAAGCAGCACGGGCCCGATCCAGCGACTCCCGGAACCGCTCGTCATCGATCGGCTTGAGCAGATAATCCAGCGCCTGGATCTCGAAAGCACCCACGGCAAAGTGGTCGTAAGCGGTGAGCAGGATGGACAAGGGCCGTTCGGCCGGCGGCAGGTGGCGCAAGGCCGCGAGGCCGTCCAGGCCAGGCATCTGCACATCCATGAAGACCAGGTCCGGGCGCAACGATTCGATGCTCTTGATCGCCGCTACGCCGTCCGCCGCCTCGCCCACCAGTTGCACGTCGGCATGCGCGGCCAACCGCGCACGCACGCCGCCGCGCGCCAGGGGCTCATCGTCCACCACCAGCACGCGCATCATGCGGTGAGCGCCTCCGCATCGCGAGGCGACGACGACAGGCGCAACGGCAAGCGGATGTGCACTTGGCATGAGCCGTCATCGGCCAGATCCAGCCGAAACTCGTGCGCCTCGGGATAGAGCGCACCCAGGCGTTGGCGAACGTTGTTCAGGCCGACGGCACTCGAACGCCCATTGCCATCGCCACGCTCGTCAAGAGGCACACCATCGTTGCGCAACTCGATCCCAAGCCACTCGCCCTGCCGCTCGACCTGCAGCGCCAGCGTTCCGCCCTCCACCCTCGGCGCAATACCATGCCGAATCGCATTCTCCACCAGCGGCTGGAGCAACAAAGGCGGCATCAGCGCATGCAGCACGCCAGCGCCGATGCGCATCTCCACGTTCAGCCGGCGGCCGAGCCTGGCCTTCTCGATATCCAGGTAATGCTCGGTAGTGCTGAGTTCTTCGGCCAGCGTCACCTCGCGCGCATCGCTGCGTTCCAGCGAATCGCGCAGCAGATCGCCAAGGCGCGCGAGCATGCGCGTGGCATCCGCACCGCGGCCATCGGCGACCAGGGAGGAAATGCTGTTGAGCGTGTTGAACAGGAAATGCGGTTGCAGCTGATATTGCAGCGCGCGCAATTGCGCCTCCTGGGCCAGGCGCGCCGCCTCCGCCTCGCGCAGGCGCGACTGCTGCAGTTCGGTGTAGTGCAGCACCAGGGCATGGATGGCGCAGAAGGCGATCAGCGGCAGCCAGCAACCGTCCAGGCCGGTGAAAATGCGTTGCAGCGGCAGCGACGAAATCAGCCCGAAGTGCAAGGCCGCCCATCCGCCGATCACGCTGTTGATGACCGATGGCACGTAGGTCGCCACCAGCAACACGGCGACCGTGGTCCACGCCGACACGCGCCGGCGCCATAAGGCCCGCTGCAGCATGCTCAGCGGCACGATCCAGAACAGGTAGGCCGCCGCGTAGAAGCTGCGATAGGCGATCGCATACCCATGCCCCGCTTCCGGCAACGCCAGGATGGCCATGCACAGCGTCAACGGCAGTCCGGCCGCGAGTGGAAGCCAGAACGGTGGAACGGCGGGTCGCGTCGGCGAGGCGTGCATGGCTGTCGTGCTCAGTGGTGCGCCGGTCCGCTGCCGGCTCCGGCGCACCCTAGCCCGAAGCTCAGCGCCTGTCATCCAGCACGATGGAGTACAGCATCGCGCTGATCTTCCAGCCGTCCGGCGTACGCACCAGCTGCCAGGTCTCGTTGCCGTGGTTGGTCGGCTTGCCGGATGCCAGGAAGACGTAGTCGAAGTACACCATGCCGATGGTGCCGTCCGTCTCGATGCGCACGTTGTCGAAGGTCTCTTCGATCGGCTTGGTCGCCTTGCCCACGAACTGCGAGAACTTCTGATAGTCGCCTGTCGTCACCTGCCTGGCGTTGGGCTCCTTGGCCTTGACCTTCTCCCACGAGGCGTCGTCCAGAGTCTGCAGCCACGAACCGCCGGGCAGGAACAGCTTGGCCATGCCCTCGCCGTCATGGGCCTTGATGGCGGTCTTGAACTGCTCGACCAATTGCCGGATCTCGTCCTGGGACGGATCAGGCGCGGCGTCCTTGGCGTGGACAGGTGCCATTGACACGGCAAACAGCAACAGTGCGGGAAGCAAAGATTTCACGGCAACTCCGGGTTGGCGGGGGTGCGGCGATTAAGCCTGCCTGGCCGCAACGCCCGCCAGCGAAATGCGGCGATGCGTGCGCGCGGCGCGGCGAGCCGTGATCCACCTCCACCCGCGAGGCTCACCGCTCAAACCGTATCGTCGCCTTCCCCGTCCCAGATCAGCCGCGCATCGAAACTCTGCGTCGCCAGCATCGTCAGCACCACCGACATGCCGAAGAACAGGATCCCCGCCCGCGGCTGGATCTCGCCCAGCGCCTGGAACTGCACCAGGCTGACCAGCAGGCCGACCACCACCACATCCAGCATCGACCAGTAACCCACTGCTTCGAGCCACCGATACAACCTGGCCCGCGCGCGCCGGGCCCAGCCGTTGGCATGGCGCACGGTCAGCAGCAGGAAGGCCAGCGCGAGGTATTTGACCGTCGGGATCAGCACGCTGGCGACGAACACCACCAGCGCCACGCCATACGAGCCGTCGCGCCACAGATCCACCACGCCGCCCAGAATGGTGGCCGCGTGCTCCGCCCCGCCGAGCACGCGGATATCCATCACCGGCAGCAGATTGGCCGGCACATAGAAGATCAACGCCGCGAGCCAGAATGCCCAGGCGCGGGCGGAACCGCCGGCAAACCGCGGCTGCAGCTCGGACCGGCAGCGCGGACAAAACGACCTCTGATCGGACTGCAGCGGCGCGGAAACGACCAGGCCGCACACACGGCAACCGACCATGCCCAGGTGCTGCGCACGCGGCCGCACGGTCATTCGGTCGCCTCCCACAGCCAGCGCGGGTCGCCCTTCGCGGTGACGGCGGTGACGCCGATCAGCGCGGCCATCGCCCACAGGCCGGGTCCGATCGCCACCTCGGCCATGCCCGCCAGCTTGATCGCCGCCACGGCCACGCCGAGCAGCGCCACGTCGAGCATGCTCCATGGCCGCAACCAGTCCAGCGCCTTCATCGCCAGGCGAAAGCCCGGCGCACGCCGCCCGTGCCACGCAAACAACAATACCCAGCCCAGCAAGGCGATCTGCACCGATGGCGCCACGATCGCCACCGCCACGCCCGGCAAGGCCAATGGCGCCCATGCACCGTGCACCAGCGATGCGGTGGCCTGCCACAACGTGGCGTCGTTGCGGAACGGCTGCATGCCCACGCTGATCACCGGAAAGGCATTGGCCAGCACGAACAGGATCGCCGCCGCCACGGTAAGCGCGGTCCAGCCGTTCATGTCCAGCCTGGCAGCGCGATGCAGCACCGCGTCGCATTCGCCGCAGCGCGCCACCTGCCCCGCGGCGAGCGCGGGACGGCGGTAGACCGCATCGCAATGCGGGCAGACGATCAGCGAAGGATGCGTGCGCATGGCGTCGCACCGCTCACTGCAGATTGTCGAGCAGGTTGTCGGCGCCCTTCTGGATGCCGGTCCTGGCCGCGCTCAGCGCGCCGAACGTCGCCTTCATGTTCATCGCGTTCGGATACTGCTTGTCGACATAGGCCTTGAGCAGCTTCTGCGTCGAGGAGTCGTAGATCTCCACCGCATAGCTGACCGAGCCGGTGAACAGGCCTTCCCTGCCCCGCACCGCCTGCACGGTGTTGTACGGCGCGCCGCCGATGTCCATCTTGGTGAAGGTGCTGATGAACCTGGTCGAGGCGCGCGCGCCGGTCAGCGTGACGTGGACGCGCAGCGTGCCGGAGCGCGGCTCGAACACCTGCGCATAGCGCTCGCGCAACTTCGCCTGGAACTGCTCCTGCATGTAGCCGGCCAGGGCCTGCTTGTCCGCGTCGGAGACTTTCTCGAACTGCTGGTCGGGGCCGCGATAGATGTCCACCGGGTCCATCACGAAGCTGCGATAGCGGTTCCAGTCCACCGGCGTGTCGTAGACATAGGGCTGGTGGCCGCGATGCGCCTGCTCGTTGGGCCGCAGGTAGCTGGAGGATTGGATGCCCTGGTACGGCATCGGCCGCGTGGTGGCGCAGCCGGCCAGCGCCGTCAGCGCCGCGCACAGCAGCATGGCGCCGGGCGCCTTGGGGTGGATACGCATAATCCCTTCCTGTAGTGGATGTCACGGCGATTGCCGCGATGCGAAGGCTAGGAAGGGGTCTTTAGGATTTGATTAGACCTGCGCCGCGGGCTTGAACGGTTACTGACGAAGGCGCCGTTTCTCAGCCTTGCGGGGCGAACATCACGCGCACGCACAGGCCCGCGCCGCCCATGCCCGCGCCGGTCTCGATGGTCGCCTCGTGCAGTTCGGCAATGCGCGCCACCAGCGACAGGCCGATGCCGCTGCCGCGCACGACGCTGCCCTGCGCGCGATAGAAGCGATCGAAGATGGCGGCCCGTTCGTGCTCGGGCACACCCGGCCCGTCATCGGTCACCTCGAGCATCGGGTGCATGCCGTCGTCACGCACCACGTGTCCGCAAGTCACCTCCACCGTGCCATCCGCGCGCCCGTGGCGCAGCGCGTTGTCGATCAGGTTGCGGATCAGGATGCCCATCTCGTCGACGTCGCAGCGCACCCAGCACGAGGTGCCGTCGATCGACAGCCGCGTGCCGCGATCGTCGGCGCGCACGGCGAATTCGCTGACCACGTGGTTGGCCAGTTCCAGCAAGTCGATGCGTTGCACGCTCAATGCGTGCAGACCCGCATCCAGCCGCGCCAGGTCCAGCAATTGCTCGGCCAGGCGATGGCTGCGCTGCGCGATGTCGAGCAGCTTGCGCAGTGCTTCGTCCTTGCGCTCGGGCGTGCCGGCGAGGAGTGCCACGTCGGCCTGCACGTGCAGTGCGGCCAGCGGCGTGCGCAGCTCGTGCGCGGCATCGGCGATGAATTGATGCTCCGCCTTCATGGCAGTGTCGACGCGGCCGAGCAGCGCGTTGAAGGCGGCAATCAACGGCCGCAGTTCGGCGGGCACGCGCTCGGCCGGCAGTGGCGTGGCATCGAACGCCTTGCGTCGTCCGATCTCCACCGACATCGCCTTCAACGGCCGCAGCGACGCCACCACGGCCCACCACATCAGCAGGCCGACGATGGCCAGTTCCACCGTGTTGAGCAGCATCGCGGTGAGGATGCCGCCGGGGTCGCCACCACGCACAGAAGGCTCGCTCGCATCCGGCAGCACAGGCGCGGTACGCGGCGATGCCTCCGGCTTGAGGTTTTCCGGCAGGCTGCCGACCAGAGTCTGGCCCAGCCGGTCCAGGTGCTCGTGCCAGAAATTCGCCCGCCCGGAGCCCAGCACCGCGGCGAACATCGCGATGGAGATCGCCCAGGCCAGCACGATCACCAGGCCCAGCATCGCCAGCATGCGCCATTGCAGCGATCTCACGGCGCTCCCCCCAGCGTGTAGCCATGTCCATGCACGGTGGCGATCAGCTCGTCGCCCAGCTTGCGGCGCAGCTGGTGCACGAACACCGATACCGTATTGCTGCCAACCACGGCGCGGTCGCCATAGATAGCCTTCTCCAATTCGTCGCGCGTCACCACATGACCTGCGCGCTGCAGCAGCGTCAGCAGCATGCGGTACTCGTAGGCGCTCAGCGACACCGGCTCGTCCGCCTTGGTCACCCGCCGCCGCACCGGATCGAGCACCACATCGCCGTGCCGCAGCGTCGGCACCACCAGTCCCTCGCTGCGCCGCGCCACCGCACGCACCCGTGCCAGCAACTCGCCCAACTGGAATGGCTTGACCAGGTAATCGTCTGCGCCGGCATCCAGGCCCCGGATGCGGTCGCTGAGCTGGCCGCGCGCGGTGAGCACCAGCACGGGGATGGCGTCGTAACGCTCGCGCAGGAAGCGCAGCACGGTCAGGCCGGAATCGCCGGGCAGGCCGATATCGAGCAGCACCGCGGTATAGGGATGATCGACCAGCGCTGCCCTGGCCGAACCGGCATCGCCAACCCGGTCGACCGTCCAGCCCTGTTCGCGAATGCCATCGCAGATGGCCTCGCCGAGCATCGCATCGTCTTCCACCAGCAGCAGATACACAGGCACACCCGGCCAGGACAGGAAGGCAGGAGCATGCGCCAGGGCCGTTAGGTTTTGATTAATGGCGTGGCGGGTGCCGCCGGGGTCGTCAACCGGCGGTGGCGGTGTCCAGCCAGGAGCTGGCAAGTGCGGTCATCGCGGCAGCGTTCTCGCGATGCGGCACATGGCCGTAACCCTCCCACACGTGCTTCGCCACCGGCCCGGCCGCCAGCGCCGCGATGCGCTCGGGATGACGCGGCGAGCCGAATTCGTCCCGGTCGCCATGGAGCACCAGCAGCGGGCAGCGCACCTGGCGCAGCGCTTCGTCGAGGTTCCAGGTGGCGAAGTCCGGGGCCAGCCAGGTCTCGGTCCAGGCCTGCAGTACCCAGGCCGCCTTGTCGCCGTGGTACTTGCGCAGGCGGTCGAGCTGGCCGGGCCGCGCGAACGACAATTTGGCCACGCGGATGCCCTGCAGCGTGCGGTCTTCGACGAAGGCCTGGGCGGATTCGGTGATCAGGGCGTCGCAGCCGTCCGGCCAGGCTGCCGCGCAGGCCACCGCCATGCCACCGCCGACGCTGTGGCCGAAGGCGACGAAGCGGTCCAGGCGCAGCGCTTCGCGCAGGAAGCGGAAACCGTCGCGGGCTTCCTCGCCGACGAAGCCTGCATCCAACCGGCCCGGGTGCGGATCGGATTGGCCGAAGCCAAGCCGGTCGTAGGCAATCACACCCCGCCCGGTTGCGTCCGCCAACTGCTCGGGGAAGTCGCGCCAGAGCTCGACGCAACCCAGCGAGTCGTGGAACAGGACGATCGGTGCCGCCGCGGGCTCGCCTGCAGCCGGATACCAGTGCCGCACATGAAGTCGGCCGCGATCCGTGGCGATCCAGAAATCCTCGGTGGTCGTGGCAGGCATGCGCGGCTCCGGCAAAATTTTTATCTCGAACGGGCCGGCACCACGAAAGCCCAGACCAGCAGCATCGCCAGCAGGGCCAGGTCCGCCCAGGCGAACCAGTCGCCCCACTGCGCATAGAACGTGCGCGAGGCGTGCAGCGGCAGGTCGCCGACCAGCTCGGCATCATGCTGCTCGCTCGATGCTTCCGCCACCACCCGGCCGCGATCGTCGCTGAGCGTGAGGCGTCCGGCACGCGCCGCGCGGGCGATGGCGAAGCCGCTTTCGACGCCGCGCATGATCGCCATGCGCCCGTGCAGCCAGCCGTCGACGCCGAAATCCCAGGCCGGCACCAGCAGCAGCTGCGCCTGGCGATCGGCATAGGCGCGGCCGATATCGTGGAAGTCCATGTCCTTGCAGATCGCCAGGCCGATGCGCGGCGCGCCGTCGAGCATGGTGTAGCTCGCGCCGGGCTGGTACTGGTCCTCGAAACCGGGGATCAGGTGGTGCTTGGCGTAGGTGGCCGGCGACTGCGAGCCGGCGCGGAAGATCCATTGCGCGTTGCGCTCGCCGCCGGCATCGCCCTTGGCGTCGATGCCGGCGGCGAGGATCAGGCCGTGGCGGCTTGCCGCTTCGGCGAAGGCCGGCACGGTGGTTTCGCCGGTGGCGAAGTTGGTTTCCGGCGTGACGATGACGGTGGCGCCGGCAGCGGCCAGGCGGTCGACCGCGGCGAGATAGCGATCCAGTAACGCCTGCCCTTCCGGCGTGGACAGGGCCGGGCGGACCGGCTTCTCCATCGAGGCGAGTCCCACCTTTACGGAATCGGTGACGGGCGCGTACAGACGTGCATAGCCATAGGCCAGCGTTGCGCCAACGGTCACCACCACGATGGCGACCGCTGTGAGACGCGTGCCGGACGAGAGCTTGCGCATCGACGCCACCGCCAGCGCCGCCGGCACCAGCAGGAGCAGGAAGCTGATGCCCCACAGGCCGGTGATCGACGCCAGCTGCAGCACGGGGAGCATGTCCATCTGGCTGTACGCGAGACTGCCGAAGGTGCCATGCGGCGAGGTCTGCGTATTGAGGTATTCGACGGCCACCCACAAGGCCGGCATGGCCAGTACCGCCGCGACGCCGCGGCCTCGCAGCAACAGCCGGCGGAACAACAGGACGCACAGTGCCAACACCACCCCTGGCAGCGCAGTGAAGGCCACGATCATCGGCAACGGCACGCCGACCACGCCGTGCAGGTAGTGCCATTGATTGAGCGCACCCAGTGCGCCGGCCCCAAAGGCCGCGAGCGCCAGCCAGCGCGCCTTGACGTGAGGAGCGAGCAGGGCCAGCGGCAAAGGCGCCAGCCAGGTCAGCCACGGCAGCGGATGCAGCCCGGTGCCGAAGCCACAGGCCAGCGCGGACAGCGCCGTGGCGAGAAGGCCGGCAAAGAGCCGGCGCGGATCATTGTTTGATGCCATCGAACGCGGTCTCCAGTGATTTCAGATAGAAGGCGCGGAACTGCTTCTCGTCGTAATTGAAGCGGCCGGCGCGGTAGAGCGCGATCAGGCCGTGGCCGAGGCCCCACAGCGTCATGGCGACGTCCCACGGATCCGCCCGGCGAAACAGCCCCCGTTCCATGCCTTCGGCCAGCTTGTCGGCGATGACGTTGAAGGTGGGCGACTGGCGGTCGCGGAAGTCTTCGGGGAAGCGGCGCGCGTCGTCGCGGCGCACGGAAAAGGCGTGGTCGAACAGGTTTGGATGGGTCTGCGCGTAGTCGAGGTATTGCTCAAGCGATTTGAGCAGGCCTTTGTACACATCGCGGTGCTTCGAGCGCTTTTCCCAATCCTGCGCCACGCTGGCGAAGCTGTCGTCGGAGATGCGCTTGAGCAGCGCCTCGCGGTTGGGAAAGTGGCGGTAGATCGCCATCGGCGTGATGCCCACGGCCTCCGCCACGCGGCGCATGCTGACGGCGTCGGCGCCGCCGCTATCCATCAGCTTGCGGGCGGCGCGGAGGATCTTTTCGGGGGTGGTGAGTTTTGGCATGTATACAGTGTATACATGCATCTTCGGAGTCGGCAAAGGTGACCAATGGCAGGGGCTCGCGTCACCGCAGGGAACGCGTAGGTTGGGGTGAGCCAAAGGCAAACCCCAACGAACCTCTCAATGGGGCCGCCTTGTTGGGGTTCGCTGCGCCCCCCCAACCTGCGCCTGCTTACGTGTCCTCGTCCTCTCCGCTCAGCACCTTCCGCTGTATCCGATCCAGATACACATCCAACTCCTCCACGCTCGAGAACACATCGCTCACCGGCACCGCCTTGACGATCTCGAACACCTTGCGCACCTGCGGCTGCGGATTCACCAGCAAGGTATGTCCCTCGCGCGCCCGCATCAGCTTGCGGATCTTCGCAATGCTGCGCAGTCCCGCGCTGCTGATGTAGTCGAGCGCGGCAAGGTCGAGCACCACTGTGCCGCCCTGCCCCATCTGTTCCAGCACCGGCGCGGCGCCGCCGTCGAAGTCGCCGAAGGTCATCGCGTCGAGCCGCCCGTGCAGGCGCAGGGTGGCGCGCTGCGGCGACAGGCCATCGGTATGCAGACTGAAGCTCATGGTCGTGCCTCCGCTCAGGTAGGAAGGATGAAACGCAACTGCAGGTGGTTGCCTTCTTCGTCGTGCGCATAGCTGAAATCGCTGGCCATGGCACGCACCAGATGGATGCCGAGACCGCCGTCGATCTCGCGGTCGGCCACGTCGCCGGTAAGCAAGGGCTCGGGCGACAGCAGCGGGTTGAACGGCACGCCGTCGTGATGCAGATCGACCAGCACGGCGTCGGTGGCCAGAGTCATGCGCAGCTCGATGCGCGCCGCGCCGGTACGCGGGCGTCCGTGCTCGGCCATGTTGACCATCAGCTCCTCCAGCACCAGGCGCACGTCGCCGCGCACGCCCTGGGCGACGCCGGCCGCGGCCAGCTGCTCCTCGCAGCGCGCCAGCGCATCGAACACCGCTTCGATCGAAGCGGGCATGGTCAGCTCCAGCATCGATGCACCTCCATCGGCTCCGGCATGGTGCCAGCGTAGCGCCAGCACGGTGATGTCGTCGGCCTGCCCATGGCCGGCCGCGAAGGCTTCCACATCGGCCAGCAGATAACCGGCCGGATCGCCGTCACCGTGCGCGGCATAGCGCCCGAGGCAATCGAGCATGCGCTCGGGGCCGTACATGCGCAGCTCGGCATCCGTCGCCTCGGTGATGCCGTCGGTATACATCAGCAGGGTCTCGCCCGGCCGCAGGCGCACCCGGCGCGAGCTGTAGGTGGCTTCGTCATCGAGGCCCAGCGCAGGCCCCGTCTCGATCTCCAGCAGCTGCGGCGCGCCCTCGCCCCACAGCACCGGCGGCTCATGCCCCGCGCTGGCCATCGAGAAATGCCCGGTCGCGGTATCCAGCAGGCCGCACAGCAGGCTGACGAACATGCAGCCGTCGTTGTTGCGGCACAGCTCCTGGTTGAGCAACTGCAACAGCTGCTGCGGCGACTGCGCGCGCGGCGCCAAAGCCTTGGCCAGGGTGATCGCGCGCGCCATGAACAACGCGGCGGGGATGCCCTTGTCCGACACGTCGCCGACCATGATGTAGAAGCGCTGGTCGTGCAGCATGAAATAGCTGTACAGATCGCCGCCCACCGTGCGCGCCGGCTTCAACACCGCATGCAACTCGAAGTTGTTGCAGCGCGCGTCGAGGAAATGCGCACCAGGCAGCAAGGCGGTCTGGATCTGCTGGGCGATCTCCAGCTCGCTGGCCAGGCGCTGCTGCTCGCGCGCCACGCGGCCCAGCTCGGCCAGGTGATCGGCCAGTTCGTGGCGCATGCGGTCGAAGGCATGGGTCAGCCGGCCGACTTCGTCGCGGCGGCGCACCCTGGGCAGCTCGAAATCCAGCGCCCCCTTGGCCACCTGTTCGGCGCGCTCCGTCAACACGCCCAGCGGACTGAGCACGCGCCGCGTGACAACCAAGGTCAGCAAAGTCAGGCTCAGCAGCGCCAGCGCGCCCACCGACAAGGCTACCGAGAAGGTGCGCCGCACGCCGGCATAGATGCGCTCTTCCGGCACCACCAGGCCGAACTGCCAGTGCGTGCCGTCGATCGGCGCGTGATAGATCCACACCGGTGCATTGGCGTGGGTCGCCAGCAGGCCGGTATGCCGGATCGGTTCCGCCGGATCGCCGCGCAAGGCGGCGATCAATTCATCCTGCGCACGCTGCCCGGCCAGCGCCGAGCCTTCGACGGCGAGGTATACCCCTTGCTCGTCGATCACGAACGCCTCGGTATCGCGCGGCTTGTTCAAGGCCTGCAGCACGCCCTGCAGCCACTCCAGCGTGACATCGGCATTGAGCACGCCGACCGGCCGGCCACCCGCTTCGATCGCGGCCGAATAATTGACCAGCCGGCGCTGGCGCGATTGCGAGAAGAACGGTTGCTGCCAGCAACCCGTGGCGCACGCCAGTCCCGTGGCGAACCAGGCCTGCGTCCAGTACGGCGCAGGATCCTTCAGCAGGTCGCGCACGCTCAGGCTGCCATCGAAGTGGCGGCTGACGAAGGGCGAGCGGTCCGGCGCCCCGGCGTCGATCGAGGCCGGCACATAAGCGGCGGCCAATCCGTCCAGGTCGGCGTTGTGCGTCAGGGCATCGCGGATCAGCGGCTCCGCATCGTCCGGCCGCGGCCCGATCAAGGCGGCAAGCATCTGCGCGGTATCGGCCACCTTGTCCAGGCGATGCTGGATGCGATGGCTGACGTCGCCCGCCAGCACCGCCGATTCGCGATGGGTCTGCTCGAGGATCTGCTGCCGGACCACCCGGAACAACAGCAACCCGCCGGCGACGACCACCAGCAAGGTTCCGGCCAGCACCCAGACGGCCAGCCGCGACGCGATACTGCGCAACACCATGTGACGCTCCCCCAGTGCAGCGCATCTTGCGATCCGCTGCGAAGTGCAGGAAGAGAGCGGGATCACAATCGCGCGAAGTCGGTCGCGCTGTGGCCGGACTTGCGGCGAGGCTTTCTTCACGTCTTCTGCACATCCAGCGCGAAGGCGACTGCTCTGCCCCACGCATGACACGCGTCGTAGGTTGGGGTGAGCAAAGCGAACCCCAACATCGCACCGCTCCCCGCCAGCACACCATCATGCGCAGCGGCGACGTTGGGGTTCGCTTTGCTCACCCCAACCTACGCGGCCGATGCCAGGCATGGATCGGCCGGACACGACGTATCGCGCTAGGATCGCGGTTCCTGCAACCGGCCACCGTCTGCGCATGACCGAAAAGCCCGGTACTCCCGAGATTTCCCGTGGCTCCATGGCTGTCGCTGCCCTCTCGACCGTCGTCGAGTGGTACGACTTCACCCTGTATCTCTACTTCGCCACCGTGCTGTCGCGGGTGTTCTTCGGCGGTGGCGAGAGTTCGCTGCTCGCCACGCTGGCCGGCTTCGCCATCTCCTACGCGATGCGCCCGCTGGGGGCGGTGGTGTTCGGGCATATCGGCGACCGCATCGGCAGGCGCCGCACGCTGCTCCTGTCGATGATGCTGATGACGCTGGCGATGCTGGCGACGGCACTGCTGCCCTCGCACACCGTCGCCGGGCCGGCAGCGGGTGCGCTGCTGTTACTGCTGCGCTGCTTCATGGCGTTCTCGGTCGGCGGCGAATATACCGGCGTGGTCGCTTATCTGCTCGAAGGCGCGCGCAAGGACCGGCGCGGCCTGATTACTTCGCTCGCCTCCGCCGCCAGCGAGATCGGCGCGCTATTGGCGGTTGGCGTGTCGGCGCTGACCGTCAGCGCCATGAGCACGGCCCAGCTCGACTCCTGGGGCTGGCGCATCCCGTTCTTCGTCGGTGCCGCGCTGGCCGGTTGCGTGTGGATCGCGCGCTCGACCATGGAGGAATCGCCGGACTTCGTGCGGCAGGTGGAGCAGCACACCGTGCCGGATTCGCCGCTTGGCCACACGCTCATCCACCATCGCCCCGCGCTGTTCCGCACCTTCGCCATCTCGGCGTTGGGCTCGATCACCTACTACGTGGGCATTACCTACGTGCCGGCGTTTCTCAGCTCGTCGGGCATCCTCGCCGAGGAACGCTCGTTGTGGTTGTCGACGCTCGCCGCGGTGGCGGTGATCCTGGTCACGCCGCTGGCCGGCGCACTGTCCGACCGGGTGGGACGCCGGCCGGTGCTGGTGTGGCTGGCCGTCGCCAGCGTGCTGTTGCCATTGGCGATGTTCCAGCTGATGGCGCGCGCGATGGAACTCAATATTGCGCTCGGCGCGATCGTGCTGGCCTGCCTTGCCGGCGGGGTGAGCGCGGTGGGCGCGCCGGCGACTGCCGAACAGTTTCCGGGCGAAGGGCGGCTGAGCGGACTGGCGCTTGGCGTGACCATGGCGACGGCGATCTTCGGCGGATTGACGCCGTTCCTGGCGGAGCTGCTGATCAAGATGACCGGCTGGCACGCGGTACCCGGCGCGATGATCGGCCTGGTGGCGATTGTCGTCCTGCCGGTGCTGCTGGCGATGCCGGAGACCAATCCCGTAGTGATGAAGGCATGGCGGTGGCGGTCGGAGAGGTGAGCTGCGCTCAAACGGCTTCGACCCTATGCGCTCTTACTTCTTCGCACAGGATCTCGCCGTCGTTATCCAAGTGCGCGTCCTTCGGAAGCAGCGTTGTCGCTAGAACGGCCCCTCACCCTGCCCTCTCCCCGGCGGGGAGAGGAGTGCGAGCTTGAGGCATGCGCAAAAAGAAGGGGCCTTGCGGCCCCTTCCGGTCACATGTTGCGGCGATACTCGCCACCGACGTCGTACAAGGCGTGGCTGATCTGCCCCAGTGAGTTGTACTTCACCGCCTCCATCAACTGCTCGAACACATTGCGGCGTTCGCGCGCGGTGTTCTGCAGGATCTTGAGGCTCTCCGGGGCCAGGCCGTTGCGGGCCTTGGCGTAGGCCTGCACGTTGTCGATCTGCTGGCCCTTCTCCTCTTCGGTGGAGCGGATCAGTTCGATCTCGGTGGCGATCTCGCCGCCGTGGTCCTTGGGCAGGAAGGTGTTCACGCCGATCAGCGGGAGGCTGCCGTCGTGCTTCTTCTGCTCGTAGTACATCGACTCTTCCTGGATCTTGCCGCGCTGGTACATGGTGTCCATCGCGCCGAGCACGCCGCCGCGCTCGCTGATCGCCTCGAACTCGCGGTAGACCGCCTCTTCCACCAGATCGGTGAGCGCGTCGACCACGAAGCTGCCCTGCCACGGGTTCTCGTTGAAGTTCAGGCCCAGCTCGCGATTGATGATCAGCTGGATCGCCACCGCGCGGCGCACGCTTTCCTCGGTCGGCGTGGTGATCGCCTCGTCGTAGGCATTGGTGTGCAGGCTGTTGCAGTTGTCGAACAGTGCATACAGCGCCTGCAGCGTGGTGCGGATGTCGTTGAACTGGATCTCCTGCGCGTGCAGCGAGCGGCCGGAAGTCTGGATGTGGTACTTCAGCATCTGGCTGCGCGCGCTGGCACCGTAGCGCTCGCGCATGGCGCGGGCCCAGATGCGGCGGGCCACGCGGCCGATCACGGTGTATTCCGGGTCCATGCCGTTGGAGAAGAAGAACGACAGGTTCGGCGCGAAGTCGTCGATGTGCATGCCGCGCGCGAGGTAGTACTCGACGATGGTGAAGCCGTTGGACAGCGTGAAGGCCAGCTGGCTGATCGGGTTCGCGCCGGCCTCGGCGATGTGGTAGCCGGAGATCGACACCGAATAGAAGTTGCGCACCTTGTGGTCGACGAAGTACTGCTGGATGTCGCCCATCATGCGCAGCGCGAACTCGGTGCTGAAGATGCAGGTGTTCTGCGCCTGATCTTCCTTGAGGATGTCCGCCTGCACCGTGCCGCGCACGGTCTGCAGGGTTTCTTCCTTGATGCGCGCATAGGTTTGCGCATCCACCAGCTGGTCGCCGGTAATGCCGAGCAGGCCCAGGCCGAGGCCCTCGTTGCCCTTGGGCAGCTCGCCGGAATAGCGCGGACCGCCGTGCGACTGCAGCGCGGCGATCTTCTGCTGCGCCTCGGCCCAGCGTGCCGGATCGGCCTTGAGGTGCTTCTCGATGTTCTGGTCGATCGCGGTGTTCATGAACATCGCCAGGATGATCGGCGCCGGACCGTTGATGGTCATCGACACCGAACTGCTGGGCGCGCTCAGATCGAAGCCGGAATACAGCTTCTTCATATCGTCCAGCGTGGCGACGTTGACGCCGGAGTTGCCGATCTTGCCGTAGATGTCCGGGCGCGGCGCCGGGTCTTCGCCATACAGCGTGACCGAGTCGAACGCGGTGGACAGGCGCGTGGCCGCACCGCCCTGGCTGAGGTAATGGAAGCGGCGGTTGGTGCGTTCCGGCGTGCCTTCGCCGGCGAACATGCGGGTGGGATCCTCGCCGGTGCGGCGGTACGGATACACGCCGCCGGTATAGGGGTAATAGCCCGGCAGGTTCTCGCGCATAAGGAAGCGCACCAGGTCGCCCCAGTCCTTGGTCCTGGGCGGCGATACCTTGGGGATCTTCTGGTGGCTGAGCGATTCGCGATAGTTCTCGACGCGGATGGTCTTGTCGCGCACCTTGTATTCGTTGTACTCGTCGGTGACCGACTTGTAGCGCGCCGGCCAGTCGTGCAGCAGGTGCACGGCTTCGTGGCTCAGTTCCTTCACCGCCTGGTTGTAGCGCTGGCGCAGCGTGAGCAGGGTGCGGTCGGCGCCCTCCTCGTGCAGCGACTGGCTGTCGTAGCGCGCCAGCTCGCGCGGCAGGCGCGCATCGCCCAGATCCTTCAGCGACTCGTAGTAGTGCTGCGCCTTGCTGGCGAATTCCGCCTCGCGCTCGATCCCGGCATTGATGCCGCGGCCCTGCTCGGCGATCTCGGCCAGATAACGCACGCGGCTGCCGGGGATCAGCACGGTGGCGCGCGGCTCCTTCAGCGAGGTGTCCAGCTCCGGCGTCCACTTCGGCGCCGGCAGGGTGAGCTTGTCGCGCAGCAGGCGGCACAGGTTGGCGAACATCCAGGTCACGCCCGGATCGTTGAACTGGCTGGCGATGGTCGGATAGACCGGCACTTCGTCGTCCTTCAGGGCGAACGCGGTGCGGTTGCGCTTCCACTGCTTGCGCACGTCGCGCAGCGCGTCTTCGGCGCCGCGCTTGTCGAACTTGTTGAGCACCACGAGTTCGGCGAAGTCCAGCATGTCGATCTTCTCGAGCTGGCTGGCCGCGCCGTAGTCGCTGGTCATCACATACATCGGGAAATCGACCAGGTCGACGATCTCCGAATCGCTCTGGCCGATACCCGCGGTCTCCACGATCACCAGGTCGTAGGGCTGCGCCTTGAGGAAATCGATGCAGTCGTGCAGTACCACGCTGGTGGCCGCGTGCTGGCGGCGCGTGGCCATCGAGCGCATGTACACGCGATGGCTGCGCAACGAGTTCATGCGGATGCGGTCACCCAGCAGCGCGCCACCGCTGCGGCGACGGGTCGGGTCGACCGCCAGCACCGCGATGCGCATGTCCGGGAACGCGTGCAGGAAGCGCAACAGCAGCTCGTCCACCACCGAGGACTTGCCCGCGCCGCCGGTGCCGGTGACGCCGAGTACCGGCGTCTGCTTGCCGGCCATCTTCCACTGCTTGCGCAGGTGGTCGAGTTCCGCCTCGGGCAGCTGGCCTTCCTCGATCGAGGACAGCATGTGGCCGATCGAGATCTCGTCGTCGATGTCCACCCGCGGCGCGACGGCGGTGGCCTGCTCCGCGCCGGCACGCCTGTCGGCGGCCTCGCGGGTGCGGCGCATGACGTCCTCGATCATCTCGGTGAGGCCGAGCTTCATGCCGTCGTTCGGGTGGTAGATGCGCTCCACGCCGTAGGCCTGCAGTTCGCGGATTTCCTCCGGGGTGATGGTGCCGCCGCCGCCGCCGAAGACGCGAATATGCGCGGCGCCATGCTCCTTAAGCATGTCCACCATGTACTTGAAGTACTCGACGTGGCCACCCTGGTACGAGGACAGCGCGATGGCATCGGCGTCTTCCTGCAGGGCGGCGCGGACCACGTCCTCCACCGAGCGGTTATGGCCCAGGTGGATCACTTCCGCGCCCTGCGACTGGATGATGCGGCGCATGATATTGATCGCCGCGTCATGGCCGTCGAACAAGCTGGCGGCGGTGACGAAGCGCAGGGGACGACCTTCGTGCACTGCAGCACTGGCGGAAACGTGCTGGGCGGGGGAACTCATGGCGACTCCAACTTGGATGTGCGTAAGACGCGCAATTCTAGTGTGGAACGCTGTTAAGCGCTTGCTGCGACGCGTGGACGAAGGCGTATCGATCAGGCCTTGCCGAGCATGTGCTGCGCGTGCTTGAGATGACGCCGACGCGTACGCCAGAACAGGAAACCGGTGGCCAGGAAGAATGCCGGCAACACGCCGACGACGCCGATCAGCAGTTGCCACGGCACGCCGCCGACCTGGCCGGCATGCACCGGGTACAGCTTGTCGATCAGCCGCGCGCCGCCACCCTGCGCCTGCGCGTCGTACACCGACAGCACCGTCGCGCTGTACGGATCGATCACCACCACGCTGCGGCCGACGGCGTTCCATTCGCGCGGTCCGCGCGCACGGACGGTGAGCGCGGCGTTCTTTTCGCTGGGCAAGGTAATGCGGCGCAATTCCGCGTCGGGCAGCACGGCCTGTGCGGCGGCCAGCGAGGCGGCCCATTGCAGCGGCATGTCACGCGGCGGCAACGCCCTTGCCTTCGAAGGCGGACCTTGCCGGTCGCCGAATGCGGCGGCGAGCACGCTGCGCGTGGTGTCCTTGTAGATCAGGGTGATGCCGGTGAGCGTGCTCAGCAGCAGCAACGGAAACAGCATGGCGCCCACACTCTGGTGCCAGCTGCGCCAGCGCCGCGTCGGCGGCTGCGCATACATGCGCACCGCATGGCGCCAATGTCCGCGGCGCGGCCACCACAGGGTAAGGCCGATCAGGATCAGGCTCAGTTCCGCCAGTCCCAGGATGCCGAGCGCGGTTTCGCCGTTCTTGCCGCTGAGCAGATGGGTGTGCAGGTCGCGCAGCCAGAGCACGAGGTCGTGGTCCTTGGAGCGGGTGAGCAGTTCATGGCCGTCGGCTGGATCGAGATAAACGCGTTTTTCGCCTGCCAGCGACAGCTGCCACACCGGCAATTCGGCGGTTGGCGTATCGATGCTGCGCAGTGGTGCGGGCCAGTGCGCGTCGTGGATGCGTTCGAGGATCGCCGCGCGTTGCGCGGGAGTTGGCAAGGCATGCCCGAACAGTTCGGGGTGGCGCCAGCGCAGCAGGTCGGTCTGGAATGCCAGCACCGTGCCGGACAGCGCCAGCACCGCGAAGGCCAGGCCCACGCTCAGGCCCAGCCACAGGTGCAACTTGCGCAGCAGGTCGCGGGGGCGCCAGGGGTGGCGCACGGATGGCTGGGACGGGACGGTCATGGATCGCGGCGGCGTGGAAGCTGGGGCGCGACCTTAGCACAGGGATGAGAATGGTTCGCATCTTTGCCGCGAGACAACGCTGACGTAGGTTGGGGTGAGCCGCAGGCGAACCCCAACGGAGGCACAGACGAAGCGCCACGTTGGGGTTCGCCTGCGGCTCACCCCAACCTACCGCACGTAGTTGAGCGCGATGGCCGGCGTTACCGAGCGCTGTACGTTGTTGCCGCCCGCAATCACCCGCACGCCGAACAGCAGGCCGATATTGGGCGACCAGTTGTATTCGATCGCCGGCGCGTAGCCGACCGCGTCGCTGCGCCCGAAGCGCTTGTTCACCCGTACCGGCTCCAGGCCAGGCATCACGTCATAACCCTTCACCCAGGCGTTGCCGTTGTGGCTGTAGGTCAGGTCCAGCGCCAGCACCCAGCGCGTGCTCAGGCTGTATTCCAGCGCCGCGCCCACATAGAAGTTGTCGCCGGCGCGCGCATGGCCGCGGAAATCCTCGCCGGTGCCGTAGGTGCTGACGCCCTCGACGCGCGCACGGCCGGCAAAGGTGGTGGTGGCATTGAGCCGCGCGCGCAGGATCCGCCCGTTCGGCATCCAGAAATAGCTCTGCATGTTGACGCCCAGCGTGGTGGCGTAGGCGCCGCCGCCCATGCCGTTGGCGGGCCGCTGCCCGAGGCGGTCGTAGCGTCCGGTGGGCACTGTCTCCTGCAGCATCAGCGATACGGTGGGCAACCAGCTGCCTTCGTGGAAGCGGCGCAAGCGGTACTGCGCCTGCAGGATCTGGTCGCCCAGGCCGATGCCGGAGCTGTTCGGCGCGCCGCTCACGCGGTTGTAGCCGATGATCGGGATGGCGCCGACGGTCAGGCGGTCGGTCAGGCCGTACAGCACGTAGGCGCGCGAGCCGAACGCGTCCACGCCCGGCGTCGTCACGTCATAGATGTAGGGCTCGATCAGCATGTGGCCCTGCGGCAGGGTCTCGGCGCCGTTGGCCAGCATGGGGCCGGTCCACCAGGCGTCGTCGCGGGACTGGCGGATCGGCATGCCCGCGTCCTGCGCCATGGCAACAGTTGCCATTGCGCATGCCAACGCGCCCAGCAGCCATCCGCTCGCCCTGTTCTTGATCCTGCGCCTCACGCCGTACCCCACGCTCAAGTCCGCCTCCACCTCATGCCCGGCCACCCGGCCGCGGCGCAACACTACGAATGGCAGTGGCCCGGGCGAATAGCCACTTGGCTATCATCCGGCATGACCACTTGAGGCCTGCCGCCATGCCGCGTGCGTCCACGTCCTTTCTCCCGCCGATCGCCCTGGAAGCCGGCAGCGGCGTGCCGATCTACCAGCAGCTGTCGGAGTGGTTCCGCCGCGCCATCGCCGACGGGCAGTTGCGCCCCGGCCAGCGCGTGCCGTCCACCCGCAGCCTGGCCACGGAACTGCGCGTGTCGCGCCTGCCCGTGCTCAGCGCCTACGAGCAGTTGCTGGCGGAAGGCTATCTGCAGAGCTTCGTCGGCGCCGGCACCCGCGTGGCGCCGTCGATTCCCGCGGCGGCGCCGAAACCCTCCCGCCCCAGGCTGGCCGCTGTCCCGGTCGCGCGCCGCGATGCCACCCGCCGCCTGGCACAGCGCGTGGCGAGCATGCGCGCGCCGGAACAGACCTGGCTGGACAGCCAGGGCGCGTTCCGCGTCGGCCTGCCGGCGCTGGAGCATTTCCCCTCGGCGCTGTGGGCCAAGCTGCTCAACCGGCATGCGCGGGCGCCGAGCACCGAGTCGCTGGTGTACGGCGATCCGCGCGGCTGCCCGCTGCTGCGCGAGGCCATCGCCGATTACCTGGGCGCAGTGCGCGCGGTGCGCGTCGATGCCGCGCAAGTACTGATCACCACCGGCTCGCAGCAGGGCGTGCAGATCTGCGCGCATGCCCTGCTCGATGCGGGCGACCGCGCCTGGCTGGAAGACCCCGGCTATCCCGGCGCGCGCCAGGCCTTCGGCACCATCGGCGCGCGGATCGTGCCGGTGCCGGTGGACCAGGAAGGCCTGGACGTGGCCGAAGGCATCCGCCGCGCGCCGGATGCGCGCCTGGTCTATACCTCGCCCTCGCACCAGTTCCCGCTGGGCATGACCTTGAGCGCCGCGCGGCGCATGCAGCTGCTGCGCTGGGCTGCGCGCGCCGATGCCTGGGTCGTCGAGGACGACTACGACAGCGAGTACCGCTTCGGCGGCCGCCCGGTCGCCTCGCTGCAGGGCCTGGATACGGAAGAGCGCGTGATCTACGTCGGCACCTTCAGCAAGGTGATGTTCCCTTCGCTGCGCCTGGGCTACCTGGTGGTGCCGAAGGACCTGGTCGGCACCTTCGCCGCCTGCCGCGACGCGCTGGACACCTGCACCGCCGCCTTGCCGCAGCTGGCGATGAACGACTTCATCCGCGAAGGGCATTTCGCGCGGCACATCCGCCGCATGCGCGTGCTGTACGCGGAACGCCGCGCGGCCCTGGTCGCATCCATCCGCACGCACCTGCCGGAGCATTTGGAAGTGATCGGCGCCGAAGCCGGCATGCAGCTGGTGGCCTTGCTGCCGCCGGACATCGACGACATCGCGCTGTCGCGCCGCGCCGCCCAGGTCGGCGTTTCCGCGCGGCCGCTGTCGCCGTGCTACGCGGAGCCGCCCGCGCGCGGCGGCCTGATCCTCGGCTACGGCGGCGCCGACGCACGCGCGCTCGACGAGGCGGTGCGCCGGCTGAAGAGCTGCCTGTGAATCAGCGTGCGGCGACTTTCCTGGCATCCGCTTCATCGACGATGGCCTCGACCTGGATGCGCAGCGCGACATCCATCTTGAAGCCGTAGTCCTTGCCGCCGCTCATGCCGAACGCATCGCGCTGGAAACTGGCGCTGGCATCGGCACCGCACAGTTCGCGCTTGAGCAGCGGATGCGGCATGCACTTGAACGAGTTGACGGTCAGCTCCAGCGGGCGCGTCACGCCATGCAAGGTGAGCTCGCCAACCACCTTGGTCGGCTTGCCGTCGACGAAGCCGGCGAGCTTGCCCTTGTACGTGGCGGTCGGGTACTTGGCGGTCTCGAACAGCTCGGGGCCGCGCGCCGCTTCGTCCATCTTGTCCAGGCCGAAGTTGGCGCTGTTCATGTCCACCGTGATGTCCACCGTCCCGCTGCCGGCGGCCTTGTCCAGCGTGATCTTGCCGCTGGTCCGGTTGAACTTGCCGCGCCACACCGACAGGCCGCCGAAGTGGTCGGCCTCGAAGCTCGGATAGGTGTGGGTGGGATCGATGATGTAGGTGGCGGAAGCGGCGTGCGCGGACGCGCCGGCCAGGGCCAGGGCGGCGGCGGCGATCAGGGTGCGCAGGGGACGGTGGGCGATGGCGTACATGGTCGGCATTCCTTGTGGTGTGTGGTTTGTCCGCCGGCAGGATCGCCGACTTGCCTAGGCGACGAAACAGCTCCCCCGAAATCGACATGTCATTACTGGCGGGTCGCGCTCGACCGGAGCAAACATCGACCAGGCAGGCCCCGGCCCGGTCTGCATCTGCTCAACGCGCCCGATCCTTGCTGGCCCCTTCGACGCGGCGTCCGCTACGGCGTCCGCCCTTGCAGCCGCACCAGCTCGCGGAACGCATCGTGCTGGTAGCGGCTCATGCGCAGCTCCTGCCCCGTGCTCAGCACCACCATGTGGTAGCCCTTGAACCACGGATGGATCGCCTGGATGCGATCGATATTGACGATCGCCGAGCGGTGCACGCGCGCGAACTGGCGCGGGCTGAGGCGCTCCTCCAGCGCTGCCATCGTCTCGCGCAACTCGTAGATGTCCTTGCCCACGTGCAGGCGCACGCAGTTGCGGTTGGCTTCGATCCAGTCGATGCGCGCCACCTCCAGCAGGATCACGCTGCCATCCACGGGAATCGGCAGGCGGCGCGCATACGCCTGCTCGCGCCGCAGTTCGGCCAGCGCCTGCCACACCCGCGCCGGCGCGGCATCGCCGCCCTCGCCCGCCAGGCGCTTGCGGACGCGGCGCAACGCGGCATCGAAGCGT
>Ga0102590_1000159_pt1 | contig 183449 bp, 173 predicted proteins | sample AraplaMF_Col_mMF_FD_76859 | JGI IMG/M metagenome (GOLD analysis project Ga0102590, IMG submission 76859) | Arabidopsis root microbial communities from the University of North Carolina, USA - plate scrape MF_Col_mMF | ecosystem: Host-associated > Plants > Roots > Endosphere | place: USA...
CAATACGAAGAGCCAGCTGAGGGTGACAGTGGCCTCCGCAGCCTCCCGTTTGCCTTCCCTCAAATAGCGCAGAAGCTCCGGCTCGATCGGGCCGGCCAATGCGTTGATGCCTTGCATGGCGATATTCGACAATGTCCGGGTGGCCGTGAACGCGCCGAGAAGGCCAACGCCGGCAAGCGGCGCGATCAGCAGCCGGATGCCCTGCTGGTTTACGACCGCGATCAGTTCGCGGAGCGATACGAGCAGGCTGCTCGTGAGATTGGAACGGCTTCTGCGCAGGTTCGGCATGGCGAAGCCGATCTTCTCGCGCCGCCAGAGACGAAAACAATCGAGATGCACGCCGATATTGACGATGACGTTGGCGACCGAGGAGGCGATCACGGCGTCGAGGACATTGCCGCCGGAAACGACGGCCATCAGGGCCGCAAGGTTCACGCCGGCCAGCAGCGCAAACCGCCACCACGCCATTCTCGCGTAGTAGCCGAAGGGGATGAGTGCGCGACCAAGGATGCCGCCTATCGAGCCGGTGAGCAGCCAGGCAAGGGCGTAAACGATCATCGCGTTCGTGAGTTCGCCGATCAGTTCGGTGGAGACAAAACCGCCGAACAGCGCGTCGGCCCATCCGAAGGTCGCGACGGCCGTCCAGAAGCAGAGCAATGACGTTGCGAGGAAAATGGCGGCGGGCACGGAGGAGAAGAAGTCGAGCCTGACGGCCTCCCGGGTGCCGAGGCGCTGGAACTCGTAACCGAGATAGGTCTGATGGCCGAGGTCGAAGGCGATGGACAGGGAATAGAGCGCCTGCAGCAGGACCCAGAGCCCGAACTGCTGCGCCGACCAACTGCCCAGCATGATCGGCACGCTGATCGTCTGAACCAGGATATTGCCGCCAAGCAACGCCCCGTTGGCGATCGAACCTGAGATAAGCCGTACTGACACACTCATCGAAAACGCGACCTACGGCTACACGGTTGACCTTCTCAATATTTTCCGCGCGACGATGCGGACGTCCGTCGCACGGTCGCGAAGCATGTTTTCCAGAAAGTCCACGAAGCCCAGCGGCGCTGTTTCCTGGCTCGGGTGCATGAATGACGAGGCGAAGGCGGGCTGCCTGCCGGGAAACCGGATCGCCTTTGGCCAGAACAGCGGGGTGACGGGATGAAGATAGGAATGGCCGGGCGTCCATCCGAGCCATTTCAGCCGAAACCACTTTTGCGCATTCACCTGATGCGCATGTCCCCAGCTGGTGATCTTCTCCCACATCTCGGCATCGCTCAAAACGTATCCGTAGTGGTAGCAGGGTTCGTCGACGAGGATGGTCGGCGCGGCGGTGGTCCTGCGCGCCGTCTCGAAGCGGACGCCGCTTGCGCAGCGGATCGCAAAACCCGCATTGACATCGCGGATCGAGCCCCGGCCATTGGTCAGGACCAGCTCGGGCGTCTTCCAGAAATTATGCCATGGCGTCAGAATGCGATCATGGCCGCGGTCGAGCGCCATGAATTCGAGCAGCCTTTCCCAGGAAAGGTCGGAATAGAATTCGTCGGCGTCCTGGATGACCAGCCAGTCGAAACCTTCGCCGACGGCCCTGTCGAGGCAGTCGTTGCGGGTATCCTCCTCCGTCTCGAAGTCGCTGGAAATCACCTCGATCTCGCAGTTCACCCCTTTCAGGCGGGCGGCGGCGATCGCCTCCTCCACCTTTTCCCGGGTGGTCGGGTTCCTCCTCGATGCGCGCGAACCCGGCGCATAAGCCCAGGGACGCTCGGGGCGGACGATAAAAACCTTGTCGACGAAACGGCCGCAGTTCTCGACAACGTGCGGCAGAAAGCGATCGACGTTGTAGGCGAGGATGTGGCCGGCGATCCTCATGGCCCACCGCCGTCGATCAGCTGCCGGATGGCGATGATGGCCGGCCGTTTCGACAGGCTCTGGACCAGAGCCATCCGGGCATGCGGCAGCAATTCGTCCCGCTCGGACCTTGCGCGGAGAATGCAGGCCGCAAGGCTTTCCGGGTCGTTGGGCGGCGTCAGGTAGACGGCCCCCTCGACAAATTGCGCCAGTTCGGTGCCTTCGTCGGCGGTGACCAGGACGGGTTTTCCGGAGGCCAGCATGCCGCCGAGCTTGGAGGGAAGCGCCAGGTCGGCCGTGCTCCTGTCCTGCGGCAGGACATGCAGATCGGGCATGTTGAGGAGAGCATTCAGCCGCGCATAGGGCTGGAAGGGAAGGAAACGGACATTGGCAAGATGGCCGTAACGAGCCTCGAGCTCCGGTTTCTGCGGCCCGTCCCCGGCGACCACGAAATGGATATGCTGCTCGTCCTCAAGATGTTCGGCCGCGTCGAGAAGAACGTTCAGGCCCTGTTTGGCGCCGATACTGCCCGAATAGAGGACGACGAAATCCTCAGGCCGGAAGCCGAGTTCCGCCCGATAGGGACTGATATCCTCCATCGGATGGAATTGCCCGAGATCCACCCAGTTGCGGACGACGGACACTTTTGCGTCCGGCACGCCCTTCAGCACGAGGCCTTCGGCCATCCGGTTGGAAATGGTGATCAGACGGTCGAACCTGCCCAGCACGCGGCGCTCGAAAATATGGCCGAGCGCCTTCAGCCAGGGCCTGGAGTTCAGATGCCCGACGGCGAATGCGGCATCGACTTCCATGTCATGGACATGCAGCACGGTGCGCGCGCCGATCAACCTCGCGGCAAGCTGGGCCACGGGGGCCGCAAACAGCGTCGGCTCGACGCAGAAGACCGTTGCCGGGCGGCGACGCAGGATCTGCCAGAAGACGACCGGTGCCGAGGTGAGCGCAAAGGACAGCGGCGCCAGCAGACGCCAGATGCCCCGCATCTTCCGCCGCAGCATCAGCGGCGCCCGCAGCACCGTAATGCGCCCTTCGGCTGTTGCGGAAAAACCATTCCTGTATCCGGGCTGGACCGCCCAGCCGGGATAATGCGGCGGCGTCGTCACCACCGTGACGTCCATGCCCTCGGCGGCCAGGTATTCGGCGATCTCGCCGGTATATTTGCCCACGCCGGCGGTTTCCGGCGCGTAGTTCATCGCATAGACGACCACGCTCTTGCGTGGCGATGTGGCAGCTGCCGTGGCCAGCCCCGGTGCGGCGTCGAACGTTTGTTCGCATTCGTCGCTGAGGGGCTGGGCGGCGGCTGTCATCAGGCAGCATCTCCGCGTTTGCGTTCGAGATACTCGCCCTTGAGGAAGGCCCGGTAGGCATCGGTTATGCCCTCTTCCAGCCCGATCCGCGGCGACCAGCCGAGCGCCCTGAGCTTGTCGGCACTCATCAGCTTGCGGGGCGTGCCGTCGGGCTTTGTCAGGTCATGGGTGATATTTCCCTGGAAGCCGACGACCTTGGAGACCAGCTGGGCGAGCTCCAGGATGGTCACGTCCTCGCCGGATCCGACATTGACATGGGTTTCGGCCGAATAGGTCTTCATCAGGTGGACGCAGGCATCGGCGCAATCGTCGACATGCAGGAATTCGCGGCGCGGCGTGCCCGTGCCCCACACCGTGATGTCCGCGAGGTGCCCGGTTTTCGCCTCATGCGCCTTGCGGATCAGCGCCGGCATGACATGGCTGGACTTCAGGTCGAAATTGTCGCCGGGGCCGTAGAGATTGGTCGGCATGGCCGAGATGAAGTCATGGCCGTGCTGCTTGCGATAGGCCTGGCAGAGCTTGATGCCGGCGATCTTGGCGATCGCATACCATTCGTTGGTCGATTCCAGCGGGCCGGTCAGAAGCGATTCCTCGACGATCGGCTGGTCGGCGAATTTCGGATAGATGCAGGAGGAGCCGAGGAACATCAGCTTCTCGACGCCGACCCTGTGGGCGGCCTCGATGATATTCGCCTCGAGGATGAGGTTGTCGTAGAGGAAATCGGCCGGATAGGTGTCGTTGGCGAGGATGCCGCCGACCTTGGCGGCCGCCAGGAACACGGCATCCGGGCGGTTCTTCTCCATCCAGGCCTCGACGTCAACCTGACGCGTCAGATCGGCGTCGCCGCGCGTCGCCGTCAGGATCTCGCAACCTTCCGAGGCCAGACGGCGGACGATCGCCGAGCCGACCATGCCGCGATGCCCCGCGACATAGACCTTCTTTCCCGCAAGGCTGTAGATCGTCTCAGGCATGGGAGAGACCCTTGTTGCCGCCCGAGGTCGGAACATTGCGCGCCATGACCTTGAGGTCTTCCCTGACCATTTCGGCGACGAGCTGATCGAGATTGGTCTCGTGCTTCCAGCCGAGCTTCCGGTGCGCCTTGGTGGGGTCGCCGATCAGAAGGTCGACTTCCGTCGGGCGGAAATAGCGCGGATCGATCGCCACGACACATTCGCCGGATGTCGTGTCGTAACCCTTTTCGTCGACGCCCTCGCCGCGCCATTCGATCGGCATGCCGACCTTGGCGAAGGCTTTTTCGACGAAGGAGCGTACCGTATGGGTCTCGCCGGTTGCGAGCACATAGTCGTCCGGCTGGTCCTGCTGGGTCATCAGCCACATGCCGCGCACATATTCGCGGGCATGGCCCCAGTCGCGCTTGGCATCGAGATTGCCGAGGAAGAGGCGCTCCTGCAGGCCGAGATGGATGGCGGCGGCGGCGCGGGTGATCTTGCGGGTGACGAAGGTCTCGCCGCGGATCGGGCTTTCGTGGTTGAACAGGATGCCGTTCGAGGCATGCAGGCCATAGGCCTCGCGATAGTTCACGACGATCCAGTAGGCATAGAGCTTGGCAGCGGCATAGGGCGAGCGCGGGTAGAAGGGGGTCGTCTCGCTCTGGGGAACTTCCTGGACCTTGCCGTAAAGCTCGGAAGTGGAAGCCTGGTAGAAACGGGTCTTCTTGGAAAGGCCGAGCAGGCGGATCGCTTCGAGCAGCCGCAGCGTGCCGGTGCCGTCGGCATTGGCGGTATATTCGGGCGTCTCGAACGAGACCTGCACGTGGCTCTGGGCCGCCAGATTGTAGATCTCGTCCGGCTGGGTTTCCTGCACCACACGGATGAGATTGGTGGAATCCGTCATGTCGCCGAAATGCAGCATGAAGCGCGGATCCTCGACATGCGGATCTTCGTAGAGGTGCTCGATGCGGTTGGTGTTGAACGAGGAGGAGCGCCGTTTGATACCGTGGACCGTATAGCCCTTCGCCAGCAGCAGTTCAGCAAGATACGCGCCGTCCTGGCCCGTCACCCCGGTGATCAATGCTACCTTGCCGTTGCTCTTCACATTTCCAGTCATGATATCCCCCTAACGGAACCCGTCAGTCTTTAAGTGAAACGTGCGCTTCAAGCGCGCAATGTGCCAGTCGCGAGTGCTGGGAACACCGTTGTGATGCCCCCCGGAATGCGGCGAATCCGAGACATACAGTGATTCGTACCATTCGGGGCTTATGCCAAACATTGCAGCCAAGCGCTTCAGAAAAGATCATCGGCAGTCGTCGGGGTCCTTCCTTCTCGTTTCCGTTCTGGTTGAGATGGAGTGCCGGCCCTACGCGGGCTTTGACCCAGCGTCGATAGAACCGGTGCCGGATCAGGACGTGTCTTCGTGGTAATAACGCGCATAGCGGGATGCGTAATAATCCGGTGATCCATATCCCTCGTACAGTTTCATCCTGCTGCCATCGACCTTGTTGAGCATCACGCCGAGGCACCGGCCGGCGATCTGCGGTTCGGCATTCAAGGTGTCCCTGACCGCCTTTCGGGATGTCCCGCCCCATTCGACGACCATGACGAAGCCGTCGACGCGTGACGCGACCGCCCTCGCATCGACGACGGGACCGAGCGGCGGCAGGTCGAGAACGATATAGTCGAACTCGGCGCCAAGCTGTGCCAGCAGCCTCGCCATCGCCGCCGACGCCAGAAGTTCGGACGAATGCGGCATCCGCCGCGTCACCACGGCCGGCAGAAATTGCAGGCCGGTATCGGGATCCGCCAACATCACGGAGGCCGGCATCCGGCCCTCCAGCAGGACTTCGAACAGTCCCTCTTCCGCGTGGCCGCCGAGCGCCCGTGTCGCGCCCGGATTGCGCAGGTCCGCATCGATCAGCAGGACCCTTGCGCTTCTGGCGAGCGCCCGGGCGAAATTCATGGCGATCGTCGACTTCCCCTCGCCCGGCAGCACGGAGACGAAACCGATGACCTTGCAAGGTTTGTCGATATGGACATCCGCGGCGATCCGTGCGCTGCGCAGGGTTTCGGCGAAGGCGGAGGACGGATGCTCGGTTGCAAAACCGGACATTTCAGTTTTCCGCCAGACCTCCCCTCTTGCCGGCCCGGCGGGCGGCCTCCTGCCCGGCGGCAGCTCCACCAGCGGTACGGAACCGAGATATTCGAGGCCCAGAACATCTCTCACCTGTTCGCCGGTGCGGAAGAACCGGTCCCGGAATTCACGAAAAGCCCCGGCTACGCCGCCGGCGGCGCAACCCAGCGCGAGGCAGATCGCCAGCACCAGCGACAGCCGCGGCTCGCTCGCACCCGCCGGCGGCACGGCACGGGAAATGACGCGTGCTTCGGTGACGGGGAAGGACTGCTGCTGCACGGCCTCCTGATAACGCTGCAGGAAGGTCTGGTAGAGGTTGCGGTAGGTTTCGGCGGCACGTTCGAGTTCCCGCAACTGCACCTGCGTTTCGCCCGCGGCGACGCTGACATCGGTGGCGTTGCGGACCCCTTGGGTAATCTGGCGCTCGCGGGATCGCGCGACTTCAAGTTCGCTTTGATAGCTCCGGGCGATCCGCCTCAGTTCGTCGAACATCAGCCGGTTATATTCCGTCATTTCCTGACGCAGGCGGACGGCCTGCACATGGTCCTGCCCCAGCCGCCTGGAGATCTCGGCCTCCCGCTTCGACGATTCCAGGTATTTTTCGCGCAGCGAGCCGATCACGGAACTCTCCAGCGCATCGGTCACGACCGCATCCGTCTCGCCGCTCGCGATGATCGCCTCGATGCGGTCGGAGCGGGCCCGGGCTCTGGCGGTGTCGGCCCGTGCCACGATCAGCGCGCTGTTCAGTTCGGCAAGCTGCTGGTCGGAAACGAGCTTGTCATTGGCGGTGACGAGGCCGTTGGCGGCGCGAAACCGCTGGACCGCCAGATCCGATTCCAGCGAGCGCTGCCGCAGTTCCTCGATGCGCCGCTGCAGCCAGTCGCCGGCACGCCGCGTCGCATCGTATTTAGCATCCAGCTTGTCGGTCAGATAGGCATCGGCGATCGCGTTGGCGACCGAGGCGGCAAGCTGCGGCGATGTGGCGGTGTAGGAGATTTCGAGGACATAGGAACGTCCGACGCGCGCTACCTTGAGATTGTCGAGAAGTTTCGCGAGCGCCTGACGGCGTTTCGCCTCGATCTGGTCGAGACGCGACTGGCCGTCGCCTCCCAGCCATTGCCTCACGTCGAATATCGACCGCACGGCGGATGCCGCCGCAAGCATCAGGTTCCGGCGGCCTGCCATGAAGTCCGGATCGTCCTGCAGCTTCAGGCTGTCGATCGCCGACAGGCCGATCGTCTCGGATCGCAGCAGTTCGACCTGGCTGAGGACCGATGCCTCGTCGTCCAGGACCCCGCCGATCGTCGACAGCTGTTCGACGACCTGCCGGTTGCCGCGGTCGATCAGCACGCTGGTCTTTGCCGCATAACGGGGCATGGCGGTCAGCATGTAGCCGATGCCGAGTGCCACGAAGACCGCGACGCACAGGCCGGCCACCCGCCACTGCCGCCGGACAATGGCGATCAGGCCATCCAGATCCAGTTCGGGAACCTCTTCCTCAAGGGGGTCCTGCCGGTGGCGCGTCAGGAAAACAGGCCGCTGGTTCATCGCGTTGCTCCATCGAGGCCCGCGTTGCGGAGAACCGATCCCGAGCGGCCGCAAGCGGCCCGAATGTCAGTCGCGCCAGGCGTCATGGCTGCTCGCAATATCCCGGGTGGAAGCGGTGACCGAATTGAGAATGGTGAGGAATTTCACGAGCTCGACCGCATCGGCCGTCGATACATAGAGTACGTCCTTGTCCTGCATGGGGAACTGCTGGACGGCGAAGAAGGCGGCCGGATCGCGCAGATTGGCGCGAAAGATCACCGGCACCTCGCGGCCCTTGAAGCGACTGACGTCGACGCCGATATCGCGGAGAAGATCGCGATCCGCGACGCGGTAAAGAAGGACCGATCGCGGTTCGGCCTTGTCGTCGATCAGGCCGCCGGCCTTGGCCAAGGCTTCGCCGAGCGAAAGGTCGGAGTCCTCGAAATCAAATCGTCCGCTTTCGCCGGTCAGGCCGAAGGCGAGGAAGGTCCGGCGATTGCGACCGACGAAGATCGTATCGCCCGGATAGACGTAGATATTCTCCTGCGGACGATCGCTCAGCGTCCGATACGCGACGGTGACGTTGCGGCCGCGACGCTGGAGCGAGACGGTCGCCTCCCCGGCGGGCACGCTCAGGCCGCCGGCCTCGGAAATCACGTCGACGATACGTTCGCCGGCGGGGCTGAGCTCGATCTTCTTCGCCTGCTTGACGTCGCCCAGTACGGACGCGCCCATCGACCGGCTCGCCACAGTCGAGATCACGACCTGCGGCTCGATGGCGCGATTGGCCAGCCGTTCGGCGATATCGAGCTCTACCGCATCGACCGGGCGTCCTGCCGCCCTCACCTTGTTCGCGTATGGAACGCTCAGCATGCCATCGCGACCGATCGTCTGGTTGGGCAGGGTGATGTAGTTGCCCGGGCGGGCACCCGCATCCGCGGGGATGAACAGACCGCCGCTTTGCGCCTCGAACACCGAGACCTGAACGACATCGCCGATGCCGAGGGTCAGCGGCGGGGGTGCAGCACCGCCGACGCCGAAACCGGCGCTCAGGCTCGGCATCGCGGATTTCGGCAGATGGGCCAGGACATTGCGATTGATATCGACAAGCGCGTAGTCGATACCGGCCTTGTTGCCGGTTGTTGCAAAAGCCTTCACGGTTGCATTGGCTTCAACGGCGCGTGGATCCGGGCCGGACCGCGGAATCCCTGTGCAGCCGGACAGAAACGCAACAGTAGCAAGCGCTAGAACCACACTCAAAGAACTCAACATACGCCCCGCCACACAACCCAAAGTATGGTATCGGTTTAGCCGGCAAGCGAACCCGGTGATTCTCGGGGGTAAATACGCGACGAATCAAAATTCGCGATAGTGTGGCAAATCAACCACATGGATGGTTAATCAATTTTCGTCCACAGAATACATGCGGGACGGCGCTGCAGCTGTCGCACGGTCTTGTTCAATTCCGAAACCCTCTCACATATGGCCCCGGCGATCCCGTTCAAAAATCCGGAGGCTTCGGACGTTGTTAACACTCAATCGGTCATCCACTTCTCATTGTCGGCGGGATCGTCCATAGCAGGCGGATGGCGGGAAGCATGCGAAATTTGAAGGACTGGTTTTCGAGGCGCCGCCGGGCCGAGCCGGTCAGGCCTCGCCGCCGCCGGATCGATCTCGGCCAGAACCCGCCGCCCTATCCGATCTATGCGATCGGCGACGTGCATGGCTGCCTCGACGAACTCAGGGATGCCGAGGCGCGCATCGCCCATGACATGGCGGTGAGCCATCGTCCCGGAATGGTGGTCCTGCTCGGCGACTATGTCGACCGGGGGCCCGCTTCGGCGCATGTCCTCGAGCACCTGATCAGACCCAGCCAACACGGCCTGAGGCGGATTCCGCTCTGCGGCAACCATGACGACATTTTTTCGAAGTTCGTGGACGACCCGGAACGTTATTCGGAATGGCTGGGAATGGGCGGCGAACAGACGCTGCTTTCCTATGGCCTGGACCCGTATGGTCTGGGTACCCGCAGCAAGAGGCAACGCGCCAAACTCGGCGATCTGCTGCTGGAAACCGTGCCGGTGCCGCACCGGAAGTTCCTCGCCAATCTTCCCGTCAGCCTCACGGTCGGCAAACTCGTTTTCGTCCATGCGGGCCTGAGACCGGGCATCCCGCTGCTGCAGCAGAGCGATGAGGACATACTGTGGATTCGTGAGGCGTTTCTCGCCACGGGACCGCAGCTGCCGCTTCTGGTCGTCCACGGCCACACGCCGCACCCGGAGCCTGACCTCGGGCCCGGCCGGATCGGCATAGACACGGGAGCTTATTATTCCGGCCGGCTGACGGTCCTCAAGATCGACGGCGGGCGGTTCTCGTTCCTGTAAGACGCCGAGGATTTCAGAACCGGCGCCGGTACCACCAGAACAACAACGGCTTGATCGACGAGCCGAAAAGCCCGAGCCCCGTGATCGAAAAGCCGAAATAAACCCGTGGCCTGCCGCCATCGATCGCGCGGACGATCCGTTCCGCCACCGCCGTCGCGGTCCAGGGCAGGACCGTTCCCATGACGATTTTCGCTTCCCGTGGCCGGGTCAGCAATTCCCTCTCGAACTGCGGCGTGATCGTATCCGGTGGGTAACAGATCGAAATGTGGACGCCGGAGCCTGCGGCCTCCATGCCAAGCGCTTCGGCAAACCCCGTCAATGCCGATTTGGAAGCGCAATAGGCGGCATAACCATAGATACCGATCAGGGCCGCGCCTGACGACACCATCATGATCCGGCCTTCTCCGCGCGATTTCATACCCTTGTAGACGGCGCGGACGGCATTGGCGGTACCCATGAAGTTGGTTGTCACCTGCGCGGCAAACGCCTCGCTCGACAGCGTTTCGAAGCTGCCGGGCTCGACAATGCCTGCGCACGTCACCAGCACGTCGCAGGGTCCGAGCGCCGCTTCCGCTGCGGCGACGGCTGCCGACAGATCGGCCTCGTGGCCGACGTCGACCGCTGCAATATGAATGTCGGCGTCCGAAATCTGCGCCGCCGACAGAAGTTCCTCGCGGGCTTTTTCAAGCCTTGGGGCATCGCGGGCGATCAGCGTCAGCCGCGCGCCACGCGCGGCGTAGAGCCTTGCGACCTCCAGGCCGATGCCGCTCGATCCGCCGGTGACGATGACATGCATGATCCCGTCCGTCCCGACCTGGCTCGCGGCTCAGAGCTTGCCTGTTGCCTGCAGCAGCGGCTGCAGCTGCAGGACCTTTTCCATGTCGAGCGAGGCTAGGCCGAAATTGCGCTCCTGTAAATCTTTCAACTTGTGGGCGGTAATCTCGACCGAATGGCGGATCTGTTCCTCCGTATGGTCGCAGGTGATGAAGAACCGAAGCCGGGCCATGCCTTCCGGTACCGCGGGGTGGATGATCGGCAGGACATTGACCCCTTCTTCCAGCAGGTCGTTGGAAAGCTGCACGGCGCGAAGGGAATCGCCGACGATGACCGGCACCACCGAAAAGCCGACGCTCAAGCCCGTATCGAGGCCGGCCGCCCTGGCGCATTCGAGGAAAAGCGCACCATTTTTATGCAGCTTTTCGGTCCGTTCCGGTTCAGTACGCAGGATATGCAGCCCGCAACGCGCCGCCGCCGCGAGAACCGGCGCGAGACCGACGCTGTAGACAAACCCGCCGGCTTCCGCCTTGAGGATATCGACGAGCGCCTGCGAACCGGCGATATAACCGCCGCAGCTCGACGTGGTCTTGGAGAGGGTTCCCATCCAGATATCGACATCGCGCGGATCGAGCCCGAAATGTTCGAACGTGCCGCGGCCGCTCTTGCCCAGCACGCCGAGCGCATGGGCCTCGTCCACCATCAGCCAGAAACCGTAGCGCGAGCGCAGTTCGATCAGCGCCGGCAGGTCGGCGATGTCGCCGTCCATAGAATAGACGCCCTCGACGATGACGAGGATGCGCCGGAATTCGGCCGACAGCGTTCTGAGCACGGATTCCAGGTTTTCGATATCGTTGTGCCGGAACAGGCGTCGCGTCGCGCCCGACTGCTTGATGCCGGCGAGCGCGCTGTTGTGGATGAACTCGTCATGGATGACGAGATCCTGCGGCCCCATCAGGCAGCTGATCGCCGCGACATTGGTCAGGTATCCGCTGACGAAACAGACCGAGGCATCGACCCCATAAACCGAGGCAAGATCCGCTTCGAGGTCCGTGTGTACCGGCCGTTCGCCGGCGACGAGGCGGCTTGCCGAGGCGGAGATGCCGAACCGGTCGATCGCGGCTTTCGCCTTTTCCACCGTCTGCGGATCGGTATTGGTGGCGAGATAGTCATAGGAGGCGAAATTGATCAGTTCGCGCCCGCCCATCGCGGTCGTCGCACCGGCGGCGCGGTCGTGGGAGCGGTAGAACGGATTGGCGACGCCGATCATCTCGCCCGCCATGCGCTGAAGCTGGACACGCTGATATTCCGGCAGCTCATCGAAGCGCAGCGCCTGACGGACCGGCGCCGACGGTTGGCGGTTCAGCCGCGCGGCGCGATTGCGGCCGGAGGCTTCGCTCGTCCGGCGCATCTTGTCCAGCAAACCACGCTTTCCCTCGGTGCCCAGCCCCGGGGTTGTTTCGTCATCCGGACCTTTGTTCATCAATGCGCTGCCGCTTTCTGCTGCTTTGCGACGGAATGGCTCTTCACGAGCTTGTCGACAACGCCATTCTCGGCCGGCGTCGCCTCTTCCGTCTCATCACTATGCGTCGATACGCGCTCGCGCAAGCGCGTGACGACGTCGCCGACGGTGGTATCGTCGCCGACACCGCTCAAGGGGATGTCGAATCCCGTCTTCTGCTGGAAGCCCATGCCGAGCTCCATCGCCATCAGGCTGTCGAGACCGATCTCCTTCAGGATCTTGTCCGGGGTGATCGTATCCTCGGTGACGCGCAGGATCGCGGCGATCTCGCCGGCAACCAGCGTATGGAGGATCTGCTGCGCCTCTTCCGCCGACTTGCCACGGATCAGCTCTTCCAGATCGATCGTATCGCCTTCGGCCGCCGCATTGCCGGTACCGGCATGGCGCAGTGCCGTCTCAAACAGCGCACCCCGGGAAATCGGCAGCATCCGCACCGCATTCCAATCGACTTCCGCGATCATCACCGCGGCCGCATCGACGCTGCCGGTATCGGCAACCAGGTAGCGCTCGACCTGTTCAAGCGCTTCGCGCGCCTTCATTGCCGTCTTCCCGATGCGCTTAGACAGAAGCTCGTTGACCTCGGTGTTGCGGGCCAGGAAACCGGTGTCGGCGATTGCGCCGAAACCGACGGCCAGGGCGGCAAGACCCGCAGCACGGCGGGCGCGGGCCAGGCCCTCGAGATAACCGTTGGCGATGACGTAATTCGACTGGCCGGGATTGCCGATCATCGTCGTTGCCGAGGAGAAGAGCAGGAACAGCTCGAGATCGTCCTTCAAGGTCAGGCGGTGGAGGACTTCGGCGCCCCTCACCTTCACGTCAACGACCGGCTTGTTGCGCTCCGGCGTCAGGTTGGACATGAGCGCATCATCGAGCACCATGGCCGCGTGGACGATGCCCTTTACAGGGCCTTCGCTGCGCAGGAGTTCGAGCAGCAGGGCGGTCGCCGCCTCGTCGGTGATGTCGCAGGCATGGACCGTCGCATGGACGCCCTTTTTATGCCAGGCGGCGATTGCCGCAAGCGTCGCATCGTCGGCCATGCCGCGGCGCGAGCAGAGCGCGATGCGGCGCACGCCCTTGGCGACCAGCCATTCCGCTGCCGCAAGGCCGAAACCGCCGATGCCGCCGGCGACCAGGAAGATACCGTCTTCGGAGAAACGCAGCGGCTTGCCCGGCGCGGCCAGAACCTTGTCCTTTCCGGCCACAGGCGGGCGGACGACGATCTTGCCGATGTGGCCGGAATTCTGCATTAGCCGGAAGGCGCTGCCGATCTCGTCATGACTGAAGGCGCGGTAGGGGAGCGGCGTCAGCTTGCCCTCGGCGAACAGGCGGCCGATCTCGGTGAAGATCCTCTTGGTCACCGCGGGCAGATTGACCAGAAGCTGGTCGGCATCGATACCGAAATAGCTGATATTGCGGCGGAACGGACGGAGCCCGATCTTGCGGTCGGAATAGTAGTCCCGCTTGCCGAGTTCCAGGAAGCGCCCGAACGGCTTCACCAGTTCGATGCTGCGCTCCATCGCTTCCGAGAACAGCGAATTGAGGACCAGATCGACGCCCTCGCCATTCGTCACGCCACGGACGCGGGAAACGAAATCGAGCGAGCGGGAATCGAAGATATGGTCGGCGCCGAGCGCTTCGAGGAAGCGACGCTTCTCGACGGTGCCGGCCGTGGCGATGACCGTCGCGCCCTTCAGCTTGGCGATCTGCAGCGCCGCGAGACCGACACCGCCAGCCGCGCCGTGAATGAGGATCGTTTCACCTTTTTCGATATGGCCGAGCTGGACCATGGCGTAATAGGCGGTCAGGAAGGCCACCGGAACGGTGGCGGCGGCGGTAAAATTCAGCCGGTCGGGGAATTTCGTCACGCCGTCGCGGCGAACCCGGACATGGGTCGAAAACGCCGCCGGCGCGATGCCCATGACCCGGTCGCCCGCAGAGAGGTCATCGACATCAGATCCGACCTCAACGACGCGTCCCGCCAGTTCCATGCCGATGGTCGCGCCGGCAAAGCCGTCTTCCAGGGCTTCTTCCGGGAGCAGGCCCATGGCCCACATGACGTCGCGGAAATTGAGGCCGGTCGCCTCGACGGCAATCACCACCTCGTTCTTGTCCGGTACGGGGAGGTCGCAGGCTTCCCAGGCGATGCTGTCGACACGGCTGCTGACCAGCTGCCGGATCGTCGCCGCCGGGAAATCCGAGACCAGAACGTCGGACGACGGGAACGGGCCGGTGGCGGCGCGGATTTCCCGAAGCCTGCCATCGTCGATCAGCCATTCGCGATTGTTCGTGGAGGCGGCGAATATCTCGGCCACAGCCACGGATGTGGCCGGATCGTCGGCTTCGGCATCCACCAGATGCACATCGAACAGGTCGTATTCGTTCTGCAGCACCCGCGCAAAGGTCCAGAGACCGGCATTGGCCTCATCCGTCCCCTCGCCTGCCAGCGGCGATCCGCCGGGCGCGACGACAAGGAGTTTCGGCCTTGATGCCGATGCTCCGGTCTCGCGGAGATAGGCGGACAGGGCCTCCGCCAGCAGGCCAAAGCGCCGCAAGCGGTCCTGAGCCAGCACCGAGACATCCCGGGCGCCCTTGCGTTCCGCCGCATAGATCAGCCGAAGCGGCTGGCCTTCGAAACGAGCGAAAGCTTCGCCAAACCCCGTCTCGCCGCAATCGGCATCGAGCGCTTCGACCTTTGCGGCGCCAAAGGAAATCGCGGGATCAGCGCGCTCGGCAAGCAGCAGAACCGGATTGCCGGGTCCAAAGGCGGCCTCGTGGGGTGTAACGGCGGCGGAAGCCGTCGCGAGAAGCAACGCACCTTCCGGATAGTCTCGCTCCTCCACATGCGGCCTGACGAAACCGAGATCACCGATCAGGTCCTCGATCTGAGGTCCGGTGCCGAGCTGGCCGATAGGGAATTCCGACGACTGGCTGTTCTCGAACCAGCCTTCGGACTGGCCGAAGACGAAATCGTTGAAGGCCGACGGCGCACGATCGGCAAAGATCAGAGCGGCGCCATTGGCGGCGGCAGAGCGGATCGCTGCCCGGATCTCGTTATGGCCCGACAGAAGCTTCTGGCTGTGGGTGCCGCCGGCAACCACCAGGTCGGCGGACGGCGACACCTTGAGCTTGTCCATTTCCGGCAGCATCACATGCACATCGTGCTCGAAGGCGAGTTCGAGGGTGCGGCGGATGCTTTCGCGGGGTTCGGCGATCGTCAGGGTCGCTCCGTTTTCGGCGGCAATCGTCGCGAGACGGCGGCTCAGCGCCACTGATGTCGAACCGGCCTTCAGGATATGGCGAACCTCACCCCTGGCCGCAGCGACGGCCGCCTCGACGGCCTCGATCACGGCCGACAGGCGGCGGCCGGCCAGCGGCGAATGGACGAGCACATGGTCGAGCGTCGCCTCGCTGACGGTATCGGCTCTTGCGACCTTCTCATCGCGATCCTGAAGACGGGCCGAGGACAGGCGATCGAGGGCATCGCAATAGGCATTGTTGACGAGCACCGCTTCGGCGACGCGGCCCGCATCCTCGCGGTAGACTTCCTGCAGGATTTCGCCGACCGGCGGCAGGGTGAATTCGCGCGGAACGGTCCATTCGCCCTCGTCCGACGTCGCAATGCCGGCATCTTCGAGGATGAACAGGCAATTGGCGAGGAAGGAACGGAACTGCGCATCACCCGGTAGACGGCGGGCGGAGACGATGCCGCGATGGTCGGCGACCGTCGCCGCGATCTCGTGACAGGCCCGGTAGATGGCCGCGTCGATCAGCAAGGTCGCGTTATCGGACGGCCGGGATTGGGCGGACGCGAATATCCCCGCCGCATCGGGCCTCTGCCCGTCGAATGGGGCGGCGAAGGCGGCAGGAATGCTTTCATAATGGAACGCGACGGATGCCAGCGTGTGATGACGGCGCAGCGACGTGCGCCGGAAGCGACAATCGTCAAAGGTCGCGACACGGTTGCCGGCCGCATCGAACATCTGGAAGCGAACCTTGATCGAATATCCGCTGAACCGCTCGATCTCGATCCGCGCCCCGGCGATCGGGCCACCTTTGCCAGACACCCGGATCGAACCGAAGCGAACGGGAATATAGGGCGCGCCGGCCTCATTGCCGGAAAGCTCACCGAAAAGCGCGACCAGGCCGTGGAAGGCCGCATCGACGGAGAAGGGATTGAGATTGTATTCGACAAACGGGTGAGCCGGCTTTTCCGCCGGCTTCAGGTCAACCTCGATGACGGTGCGTCCGAAGGACGTCGCCTTGGACAGGAGCCGGAAGCAAGGACCATATTGAAGACCGAAACGCTGGGCCGTCTCGTAAGCATCGTCCGACGTCACCACCGAGCCCTGCGCCCCCGCAGGCCTTGCCATCGGTGCTTCGGCCTCCGCCTCGATCGGACGGCGGCTGCGGGCGACGGCGTGGACCGTCCAGTCGTCGTGGCTCAGCCGCTCGCGGGAGCGGATCTCGATATAGCCGGTTTCCGGCGACAGCAGCGTCGACAGCTCGACAATGCGATCCTGGCGCAGTTCCAGCGGCCGGACGATTTCGAGGTTGGAGATCTCGACTTCGTCGGAACCGTAAAAGCGCTGTGCCGCCGTCACGGCGATTTCGATGAAACCACTGCCCGGCAGGATGGCGCGCGAATCCACGACGTGCTCGGCGAGATCCGGAAAAAGCCGCGCGTCGATATGGTTCTTCCAATGGGCAGCATTAGGATCGGCGCGCCAGCCGAGCAGCGTATAGGGCTGTTTGGCATTGCGACCGAACACGTCGATTTCATCTGACGTCGGCAGGCTCTGCAACTCGACCGGCTCGAAGGGCAGGCTCGGCAGGTCGACAAAAGCGTTGCGCTTGCCGCTGTGACGCGACAGGAGCGGCGACGCGCCGTGGGCGACCGCGCGGGCAAAAGACTGGGCGACCGGATCCCTGCCCGGCACCGGCGTCTCGCGCTGCAGAGTCGCGGTGACGACCGCCGGGACGGAATTCTGCTTGGCGATATCGCTGACATAGTTCGACAGGATAGGGCGCGGCGATATCTCGATGAACAGGTTGCAGCCCATGTCCATCGCCACCTGCGCGGCGGCCTTGAACATCACCGGTTCGCGGACATTGTGCCACCAGTATTCGGCATCCAGCCCCCGCCCATCCTGAACGGCGCCGGTGACCGTCGAGACGAAGGCGCAGGTGCCGGTTTCCGGCTCGATCTGCGGCAAATCGGCAAGGAAGGCGTCCTTCGCCTTGTCGATGATCGGGTGGTGAAAGGGATAATTGATGTCGAGGACATGGGCGACGATCTGCGCCTTGCGGGCCGCATCGCGGAATGCCTGGATCTCGCCGGCCGGGCCGGAAATGGTCACCGAGTTCGGCGCGTTGATCGCCGCCACGCAGATTTCGTCGAGGCCGTTCGATTTTGCGAAAGCGAGCGCCGCATCCTCGTTCATGACGACGGCGGCCATCTTCCCCTGGCCGGCGAACAGGTCCTGATAACGGGAGCGCTTGGCGACGATCGCCACGGCCTCAGCCGCCGTCAGAGCCTTTGCCACATAGGCCGCAGCAATTTCCCCGACCGAATGACCGAACACCACGTCCGGCCGCACGCCGAGCGCCACGAGGCAATCCGAGAGAGACGCCTGGACTGCAAAAAGCAGGGGCTGGGCGATCTTGGTATCGCCGAGACGCAACGCAAGGTCGGGCGAGACGAGAACATCCGTCAGCTTCTCGCCGAGATGATATTCGAAAAGCGCGCTGAACGACTGGAAACACTGGCGGAAATGCCGGTTCTCCCGGTAGGCCTCGACACCCATGCCCGCCCATTGGGCACCGTTTCCGGAAAAAACGAAGGCAATCCGGGCGGACTGGGCCGGCGCTTCGCCACGCTCGCCCTGCGAAACCTCGCCGGCAAGATGCGTTTCGATCGCCTTCAGGACGCCTTCGCTGTCCTTGGCCTCGACCGCGAACCGGTGACGCAGCGCTTCCCTGTTGGCGGCGGTCGAACCGATGATCCGAGCAGCCTCCTGCGGCGCCGAGGCCGATAGCCGGTTGCGGTAATCTTCGAGCAGCCGCGACAGAGCCCCGGCCGTGTGGGCGCTCGCGACGAACAGCGTACCCTCGCCCTTTGGCGGATCGACAGGCGCAACCCGCTCGGGATCGCTGATCACCACATGCGCATTGGTGCCGCCGAAACCGAAGGAATTGATGCCCGCGAACCGTGGCTCCTTGGCGGGAAGCAGCTTGACCGGCGAGGTCGTCACCCGGACGTTGAGGTTATCGAAATCGATATCCTCGTTGACCCTTTCAATGTGGAGCGATGCCGGCAGGTAATTGTCTTCGAGGGCGATCATCGCCTTCAGGAGACCGAACAGGCCGGAAGCGGGTTCGGTATGCCCGATATTGGTCTTGATCGAGCCGATCGGCACCGGCGCCCGGCGCCTCTTGCCGATGACGGTACCGATCGCCCAGACCTCCGCCGGATCGCCGACGCGCGTGCCGGTGCCATGGCCTTCGACGAAGGCAAGCCGGTTGACGTCGATCGTGCCGTTTTCATAGATCGAGCGCAACAGCGCCGCCTGGGCTTCCCGTGACGGAAGGCTGATGAAATTGGTGCGACCGGAGGAATTGACCGCGACGGCATGCAGCCGGGCATGACTGCGGTCGCCTTCCTGCCGCGCCCGATCGGAACGGCGCAGAACGATCGCCACGCCGCCTTCGGAACGCACGTAACCGTGGCCGTTCGTATCGTATGCGCGGCAGAGCCCTTCCGGCGACAGCATGCGCGCCTGGGCAAAACCCACGAAGGACAACGGATGGACCAGCAGGTTGATGCCGCCGACGATCGCCGTGTCGATATCGCCCTTTTCAAGGGCAGCGACCGCCTGATCGAGAGCGACCAGCGAGGAGGAGCAGGCCGTGTCGATCGTCATGCTCGGCCCCTTGAGGCCGAAGACATGCGAAATGCGGTTGGAAACGATCGACAGCGTGTTGCCGGTCATGAAATAAGGGCTGCCGGCGGCCGGATCCTCGGATATAAGATTGCCGCTTTCCAGGCTCGATGCGCCGATATAGACGCCGACCCGCTCGTTCGCGAGCTTGCCGACCGGCAGATTGGCATCTTCGAGCGCCTGCCAGACCAGAGTGAGCAGGATGCGCTGCTGCGGATCCATCTGCATCGCTTCACGCTGCGACAGTCCGAAAACCGCCGGATCGAACGCGTGGATATCGTCCAGCACGCCGGCGGCGAACGTATAGGTCTTTCCGGGAACGCCCTGCGCGGGATGCCAGAAACGGGCGCTATCCCACCGATCGTCGGGTATCCGAGTGATCGTGCACAATCCCTCGCTCAGAACCCTCTGTAACTCCCGTACAGAACTTGCGCCTGGGGCAACGCTGGCCCTGCCGATGATCTCGATCGTCATGGTCACCCAAAATTGTCAAAGCTGCCAAGGCACACGCACGAACAGTTCGCCTCTTAACTTTTAACACCACACTTATTGTAGGTTGTCACCCAAAAAAGCCCCGGGCGTCCCTCGCTTGTCTTTTCCGCAACCGTTGCCGCTACCATCAGTTATCAGAGACTTCGACGACAGCCGCGGCTAGTCACCGACCCTTCCGACGAGCGTAACAGCGCCGGCGCCCTGGGCGACAACTCCGACAGGCGTTCCGATAATGCTCAGGAACTTGGTGAAATCCACCGCCATATGACGCGAAGCATAGATCACGTCGCGGCTCTTGATCGGGAAAGTCTGGCCAACGATCAGGCTGTCGGGATGGCTCATATCGAAGCGATAGACGATCGGGTAGCGACCGTCCCTGTTCGGCTTCATGCCCTTGCGCTGGAGTTCATTCATGCGCTGCTGTCCGACCAGACCGGCAAAGACATCCGGCTCTTCATAACGGAAGAGGAAATAGCCTTTCGCATCGACCGCGGCATCGACACCGCCTCCGCCGAGCGCTACCGCTTCCAGCAGATTGAGGTCGTTGGCGCCGAACTCGATACGCGCATTGCCCTTTACGGCCCCAAGGAGAGTAAAGGTGCGAGGGTCCCGGGTCACGAAAATCTGGTCACCCGGCTGGACGTAGATATTTTCGGACGGGTTGTCGATGATGGACTTCAGCAGCGCCGTGCCGGTGCGCTGGCCGCGCACAAGGGTGACGTAGGTTTCATAGGGCTGCGCTACAGGACCACCGGCCTTTGCAATCACGCCGGTGATCTGCTCGCCGGTCAGATCGAGCGGAACCTGCGACGACTTTGCCACGGCGCCCGATACAGTGACGGTCCGTGAAGGGGTGTTCATGCTGGAAACGATGACGTCGGGCTCAACGGCCTTGCTCGCCAGGGCGGATAGAATCGCCTGTCGCGCTTCCTCGAGCGTCTTTCCGACAAATCGCACGGAGCCGACGTAAGGAATGGCAGCCTTGCCGTCCGGCTGCACGACGACGTCGAGGCTGGTCTGCTTAGACTCGCTGGTGGAAAACAGGCCGTCGGCGCCGGCTTCGAAAATCGTGATCTTCAAGAGATCGCCAACACCGATCACGGCCCGACCTACACCGCCATTGCCGAACCCGAAACGCCGTTTCAGAGCGGTGGATACATAGTCGGATACCAGGCGGGCCGAGCGGCTGTCCACATCGACAACCTCGAATACCGCAGCATTCAAACGTCCGATCTCTGCCGCTGATCGACCGCTGTCGGCGTTGATTGCCGAGGCCAATGGTCCTTCGCCGGGTACGGCCTGGCAACCAGCCAAGGCCGCACAGATCATCATCGCGGTCATTCGAACCAATTCGATACTCCAAAATCAACGCCGGCATTACGTACACGGGAGGTTGCACGAATACCTGTTTGAATCCGACTGACCCTCAAAAGCACACCGAGCCTTGAACAACAAGCCGGATTGCGCAAAGCCCCGGGAAATAAAAATCCTGTGCGCTTTTATGGCCATTGTCCGGCGACAGACTAGTACCGGGAGGGGAATCTAAACAAGTTGAGTTAAATGCCTTCTAATCAACGTGGTTAATGCGGCCGGCGACGGGCGTCGCCCGGAGCCGGGAGCGGCTGCAGGAATCACTTTCTTTTCAAGGCCGTCCGATCCGCATAAACTCCCGCTTACCGCATGGAGATCGAGCGGTTTGAGCTTGTCCCGTATCATGGTATGCGCGGGGCCGACCGCCGGACCATCCCCGATCGGAAATTGGAGCTCATGCCGGAAGAGGGCAAGGCAGACATACTGACACCAGCCGATCGGCGCCGCAGGCAGCGCTCGGCTATCCTTGTCTTCGGTCTCTTCCTTTGCATCGTTCTGGCGGCACTCGCGACGACCGTGCTCGCCGTCAACAATGGCCGGAACTACAAGCGGCTCGTCAGGCAATTCGCGCTGGAACAGTATCTTCTTCCGGCCCCCCCTCCTCCGCCCCTGCGGATCGACAGGCCGAGATCGCTGCCGCCGGCGGAGCATTATCCGCCCTGGCTTCTCAACGCAGGGATCGAGCGGAGCGCGGTGTTCGAGAAGATCGAGGCGCCTTCCGCCGAGGATCGTTGCGAGCTGCTGCGGGACGACAGGGGCACGGCTCCCACCTTCACCCGCTCGGGCGACGGCTGGGAATGCCTGTTCTTCGAGACATTCGGCAATGCGCCGGAACCGGCAGCGCTCTTCATCCAGGCCCGCGGCACCGAGCGCGACATCGTCAGCAGCTTTCGCATCAAGGTCAGCCTGACCGACCTCACCACGGAGCTTGCGGTGCTCAGCAAGGCGATCGGCGCCACGGAGCGGTTCGGCCTGCCGATGACGCCCGAGACACGCAGCTACCTGATCGAAAAACTGGCAGGCCGCACCGAATTCAGCTCGATCGTCGAAAACTACCGGATGACGTTCGGCCGGGAGATCACCGACGCGCGGCGCTACAATCTGTTGATCCTGCCCCGACGGCAGATGGCGAGTTGCGGCGAGCACCCGTCGTCGCCGCCGGACAGATGGACCACGCCGATCTACCGCATGCCGGTCGGCTGCCTGGCACTGCGCAGCCCGCCTCCCCAGCCATCCGCTTCCTAGGCTCGCTCAAGCTGGACGAGATCGAGACCGTCCCCCAGCTCGCGACGGGCCGCTTCGACCAGGCTCATCTGATGGGTGAAGAGCACGGTCTGGAATTTTTCGCCTGCCGCCGCCAACGTCCGGATACCGGCCGCGGTGCGCTCGTCATCGAAGGTCTGGAAAATGTCGTCGAGGATCAGCGGCGCCGGTTCGTTGCGGCTGCAATAATCCTCGAGGAAGGCAAGCCGCAAAGCCATGTAGAGCTGGTCGCCGGTGCCTTCGCTCAATCCATCGAGGCGCACCTGCTCGCCGGTTCTGCGTTCGACCGCAAGCTGCAGCTCGTCCTTTTCGTCATAGACCTGGACGAGGCGCGAAAAGCGACCGCCGGTCAGATCTGCAAAAACCTGCCCTGCCCGCTGCATGACCGGATCGGCCTGGCGCTCGCGATAGGCTTCCATCGAGCTTGCCAGAAGGCCGGCGGCGAGTTTCAGCACCACCCAGCGCCGCGCCAGTTCCTTGGCTTCCGTTTCGGCGGCAAGCTTCTGGAAAACGGCGCGTTCGGCGCCGATGCCGGTTTCGAGCTCGCGGCGGCGGCGTTCGCCATCCGCCTGGGCGATACCGAGCGCCTTCATCCGCTCGACCTGGCGGGCATCCTCGGCGTCCAGCCGCTCGATTTCCAACCCTGCAGCGATCCTGTCGAAACCCACTAATGCTGCACGGGCCTCGTCCTCGCTTGCGCCGTCAGCCTGCTCGGCAAAGCGGGTACGGCATTGCGCGAGGCTCCTTTCCAGCCCGGTGCGTTCGCGGAGGTCACTGAGAAGGCCATCGGCCTCCTCGATATCCTTGGATGCGGCGGAGGCTAGGCCGCGCAGGTCTGCCAAAAGCATCTCGGCCTCCGCCGAATGGCGGGCGACGGCAAGTTCCGCCCGCTCCAGCGCCGACGAAAGCGTGGCCCGCTGGTTGGCGGCGGTACGGGCGCCCATGGCGCGGTCGTTGAGCATGCCGGCTGCGGCATCTGCGGGGAGCAAAGCCAGATCCGGCGAAACCTCGGCGGCGATCCGGCGCACCTCCGTCTCGAAATCCTCCATGTCGCGGGCCATGCCGCGCACGCGGCGGTCGCGGTTTTCCCGCTCGGACAGGAGATCCGGCACGGTGCGCCACACATCCAGCGCCGCCAGAGCCATATCGACGGTCGCATCGTCCGGCAAACCCGCCAGGACTGCCGCATGGGAAAACGCGGTACGCCAGCGCTCGATATCGCGGCGGAGGGCCGTCTCGCGTTCCTCCAGCTTTTCCAAAGCTTCTTCGGCGGAATGACGCTTGCCTTCCATCGACCGGCTTTCGCTCCAGCGCTCGGCGAGTTCTCCGATCCGGCGTTCGAGCCCGCGGGCGAGAGCGGGCGGCGGCAGGGCCACCGAAGCCAGACCGATCGCGTCGGCCAGCGCCAGCAGTGCCGGCTTGAGCTTCTCTTCCCTGAGGCGCAGCGCCTCAAGCTCGTCGCGCGCCTCGTTCAATGCGCCCGACAGCAGCGAAAGCCCGTCGACGGCGCGGCGCCAGTCGATCATCCGCTCAGGGGTCGACGGCGTTACGGGCGCGGCATGGAAAAGGTCTTCGAATTCGGTGACGGCGTCAGCGGCAGCAATGCCGCTTTCCTTTGCGGCAATCTCGGCGGCGGCAATCGCCTGTTGCAGTTCCCGCTGCCGCAGGGTGAGCTGGGCATGCCGCGACACGCGCTCGGCATCGGCAAGTGCTGCATCGGCAAGCCGGTCGGCTTCCGCGACGGCGATCTTCAGTTCACCGAGTTTTTCCGCCGACGGCTTTGCCCCAAGCGTGTCGATCTTCGCGTCGCGGCCGGCTCTTGCCGCCGCGATATGCTCGCGGGAGACGATCCTGCCCTGCCCTTCCAGGGCCGCAAGCTGGCTGGCGATTGCGCCGGCTTCGTCCCTGAGGCCCGCGAGTTTCTGATCTGCCTGCCCGCTTTCCGCCTTCGCAGCCTCGATCAGGCGGCGATGCGTAGCAAGCGTCGCGATATCGGGCAGCGGCACCGAGAGAAGGCGTTCGATATCCCTGACCGGCGGGTCGAGGCGAGCCGCAGCCGCGGCGAGATCGCTTTGCGCGCGGGCGACACGCACCTGCATGGTTTCGAGGGCGGCAAGCTCGCCGATGTCGGGACGCAGTGCCGCGAGCTGCTCCGCCCAGGGTTTCGGGTCGATCACCCGGCTGTCTGGGCCTTGATCGCCCAGCCGGCGCAGAACATCCTGGGCGTCCTCGATCTGCTGGCGAAGCTGCCGGGCATTGCGGTCAAGCTCGCTGCCCTCCTCGACCAGTTTGCGCAGGCGCATCAGATCGGCATCGGCCGGCTGGGCGCGCTGGAGTTCCTCCAGCTTGCCGAAGCCGAGCCGGCGGGCCGACTGGGCGATACGCTGGTCGAAATCGTCCACTTCGCCGCGCACCCGGGCGATGTCTTCGCGCGCCTTGAGATAGGCGCCCTTCTCCGCATGGGCGGCCAGGATTTTTGGCGCTGCGGCTATCAGCGCCTCGTCGACATGCACGGCGCTGATCTCGTCGCGCAGACGCGATAGCTCCGCCTCTGCCGCCTTCAGCGCCACACCGTTCATGTGCCCCGCCTCCAGAGCGGCGGCCAGGCGCTCCTCGAAGCCGGCCGGCAGCGCAGCCAGCGCCCGATATTGCACGAGCATTTCCCGCTCGCGGTCGATCTCCCGCAGCACCGGCTCCAGCCGCAGCAGCGTCCTGAACCGGTCGAGGGTCCGTCTGGTTTCCTGCCGTTCGGTCTGCACCGCGGCAAGGTCCGCCTCGATCTCGGCCTGCTCGGCGAGCAGCTTCTTCCAGTCGCCGGATTTCAGCTCGTTGTCACGCTCAGCCTTGCGGGCCTCGTCGTGGCTGTCGAGCACCTGATAGAACAGACGGTCCTTGGAGCGGCGCGGCGCATAGATGCCGTCGGCCTCCGCGTCGAACGACTTGCGCAGGTCGGAAAGACCGGTCAGGCCCGAGGCGGCGGAGAAAAGGAGGCTGCCGATCTCGCCGCCGCTTTTCAGCATCGTCTCGCCGCCGGCCCGCAGCGATGCGGAATCGAGGCCGAAGGCGCGTTCGAACACGTCGCGGGACAAGGTGCCAAGGAACGGCGCCAGCGAATCTTCGGGCAAGGCTTCTTCCGCCTCGGTGGCAGCGAGCAGCGTATTCTTGCGGCCGCGGCGGCGGCGGAATTCGAGCGCCTGGCCGTCGCGGCTGGTGATCGCCGCACCGACGCGGAGCGACGTCGCATCGTGGAGGAAACTATATTCAGCGGCCGCCGGGAAACCGAACAGCAGGTCCGAGATCGCCGACAGCGCCGAGGATTTTCCGGCCTCGTTGGGTCCGTAGATCACGTGCAGTCTGGCGTCCGGGCGAAAGGTGAGCGTCCGGTCGGTGAGCGCGCCGTAGCGCAGGATGTCGAGGCGGCTGAAACGCATGGATCAGCCAGCCTTTGCGGCGCGCGCGAGCAGAAGATCGCGGGCCTCGGCCAGCAGCACTTCGGCATCGTCGCCGAGCGCCAGATCGCCGGCGCCGATGCCGCCCGGCAGGCGCGCGGTGATCTCGGCGATCTTGGCGTTCGCATCGGCGAGCAGTTCCGCGGGAAAGCCATCGATGGGGATCAGGCCTTCGAGGCCAAGCATGTCGGTCGCGACGCTCGTCCCGTTCGTTGCCGGCTCAAGCCGCAGTTCCAGCTTTTCGAGCCAGATATCCTCGTGGGAGCGATGGCAGGCGGCCTGTACCTCGTCGCGAAAATCCTCGGCGCGGGCCATGACTTCGTTGCGGAAGCGGCTTTTGCCGGTGAGACGGATACGCAGCGCCAGCGGCCGGCCCTCCATGCGTTCGGTTGCCTCTTCCAAGGCGCTCTCGATGCGGCGCAGGATCGCCGGGATGTTGTCATCCGGTTCGACCGCGACGACGAGTTCGGCGAAGCGGGCGCTGTCGGTGATGATCCGTTCATGAGTGATACGGCCGTCTTCCACAGTCACCAGCACGGCGCCTTTCGCCCCCTGTTCCCGGATCGAGCGGCCCTGGAGATTGCCTGGGAAAACAACCAGCGGATCTTCGGCGACGATCTCGAAATCATGCACATGGCCGAGGGCCCAGTAATCGTAGCCGCGTGAGCGCAGGTCCTCGACCGAGCACGGCGCATAGGGCGCGTGCGGCTCGCGACCGGTCAGCGACGTATGCAGCACGCCGATGTTGAACCAGCCCGTTTCCGGCTTCGGATAGGCAAGCGCCAGGTTATCGACGGCCGAACGCTCGGCGAAACCCTGGCCGTGCAGCGCCACCTTCAAATGATCGAGCTTGAAGCTGCCCGGCTTGTTCACCGGGAATTCGCTGACATTCTTCGGCAACGTGATCGTTTTGGTGATGACGCTTTCGGCATCGTGGTTGCCTTTGAGAAGGAAGACCGGGATGCCGGCGCGTTCCAGCCGCGCCACTTCGCGGTTGAAGAACAGACCGATCTTGTTGTCCTTCCAGTCGCCGTCATAAACGTCGCCGGCGACGATGAAGAAGTCCACCTTGCGTTCAATGGCCTGATCCACCAGCGCCGAAAAAGCCCGGCGGCTCGCCTCGATGAACAGTTCGGCAATCGCCGCATCCTTCAGCGCCAGCCCCTGGAAGGGACTGCCGAGATGCAGGTCGGCGGCGTGAATGAATCGGAAGGAGGTCATCGAATCGCTTGTTTCGGTTGCCGGAGCTGATCAGGTGTTTTAGGCAAATGCCGGGCACGAAGAAAGCTCAGGGCTCCGCAGCCTGTGGATAGCCCAATTCCATTCGGAGGACATCATGAGAAACCATGCGTTCGGGCGCACATCCTTCACCGTCAGCGAGATCGGGTTCGGCGCCTGGCAGATCGGCGGCGCCTGGGGCGACGTCAGCGAGACGGATGGTGCAAAGGCGCTGGAAGCGGCACTCGATGCCGGCGTCACCTTCATCGATACCGCCGACGTCTATGGCGATGGACGCTCGGAAAAGATCATCGCCGGCGTCCTGAAATCGCGCGGGGGCGTTCGTCCGATGGTCGCGACCAAGGCCGGACGGCGTCTCAGCCCGCATGTCGCCGACGGTTATACCAAGGCCAATCTCGAAGGCTTCATCGACCGCAGCCTCAAGAATCTCGAAATCGACAGCCTCGATCTCGTGCAGCTTCACTGCCCGCCCACCGAGGTGCTCTACCGCCCCGAAGTTTTTGGCGCGCTCGACGACCTGCGCCGCGCCGGGAAAATCAAGAACTACGGGGTCAGCGTCGAGAAGGTCGAGGAAGCGCTGAAGGCGATCGAATATCCGGACGTCACCAGCATCCAGATCATCTACAACATCTTCCGGCAGCGCCCGGCCGACCTGTTCTTCAGGCAAGCCAAGCAGAAGAACGTCGCGGTCATCGTCCGGGTGCCGCTCGCAAGCGGGCTGCTGTCCGGAAAAATCACCCGCGACACGGCTTTCGCCAAGGACGACCACCGCAACTTCAACCGGCATGGCGACGCTTTCGATGTCGGCGAAACCTTTGCCGGCGTGCCGTTCGAAGTCGGCCTCCAGGCGGTCGAGGAAGTCCGCAAGTTGGTGCCGGCGGGCGCTCCGATGGCGGCGTTTGCGCTCAAATGGATCCTGATGAACGAGGCGGTCACCGTCGTCATCCCCGGCGCCCGCAACGAGGCGCAGGCCAAGAGCAATGCGGCGGCTGCCGACCTCGCGGCGATCTCGGCCGAGGTGATGACGGCGACTAAGGAAATCTATGCGCGGCTGGTTGCCCCGCATGTGCACCAGCGCTGGTAGGATTGGAGCCGGCATCAACGGTCTGCGGCTTGCCCCTCATCCGGCTGCCGCCACCTTCTCCCCGTAGAAACGGGGAGAAGGGACTTGTGGCACCGCCGCGCTCCCTCTTCCTTCTCCCCGCATGCGGGGAGAAGGTCCCGGCAGGGGGATGAGGGGCGACCCCGCCCGAAATCAAAAGGCCGGGCGTAGAAACCCGGCCTTTCCTTATTCGGTATCCATGAAGGCTCAGTTGGTGCCCTTGAGATCGACCGCGAAGAACAGGGTCTCGCCGGACGAGTCGTCCACGCCGTCGTTATCGGTGACGGCGAAGGCCTTGCCGGACTTGTCGAAGGTGAAGCCTTCGAGCTTGTCGGCGATGTAGCCGTTCGATGCGGTCTTCAGGTCGACCAGGAAATCATGGGCTTCCTGCTTCTTGACCACCGGCAGCTCGCTGCCGATCTTGGCCGGCTTCAGGTCGGCGATCGCCACCCGATAAAGCTTCTTCAGCTTGGCTGCGTCGCCGATCAGGTTGTCACGCTCGATGATATAGACGTAGTCGCCGTGCGCGGTGATTTCCGACAGGCCGACCCAGCCGGCTTCGGTCTTGTCGAGCTGGTAGCGCACCGCGCCCCATTCCTTGGTCTTCGGCTTGTAGGAGACGAGCTTGACGGTGCCTTTCGGATCGTCCTTCCACTCGCGCTGCATCGCCATCCACAGCACCATGTCGTCACCGGAACCGACCGTCGTCACGCCTTCGAAGCCGTAGCGGGTCTCGCCGGCGAGCAGGTCCGCAGGCAGGCCGATCTCGGCCTTGATCTCGCCCTTGGCGTTGACGTTGTAGAGGCCATGGCCGGTCAGCTTGGCGGAATCGCCTTCGGAGGCGAGCCAGAAACCGCCCTTGCCGTCGAGCGCGATGCCTTCGATATCGAGCTTCTGGGCCGGCTGGCCTTCGCGGGTGATGCGGACGACGCCGGTGATCTCGGCCGGTTTTTTGCTGGTGTCGATGGTGAAGATCGACGGCTGCATGCTGTAAACCGAGTCGCTGACGGCATAGAGGATGCCGTCCTTCTGGGCATCGCCGACCAGACCGGAAAGCGCGCCCCAGCCGAGCACGTTGCCGTCGACATCCTTGGAGACGAGCTTCGGATAATTCGCCACGCCCTCTTCCAGCGCATAGATCATCACATGCGAACGGGCGCCGCCGTCCTTGCCGAGGTCGAGTTCGTTGGCGGTCGCAAAGAGGTTGCGGCCGGGAATGGCGACGGCGCCTTCCGGCGAAATGCCGGAAGGCAGGATCTGCATGAGCTGCGGCTCGGCACCGGTGTCCTTGTAGACGGCGACGACCGAGGCGCGTTCGGCGAGCAGGAAGAAGTACTTCTGACCGTTGAAGGTCGCGGCTTCCATGCCTTCGACCTCGATGCCCTTCGAGCGCGCGCGCTTTTCCGGGAAGTGACCGAGGCGGGCAACCGCGCGCTCCAGCGAAGCGCCGGATTCGTAGAGGACCTTGCCGGTGCGGTCGAAAATGGTGAAGCCGCGCGAGCCGCCCTTCCAGTCGCCTTCGTTGGCGACGACCAGACGGTTGTTGTCGAGCCACTTGATGGCGTCCGGTTCGCGCAGGACGCCGGTTGCCTTGCCGGTGAAGGACAGCTGGCCGTCGGTCTTGTTGTCGATGCCTTCGAGATCGGCCTTGCCGGCGGAGAAATGGCCGGTGACCTGGCCGGTCTTGCCGTCGACGATGACGATCTCGTTGTTTTCCTGCATGGTCAGGGCGATTTCGCCATTGTCGTTGATGGCGACGAATTCGGGCTCCGGATCTTCCGGCGCGATGCCGGCAAGGCCGGTCAGCGTCACGTGCCTGATCGAGGCGCAGTCGGCGATGCCGTCCTTGAGCGACACTATGACGAGGTCGCCGGCCGGCATCTGCGGGAGGGCGCCGTCGTTGACGTCCTCGTCGCGCTCGTTCTCGATCGCTATCGCGGCAAAGGTCTTGTCCTTGGAGACGGCGATCGAGTCCGGCTGGCCACCGAGATCGCAGGTCAGGTCGACCTTCTTGGTGGCGATATCGACGACGGCGAGCATGCCGGTCGGCTTCTGTTTGTTTTCACCGGTGTTGACGGCGGCCAGAACCTTCTTGCCGACTGCGGCGACCGACGTCGGCTCGCCCTTGAAGGTGACGGCTCCGAGCGCCTTCGGGGCCTTGGGGTCGGTGATGTCGATGAAGCCGATCGCGCCGAGCGGGCTGTCGGAATAGATGAGCGTCATGCCGTCTTCGCTGGCGGTGACGATTTCGGCCGAGCTCGGGCTCAGCTTGTCCTTGTCGGCAGGAAGATTGCCGGCAACGGGGAAGGATGCGATGCGGTTGAAAACCTGCTCGGCGCTTGCCGGAACGGCGACCGAGGCGAAAAGCGCCGCGGTCAGCGCGGCACGCAGTGAAAACGTCATGGGAGGCCCCTCCTGTCCATAAAACTACAGGTGGCTTTTGGGCCATGGCCGTGACAGACGGATGACAGTTTTCGCATCCAGGGTTGCGGCCGCAGGATAATGGCGGTCCAAAGAGAAAGGCCCAGGTCGAAACCCGGGCCTTCCATAAAAACGAGACTGTAACAGGGTGCCCCGAGGGCAGCGTGTTAGCTGTTGACTGCGTCCTTCAGGCCCTTGCCGGCCGAGAACTTCGGCACGTTGCGTGCCGGGATGTCGACTTCGGCGCCGGTCGAAGGATTACGACCCTTGGACGCCTCGCGACGGGAAACGGAGAAGCTGCCGAAACCGGCGAGACGGATATCGCCGCCCTTCTTCAGTTCAGCCTGTACGGTCTCAAAAACGGCGTCTACAGCGGATGCGGCATCAGCCTTGGAGAGGCCGGCCTTCTCGGCCACTGCGGATACCAACTCATTCTTATTCATGTTTCCACCCCTTTCAAACGGTTTTGGAACGACTCATGTAATCGGGGCAGACAATAGTCAGGTGCCCGCCCGTGGCAACCCAAAAGCTCCGCAATCGCCTGAAAAACAAGGGGTAAGCATTAGTTTTCACAAAAAAAGCCGGCGTTGTGCCGGCTTTTTTCATTGCTGGTGCCAATTTGGCATAACCAAAAGGCTATCGATCAGTGCGCGACGGGCGCACCCGCGTCGTCAACGCCATCGACCGTGGTGATCAGCGGCGTTTCCACCGTGCCGTCCCATTCGATCGCTTCCGGCTGGCGCACGAGCGCGTGACGGATCACCTCGCCCATGCGGGAGACCGGAATGATCTCCATGTTGTTCTTCACGTTGTCCGGAATCTCGGCCAGATCCTTGGCGTTTTCTTCCGGGATCAGAACGGTCTTGATGTTGCCGCGCAGGGCAGCAAGCAGCTTTTCCTTGAGGCCGCCGATCGGCAGCACGCGGCCGCGAAGGGTGACTTCACCCGTCATCGCCACGTCCTTGCGGACCGGGATGCCGGTCATGATCGAGACGATCGCGGTGGCCATGCCGACGCCGGCCGACGGACCGTCCTTCGGGGTCGCCCCTTCCGGAACGTGGACGTGGATGTCCGACTTGTCGAAGCGCGGCGGCTCGATCCCGAAGTCCACCGCACGCGAGCGGACATAGGATGCCGCCGCCGAGATGGATTCCTTCATGACGTCCTTCAGGTTGCCGGTCACGGTCATGCGACCCTTGCCCGGCATCATCACGCCTTCGATCGTCAGCAGCTCGCCGCCGACTTCCGTCCAGGCGAGACCGGTGACCACGCCGACCTGATCCTCGCCCTCGGCTTCGCCGTGGCGGAAGCGCGGGACGCCGAGATAGTCGGATATGTTGGCAGCGGTGATCGCAACCGACTTGGTCTTGCCCTTGATGATCTCGGTGACCGCCTTGCGGGCAAGCTTCATCAGTTCACGCTCGTAGCTGCGGACGCCGGCTTCGCGGGTGTACTGCTGGCTGATCGCCATCAGGGCATCGTCGGTGACCGAGAACTCGTTCGGCTGCAACGCATGTTCCTTGATCGCCTTCGGCAGAAGGTGACGCTTGGCGATCTCGCGCTTCTCATCCTCGGTGTAACCGGCGATGCGGATGATTTCCATACGGTCCATCAGCGGTGCCGGGATGTTCAGCGTGTTCGCCGTGGTGATGAACATCACGTCGGACAGGTCGTATTCGACTTCCAGGTAGTGGTCCATGAAGGTCGAGTTCTGCGCCGGATCGAGCACTTCGAGCAGGGCCGACGACGGATCGCCGCGGAAATCCATGCCCATCTTGTCGATTTCGTCGAGCAGGAAGAGCGGGTTGGACTTCTTGGCCTTCTTCATCGACTGGATGACCTTGCCGGGCATCGAGCCGATATAGGTGCGGCGGTGACCGCGGATCTCGGCCTCGTCACGGACGCCGCCGAGCGCCATGCGCACGTATTCGCGGCCGGTCGCCTTGGCGATCGACTGGGCGAGCGAGGTCTTGCCGACGCCCGGAGGGCCGACGAGGCAGAGAATCGGGCCTTTGATCTTGGTGGCGCGGGCCTGCACGGCGAGATATTCGACGATGCGTTCCTTGACCTTGTCGAGGCCGAAGTGATCCGCTTCGAGGATCTTCTCGGCATTGTTGAGGTCGGCCTTGATCTTCGACTTCTTGCCCCACGGAATGCCGAGCAGCCAGTCGAGATAGTTGCGCACGACGGTCGCTTCCGCCGACATCGGGCTCATCTGCTTGAGCTTCTTCAGCTCGGCATCGGCCTTTTCGCGGGCTTCCTTGGAGAGCTTGGTCTTGGAGATGCGCTCTTCCAGTTCGGCCATCTCGTCGCGGCCTTCCTCGCCGTCGCCGAGCTCCTTCTGGATCGCCTTCATCTGTTCGTTGAGGTAGTATTCGCGCTGGGTCTTCTCCATCTGGCGTTTTACACGCGAGCGGATGCGCTTTTCCACCTGCAGGACGGAAATCTCGCCTTCCATGAAGCCGAGCGCCTTTTCGAGGCGCAGCTTTACGGAAACCGTTTCCAGCATTTCCTGCTTTTCGGTGATCTTGATCGAGAGGTGCGACGCGACCGTATCGGCCAGCTTCGAATAGTCTTCGATCTGGCTTGCGGCGCCGACCACTTCCGGCGAGATCTTCTTGTTGAGCTTCACGTAGTTCTCGAATTCGGAAACCACGGAGCGCGACAGGGCCTCGACTTCGACCGCGTCCTCGTCCGGTTCGGCCAGAACGCTGGCCGTCGCTTCGTAGAACTCTTCACGGTCGGTATAGCCGTTGATCTTGGCGCGCGAGCGGCCTTCCACCAGAACCTTGACGGTGCCGTCGGGCAGCTTCAGGAGCTGCAGCACGTTGGCGACGGTGCCGACCTTGTAGATCGCAGAGGGTTCGGGATCGTCGTCGCCGGCATTGATCTGGGTGACCAGCATGATCTGCTTGTCGGAACCCATCACTTCTTCAAGCGCGCGAATAGACTTCTCCCGTCCGACGAACAAAGGCACGATCATATGCGGAAAGACCACAATGTCGCGCAGCGGCAGCACCGGATAGGTCTCGCTACCAGGCGTCGCAGACGTTGAATTCGTCATTTCATTTCCTTTCCATCGTCCCGTTTCCGGGATACGTCCCGGGCAAATCACCCGGGCACTTCACTCTCGCCCAAAGTGGAGTTTTTGAAATTTGATTTCAAGCCTTGCAAGGCCGCCGTCGCCTGGGATTGTGACAGGGGTATTACAAAGCGAGCGTACACAACGCCACGCGGAACGCCAAAGAACACGGGACGCGATCACCGATATTGCCGACCTGCAATCACAGCTGGCGAAGCACCGAAGTGTTGATGATCTTACCGCACCGTCTCTAATGCAAGGCGAATATGATGTAATTCTTCGCGAGGCAAAAATGGGGGAAAAAACAAAAAAAGCAACCCGGTCCGCCAACATAAAAAGAGGCCCGGAAAGGGCCTCTTCAGGGTACGGGACGGGACGGCCGGATCAGGCCGAAACGTTAGCCTTTTCATCCTGCCGGTCGGCATAGATGTAGAGCGGCCGGGCGTTTCCGAGCACGACGTCGTCCGAGATGACCACCTCGCGCACGCCTTCGAGCGTCGGCAGTTCGAACATGGTATCGAGCAGGATCTTTTCCATGATCGAGCGCAGGCCGCGGGCGCCGGTCTTGCGGGTGATGGCCCGCTTGGCGATCTCGCGCAACGCATCCTCGTGGAAGGTCAGATCGACGTCCTCCATCTCGAACAGGCGCTGGTACTGCTTGATCAGGGCGTTCTTCGGCTCCGACAGGATCTGGATCAGCGCGTCCTCGTCGAGATCCTCGAGCGTCGCCAGAACCGGCAGACGGCCGATGAATTCCGGGATGAGGCCGAACTTGACCAGGTCTTCCGGCTCCAGTTCGCGCAGCACTTCGCCGACGCGGCGATCGTCCTGGGCCTTGACGGTCGCGCCGAAGCCGATCGAGGTCTTCTCGCCGCGGGCCGAGATGATCTTGTCGAGGCCTGCGAACGCGCCGCCGCAGATGAACAGGATGTTGGTCGTGTCGACCTGCAGGAATTCCTGCTGCGGATGCTTGCGGCCGCCCTGCGGCGGGACGGAGGCAACCGTGCCTTCCATGATCTTCAGAAGCGCCTGCTGCACGCCTTCGCCCGATACGTCGCGGGTGATCGACGGGTTGTCGGACTTGCGGGAGATCTTGTCGACTTCGTCGATATAGACGATGCCGCGCTGGGCGCGTTCGACGTTGTAGTCCGCAGCCTGCAGGAGCTTGAGGATGATGTTTTCGACGTCTTCGCCGACATAGCCGGCTTCGGTCAGCGTCGTGGCATCGGCCATGGTGAAGGGAACGTCGATGATGCGGGCGAGCGTCTGGGCAAGGTAGGTCTTGCCGCAACCGGTCGGTCCGACGAGCATGATGTTCGACTTCGCAAGCTCGACGTCGCCGCCCTTGGAGGCGTGCGCCAGGCGCTTGTAGTGGTTATGCACCGCGACCGACAGGATGCGCTTGGCCTGCTTCTGGCCGATGACGTATTCGTCGAGGACCTTGATGATGTCCTGGGGCGTCGGAACGCCGTCGCGGGACTTGACCATCGAGGTCTTGTTCTCTTCGCGGATGATGTCCATGCACAGTTCGACGCATTCATCGCAGATGAATACGGTCGGCCCGGCAATCAGTTTCCGGACCTCGTGCTGGCTCTTTCCGCAGAAAGAGCAATACAGGGTATTCTTGGAGTCGCCGCCGTTGCTGCCGCTGACCTTGCTCATATCACTTTCCTTCCAGCACTCCGCACTCTCGTCAAAACGGGCGCGGTCCACTCTACCGCTTGCCGGCGCGCGCCCGACGGGCCTTGCGCGCCTGCCTTGCCTTAAGGGTACTCTACCGATCCTGCCCACACCATGCCGGATCAGCGGCAACGAAACCCTTAAGAAACGAACGCCATGTCATAAAAGTTCAACACAGCATTAATAAGTACTAATAGCGGTTTCCGTGCGACTTGAAACCCCTTTTTGCTCACAACGGGGTGAGACGCACGGATCACGCCATCAAACTCAGTCGCCGGATACGCCTTCGATTTCCTGACGCGATGTCAGGATCTTGTCGATGACGCCCCAATCCTGGGCTTCGTCGGCCGTCATGAAGTGGTCGCGGTCGAGGGTCTTTTCGACTTCCTCGTAGGTGCGGCCGGTGTGCTTCACGTAGACCTCGTTCAAACGCCTTTTCATCTTCAATATGTCACGAGCGTGACGCTCGATGTCGGATGCCTGGCCCTGGAAGCCGCCGGAAGGCTGATGCACCATGATGCGCGAGTTCGGGGTGGCAAAACGCATCCCCTTCTCGCCGGCGCACAGAAGCAGCGAACCCATGGAGGCAGCCTGACCGATGCAGAGCGTCGAAACCGCCGGCTTGATGAACTGCATCGTATCGTAGATCGCCATGCCGGCCGTCACGACGCCGCCGGGCGAATTGATGTAGAGCGCGATTTCCTTCTTCGGGTTTTCCGCCTCGAGGAAGAGAAGCTGGGCGCAGATCAGCGACGCCATGTAGTCTTCGACGGGGCCCGTCAGGAAGATGATGCGCTCTTTCAGAAGACGCGAATAGATGTCGTAGGAACGCTCACCGCGGTTGGTCTGTTCGACGACCATGGGCACCAAGGCCATTGCGGTATCAACTGGATTTCTCATGTCCGTCCTTTGTCAAGCTTCTCTTGATCCCTGGCCGAAGGCATAAAGGCGCTCCGGAATCAAATGGAATGGTCATCCCTACATAGAGTGTCAACGCCCGGTACTTCAAGACGGAGCATCCGATATCCTTAACTGCCCGGGGATGCGCGAGGCTGACCGCTATTACGATTCTTGCCCGGCCACAGCGGGCGGACGCCCCATTTCGTTTGATGGCACAGGTTTTTGAGCGATCAGGGTAAAGCAGGGATGAACATCGTCCCGAAATTCCCACTTGCCCCGGTGCAAACGCAGGATTTTCTGCCATCCGTGCAACGTCGTCTTAAAGACTGCATGTGAATATGTGCCCGCTCGACATCGAGTATGGGAGTTTCGGGTGGATATTTTAACGGGCCTGATGATCTGGGCGGCGGAGGCGCTGACGCTCGCCGTCCTCCTGTGCTCCCGCTGGTATTACGAACGGGACCGCTTCTATCTCAGCTGGGGCAGCGGTTTTGCGCTGCACGGCATCGGCGTCGTGCTGGTGACGCTGCGCGGCGACATCCCCGATTTCATTTCCATCCAGATCGCCAACACGGCGGTGCTCGCCGGTGTCGGCCTGTGGATCGCCGGACTGCTGCAGTTCGACCGGAAGCCGGTGGACGCCTATATCGCCATCCCGGCGCTTCTGTGGGTGGCGGGCATGTTCCTTTACCCGATCCGCGAAAACTTCGCCTACCGGGTTGCCCTTCACAACGGCGCGACCATGGTCGGTCATGCGATCATGATCTATATTCTCCTTGGCAATGACGGCGCGTCGAAGCTGACGCGACGGGTGCTGGCGACTTTCCTCGCCATTCAATTTTGCGCGAACGGCGTGGTCGCAGTCCTGGCGATCGCCGGCGAGGCGAAATCCTTCGGCACGGCGCCGCAATCTCCCTGGCTGCTGTTCCCGGCGGCGATCTGCTTCATCGCCAGCATCATGACCGGCGCCAAGCTTTTGACCGAGCGCTCGGAAGAGAAGCTCAAGACGCTTGCCGTCACCGATCCGCTGACCGGCGTTCTCAACCGGCGCGGCCTGATCGACCAGTTCCATGCCCTGAAGAAGATCGAGGACGAAGCGAAGCCGCTGATCGCACTCCTGCATTTCGACCTCGACAATTTCAAGCAGATCAACGACCGCTGCGGCCACCAGGCCGGCGATTCGGTGCTTATCGCCTTTTCGCAGGTTGGCCAGACATCGCTGCGCGGCCGCGGTTTTTTCGGACGCATGGGCGGCGAGGAATTCGCCTCCATCCTGCGCGTCGCCGACATGATCGAGGCCGCCAGCATTGCCGAGGCGATCCGCCTGACGCTGAAGCGACAGACCATCGCCGCCGGCGAGCACAGCATCACGGTCACCGTCAGCGCCGGCATATCGCTGGCTGCCGCCGAAACCGCCGACCTCGACCTGCTGCTCAGCGCCGCCGACCGCGCGCTCTACACCGCCAAGGACAGCGGCCGCGACCGCACCGCGATCGACACCGGCACCGAAGCCTCGATCGTTCCGGCCGTCGACCGGCAGGGCGAAGAGGAAGCCCCGACGGACGTGCGCGCCAGCCGGCAGGTCGCCGCCCTGAAACGCATCGCTTCGCTCGGCAAGCGCTGACATCCTCTTGTCCTCTTCGTCCTGAAACCCACATTCGTCCGCAGGGATAAATGCGGAGGGTGCGTCATGCGGGCGCGATTTTTCACGACGAGACTTTTCACCGGCATTGTTCTTTCCTCGGGTCTGATGCTTGCGGCCGGCGCAACCCTTGCCCAGCAGGCGTCCGATACGGTTGCGCCGGAACGGGCGACCGGGTTCACATCGGCCAAACGCGTCGAGACCAAAAACTTCATGGTTGCCGCCGCCAATCCGCTGGCAGCCGAGGCCGGGCGCGAGGTGATCGCCAAAGGCGGCAACGCGATCGATGCGGTGATTGCCGTGCAGACCGTGCTCGGCCTCGTCGAGCCGCAAAGCTCCGGGCTCGGCGGCGGCTCCTTCCTCGTCTACTACGATGCGGCTTCCAACAAGCTCACCACCTTCGACGGCCGCGAGACGGCGCCGATGGAGGCAACGCCCAAACTCTTCCTCGACGCGCAGGGCCAACCGCTGAAGTTCATGGACGCGGTCGTCGGCGGTCGCTCGGTCGGCACGCCGGGGACGGTGCGCCTCCTCTCCGAAGTTCACAAACGCTACGGCAAGGCCGAATGGGCGAGCCTGTTCGAGCGGGCGGAAAAGCTCGCGACCGAGGGTTTCCAGGTCTCTCCCCGCATGGCCTCGATGATCGCCGCGGAAGGCGACCGGCTGAAGAAATACGACGGGCCGCGCGGTTATTTCTACGACGCGTCAGGTGCCCCGCTGAAAGCCGGCACTGTGCTCAAGAACCCCGCCTATGCCGAGACGCTGAAAACGATCGCGACCGGAGGCGCCGATGCCTTCTACAAGGGGCCGATCGCCGAGGCGATCGTCCGGACGGTGCGCGAAGCACCGGGCAATCCCGGCGTCCTGTCGCTCGCCGACCTTGCCAATTACCGCGTCAAGGAACGTGAGCCGGTCTGCGCCACCTACCGCGCGCTCGATGTTTGCGGCATGGGACCGCCCTCCTCCGGCGCGGTCGCGATCGGTCAGATGCTCGGCGTGATCGAGAATTTCGACATCAAGGCGCTCGGACCCGGCAAGGCCGAAAGCTGGCGGATCATCGGCGATGCCCAGCGCCTCGCTTTTGCCGACCGCGAACGGTATCTCGCCGATCCGGATTTCCAGCCCCTGCCGATCAAGGGCCTGTTGAAGAAGGACTATCTCGGCAAGCGCGCCGCCCTGCTCGACGGTACGAAGGCGCTCCCGGCCGATGCGGTGAAGGCCGGCGAACCGGAATGGGACCATGCGCTGCTGTTCGGCCGCGATGCGGCGATCGAAATGCCCTCCACCAGCCATCTCGTCATCGTCGACAGAGAGGGCAATGTCGTCTCGATGACCACGACGATCGAAAGCGGTTTCGGCTCGCGGCTGATGACCAACGGCTTCCTGCTCAACAACGAGCTCACCGACTTCTCCTTCAAGACCCATGACGGCAGCCTGGCCGTCGCCAACCGCGTCGAACCAGGCAAGCGGCCGCGCTCGTCGATGGCGCCGACGATCGTGATGAAGGACGGCAAGCCGCTGCTCGCCATCGGATCACCAGGCGGCAGCCAGATCATCGGCTACGTCGCCCAGGCGCTGATCGCCTATATCGACTGGGGCATGCCGGTGGAGCAGGTCGTCGCCCAGCCGCATTTCATCAACCGGTTCGGGCCTTACGAGATCGAGGCCGGCACCGAGGCCGAAAAGCTCGCCGAGCCCCTGAAGGCGCTCGGCTACGAAGTGAAGCCGGGTGAGATGAATTCCGGCCTGCACGCGATCGAGATCACCGCGAGCGGCCTTGCCGGCAGCGCCGACCCGCGCCGCGAGGGCGCAGCCGTCGGGGAATGATCAGACCTCGGCTGAACCGTAAGCCAGGGCCGTTTTGGTCGGGCCGGCCGGATCGACCCATGGCGAGGCGAACAGCGTCTTCAGCGCCGCCCAGGCCCTGCGCGCGACCTTGATATCCGCCTCGCCGTCCTGGAGCGGAAAGCGGAAGCTGAATTCCGCGGCGATCGGCTTCAGAAGCTCTCCCTCCTTCCACCAGAGGATGAGAGCACATTCCGCCTCGACGGCCTGGGAGAGCCGGATCCAGCCGTCCTCATAGACATGTTCGACGACATGGAGGCCCGCGACGGTCTGAACCGGCGTCGCGGGAGCCGGAAGCGGGGCTTTTCGAATCTCCGTGTAAGGCGCAAGGCACTCGCCGACCGTTGCGGGCATATGCTGGGGATCGAATTCCGCTTCCACCGAACGGCTGAACAGCGCCCAGAACCGGGGCGTGCCGACCGGGGGATTGACCTTCACGTCCTCCTCGAATTTCGGCTCATCGCCCCCCCTTTTCCGCAGATCGAAATCCTGCGCTTCTGCAAGCAGGCGGTCGCCATGGCGGAACTTCAGGGTCGCCTTCCAGTCCTTCCTGGAACGCAGCGGACGGCGCATGCGGAAAACCAGGTCGGAACCGTGGTAGAGATCCTGCTCATCCGTATCCAGAAAGAAGACGTTGCGCTGCTTGTTATCCTTCTGGACGTCAAGCCCGGCGCGGGTATCGATGTCGGTCGCTTGCAGGACCGTGCCGACATGCTGCCAGAAGCGCTCCACGGCGGAACGACATGCAGCCTTGTCGCCTACGAATCTCTCCGCATGCAGCATGACCTTGTATTCGCGCGACGACAGGCTCACAGGCTTTTTCCCCTCCATACAGCGCCCCCTTGCATCCGAATATGATCACAATCCTGAATTGCGTCAATTCCCGATTCTTTCCCGGGACCTCGAAATCCGCTAGGTCTCCTGAATGACCATTCTGCCCGATTTTCTCCGTATCGACCCCGAAACCCGCCACGTCTCGCTGGATGGCCGCAATCCGGCCTTCTACAGCGATCCGAACCGCGTCTATACCCTCCTCCACCAGCATTGCCCGACCTTCTATTGGGAAGAACAGAAGCAGTGGTTCTTCACCGGCTACGACCATGTGAACGGGCTATTGCGCGACCGGCGCTTCGGCCGGCAGATCCTGCATATCGCCAGCCGCGAGGACCTGGGCCTGCCGGCGCCGGCACCGCATCTTCAAAACTTCGATCTCGCCGAGCGATATTCGCTGCTGGAACTCGAGCCGCCGGAGCACACGCGGCTTCGCACGCTCGTCAACCGCGCCTTCGTCTCGCGCCATATCGAAAAGCTGAGGCCGGAGATCGCGCAGCTTGCGGAGAAGCTGATCGACGGGTTCGAAGCCGAAGGCGAGACGGAACTGCTCGCCTCCTTCGCCGACATCATTCCGGTGACGATGATCGCCAGGATGATCGGCATTCCGGACGAGATGGGTCCGCAGCTTCTCGAATGGTCGCATGCCTATGTCGGCATGTACATGTTCAAGCGGACGGAGCAGGACGAGCATGCCGCCGACCACGCGGCCAGGGAATTTTCCGAATACGTCAAAGGCCTGATCGCCGAGCGGCGCCGGAAGCCACGCGAAGATCTCCTGACCCACATGATCCATACCGAGCACAGGGGCCAGTATCTCAGCGACGACGAACTGGTTTCGACGACCATCGTGCTGCTCAATGCCGGCCACGAGGCAACCGTGCACCAGATCGGCAATTCGGTACGGGTTATCCTGGAGAGCGGGCTACCGGTCACGGAGCTTTTTCGCGACGAGGCGGCGACCGAACGGACGGTCGAGGAAACCCTGCGCATCTGCGCGCCGGTTCATATCTTCCAGCGCTGGGCGCTCGAGGACGTCGAGATCGACGGGCTCAATTTCAAGCGCGGCGACAAGGTGAGCCTCATCCTCGCAGCCGCCAATCTCGATCCGAAGCGATTTTCCGATCCGCTGGCGTTCAGGCCCGAGCGGCAGGAAGCCGCCAACCTCTCCTTCGGCGCCGGCATCCATTTCTGTATCGGCGCGCCGCTCGCAAGGCTGGAACTCAATACCGTGCTGCCGATCCTTTTCCGGCGGCTGCCGGAGATACGGGTCGCCGCACCGCCGGTGGTGAAGGACGTCTACCATTTCCACGGGCTGGAGCGGCTGGATCTGGCCTGGTGACGATCGGCTCCCTGGCTGCGCGTCAAGACGGTTGCGGACACGCCGATCAAACCCTGATCACATAATCCTTGCGAGTCGTTTCAACGACTTCCCACGTTCCCTTGAAGCCGGGTCTGAGGACCATGCTGTCGCCGGCTTTCAGGTGGACCGGATCGCCGCCCTCTTCGGTGACGATCGAATGGCCGGAGAGGATGTGGAAATATTCCCATTCCTCATACGCGATCCGCCATTTGCCGGGCGTCGCTTCCCATATGCCGGCATAGAGCCCGCCCTCGGCTTCCTCGAAATTCCAGGTGCGGAACACGGGATTGCCGGAGAGGAGCCGGTCCGGTGCCGGGGCGCCCTCCTCCGGCGTCGCAGAAGAGAGGTCGAATTTGGTCCAGGCGCTCATTGTTTGACGCTCTCTTTCATGATCGATCGGGACGATCGACGGCTCCGGCGCCCGGCGCCGAAGCCGTCATTGCTTATCACATCTTCGACAAGGCCTGGTCGAGATCGGCGATGATATCGGCGACATCCTCTATGCCGATCGACAGCCGCACCACGTCCGGCCCGGCGCCGGCGGCGACCTGCTGTTCCTCGGTGAGCTGCCGGTGGGTCGTCGAAGCCGGATGGATGACGAGCGAGCGGGTATCGCCGATATTGGCGAGATGGGAGAAGAGCTGCAGGCTTTCGACCAGCGTCTTGCCCGCCTCGTAGCCGCCCACCACCCCGAAGGTGAAGACCGACCCGGCGCCCTTCGGCGAATACCGCTTCTGCAAGAGGTGGTTGGGATCATCCTCCAGACCGGCATAGCTGACCCAGGCGACCTTCGGATGCGCCTTCAGCCATCCGGCGACGGTTGCCGCGTTGTCGCAATGTTTCTGCATCCGGAGCGGCAGGGTTTCGATACCGGTCAGGATCATGAAGGCGTTGAAGGGCGAAATCGCAGCCCCCATGTCGCGCAAGCCCAGTACCCGGCAGGCGATGGCAAAGCCGATATTGCCGAAGGCCTGATGCAGGACGACACCGCCATATTCGCCACGCGGTTCCGACAGCATCGGATAATTGCCCGATTTCGACCAGTTGAAGGTGCCTCCGTCGACGATCACGCCGCCCATGGAATTGCCGTGCCCGCCCATGAACTTGGTCAGCGAATGGATGACGATGTCGGCGCCATGTTCGAGCGGCCGGACGAGATAGGGGCTCGCCATCGTGTTGTCGACGATCAGTGGAATGCCGTGCCGCTGCGCCACCTCGGCGATCGCCGCGATATCCACGAACGTGCCGGCGGGATTGGCAAGGCTCTCGATGAAGATGGCGCGGGTGCGCTCGTCTATGCCGGCCTCGAAGCTCGCCGGATCGTCCGTATCGGCCCAGCGCACCTGCCAGTCGAAATTTCTGAACGCGTTGCCGAACTGGTTGATCGATCCCCCATAGAGCTTTCGTGCCGCGATGAAATTGTCGCCCGGCTGCATGATCGTATGGAAGACAAGCATCTGCGCCGCGTGGCCGGAGGCGACGGCAAGCGCCGCGGTACCCCCTTCGAGGGCCGCCACCCGCTCCTCCAGCACCGCCTGGGTGGGATTCATGATGCGGGTATAGATATTGCCGAACTGCTGCAGCCCGAAAAGAGCCGCGGCATGGTCCGCGTCGTTGAAGACGAAGGATGTCGTCTGGTAGATCGGCGTCACCCGCGCCCCGGTGGTCGGATCGGGCTGCGCGCCCGCATGCACCGCCAGTGTCGAAAAGCCCGGATTGAGTGTCGGCATTTTAGTCCCTCCCCTTGAAATGGCGCCCGGTTGATAGCGCCCCAACAGACCCCGGCGATTGATCGCGATCAAGGAATATCGTTCTCCGGAACCTATTGTCCTGAGGAAATAGAGAGGAGTTTACGATGGACAACACGATCCCCAACCCGGAAAATCTCACCAACAGGCTGAAACGCTGGTGTTCCGCCACCTGGACGGCGATCAACGAGGCGAAGCTTCTCGCCAGCCTCGACGACGAGACGGTCAAGCTTCTGGCGCAAGACAATGCCCTGTCGGAGCAGGAACTGCGCGAGCTCATCGCCAAAGGCCCGCACGCCGCCGACGAGATGCTGGCGCTGATGAAGCTGCTGAACATCGACCCGGACGAAGCAAGGCTGGAGGAACCGGCGGAATTCCGCGATATGCACGTCACCTGCGTCCATTGCGGCGAGAAGACCCGCTGTCGGCGCGAACTTGCCGACGGCAGCGCCGCCGCCGACTTCGCGAGCTATTGCGGCAATGCCGAGCGGCTCGACGAGATGCGCAGCCGGCTGGAAACGCTCGCCAAATAACGAGCCGCCCGCCCGATCGGGACGCGCCGCCGGGGGTCAGGCGACCAGGCGGGGATATTCGATCGCCGGGCAGCGATCCATGACGACCTTGATGCCGGCGGCTTCGGCCTTTTCGGCGGCCTTGTCGTCGCGGACGCTGAGCTGGCCCCAGATCACCTTCGGCTTCGTTTCAAGCGCGATAGCCTCGTCGACGACGCCGTCCAGATATTCCGCGGCGCGAAAAACGTCGACCATGTCGACCGGCTGCGGCACGTCCGCCAGCGTCCTGTAGACCGTCTGGCCGAGGATCTGCTTGCCGGCCTGCCCGGGATTGACCGGAAACACCGTGTAGCCCCTGGAGATGAGGAACCCCATGACCCGGTTGCTCGGCCTGTCGGGATTCGGGGAGGCTCCGAGCAGCGCAATCGTCCTGGTATTCTTCAGGATATCGGCGATGTAGGCGTTTTCGTAACGGTCGTGGTTCATGACGGCTGCTCCGCTATTGGCGCGCCTCTGGCGGCGCGGTGCTTCTGCGCTATGTAAGTCCGCGTCTCGTCGAAAGGGATGAGGATCATGAAAAAATTTCTCTTCGGCCTTGCGATCATCGCTTCCGGCCCCCTCCTCTGGCCCGAGCCGGCGGCTGCGATATCGCGCTACAATTCCACCCGAATGTCCTGCGCCGCCGTGCAGCGGGCCATCGGCCGCGAGGGTGCGGTGATCCTGCGCTATCCCTCCCGCAACAAGCCGGGAATGACGCTTTACGACCGCTATGTCATCGGCAGCGGCTCTTGCGACGCACACGAGTTCGCCGACCGGGCAACTGTGCCGACGGCAGACACACCGAGCTGCCCGGTTCTCGCCTGCAAGAGACGGCCCGACCCGGAAGATTGTTTTCCTCTCCAGGCAGGCTGCCTGAGATTCTAGCCCATTTCTGATCAAAAAAAGCCGCGGCACGCCTCGCCGTCGAAGTTCCCAAAACGTTCGCCAAATATTCGATCTTCGTACACGTACATATTAGCACCATCTTATGGTTGAATTAGAAAATGCTACTAGATTTGAGTAGGCAAACTTGTTTCACTGAACATTTGTCAGGTTTCGCCGTCCCCAACGTTTCTTGCGGAAACCTGAGCAGATAACAGCTATCCTGACTGCCGGAATCCACATAAAATCGTCCAAAAACGAGAAACTCCGTCAGCTGGCCCCAAATCGCCTTCGTCCGATTTACACAACTCAGGATATAGATCGAACGAGCGATAGGCACGATGGGTGGCGCAGTTGGCAACCTTAAGGTCGGCCGGTTTTTTCAAAGCATCCGGCAGTCTTTGCGATCGTGGATCGACCGTCCGGCAGAATCGGGCTCGCCGGCATCGCATGGGTTTTCTTTCCCATCGGCAGGCGATTGACGCCTTTGCCGTGCACCGCGACCGAAGGGCTTGGCTTGACGGCTGCGGCGGGAGGAGGCGGTGATCTCGATGAGTCACCGGCTATTTCACGCAGAAAAATGTGGTATTATAAAACCATATATGCAAGCCATTGATTTTACTATATATATTTTTCAACCTCGCAAAACCGTCACCTTGACGCTTCTGGCCCCTCTCGATATAAGCCGCCGCAGATCGCGGACCTTTTGGCCCGCTTTCTTTTTTGCCGATCTTCGTGAGCGGCAATCCAAGCAACAAGAAACGCCCTGCAGCCGAAGTTTTCGGATGTTACGGGTCCCAGAAGAAAGAGTTCAGAACATGTCAACCTTCGTTCAGAAGCCTGCCGAGGTGGAGAAGAAGTGGGTGATCATCGATGCCGAAGGCCTCGTTGTCGGTCGCCTCGCCACCATCGTCGCCAACCGTCTCCGCGGCAAGCACAAGGCCACCTTCACCCCGCACGTCGATGATGGCGACAACGTCATCATCATCAACGCGGAAAAGTGCGTCCTCACCGGCAAGAAGTATTCCGACAAGACCTATTACTGGCACACCGGTTATCCGGGTGGCATCAAGGAGCGCACCGCGCGCCAGATCATCGAAGGCCGCTTTCCGGAGCGCGTCATCGAGAAGGCTGTCGAGCGCATGGTTCCCCGTGGTCCCCTCGGCCGTCGCCAGATGAAGAACCTGCGCGTTTATGCCGGTTCCAACCATCCCCATGAAGCACAGCAGCCCGTCGCTCTCGACGTCGCATCGCTCAACAAGAAGAACGTAAGGAGCGCCTGATAATGGCCGATCTTTCCTCCCTGAAGGACCTCGCGCCGGCTTCCGAAGCTGCCGCTCCGGTTCACGTCCGCAAGGTCGACAGCCTCGGCCGCTCCTACGCGACCGGCAAGCGCAAGAACGCCGTCGCCCGCGTCTGGGTCAAGGCCGGCACCGGCAAGATCACGGTCAACGGCCGTGACTTCTCCGCTTACTTCGCCCGCCCGGTCCTGCAGATGATCCTGCAGCAGCCGGTCATCGCCGCTGCCCGCACCGGCCAGTTCGACATCGTCGCGACCGTCACCGGTGGCGGTCTCTCCGGTCAGGCCGGCGCCGTTCGTCACGGCGTTTCCAAGGCCCTCACCTATTTCGAGCCGGGCCTTCGCGGCGTGCTCAAGAAGGGTGGCTTCCTGACCCGCGACAGCCGCGTCGTCGAGCGTAAGAAGTACGGTAAGGCAAAGGCCCGCCGCTCCTTCCAGTTCTCCAAGCGTTAATCGCTCCGGATTTGGACTTTACGAAAGGCGGGGCTTCGGCTCCGCCTTTTTCGTTTGTGGGCATTGCCCGCTTTCGACTCAGATCGGCAGTTCTGTCGTCGATTTCAGTTCGCGCAGCACGAAGCTGGACACGACATTGCGCACATGCGGGTTGCGCATCAGGTGGCGGGTCATGAAGGCCTCATAGGCTTCCACATCGCGCGCCCGGATCTTCAGCATGTAATCGAAGGTTCCCGACAGCGCGTAACATTCCATGATCTCCGGCCGGTCGCGAACGACCGTGGCGAAGGCTTCGATCGCCTCCTCGTGGTGGTCCTCGAGCGTCACATGGGCGACGATGCAAAGTTTCAGGTCGAGCTTTGCGGGGTCGAGAAGTGCCACCCGCTTGCGGATGACGCCTTCGGCCTCCAGTTCCTGGATCTTGCGCCAGGCGGTGCTCTGCGACATGCCGGCTTTCTCGGCCAACTCGGCGAGCGATGAACCGTCGCCAGTCTGCACGAGCTGCAGAAGCTTGCGGGCAGCCTGCAGGTTTTCTTTCATGACGAACCTTCCTCCCGAATTATTCTCCCAATATTTACGCCCACTTCGGCAAAACTGAAAGGATTGCCCGCGTTTTCCGAGATATGATGGTGAACTGGCAGCCGGTGGCTGAAGCCCCCGGCTCATTCGATCACGAAACGGGAGGCCGCTGATGAGCAAGCAAAGCACCTATACGGCAAACCTGCCGGATGCGGATGGCATCTATCGCTATACGAGCGAAGAGGACCGGATCTGGAGCGAGCTCTACCAGCGCCAGATGACGCTTTTGGCGGACAAGGCCTGCCGGGAATATCTGGACGGCGTCAAGGCGCTCGGGCTGAAGCCGGACAAGGTCCCCCAGCTTGGCGATGTCGACCGGCGCCTCAACGAGACCACCAGTTTCGGCGTGGAGGGCGTCCCGGCCCTCATTCCGCCCTCGCGCTTTTACGAATTGCTCTCCCAGGGCAAGTTTCCGCTGGCGACGTTCATCCGCCGCCGCGAGCATATCGACTATATCGAGGAGCCGGACATTTTTCACGAAGTGTTCGGCCACTGCCCTCTCCTGACCAACCAGAGCTACGCCAATTTCGTGCGCCGCTTCGGCGAGAAAGCCGTCGGGCTCGGGAAGGAATATTCCTGGCACCTGTTCCGGATCTTCTGGTTCACCGTCGAATTCGGCCTGATCGAAACGCCGCAGGGGCGACGCTGTTTCGGCGCCGGCATCGTCTCATCGCCCAACGAGACCCGGGCGGCGATGGAAGGCACGCAAGCCGAATTCCGGCCCTTTGACCTGATGACGGTACTTCGAACCCCCTACCGCATCGATATCGTCCAGCCGATCTATTATGTCATCGACAGTTTTGCGCAGCTGGAATCGATCATCGAGGAGGATATCGGCGCCCGCATCAGGGAGGCCAAGGCGCTCGGGGATTTTCCGCCGGTATTCGAAGCCAAGGCTTCCTGAACGCGCGGAATTCTCTCCCGTCCGGGCTTGCCTTGCCTGGCCTTATTGTCCAACGTCCCGCCACTCAAGGATGGAGGGACGCCATGGCAAACAAGACCATCGACCATGCCTTCACGGCAGGGAACCTGACCTCGGCCGCATCGGATCCGACCTTTGCGGGCGCGCTGTCGTTCATGCGCCGCCGCTTCACCAAGGATCTGGCGGGCGCCGATACGGTTGTCTGGGGCATTCCCTTCGATGCCGCGACCTCCAACCGGCCGGGCGCGCGGTTCGGGCCGCAGGCGATCCGGCGGGCCTCGGCGATCTTCGACAACGATCCGCAATACCCGTTTGAGCGCGATCTCTTCGCCGAAATGGCCGTCATCGATTACGGCGACTGCCTCATCGACTACGGCAACCACCAGAAGACGCCTGATGCGATCGAGGCCCAGGCGAATGTCATTCTCGACAGCGACGCCTTCCTGCTGACGCTCGGCGGCGACCACTATGTCACCTGGCCGCTCCTCAAAGCCCATGCGGCCAAGCACGGGCCGATGGCGCTCGTCCAGTTCGACGCCCATCAGGACACCTGGCTGGACGACGAGGGACGCATCGATCACGGCTCCTTCGTGGCGCGGGCGGTGCGTGCCGGCATCATCGATCCCGCCCGGTCGATCCAGGTCGGCATCCGCAGCCATGCGCCGGAAGACTTCGGGATCCGCCTTCTCTATGGCCATGAGATCGAGGAGACGAGCGCGGCCGAAATCGCAAAGACGATCCTCGATCACGTCGGGCAAACGCCGACCTACCTCACCTTCGATATCGACTGCCTCGATCCGGCCTTCGCGCCGGGCACCGGCACGCCGGTCGCCGGCGGGCCTTCGAGCGCGAAGATCCTGTCGGTCCTGCGAAAGCTCGGGGCCCTCGATATCCGCGGCGCCGACGTGGTCGAAGTGGCGCCGGCCTACGACCATGCGGATATTACCGCCATTGCGGGGGCGACGGTTGCGATGTATATGCTCGGGCTCCGCGCGGAGCGTCGCGCGGCTGCGTTAAATTTCTGAATCAACTTGCTGGTAAACTGAATCCGGCTCTCAATCCAAGGCACTGATCTAACAGGATAATGACCATGACAGCGAAAATCTTCATCGACGGCGAACACGGCACCACGGGACTGCAGATCCGCACCCGCATGGCCGGCCGCCGCGACGTCGATCTGCTGTCGATCCCGGAAGCGGAGCGGCGCAACGCCGCCATGCGCGAGGATCTCCTGAACAGTGCCGATATCGCCATCCTCTGCCTGCCCGACGATGCGTCGCGGGAAGCCGTCACCATGCTTGCCGGCAATAACAAGGTGCGGGTGATCGACACCTCGACCGCGTTCCGCGTCGATCCGTCCTGGGCCTATGGCTTTGCGGAAATGGACAAGGCGCAGGCCGACAAGATCAAGGCCTCCCGGCACGTCGCCAATCCGGGCTGCTACCCGACCGGCGCGATCGGCATCATCCGGCCGCTGCGCGCCGCCGGCATCCTGCCCGACGGTTATCCGGTCACGGTCAATGCCGTCTCCGGTTATACGGGCGGCGGCAAGCAGATGATCGGCCAGATGGAAGATCCGTCCAGGGAAGACGCGATCTCGGCCAACAATTTCCTCTACGGCCTGCCGCTCAAGCACAAGCACGTGCCGGAGATGAAGATCCACGGCCAGCTCGACCGCGCGCCGCTCTTCTCGCCGTCGGTCGGGCGTTTCCCCCAGGGCATGATCGTGCAGGTGCCGCTCTTCCTCGAAGACCTGAAGGGCGACGCGACGATCGAAGGCATCCACAAGGTGCTGGTCGAGCATTATGCCGGGCAGGACATCGTCACCGTCGTGCCGCTCGAAGAGAGCAAGGCGCTGCCGCGCGTCGATGCGGAAGAGCTGGTCGATACGGACAGGATGAAGCTCTTCGTGTTCGGCACACCGGGCGGCGCACATGTCAATCTCGTCGCCCTGCTCGACAATCTCGGCAAGGGCGCCTCGGGTGCCGCCGTCCAGAACATGGACCTGATGCTTTCGGCCTGATGGCGGAGAGCATTTCCCTTCCAGTTTCCCTGCCCGGCGAATGGCGGATCGAAACCGCCAGGCAGATCGCCGATACGGTCGTCGGCACCGTCCTTGAAGTGACGCGTGCCGGCGGCGAAACCGATATCGTCAAGGTTCTGAAACCCAAGGCTTTGGAAGACAGTTTTCGTGGCGCCGATTTCCTCGCCTGGCGCGACGGCGCCGGCTGCGTGCGGCTGATCGCGCGTTCAGGCAATCTGCTCTTGATGGAGCATGCGGGCAAGGTGACGCTCCGGGATCACCTTGTTTCCCATGGAGACCAAGAAGCGACCAGGATCGCGGCAGAGGTGCTGACGGAGTATCATCGCCCTTCGGACGCACCGGCGCCCACAAGCCTGATGCCGCTTTCCCGCTATTTCAAAAGCCTGTTCGAGAAGGCCGACGCGGATCGCCGAGACAACGTCGTCAGCCCGTTCATCGAGGCGGCAGCGCTGGCGGAAACGCTGATCGCCGACCAGCGGGACATCAAGCCGCTGCATGGCGACCTGCACCACGAAAACATCATGTTCGGCCCGCGCGGCTGGCTGATCATCGACCCGGCAGGCCTGGTCGGCGATGCGGCGCTCGACGTCGCCAACATGTTTTCCAATCCGCTCGACCGCTTCGACCTGACGCGCAACGAGGCGCGCATCGCGTCGATGGCCGGCGTATTCGCCAAAACGCTGGGGCGGGACGTCCGCACCATCCTGCGTTATGCGTTCGCCTATGGCTGCCTGTCGGCCGCATGGCATGACGAAGACGGCAATGCGAAGGATCGCGACGACGAGCTTGCGGTCGTCGCCGCGGTCCGCGATGTGTTGAGACAGGCTTAGGCGAACGTCCGCTTCAAACCCAGATGGATGGCGAGCTTCTCGCCCGGTCCATGCACGGCGGCAAACAGCAGGCCGGCGAGGAAGGTGAAGTGATCGACGAAGAAGCCGAACTCCGCCTGATTGGCTTGCCAATGGCTCGGGCCGTGGAAGGCGAAAGCCAGGAAGATGACATAGGCGCCGGCGAGCAAAGCGGCCTCCGAGAAGAACGCGCCGGTCAGGAATGCGAGGGCCAGTCCCACCTCGAAGATCGCCGCGATCCAGGCGAGGAACAGCGGGAACGGAAATCCGGCGCTTGAAATGAATGCTGCCGTCGCCGGCATGTCGAGAAACTTGAACGTCGTCGCCATCACGAACAGGCCGCCGAAGATCAGCCTTGCGACGAGAATTGCGATTGTCCTTGCCATAACCCTACCCTCTCCTTGGCCGAAGCCGTTCGACTATGTCCCAAGGACGGGTGATGGACACGATCTCCGACATGGGGCCATGATTTTTTCGCAGAGAAAAGGCGGGCGGAAATCCATCCGCCCGCCTTGCGCAGGTATGGGCAATATACCGGGAGATCAGCTCCGCGTGACGATCGCGGTCTCCGGCGGATATTCGCCGACGAAGCCGCGCCAGTGGGCGACGGCGAAACCGAGCACGATCAGCGCGACGGCCTGATGCGTCAGCGCCAGATCGAGCGGCACCTGCATGACGAGCGTCGAGATGCCGATGATCGCCTGAACCGTCACCAACCCGAACAGCAGGACGGAGCGGCGGGCATGGGTGGAGCCCGGCGCCAGCCGAAGCGAGACGATCATGTGCGCGAGGGTGGCGGCCCACAGAACATAGGCGCCGCAGCGATGCACGAACTGCACCGTCTTCGGGTTCTCGAACAGGTTGATCCACCAGGGCTGCCGGACGAAAAGATCGGCCGGAACAAGGGCGCCGTCCATCAGCGGCCAGGTGTTGTAGGAGAGGCCGGCATCGAGCCCCGCCACCAACGCGCCGAGATAGATCTGGAAGAGGACGAGGAAGGCAATGCCGCCGGCCGCCCATTTGGATCTTGCCGTCGGCGGAAGATCGCGGCTGTGCGGCGAAAGCCCCCGCATGATCCAGATGCAGGCGGCAAAGATCAGACAGGCGATGACCAGATGGGTGGCAAGCCGGTATTGCGAGACGCTGACCAGCTTGGTGAGGCCGGACGACACCATCCACCAGCCGATGAAGCCTTGAAAGCCGCCGAGCGCCAGCAGGCCGACCAGCGGGCCGCGCAGGCGCTTTTCGATGCGGCCGGTGAGCCAGAAGAAGATCAGCGGCAGGGCGAAGACCATGCCGATCGAGCGGGCGAGGAAACGGTGCGCCCATTCCCACCAGAAGATCGACTTGAACTCGTCGACCGTCATGTCCTTGTTGATCTGCTGATATTGGGGAATGCGCTGGTAGAGGCGGAACTCCTCGTCCCACTCCGCGGCCGACAGCGGCGGAATGACACCGTGGATCGGCTTCCATTCGGTGATCGACAGGCCGGAATCGGTAAGACGCGTCGCGCCGCCGACCAGGACCAGACAGAACAGCGTGAAGACGACGACGCCGAGCCAGATGCGCACCGCCTTGCGGTCGCGCTCGCGGCGCCTGGTGTGGCTCAGGACATCGATGATCACAGCATCGGTTGCCGACATGGGTATGCTCCTGTCGTTCAAGCCAAAAGGACGCGGCACGTGGCAGGCATCGTTCAGCATTTCGCGTTGCTTTGCCCCATCAACCCATGCAAAACAAGCCCCGGCGCTTTGCGGCATGCGGTCGCGGATAGGAGAAGACGTCTTGGTTCCGCGTTTGAGAAGTTTCATCGGCACGATCCTGATCATCATTCTGGTGATCGTCTACGCGCTTGCCGCCACGACCTTCGCGATGCTGCTGCTCGCCACCTCGCCCTGGTGGGTGCATTTCCTCTATTTCCTGATCAGCGGCCTCCTCTGGATCCTGCCGGCCATGGCGATCATCAAATGGATGGCCGGACCCAAGCCCAAACCGTGACCGGTTTTACCGGCAATTAACCAGCGGCGACGGTTTCTCAGGGCTCAAACCCGACGGTAAACCGATTTTTGGTGCCCTCCCCCTATGTTGCCGGCCAAACGGCATCAGCGGGCAAAGCCATGCAGCAGCGGAAAATCCAGCAGGAAGAGCAGTTCGAGGACGTGGTCGTCACCCGAACCGATGACCGGACGATCCGGTTCTGCGAACTCACCCTCGTTTCGACCAACGACCTGCGCTCCGTGGAAGCCGAATGGCGGCGCCTCGAAAGCCTGGCCAAGAACTCCCTGCATCAGGGTTTCGACTGGTGCCGGGCCTGGACTGAGGCGCATCACAGCGAACTGGCGATCATTCAAGGCGTCGCCGGCGACCGGACACTTTTCATCCTGCCGCTGGAAATCGTGTCGGAACGCCGCGCCCGGATCGCCCGCCTGCTCGGCAACCGGTTCAACAACCTCAATACCGGCCTCTTCGATGCCGATCTCGCCGCACCCGATGCCGAAGAACTGCAGAATTTTTCTTATGCCTTGAGGCTCGCGCTTTCGGACACGGCGGACCTGGTCGTCCTCGACAATATCCCGCTCATCTGGCGAGGCATACAGCATCCGCTGTCGGGCCTTGCCTCGATCGAGAACCAAAACCACTCCTTCCAGCTGCCGCTCTTCCAGAATTTCGAGGCGACGCTCGCGCAGCTGAACGCCAAGAGCCGCCGCAAGAAGTTCCGTTCCCAGAGCCGCAAGATCGAGGCGATCGGCGGCTACGATCATATCGCCCCCGCCGATCCGGCTGAAAAACACGCCCTGCTCGATATCTTCTTCCGCCAGAAAGGCGAGCGGCTGAGGCTGTTCGGCCTGCCGGATGTCTTCCAATTGCCAGGCATCCAGGATTTCTTCCACCGCCTCATGGACGTCCCGGCCAAAGGAACCGATACGCCGCTGACGCTGCATGCGATCCGCCTGCGCGGCGAGCACGATGGGCATATCGCGGCGATTGCCGGCCTGTCGCGCAAGGGCGATCATGTCATCTGCCAGTTCAGCTCGATCGACGAGACGATCTGCCCGGAGGCGAGCCCCGGCGAATTGCTGTTCTGGCTGATGATCGAGCAGTCCTGCCGGGAGGGCGCCTCGGTGTTCGATTTCGGCGTCGGCGACCAGCCCTACAAGCGCAACTGGTGCACCCAGGAAACGGTGCAGCACGATATGCTGATCCCGCTGACCTGGAAGGGTTCGCTGATGCGGCCGCTGCTGATCGGGGTGACCAGGGCGAAGGCGGCGATCAAGCGCAATCCGCATCTCTATGCGATGGCGCAGCGCTGGCGGTCCGGCCGCTGCCCGAAAGCGCCGGAAGCTCCCGCCTCCGACGCAGAGTGATCCATCAGGCGGCGCGGCGCTTGCCCGGGCGCGGCGAACGCCGGTCGCCGGTTTCCGTCATCACCAGCAGGTTGCTGTAGCCGGCCGCTTCGAAATCCGTCACCAGGTCGGCGACTTCCTCATCCCTGAAGCCCGGAACGGACAGGACGATCTCTGCCATCGCGTTGCGCGTCAGGCGCGAGATGCCGGCGATCTCGGCCGGGCCGCATTCGATCAGCACCAGGTCATAGGCGTCGGCCAGCGCATCTATGATCATCGACAGGCGGTCGGCGCCGCGCATGGCGCGGGCGGGATCCGAAGCGCCGTGCGGAATGATATGCGCGTCGGAAAGCCGGTCCGGATGGATTGCGTCGCCGAACGCGGTTTCGCCGCAGAGAAGATCGGTAATGCCGGGAAGCTTCGGATTTTCCGCCATCAGCTCCGTCGGAGTGGCCGAACCGGTCATGTCGACCAGCACGACGGTGCGGCCGCGCTCGGCAAGCTCGCGGGCGAGAATGACGGTCGCGGTCGAGCCTTTGTCGCCGCCCGGCGAGATGCCGATCGCGACGGGGACATCGTGCCGCTGCAGGTAGTGCGCAACGGAGTCGATCGTAAAGCCTCGATCCTCGGCCTCCGGGGCGACGTCCTCTTCTTCGCTCTCCCTTTCGGAGAGCGACTGTTCGGCGATCTTGGCATAGGCGAGTGCGGCAGCGTGCTTGGGGTTTTCGCGGGGCGGCTCCGGCCGGTCGAAACGGGCGGCCTCGGCCTGCATCTGGTGGACCGGCAGCGGAGCGGCAGCAACGGGTGCCGGTGCCGCCGGTTCCAGCACGATGTCCTCCTCGTCATCGCGAACACCCGACGGACGCAGCGCGCGGCCGGAGAAGAGTTCGATGACGATGACGATCAGGCAACCGAAGATGAAGGTGGCGAGCGAGACGACGATGACGATCGGGATGATCTTCGGGAAATAAGGCTCGGACGGTTCGACCGCTTTCGAGACGACGCGGGCGTCGGCCGGGCTCGAATTGCCCTCGAGGCGGGAGCTCGCCTCGCGGTAGCGGGCAAGATAGGTTTCCAGCAGCTGGCGCTGGGCGGCGGCCTCGCGCTCAAGGGCACGCAGGCCGACCTCTTCTTCGCCCGCCTTGGCGGAATCCGCCTTCAAGCCATTGAGCTGGCCCATCAACTGGCGTTCGCGGATGCGCGACATCTCGGCTTCGTTGTCAAGGCTTGCGAGGATCTTCTTGGTCTCGCTCTCGATCTGCTGGCGGATGCCGGCAAGCTGGCCGCGCAGGCCCTTCAGCCGCGGATGGCCTTCCAGCAGCGAGGTCGAGGAGTCGGAAATCTGGGCCTGCAGGTTGGCTTCCGCTTCCTTCAGACGCTGGATGACCTGCGAACCGACGACATCGCTCAGCGTATCGGAGGCGCGGCCGGCCTTCAAAGCCGCCCGGACGTTTTCGGCGCGCGCCTCGGCATTTGCCCGCTCGCCGCGGATACGGGCGAGCTCGGTCGAAATGTCGTTGAGCTGCTGGGTCGAGAAACTGTTGGTCTCGGTGGTCTGGAACAGGCCGTTGGAGGACCGGTAGTCGGCCACCTTCTTTTCGGCCTCCTTGACTTTCTGGGTCAGGCTGGCGATTTCCGGCTCCAGCCACTTGGCCGTCTCGGAATGGGTGTCGAGCTTGGCGCCGCTCTGGATCTTGAGGTAAGCCTCCGCCATCCGGTTCGGGATCTCGGCCGCAAGCTTCGGATCGCGCGAGGAAAACTCGATGGCGATGACGCGCGAATTCTCGACCGCGTAGACATTCAGCTTGTCGCGGAATTCCTGGATCACCCGGTCTTCCGGGTCGAGTTTCATCGGATCCTGCTTGAGCCCGATCAGGACCAGCGGATCTGGCAGGAAGGACTGCGCGGCCGGATCGAATTCCTTGAGCTTGGCGAGGTTGAGGTCGCGGGCGACGCGCTTGATGAGATCGGTCGACTGCAGCAGCTGCGCCTGGCTGGTGATGTTGAGCGAGTCCAGCAGCGGGTCGTTGGCCTGTGCGGCCGCATCCCCTCCCGAGAGGTTCGGCGAGCGGGATTCGATCAGCATCCGCGTCTCGCTCTTGTAGCTGGGTTTCATCAGACTGGTGCCGACCAGCGCGACGGCGGCTGCGACGATCGTCGCGCCCAGGATCCTGCCCTTGCGTTCCCAGATCGCCGAGATCACCCGCCCGAGGTCGATATCCACGTCCTGATTGCCACCGTTTACGCCTGACATGATACGCTCCAACTGATCGGTTTCGGCGAAGAGTAAAGGATCATGGTAACGCGAGAGTTAATGGCCAAGTACAGCCGTTAAAGCTCCAAGAAAATCTCGAAATGCCCGGCCTCTTTACCGGGCATTAACCCTAACGGATCGATAACGGCGGACAGATGGTATGAACAGCCGGAGCCTGGAACGCGGAAATGTCCTTCGCCCCCTTCAAACGCGTGGTGGCCAAACACGTGGCGGCGCTCGCCCTTGCGGCGGCTGCGCTTGCCGGCTGCACCAGCTATGCGCCCGCTCCGAAGAGCTTTCAGGAAGCGACCATCCAGCCCTACAGGCTCGACAGCGGCGACCGTATTCGCGTCAGCGTCTTCGAACAGCCGGGCCTCACCAATACCTATACGGTCGACCAGGCCGGCTACATCGCCTTCCCGCTGATCGGCCAGGTGGCGGCGCGCGGCCAGACGCTGCCGGCGCTCGAAGGCTCGATCGCCTCGCGCCTCAAGCAGGGTTATCTGCGCGATCCGGATGTCACCGCCGAGATCGACCGCTACCGTCCGATCTTCGTGATGGGCGAAGTCGGCCGGCCGGGGCAATATTCCTACGTGCCCGGGATGACCGCTCAGAACGCGATCGCGATCGCCGGCGGCTTCACCTCCCGTGGCAACCAGCGCGACATCGACGTCACCCGCAAGATCAACGGCCAGGTGCTGACCGGCCGCACCGTCATCTCTTCCACGGTGCTTGCCGGCGACACCATCTATGTCCGCGAGCGGCTGTTCTGACCGGTCCATGGCTGAGAGCCCTCCCTTGCGGATACTCCACTGCTTCAGGTCGCCCGTCGGCGGGATTTTTCGCCACGTACGCGATCTCGTCGAGGAGCATCGGGCGGCCGGCCACGAGGTCGGCATCCTGTGCGACAGCTCGACCGGCGGAGCGCATGAGGAGCGCCTTTTCGACAGCATCCGGCCGCAGCTTTCGCTCGGCCTCACCCGCATTCCGATGCGGCGTGCGATCGCCCCTTCCGATTTCGTGGCGATCTACAAGAGTTATAAACATATCAAGAGCTTGCAGCCGGACATTTTGCACGGGCACGGCGCCAAGGGTGGCGCCATTGCCCGGCTGATCGGCTCAGCCCTGCGGGTCAACAGGTATCGCGTAGCCCGCCTCTATTCGCCGCATGGCGGCAGCCTGCATTTCAGCCGGTCGAGCCTTTCCGGCCAGGCCGTGCTGCGGCTGGAACGGTTCCAGGAACATTTCGGCGATGCGCTGGTGTTCGTCTGCGAATACGAACGGCGCACCTACGAGGCCAAGGTCGGCAAGCCGCGCAAGGTCTCCCGCGTCATCTACAACGGCATCAAGGATGCCGAGTTCGAGACGATCGGCACCGAGCCATCGGCCCCGGATTTCCTCTATATCGGCATGCTGCGCGACCTCAAGGGGCCGGATGTCTTCATCGACGCCTTCGCCAGGACCGAAAGGGTAGTCGGCCGCCCGCTTTCCGCGCTGATGGTCGGTGACGGCCCGGATCGCGACCGCTACCAGGCGATGATGGCCGAGCGCGGGCTCGGCCGCCGTATCCAGATGAGGCCGGCCATGCCCGCCCGCGAGGCGTTCGCCATGGCAAAGATCGTCGTCGTTCCCTCCCGCGCCGAAGCCATGCCCTATATCGTGCTCGAGGCCCTGGCGGCCGGCAAGCCGGTGATCGCCTCCCGGGTGGGTGGCATTCCGGAAGTGCTCGGCGATACAAGTGCGGCGCTTGCGACGCCCGGCGATGCCGAGGATCTCGCCCGCGTCATGACCGAGGCGTTCACCACGCCCGGCTGGCAGGACGCCGTCATGCCAAAGCCGGACGCATTCAAGGCGGTGTTTTCCGCCTCTGTCATGGCCCGGGAAATGCTCGGACTGTATCAGGATCTGACAGGTTCACGGGCCGATTCGGCCCGCGGCTAAAGGCTTCCTTCACCTCTTTTTGCTAAGCCGTTTCCATATCTTCCTGCGCCGACGGGCCTGGGAGGCCAAAGGGATCGGTCCATGAACCAGCCGAACAAGTCCGAGCAGTTCGATGTCGAAAGCCTTCGCAAGAAGGTTTCGGAACTCCGTGCAGCCGACGAAAAGCACGATCCGGCCAATGCCACCGTGCTCAATCCGTTTGCCCGCCAGATCGCCGAACAATTCCGCGACGACAGCTATTCGCCGGCGATGCTGATCGGCCTGTTCCGGCTGTTCGAACTCCTGGCGCTGCTTGCGATCGGCCTCGTCATCGGCGCATTTTTCTCGCCGATCGACCTCACCGGCTTTTTCGCCCGTTTCGCCCTCGTCGCCTGGGGCTCGACACTCACCGTTCTGCTTCTGCAGGTGGCCGACACCTACCAGATCCCGTCGCTGCGCGGCGCGCAGCGCACCGCCCGGCGCGTTTTCGTCTGCTGGGCGATCGGTTTCGTGCTGACGGCGTCGACGCTCTACCTCGTCGAACCCAGCCCCTATCCGTTTGCCGGCCTTTGCGCCTGGCTCGTCACCGGTGCCGCCTTCCTCTTCCTCGAACGGCAGCTCACCGCCTACGCCATCCGCCACTGGGGACGCAACGGCGTGATGGAACGCCGCGCCATCATCGTCGGCGGCGGCGAACCGGCTAAGCAGCTCGTGCGCCAGCTCGAGCAGCAGCCCGACAACGATATCCGCATCTGCGGCATATTCGACGACCGCAACAGCGAGCGCTCGCCGACCGTCGTCGCCGGCTATCCGAAGCTTGGCACCTTCGCGGAACTGATCGAATTCGCCCGTCTCGCCCGCATCGACATGCTGATCATCGCGCTGCCGGCCACTGCCGAGGCCCGCATCCTGCAGCTCCTGCGCAAGCTCTGGGTGCTGCCGGTCGATATCCGGCTGGCTGCCCATGCCAACCGCCTGCGCTTCCGCCCGCGCTCCTATTCGCATGTGGGCGCCGTGCCGATGTTCGACATTTTCGACAAGCCGATCCGCGACTGGGATTCGGTGGCGAAGCGCGTCTTCGACATCGTCTTCTCGGTGGTCGGAATCCTGCTGACCTGGCCGATCATGCTTGCCGCTGCAATTGCGGTGAAGGCGACCTCCAAGGGGCCGATCCTGTTCCGCCAGAAGCGCCACGGTTTCAACAACGAGATCATCGACGTCCTGAAGTTCCGCTCGATGTACACGAACCTCAGCGACCAGACCGCGGTCAAGGCCGTCACCAAGGGGGATCCCCGCGTCACTCCCGTTGGCCGTTTCCTGCGCAAGTCCTCGATCGACGAACTGCCGCAGCTGTTCAACGTGCTGCGCGGCCAGCTTTCGCTGGTCGGCCCGCGCCCGCATGCGGTGCTCGCCCAGACGGGAACCCGCAAATATGTCGACGTCGTCGAGAGCTATTTCGCCCGTCACCGCGTCAAGCCCGGCGTCACCGGCTGGGCGCAGATCAACGGGTTGCGCGGCGAACTCGACAGCGACGAGAAGATCCGCGCCCGCACCGCCTACGACCTCGACTATATCGAGAACTGGTCGCTGCTCTTCGACCTGAAGATCCTGTTCCTGACGCCGATCCGGCTGCTCAACACGGACAACGCCTATTGAGCACGCTCGACTATAGCCGCCCCGGAGGCCATCCTCACCATTTCGACAGCCGGCTTGCGGCGCTGAGGCTCGCCGGCAGCGGCCTCGTCGCCTTCGGCGTCTTCCTGTCGGGCTTCGTCATCTCGGAACCGGCCCCCTACGAACTGATCATGGTGGTGCAGATCGCCATCTGGTTCCTGCTGGGGCTCAGGATATCGCGTACCGTCGCGCCTTTGCTGGTCATGATGCTGACCTTCAATATCGGCGGCCTGTTCACCATGCTGATCATGAAGAACATGAGCGAGGCGCCGATGTATTTCGCCGTCTCGGGCTTTCTGGCGCTGAGCGCGGTCTTCTATGCGGCAATCATCGAGGACGACCACCGGCGCCTGAACCTGATCTTCAAGGCCTGGGTAGCGGCGGCGATCATCACCTCGCTGCTCGGTATTCTCGGCTATTTCAACGCCTTTCCGGGCTCACATGTTTTTACCCGCTACAACCGCGCCATGGGCGCCTTTCAGGATCCGAACGTCTTCGGTCCCTATCTCGTCGCCCCCCTCCTCTACCTTCTCTACCGGCTGCTGACCGGGCCGCTGGTCAGGGCTCCGATGCTGATCGGCGGCATCCTCGTCCTGGCGCTCGGCATCTTCCTCTCCTTCTCGCGCGCCGCCTGGGGTCTCCTGGTGTTTGCCGGCATCGCGCTGGTCATCGTCATGCTGCTCAAGGAGCGCACCACCGCCTTCCGGTTCAAGATCCTGGCGATCGCCGGAGGTGCCGCGATCTTCCTCGTGCTGGCGCTGGCGATCGCGCTGCAGTTCCCGCAGGTTTCCGACCTCTTCACCAACCGCGCCAAGCTGGTGCAGGAATATGACGGCGCCCGTCTCGGCCGCTTCGAGCGCCACAAGATCGGCTTCCTGATGGCCATGGAGCGGCCGCTCGGGCTCGGCCCCATGGCCTTCGGCAAGATCTTCGGGGAGGACGAGCACAATATCTGGCTGAAGACGCTGACCACCTATGGCTGGCTCGGCGCGGTCACCTACCAGATCATGATCTGGTCGACGCTGTGGTTCGGCTTCCGCTACATGCTGCGCGAACGGCCCTGGCAGGCCTATCTGATGATCGCCTGGGTGATGATCCTTGGTCACGCGATCATCGGCAACGTCATCGACACCGACCACTGGCGGCATTTCTACCTGCTGCTCGGCATCGTCTGGGGCTGCATGGCGCTGGAACACCGCTTCGTCCGCTCGCAGCGGAGATCTTCGGCGCCCGCCACCGGAGCGGCTTGACTTTAAGTCTCCGCGCTCCAGTTTTTCTTTCATGCTGACGGTTTCCCAACTCCGCGCCGCGCGCGCCATGACCGGAATGACGGTGGACGAACTTTCTGCCGCCTCAGGGATCTCGAAATCCGCGATAGAAGAGGCCGAAGCCTCACAGGTCTTCGCAAACGCCGAGATCACCGACCGGCTGCGTTCGATCTTCGAGTCGAAGGGGGTGCTTTTTCTGGGCGCCGGCGAAGACGACGCAGGTGCCGGCCCAGGGCTCCGGCTGCGCCACCAGTTTCATGACGAGGGAATCCGCCCTCAGAATCTGAATGCCACAAACGACGACTGAAATCGTTGCACCGCGGGAACTCTTTGAGTTCTAACGCGTTTCTCCTCCGCTTAGACAACATGCAGGGGGCTGCGTATGGCACGGACCAACAATCTCTACCTCATCATCGGTGCATTGATCGTGGTCGTCATCGGCCTCGGTTTTTATGTCTATCGGGAAGAAAGCAAGCCGAAGGGCATCGAACTCAGCATCGGACAGAATGGTATAAAAGTCCAAGAAAACTGAGGGTTAGTTAGAGGATACATTGTTAACGATAAAAGCTCAGACTTGCCTGGAACAAAATTCAGCATGCGAGTGAAGGTTCAGATAAGCAATAAAAGGGGATAGTTATGACCACGCGTATGAATCCGGACGAAGTTGACAGTAAAGGCTTCAAGAAAGTCTGGAGTGTCGCCGAATTCGCCAAGCGTTACCGTCTCGACCGCGAAGAGGAAACCCGTCTTCTGAAGCTTCTCGGGCCATTCGCGTCGCAACACGAATTACTCATGAATGCGAGCCGTGCTCCGCGCTTCCGGTAAAGTAAAGGCCGAGACCGTGCATTTCCGCGCTTGCTGCAAGCCGCGAGGTTCCAGGCAGTTGAAAGCTTGCGTTTACCGGCAACTCCTTCCCGCAGGAACCTTTACCTCCCTCTTTTAGTTGGTCTTCCGTGACCATTGGCGCCAGGCGGTGGAACCGCTGCGCAGAAGGAGGATAACCATGATAAGACTGATTTCGAATACCGGGCTTGCCATTGCCCTCTCGCTCGGCGCGGTCGGCGCCTTCTCAACTCCCGCTTCCGCACAGGATATCGAACTTCGCCTGGGTCCGGATGGCCCGCGGCCGGTGATCCGTGACCGGGACCGCGACTATGACCGTCGGGGCTGCAGCCCGGGCGAAGCACGAGCCGCCGCCCGCGACGAAGGTTTTCGCGATGCCCAGGTCGTGCGGGTGACCAGCCGCAGCGTCACCGTCGAAGGGTTTACCCGTAATGGGCCGGATCGCATCACTTTCGCCAACCGCCGCGGCTGTCCGGAAATCTGATCTGTCGCCACCTCCCCGACTACCGAAAGCTCCGCCCCGGCGGGGCTTTTTTTGACGTGGAGCGTTTCAGCGCAGATGCAGCAAATTAAGGGCAATTGTTAATTTTCATATTTACCGTAAATGAATTGGCAAGGAGTTGAGGCCAGATTTGCCCCCGTACGACGGATTTGGTGTTCCTTCAGATTGAAGAAACCGAGTGGCATGACGCCGGACCGCCGTGCCGGTAAATCAGCCCGGAATGTCCCTTCCAATCATCAGCCATTCAAGGGGCACCTCAATGACCAGCATTCTCACCAACATTGCAGCTATGTCTGCGCTCCAGACCCTTCGCGGTATCGCCAACGACATGGAATCGACGCAGAGCCGCGTTTCCTCCGGTCTGCGCGTCGGCACCGCTTCCGACAACGCCGCTTACTGGTCGATCGCGACCACCATGCGCTCCGACAACGGCGCTCTTTCCGCAGTCCAGGACGCCCTCGGCCTCGGCGCCGCAAAGGTCGATACCGCCTATTCCGCCATGGAATCGGCCATCGACGTCGTCACCGAAATCAAGAACAAGCTGGTTGCAGCGTCCGAGCCGGGCGTCGACAAGTCCAAGGTCCAGGAAGAAATCACCCAGCTGCAGAGCCAGCTGAAGAGCATCGCTTCCTCCGCTTCGTTCTCCGGCGAAAACTGGCTGCAGGCCGAAATCGGCGGCACCCAGAACGCCACGACCGGTGTCATCCAGGCCGGCACCGAAATCACCAAGCAGCTCGTCGGTTCGTTCATCCGCGATGCGGACGGAAGCGTGACGGTCAAGACCATCAACGTGGTCCTCGACGAAACCAACGTTCTGTTCGACCTTTCCGGCGGTCACGGCGGTCTTCTCGACAGCAACGCTCTCAACGGTTTCCGCGCCATCAACTACGACGACGGCACGACCAACCAGAAGCAATATTTCGGCAAGGTCAACACGTCCGGCTACTACGCCACCAACGCTGTCTGGAAGGACATCGGCGGCGGCGTGTTCATGAAGGGCGACACCAACGGCGTCTACTCTTCGGGCTCCAACGGCACCTACATGATCAAGGTCGGCGGCGCCTACATCGACGCGGTCTACACCACCAAGGGTTATGACTTCTCGGCTGGTGCAACGGCGACTGCCGGTATCAAGTACGGCACGGACATCTCGGTTTCCGACCTCGACATCACCAAGCTCGGAGACTACCGCGACTCCAGCGGCGTCAGCTATCTCGGTCTCGGGACCAAAGCCAGCGATGAGGACATCATGGCGGCACTGACATCGTTCGTCGATGGCCAGCTGGAACTGATGAGCAGCGGCGCTGCCAAGCTCGGCGCAGTCTCGAAGCGTCTCGAAATGCAGACCGACTTCGTCTCCAAGCTCACCGACTCGATCGACAAGGGCGTCGGCCGACTGGTGGATGCGGACATGAACGAAGAGTCGACCAGGCTCAAGGCACTGCAGACCCAGCAGCAGCTGGCCATCCAGTCGCTGTCGATCGCCAACTCCGACTCGCAGAACATCCTGTCGCTGTTCCGCTAATCGAACCAGGAGAAATGGCGCGGGGGCTGACCGCGCCATTGACCTCAAGAAAGGCCGGGTCCGAATTCGGACGCGGCCTTTTTTTATTTTCCCACTCCACATCCCGCGCGAGACGGGGATGTTTCTGCGCCATTGCACATATTCTTGCGGCGGCCGTTCTCTTTTTCTTCCGATGGAAGGATTTTGAGCTTGCGCCGCGAAAGCGGAGCGACTAGGGAAAACATGCTCATCGAGCAGGTCGGGGCGTAGCGCAGCCCGGTAGCGCACTTGACTGGGGGTCAAGGGGTCGTCGGTTCAAATCCGGCCGCCCCGACCAATTTAAATCCCCTTGAAATCTCAGTCAGATCAAAAGCCTTTTGCAGTAACCGGGACTTTTCCGACGCGGTTGACCCACCCCGCCGGATTCGGCAGGGCGGGCAGAATTCTCCCCGGCTGGGAACGCGACCTCAATAAGGCGAGTAGCACTGCTGGCGCGGACCGTAATAGGGCTGGAACGTGTTGTCGTAGGCCCTGTAGGACCGGTAGCGGGCATAACACCAGTTCACATGGGCATTGCCGCCCACATAACGCCGGGGTGCGTAATAACGCGGCGCGTATCTTGGCGTATAGCGCGGCTGGGCCAGCGCTCCGCCGATGATCGCGCCAAGGGCAAGCCCTCCGATGATCGCACCGGCATCAGGGCCACGGCGATGGCGGCGATAGTAGCGATCGCCATCATAACGGTCGCGATAATAGCGTCGCCCTCCCCAATCTCCGCGATCGCGCCAGTAATACTGCACCTGCTGGACATCGCGGGATGTCTCGATTCGGGGAGCGCTGATCGACGGGAAGGCCTGGGCGGGAGCGATGCCGCTAAAAGCCGTAATCAGGGATAAAACGGCGACGGCGAGCTTTTTCTTCATGATTCACCTCCTCTGATTTTCCTTATGAAGAAATGATCCTCCATTTCTCCTGAACCAGAGGTGAATGGTAAATTTTGCTTAACATTGCCGCGAGTTGGATTAACGAACCTGATCCAGGAGGCGTTTGCATTCCAGGAGATCGAACAACGCTTCCTGCAACAGGGCACGGTCTTCCTTGCCGACGCTGGATTTGCCGATCGACACTTCCATGTCCTCGTCGTGGGAGGCGCCGAAACCGAAGAAGCGGCCGCTCGGCTTCACCTTGGGGCGGCCGACGATCTGATCCTCTTCGGCCGTGCTGATCTTCGGCTCGACCTGCTTTTCGCTGTTTGCCGCCATGATCGCTTCCATCGTGGCGAGATCGCCGGACGCGATCGCCGAGACGAACTTGTTGCCGTTCGTCTTCAGAAGCTTCTGCACGCCTTTTATGGTGTAACCGTGGTCATAGAGCAGGTGGCGGATGCCTTTCAGGAGATCGACGTCCTCCGGGCGATAATAACGCCGCCCGCCACCGCGCTTCATCGGCCGGATCTGCGGGAAACGCGTCTCCCAGAAACGCAGAACATGCTGCGGCAGATCGAGGTCGTCGGCGACCTCGCTGATGGTACGAAAGGCGTCCGGGCTCTTCTCCAAGGGTCACACTCCAAACGGCAGGCGGCCCAGCCCCAAGGGCAGACTCATAGCCTCCGATATATGCGCGAATTATGCGCCGAATCGGGCATATCTCAACGGTTTAAGCCGGGAGATTCAAGCATGTTCACAGGATTGCGGAAAGGTCGCGGCTGTTCAGGCAACCGGGCTTGCCGGCTTCAGTTTGGCCTTGCGCGCCGTGTGCGCCTTGAGGATACGGCTCTTCAATACGTTGGAAGCCTTGAAGGTCATGACGCGGCGGGGAGAAATCGGCACTTCCTCGCCGGTCTTCGGATTGCGGCCGATGCGCTCGTTCTTGGAACGGACCTGGAAGGTCGCGAAGGAGGAAAGCTTGACCACCTCGCCCCTGACGATCGCGTTACAGATCTCGTCTATGACCGTCTCGACGAGCTCGGCCGATTCCGTCCGCGAAAGCCCGACCTTGCGGAACACCGATTCCGCCAGATCCGCGCGTGTTACTGTCTTGCCGGCCATGATCCCCGCCCAATTTTCGAAATTGATCTTATCAAAGCCGATAGACAGTATTTTGCTTGAGCGCGAGGGTCAAGCGCCTGTGCTCAATCGCTTATTTACGTTTCGGCCTATCTTGCCGCCCTACCAGCGAACCAGCAACGCGCCCCAGGTGAAACCACCACCCATGGCTTCGAGCATCACCAGATCACCCTTCTTGATACGCCCGTCGGAAGCGGCAACCGAAAGCGCCAGGGGAATCGATGCCGCCGAAGTATTGCCATGCAGGTCGACGGTCACGACGACCTTTTCGGAGGGAATGCCGAGCTTTTTCGCCGACCCGTCGATGATGCGGCGGTTCGCCTGATGCGGCACCAGCCAGTCGAGATCGTCTGCCGTCGTGCCGGTCGCGGCGAACGCGCTGTCGATCACGTCGGTGATCATGCCGACCGCATGCTTGAAGACCTCCCGGCCCTCCATGCGCAGGTGCCCGACCGTGCCCGTCGAGGATGGGCCGCCGTCGACATAGAGCTTGTCCTTGTGCGAGCCGTCGGAGCGCAGATGGGCGGTCAGCACGCCGCGGTCGGCGATCGTCCCCTCGCCTTCCGCCGCTTCCAGCACCAGCGCACCGGCACCGTCGCCGAAAAGCACGCAGGTGGTGCGGTCCTTCCAGTCGAGAATGCGGGAAAAGGTCTCGGCGCCGATCACCAGCACGCGCTTTGCCATGCCGCCGCGGATATGCAGGTCGGCGGTCGCCATCGCGTAGACGAAGCCGGTGCAGACCGCCTGGAGGTCGAAGGCATAACCATGCGTCATGCCCAGACGGTTCTGGATATTGACGGCGGTGGCCGGAAAGGTGTTGTCGGGCGTCGAGGTGGCGACCAGAACCAGATCGATGTCATCGGGCGTCAGCCCGGCATTGTCGAGGGCGGCGCGCGCCGCCTGCTCGCCGAGCGAAGCGGTCGTCTCGCCCTCGCCGGCAATGTAGCGCTGACGAATGCCCGTGCGCTGCACGATCCACTCATCGGAGGTCTCGACGGTGTCTTCCAACTCGCGATTGGTCACTACCCGCTTCGGGAGCGCTGCCCCGTAACCGCGAACCACTGAACGGATCATTCTTAACTCACATCCTGTCGTCATGCCGCTTCAGGGCCAGCCGGGGGCTGGCGACGGGCATGGTAAATTGCCAGATCCTGCCGGATCTTCGCGTTGAGATCATTGCGTGCCATGTCATAACCGACATCGATCGCGGCAGCAAAACCATCGGCATTGGCGCTGCCATGGCTCTTGATGACGATGCCGTTCAAGCCCAGGAAAACGCCGCCATTGACCTTGTTCGGATCCATCTTCTCGCGCAGCCTGTCAAAGGCCGGCTTGGCGAGAAGATAACCGATCTTGGCCAGCAGCGTGCGCGACATCGATTCGCGCAAAAGCGTGGCGATCTGCCGGGCCGTGCCCTCCGCCGCCTTCAGCGCGATATTGCCGGTGAAACCTTCGGTCACCACCACATCGACGGTGCCCTTGCCGATATCGTCGCCTTCGACGAAACCGTGATAGGCGATCGTCGGCAGGTTGGCCTCGCGGATCAGCCGCCCGGCCTCCTTGACCTCTTCCTGGCCCTTCACCTCTTCGACGCCGACGTTGAGAAGCCCGACGGTCGGCCGGTCCACCTCGAACAGGGAGCGCGCCATGGCGCCGCCCATGATGGCGAAATCGAGAAGCTGCTGGGCATCGGCACCGATCGTCGCGCCGATATCGAGGACGATGCTCTCACCCTTCAAGGTCGGCCAGATGCCGGCGATCGCCGGGCGCTCGATATTGGCCATGGTGCGCAGACAGAACTTGGCCATGGCCATCAGCGCACCGGTATTGCCGGCGGACACGGTGACATCGGCTTCGCCGAGCTTCACCGCCTCGATCGACCGCCACATGGTCGAGACGTAGCGCCCGCGGCGGAGGGCGGCACTCGGCTTCTCGTCCATGCTGACGGCGAGTTCGCATTCGTGGAAGACGGACCTGTCCCGCAGCTTGGGATATTTCGCCAGCACCGGTTCGCACTGAGCCTTCAGGCCGTAGATGAGGAAGTTCACGTCCGGATGGCGTTCCAATGCCTTGGCGGCACCGGCAATGACGACCTCGGGACCAAAATCGCCACCCATGGCATCGATAGAAATTCTGATCACGCGTCCCTGATCCTTATCTTCGCCGAACGCACTGCCCATCGGCATATGCGCCAGTTCTTACGTCTCCAGCGGCCCTTCGCTCCTCATGCGGGGCCGTGTCGGCGAAATCGTGGCCAAAATATAGTTTTTGTTGCCGCTTACAACCCGTCCTCAATCCTTTTTCCAGTCCTTAAGGACGGCGAAGGGATTGGGGCGTCCGGACTTTTCATCCGCATCGCCTTCCAGGTGATCGGCAAACTCGGCGCCCGGTTCGCGCGGATAGGGATCGATCGCAAGGGCTGCGAATTCGGCTACCACCTCACCGACATCGATCGTGTCGCCGGTAAACATTTCGGGAAGATCGGGACCTTCGGGATCGAGCACCATTTCCGCCGTATCGCCGGTGACAATCCGGGCGAGCTTCGACCCTTCGGGCACGAAGATCTGTTCGAACTCCTCGTCGATCTTAGATGCGACCGGTTCCAGCGTGACGACGGAGGACTGGACGATATCGGCCTCGACACGCCCCTTGACGCGTACGCCGTCCTTTTTCCAGCGGGCGATCTGCAATTCGGCCTTCAACGCACCGACGGAGACGACCTGCCACAGCCTTGCGAGACCCTCGAGCTCGCGCGCATCGGCTTCCAGCTTCACGGTCACCGCATTGGCGGAGATGTTTCCGACTTTGACGGGATAGGAAAAGGGAGGCCTTTCGCCTCCGCCATGGTCATTCTTCATGAAACCTCACTCTTCTCGCGGCAGCGGACCCGGCATGGGCAGAACCGCTTGCCCGCGAGAAATATCATCTTCGGAAACGCCGGCCAGCGCCGCCTCCGCAACCAGCATCCAGTCCGCCAGGCCACGCATCGCGGGCCCATCCTCCGTCTTGGGATAGATATTCCGCCGGAGAGCGGCGGCAAGCGCCTCGCCGTCCTTGCCTTCGAGGGCGGAGGCATAGGTCTCTACCCGGCCGTAGAACATGCCCGCCAGCTTCTTCATGCGCTTCGGTACGCTCTGGTCGCCGATCCCGAGCTCGCGGATCGAATGGTCGATATCCTGGAAAAAGGCGTCGACGATCTCCTGGGCCAGTTCCTGGCCGCTCGAATCGGATTTCGCCGTCCGCCGGAAGAACAGGATCATCACGATCGAAAGCATCTCGAAACGGCCCATGACCGTGTCCGGGACATCCAGATCGCTATAGAAGAACGGCACGCGCGCCATCGACGTCAGGGTCGAGTACTGGCGGTCGATGATCGCGTGGTTCTGGTTTTTCTTCTTGAAAAGGCCGAAGATCATCTCAATTCCCGTTATTTGCCTCCAGGAACGCCCCAGCCAGCCGCCGGCCATGTTGCATGGAAACGAAAGCTGGTTTACCGAAGCATGCACGAATTGCAATGCCGTTCCGCCGGATGAGCGAACGGGCTGGGATCTTTGCGGCCTCAACATCCGGGTCGGGATTGGTCTTATGTCCCTGAATAGCCACAATGGTAGGATCAGCAGGGGCAGGTTGAGTTTGGGGGATGCCGTTGAACAAGCGGGTTTTCGGATACGAGATGACATTCTTGAGTAAAACCGCGATGGCGATGGTCGTCGCATCCATCACCGTCTCGGGCTGCACGTCCATGAATATCGGCGACACCATGTATAACGGCTACGTGGTCGACCAGAAGTCGCTGGAACTCATTCCGGTCGGGTCGAGCCGCGAGCAGGTGATGTTGACGATGGGCACGCCCTCGACGACCGCGACCTTCGATACCGAGGTGTTCTATTACATCTCTCAGAAACGCGAGCGCGCCGCGGCCTTCATGAAGCCCAAGATCGTCGATCAGACGGTGCTCGCCATCTATTTCGACAAGGACGGCGTCGTTGCCCGTCGCGCCAACTATACGATGCAGGACGGTAAGGTGTTCGACACGATCTCGCGCACGACGCCGACCGGCGGCCGCGATCTCACATTCCTGCAGCAGCTGCTTTCCGGCGGCGGTTCCGGTGCCGGCGGGGCAGCAGCACGCAGCATCCTGTCGGGCTTCGGCAAATAAGCACAGGATACGAATACAAAAGCCCGCGAGGATCGCTCCCCGCGGGCTTTTTGTTGGCTTGCAGGACGCGATCAGCCGGCAAGAACCGCCAGCAGCAGAAGCGCCACGATATTGGTGATCTTGATCGCCGGGTTGACGGCGGGGCCGGCCGTATCCTTGTACGGGTCGCCGACGGTGTCGCCGGTAACCGATGCCTTGTGGGCCTCGGAACCCTTCATGTGACGGGTGCCGTCCTTGTCGACGAAACCGTCCTCGAAGCTCTTCTTGGCGTTGTCCCAGGCGCCGCCGCCCGAGGTCATGGAGATCGCCACGAAGAGGCCGTTGACGATGACGCCGAGCAGCGATGCGCCGAGTGCCGCAAACGCCGATGCCTTGTTGCCGCCGGAGATCAGCAGAACGCCGAAATAGACGACGATCGGCGCCAGCACCGGCAGGAGCGACGGCACCACCATCTCGCGGATGGCGGCCCGGGTGAGGATATCGACGGCGCGGCCGTAATCCGGCTTTTCGGTGCCCTCCATGATGCCCGGCTTTTCGCGGAACTGCTTGCGCACTTCCTCGACGATGGAGCCCGCGGCGCGGCCGACGGCGGTCATGGCGATGCCGCCGAACAGGTAGGGGATGAGGCCGCCGAAGATCAGGCCGGCGACGACGTAAGGATTGGAGAGGCTGAAGGAGATTTCACCGACGCCTTGGAAATAGGGATACTGCGCCGCATTGGCGGCGAAATACTGCAGGTCGTTGGAATAGGCGGCGAAGAGGACCAGCGCGCCGAGGCCGGCCGAGCCGATCGCATAACCCTTGGTGACGGCCTTGGTCGTGTTGCCGACGGCGTCGAGCGCGTCGGTCGACTTGCGCACTTCCGGCGGCAGGTGAGACATTTCGGCGATGCCGCCGGCATTGTCGGTGACCGGGCCGAAGGCGTCGAGCGCCACGATCATGCCGGCAAGGCCGAGCATGGTGGTGACGGCGATGCCGGTGCCGAACAGGCCGGCAAACTGGTAGGTGGCGATAATGCCGCCGACGATGACGATGGCCGGGAGGGCGGTCGATTCCAGCGAGACCGCAAGGCCCTGGATGACGTTGGTGCCGTGGCCGGTGACCGAGGCCTGGGCGATCGAGTTCACCGGGCGCTTGTTGGTGCCGGTATAGTATTCGGTGATGACGACGATGAGCGCCGTCACCACGAGGCCGAGCAGGCCGCAGATGAACAGGGCCGTGCCGGTGATCGGCTTGCCGGCGACTGTGCCGATCGTGCCCCAGCCGATGGTGAGCGAGGTCGCCGCGCCAAGGCCGAGAATCGACAGGAGGCCGGTGACGATCAGGCCCTTGTAAAGCGCGCCCATGATCGAGCCGTTGGAGCCGAGCTTGACGAAGAAGGTGCCGATGATCGAGGTGATGATGCAGGCGCCGCAGATCGCCAGCGGATAGACCATGACGGTTGCAAGGATCGGCGCGCCGGCGAAGAAGATCGCCGCGAGCACCATGGTGGCGACGACGGAGACCGCATAGGTCTCGAACAGGTCGGCGGCCATGCCGGCGCAGTCGCCGACATTGTCGCCGACGTTATCGGCAATGGTCGCCGGGTTGCGCGGGTCGTCTTCCGGAATGCCGGCTTCCACCTTGCCGACGAGGTCACCGCCGACATCGGCGCCCTTGGTGAAGATGCCGCCGCCGAGACGGGCGAAGATCGAGATCAGCGAAGCGCCGAAGCCGAGCGCGACGAGCGCGTCGATGACTTCGCGCGAGCCGCTCGGATGACCGAGGCCAGCCGTCAATATCCAGTAATAGATCGAGACGCCGAGGAGAGCGAGGCCGGCCACCAGCATGCCGGTGATGGCGCCGGATTTGAAAGCGATATCGAGACCGGCCGCAAGGCTTTGGGAAGAAGCCTGCGCCGTGCGCACGTTGGCGCGGACCGAAACGTGCATGCCGATGAAGCCGGCAACACCTGAAAGAACGGCGCCGATGATGAAGCCGATCGCAGCAGTGCCGGACAGAAGCAGCCAGGCGAGGATCGTCACGACGACGCCGACAATAGCAATGGTCATATATTGGCGCGTCAGATAGGCCTGCGCGCCCTCACGAATATATCCGGCGATCTCCTGCATGCGGATACTGCCCTGGTCGGCAGCCAGCACGGAACGCGTCGCCCACACGGCATAAATGATCGATAGCAAACCGCATACGATCACACCCATAATTACGGTCATTCGCTTTTCCTCTCCCTTAGCGCCGGGTGGTCCATACCCTCCGGCCATGCACGCCCTGCGACGGCACACACCCACGGGATGAGCAAAACCGCCGCAGCACTCCATAGTGCGCATTCCGCGCCGACGACCGCTCCCCTCCCAAGAATTCCGGGATCGTCCACGCGGACGGGAGATTGCGGTGGAGATGAATTGGCGTCAAGCCCCGAAGGGACAAGACTCTAGGCGGATTTCACGGAAGAGCGCTTGAACATCAGCGCCAGAACCAGACCGAGGCAGACGATCGTCACCGGCCAGATGATCAGGTTCATGAAAGACCAGCCATAGGCGGTAAACACCTTGCCGGAGGAGAAGGAGGAGAGCGCCACCGTGGTGAACAGGATGATGTCGTGGAAACCCTGCACCTTGTCGGCCTCGTGGGGGCGGTAGCTGGAGGCAACGATCGCCGTCGAGCCGATGAAGGCGAAGTTCCAGCCGACGCCGAGCAGCACCAGAGCACCCCAGAAATTCCAAAGCGCAATACCCATATGGGCGATCACGGCGCAGCCCATCAGGATCAGCAGGCCGGCGGCGACGATCTTCTCGACGCCGAAGCGCGAGATCAGCATGCCGGTGAAAAAGCTCGGCGCGAACATGGCAAGCACATGCCACTGGATGCCGAGGGTGGCCATTTCTGACGGGAAACCGCAGCCGATCACCATGGCAAGCGGCGCGCCGGTCATCATGAACGTCATCAGCGCATAGGAGGAAATGCCGCAGATCATGCCGGTCAGGAACCGCTGGGTGACGACGATCTCACCGAGCGGGCGGGCCGGCGCCGCGGCCGTCAGACCGCCGGTCATCTGCGGCAGTTTCAGCGGCGACAACATCACCAGGGCGACCAGATAAAGCGGAATGACCGCCACGAAGGCCCCGGCAAACAGGACCGGCGACAGAAGGTCCTTGGTCCAGATCGCAAGCTGCGGTCCGAGCACCGCCGAGACGATGCCCGCTGCAAGGATCCAGGAGATCGCCTTCGGCTTGTAGAAGGAGGGTGACGCATCCGCCGCGGCAAAGCGGATCTTCTGGGTAAAGCCGTTGCAGAGCCCGATCAGAAGCAGGCCGACCGCGAAAAGCCAGAAGTTGGAATGGAAAAGCGCGATTGCCGCGGTGGCGGCGCCGAGCGCTCCGACGATCGAGCCCAGCATGAAGCTCGCCTTGCGGCCGAGGAACCGGGAGGCGATCGCAACCGCGACGGCGCCTGCCGCCATGCCGACGTTGAAACCTGTCAAGGGCGCGGTCGCCAGCGACTTGTCGTCGCCGAGCAACTGGTAGCCGACGAGGCCGCCGAGCGCGAAAACCAGAGGCGGCGCCGAACCAAGGACCGCCTGGGCACCGGCAAGCAGCGCGACGCTGCGCCGGGCGGTTTTCATCTGTGTCTGAAGACCGTCCACTGCGCCGTCCATGCTGCCCTACCCTGAATTGTCGTTGGCTTGTTATTTCTTGGCTTCGCCACGTACCTGCTTGGCGATGCGGTCGAGGACGGCGTTGACGATGCGCGGCTCTTCCTCCCCGAAGAAGGCGTGCGCGATCTCGACATATTCGGTGACGATCACGGCGATCGGCACGTCCTTGCGCTCGAGGAGCTCGAACGTGCCGGCGCGCAGGATGGCGCGCAGCGTCGAATCGAGGCGCGATAGCGGCCAGTCTTCCTGCAAGGAGGAGCGGATCAGCGGGTCGATCTTCACCTGATCGCGCACCACGCCGGCAACGATCGAGCGGAACCAGGAGGGGTCGGCCTTCAGATAGGTGTCGCCGTCGAGTTCCTGGCCGAGACGGTGAGTCTCGTATTCCGCCACGACCTCCAGCACGCCGGTCCCGCCGACATCCATCTGGTAGAGTGCTTGCACCGCCGCCAGGCGGGCTGCACCGCGCTGGTTGGCCGGTTTCACCGGGTGTTCGCCTTCCTTCGCCATCAAATCAACCGCCGTTCAGCTTTTCACGCAGCGCGATCATGGTCAGCGCAGCGCGGGCGGCAAAACCGCCCTTGTCCTTGTCCGAACGGCGGGCGCGGGCCCAGGCCTGTTCATCGTTCTCGCAGGTCAGGATGCCGTTGCCGATCGCCAGCGATTCCGACACGGCGAGGTCCATCAGCGCACGCGAGGATTCGTTCGAGACGATATCGAAGTGATAGGTCTCGCCGCGGATGACCATGCCGAGCGCGACGAAGCCGTCATAGTCGGTACCGCCCTCCTCCGACGCATCGAGCGCCATGGCGATCGCCGGCGGGATTTCGAGGGCGCCCGGAACGGTGACCACGTCATAGGTCGCCCCCGCCTCTTTCAGAGCATGAGTTGCGCCTTCGAGCAGCGCATCGGACATATCGTCGTAGAAACGCGCCTCGACGACGAGGAGATGTGGAGCGGTTTCGCGTGACATGGTTCACCTTCGTTCAAAATCGGCCCCGCATGACCTCGTATCGCCTTCAAGGCGGGCCGAAAGGCATATGGGTCTCGGGCAGGTGGCGGTCAAAACATGCCCTGAGGGGAATGGCAAGCAATTTTCGCTGAACGCAGCGATGCGAATCGGGAATAGCTGGGCGAGCAACGACGTAGACCGGTATCGCCGCCACCGCCCGGAGACCGCCATGACCATTGTCCCGACCCTCGAAACCGAACGGCTGATCCTGCGTCCGCACCGGCTGGAGGACTTCGACGACTATGCCGCCATCTGGGCCGATCCGGACGTGGTGCGCTTCATCACCGGAAGCCCCATTTCACGCGAGAACAGCTGGAGCCGCATGCTGCGTGTCGCCGGTTTGTGGCATCTGATGGGCTTCGGCTTCCTGGCGATCGAGGAAAAGGGGACCGGCCGCCTCCTTGGCGAAGCCGGTTTCCAGGACATGCGCCGCGAGTTCCAACCTTCGATCGAAGGGACGCTGGAAACCGGCTGGGCGCTCGTCCCGTCCGTCCATGGCCGCGGTTACGCGACCGAAGCGGTCACCGCAATGATCTCCTGGGGCAAGGCCCATTTCCCCGACCACAGGATGACCTGCATCATCAGCCCCGAAAATGCCGCCTCGCTCAGGGTCGCCGCGAAACTCGGCTTCCGCGAGTTCGCCCGCGCCGACTACCATGGCCCGATCCTGGTGCTGGCACGCGAAAACTGACAGCCGGACGTTCACCTTTCCGCAACCGTCGAATGCAGAACATGGCGGGCGACTGCATTCCGGAAAAGCTCAACCAGAATATTCCGGAAGTTGCATGAATAGCCCGATTCCCGTTTCAGCTTTCTGTTTTATTAGGAAGTTACGATATAGACAGACCTATATCATCGAGAACCATATGGACGCATTCGTGAAACAGCACCCTCTTTCGTCCGGTGGCATGGAAGACCTCATCCTGAGGATGTCGATGGCGCGCGGCCTCGACGAAATCATGGCGGTGGTCCGCCAGTCCGCCCGCGGCCTCATCGGTGCCGACGGAGTGACCTTCGTCATTCGCGACGGCGGCAAATGCCACTACGCGGACGAAGACGCCATTTCGCCGCTGTGGAAAGGCCAGCGTTTCCCGATGGAGACCTGCATTTCCGGTTGGGCGATGCAGCATGCCGAAGTGGTCGTCATCGAGGACATCTACAAGGACGACCGCATCCCGCATGCCGCCTACAGTCCGACCTTCGTAAAAAGCCTCGTGATGGTGCCGGTGCGGGAAGACGATCCGATCGGTGCGATCGGCGCTTACTGGGCGAAAGCCGAGCGCCCATCGGCAGACGCCATCCGGCTTCTGCAGCAGATCGCCCACAGCGCCGCCGTCGCCATGACCAATGTCGCCTTGATCAGTTCGCTCGCGGCCGCCAAGGAAGAGGCGGCACGGGCACGGGATGCGATGATCCTCGCCATGGCCTCGCTCGCGGAGACCCGCGACCACGAGACCGGCAACCACATCCGCCGGACCCAGCAGTATGTGCGGGCGCTCGCGGAGGCGCTGAAAGAATACGAGCCCTATTGCGGGCAACTGAGCGACGAGGTGATCGACCTCCTCTACAAGTCCGCACCGCTGCACGACATCGGCAAGGTCGGCATTCCCGACAATATCCTCCTGAAGCCGGGCAGGCTCGAGCCGGAGGAATTCGAGGTGATGAAGACCCATGCGGAACTCGGACGGGCGGCGATCGCCACCGCCGAACGCTATATGGGATCCTCGACACCCTTCCTCAGCCTCGCCAAGGAAATCGCCCATACCCATCATGAAAAATGGAACGGCACGGGCTATCCCCAGGGCCTGCGAGGCGAGGATATTCCGATCGGCGGGCGGATCATGGCGATCGCCGACGTCTACGACGCGCTGGTCTCGGAACGGATCTACAAGCCGGCCATGCCGCACAACGATGCCGTCGACATCATCATCCGGGACAGCGGCACGCATTTCGATCCCGGTCTCGTCGAGATCTTTGCCAGGATCGCACCGAAATTCGAGGAGATCCACCGCAACTTCAAAGATGCGGCGTAAACCTCAGCCCCTGGCCGGGAATTCCGCGAGCCGCGCCGCGTAACGCGCCATCGTATCGACTTCGAAATTGACGAAATCGCCCGCATTGCGATCGCCCCAGGTGGTGACCGCGAGCGTATGGCGGATCAAAAGAACGTCGAAATCCGCGCCTTCGACGGCATTGACCGTCAGCGACGTGCCATCCAGCGCGACCGAGCCTTTCGGCGCGACGAAGCGGGCAAGCGCCTCGGGCGCGCGAAGACGGATGCGTACCGCCTCGCCTTCATGTTCGATGCCGAGAATTTCCGCCTTGCCGTCTACATGGCCGGAGACGATATGGCCGCCGAGTTCGTCGCCGATCTTCAGCGCCCGTTCCAGATTGACCCGGGTGCCCTCGCGCCAAGCGGAGATGGTGGTCAGCCGCAGCGCCTCTTCCCAGGCCTCGACCTCGAACCAGCGCTCGTTGCTGCCCGCGTCCGGCAGCCTGGTGACCGTGAGGCAGACGCCGCCGTGGGAAATCGAGGCGCCCATGTCGATGGTCTTCGGGTCGTAATTGGTGGCGATCCTGAGCTTGACGCCCTCGTCCATCGGCGTCGTCGCCGCGACCGTGCCGACATCGGTGACAATTCCGGTGAACATCAGAAACCTCTTTCGTATTCGAAACAGCGGTCGGGGCCGAAGCTTTCCTCGCGGACGAGCTTAAATCCTGTCGGCATATCGGATGGCGTCAGCGGCGATTCAAGCCCGCCTTCGCCGACGGTGCCGATGCCCTGGAACAGGAGAATGCGATCGACCAGGTTTGCGTCGAGGAAGGCTTTCGCCACGGTCGCACCGCCCTCGACCAGAAGCGAGGACATGCCGCGAACCGCGAGAACCGCCAGGAGGACATCGAGCTCGGTGGCGTCCATGATCTCGACGCCGGCGGCCTGGAGGGCTGCGACCTTCGCGGGGAGTTCGCCAGCTAGCCTCGGAGCCAGGTAGCCCCCCTCTGCCCTGCCGGGCATCCCCCCCTCAAGGGGGGAGATGCCCGGCAGGGAGCTTGCACCCCGCCCAACCTCAACAGGCTTCCCTGCCGTTCCGGTATCAGAGTTCGAATGAGATGGATGAGCCAACCGCTGGTCGATCTCCCCCCTTGAGGGGGAGATGCCCGGCAGGGCAGAGGGGGGTGTCGCCCCACTCTCGACCGACAAATGAGATCCCGGCGCCACCATAACAATCACCGGCACATCCCTCGCCGTCTGCACCAGCTTCGACGTCAGCGGCAATTCCACCCGCCGATCCAGCACGATGCGAACCGGTGAGCGGTCTTCAAGCCCTGCAATGCGCACGGTCAGCTCCGGATCATCCGACAGCACCGTCCCAATCCCGACGAGAATCGCATCGGCTTCGGCCCGCAGCCGGTGCACTTGCGCCCGCGCCTCGGGTCCGGTGATCGACACTTCCTCGCCGCGCCGGCCGAGCATGCCGTCGGCGGAAACCGCAAGTTTCAGAGTCACATGCGGGCGGCCCTTCGTCTGGCGGGTGAGGTAGGCGGCAAGCGCCCGACGCCCCTCCTCCTCCATCAGGCCGGTCTCGACGACGATCCCGGCATCGCGCAGGATCGCGATCCCACGGCCGGAAACGCGCGGGTCAGGATCGGTCAGCGAGATGACGACGCGAGCGACGCCGGCCTCGACCAGCGCGTTGGCGCAAGGCGGCGTGCGGCCGTAATGGGAGCAGGGTTCGAGCGTGACATAGGCCGTCGCTCCCCTCGCCTTTTCGCCGGCGATATCGAGCGCCTGGGTTTCCGCATGCGGCCGCCCGCCGGGCGCGGTGACGGCGGAGCCGACAACCTCGCCGTCCTTGACGATGACGCAGCCGACCGAAGGATTGGTTCCTGTCTGGCCGGTGTGAAGGCGCGACAGACGCAGCGCCGAGGCCATGAACCACCGGTCTTCTGCAGCGCTCGTCATGTCTAAGGCTCGATGCCGGGATCGCGGGCGATCTTGGCGTTGATCTCCTGGATGACCTTTTCGAAATCCTCCGCATGGGAGAAATCGCGATAGACCGAGGCGTAACGCACGAAGGCGACGTCATCGAGGCTCTTCAGCGCCTCCAACACCTGCAGGCCGATCTCCTCCGAAGAGATTTCGTTCTCGCCGGAACTTTCGAGCCGGCGCACGATACCCGATACCGCCCGCTCGATGCGGTCGTTGTCGACCGGCCGCTTGCGCAGCGCGATCTGGAACGAGCGCACCAGCTTGTTGCGGTCGAACGGCACCTTGCGGCCGGTCTTCTTGGTGACCATCAGTTCGCGAAGCTGGACGCGCTCGAACGTGGTGAAACGGCCGCCGCAATCCGGGCAGATGCGCCGCCGGCGGATGGAGGTGTAATCCTCCGCCGGACGACTATCCTTGACCTGCGTGTCTTCCGAACCGCAATAGGGGCAGCGCATCGCCTCTCCTTGAGCCTTGGCAATAAGGGGTCGCCTGAACGGCGACCCTTCGATCACATGTAGGGATACATGGGGAAGCGGCCGGTGAGCGCCACGACTTTTTCGCGCACGCCGGCTTCAACCGACGCATTGCCCTCGTCGGAATTGGCGACCTTCAGGCCGTCAAGAACCTCGATGATGAGATTGCCGATTTCCTTGAATTCCGCTTCCTTGAAGCCGCGCGTCGTGCCGGCCGGGGTGCCGAGACGGATACCCGAGGTGACGAAGGGCTTTTCCGGGTCGAAGGGAATGCCGTTCTTGTTGGTGGTGATGTAGCCGCGGCCGAGAGCCGCCTCGGCGCGCTTGCCGGTGGCGTTCTTCTTGCGCAGGTCGACCAGCATCAGGTGGTTGTCGGTACCGCCGGAAACGATATCGACGCCGCCGGCCATCAGCGTTTCGGACAGCGCCTTGGCGTTCTTGACGATCTGGGCCGCATAGTCCTTGAAGCCCGGCTGGAGCGCTTCGCCGAAGGCGACCGCCTTGGCAGCGATGATGTGCATCAGCGGACCGCCCTGGAGGCCTGGGAAGACGGCCGAGTTGAACTTCTTGGCCAGGTCCTCGTCATTGGTGAGGATGACGCCGCCGCGAGGTCCACGCAGCGACTTGTGGGTCGTCGTGGTGGCGACATGGCAATGCGGGAACGGCGACGGATGCTGGCCGCCGGCGACGAGGCCGGCAATATGGGCCATATCAACCATCAGATAGGCGCCGACCGAGTCGGCGATCTCGCGGAAACGCTTCCAGTCCCAGATGCGGGAATAGGCGGTGCCGCCGGCGATGATCAGCTTCGGCTTGTGCTCTTCGGCCTTCTTCTGGACCTCGTCCATGTCGAGCAGATTGTCGCCCTCGCGCACGCCGTAGGAAACGACGTTGAACCACTTGCCGGACATGTTGACCGGCGAACCGTGGGTGAGATGCCCCCCGGAATTGAGGTCGAGACCCATGAACGTGTCGCCCGGCTGGAGGAGCGCCAGGAACACGGCCTGGTTCATCTGCGAACCGGAATTCGGCTGGACATTGGCGAAGTTGACGCCGAACAGCTTCTTGGCGCGCTCGATGGCGAGTTCCTCGGCGATATCGACGAACTGGCAACCGCCGTAATAACGCTTGCCCGGATAACCCTCCGCATACTTGTTGGTCATGATCGAACCTTGAGCCTCAAGCACGGCGCGGGAAACGATGTTCTCCGATGCGATCAGCTCGATTTCGTGGCGCTGGCGACCCAGTTCCTTCTCGATCGCGCCAAAGATTTCCGGATCGGATTCGGCCAGCGGGCGGGAGAAGAAGACGTCGATGTTCGACATGTGCGAGGCTCCTCAAAGGGGTGGGCATTGCAATGTCGCGTCTTAGCGTTCCCCCTTTCGCAGGGCAATACGCAGAACGACATTTGAGCGTCCGAAGACGCGGGGATGATCGCAGAAAACGAAAAAGCCGCACCCTTTGCAGGATGCGGCTTTTCGGAAACGGAAATCGAAGCCGGTCTTATTGCGGCAGCAGGTCGTCGTCGGCAGCGCCGGCCGGCTTCTCGATGCCGGTGGTGGTCTGCAGTGCCAGTTCCTGGTTGCCGTCGCGCTCGTAGATGTCGTCGCGGAACTGGACGACGCGGTCCTTCGCTGACCATGCGGTGATGTAGACGATATAGACCGGAACTTCCACGGCAAGCTTGATCGGGTTGTTCTGGCGGGTCGAGATCACCCGTTCGATCTCCTGGCGCGACCAACCGGACGTGTCGCGCAGCAGCCAGGTGATGAGGTCGCGGACGTTCTGCACGCGCATGCAGCCCGAGGATTCGAAGCGCATCAGCTTGTTGAACAGGCCCTGCTGGGGCGTGTCGTGCATGTACTCGTTGTTCGGGTTGTGGAAGTTGATCTTCGTCGAGGCCATGGCGTTGATCTTGCCGGGATCCTGCCGGAACATGAAGTTCGGCGCCTTCGGCGCGAACCAGTCGACCGTCTCCGGCGCCACTTCGTTGCCCTTGCCGTCGATCAGGCGAATGTTGTTGCGCGTCAGATAGGTCGGGTCCTTGCGCATCAGCGGCACGATGTCCTTTTCGACGATCGAGCGCGGCGCGGTCCAGTAAGGGTTGAGGATGACCTCGTAGATCTTCGAGTTGATGGCGTGCGTCGGCCGGTCGATACGACCGACGACTGCGTTGGTGCGCAGCGCCACGCGGTCGTTCTCCACCGCCTCGATATAGGCGGCCGGAATATTGACCATGACGTAGCGCGGACCGAGGTCGCCGGACATGGACTGCAGGCGCACCAGATTGGTCCCCAGCTGGCGCAGGCGCACGTCGGCGGAAATGTTCATCGCCTTGACGGTGAATTCACCCATCACGCCGTCGGCGGGCAGGCCGTGGCGCGCCTGGAAACGCTTCACCGCGCCATCGACATAACTGTCGAACGAGGAGGACATGCCCGCTTCGCGCGGCAGGTCGCCTGAAATCATCAGGCGCTGGCGCAGCTGCTGGACGGTCGGGTCGACGACGCCGAGGCGCAGGCGCTGCTGGCCGGGATTGACTTCGGGCCATCCGCCGTTGGCGACGATCTGCTGGTAATCCACGATCGCCTGCTGGATGTTCGCCGGGCCGCCGGCGCCAAGCACAGGGTTGTTGGAGACGACATTGACGGCGGTTCTCGATGCGGCCTTTGCGTCGAACTGGTCATCCCAGGTGCCGCGGCGCTGCGCATTGATCAAATCGTCGACCGCCGATTGGGCGAATGCAGGCGCAGCAAGTGCGGCAGCACCCGCGGAGACGGCCGTGCGAAGCAGGGCACGGCGGGAAAGAGCTTCAGATCCGATCTTCTTCGACATCATAGTACCCATCTGGTCCCGAGCATCATCAGAGACGCCTACAGGGATATGGTTAAGAACGCGCAAAAAGTTAGCGCAGCCGCGCAGGGCTTCGTCGTCATCGCAATGTCGTGAAAGCGCGAATTACCGCCGGCCCGTTGCATCCAGCGGGTCCCATAGCAATATGGCCAATTCGTGTCAGGTACTCGCGCGTCACAAAGCCGTGTTGGCAGGTGATTTTTTCACGCGGCATATAGGCCACACCCACGGAACCGCACGCGATCACCGGCATATCCTCGACGGCACGCCTCGCGTCCAGTCCGGTCGTGTCTCAGATTTCGGAGGCCGGTTTTAACAAAACACAAAAGTCGCAAGCCTGAGGCAAGCGGATTGATTAAAAATCACCCCTCATAAATGAGGAATTTGAGAATTGAATTGGCATCCGATCGAAGCGCTTGAACCCGGCAAGCTGGCCGTCCTGCATTTTCGCGATGAAACGGCACCGCAATGCGTCGGCTATGTCGAGCAGGACGGCGTCTGCGGATGGCCCGAAAAGGTGACGGGCCGCAGACCGGACGGCTGGCTCGACCTCTCCTCGATGTTTTCCGGCATGACCACCGAAATCAGGCGGGTCGTGGCCGCCACGTTGTGAATCCAGCACCCTGACGCAAACGCGCGTAACGGCGCGTCTTCCGACGCCCCGTTACGCTTTGCGTAGCACCGCATGACTGGAGGTAATGGAGTGTTTCGCAAGCCTCTTGTGGATCAAAGGCGGTAGAGGATCTGGTCGTTCCAGAAGCGGTCGAGGCGCTGGAGCAGCTTGTTCATCTGGGAGAACTCGCCCTCGCCGATGCCGCCGACCTTTTCGATCGAGCCGATATGGCGCTCGTAGAGCTTGCCGACGGTTTCGGCGATCGCCTGGCCTTCCGGCGTCAGGCTGATGCGGACCGAGCGGCGGTCGATGCGCGAGCGCTGGTGGTTGATGAAGCCGAGGTCGACCAGCTTCTTGACGTTGTAGGAGACGTTGGAGCCGAGGTAATAACCGCGGGAGCGCAGCTCGCCGGCCGTCAGTTCCGAATTGCCGATGTTGAACAGCAGGAGAGCCTGGACGGCGTTGACGTCGTCGCGACCCTGGCGGTCGAACTCGTCCTTGATCACATCGAGGAGACGGCGATGCAGGCGTTCGACCAGATGCAGCGACTCCATGTAGAGGTTGCGAATGGTTTCTTCATGCGGATCTGCTACTGCCGTTACCGCCTGCGGCTTCAGTTTCGTGTTCATCATGACTGCCTCATCCTGTTTTGTTTGGCGGTGTTTGTTTTCTTCCCGCCTTGAGACAGACACTATCCAATACGCATAAAATTCGACTTAAAACATAGGCTTAACAAGCGCTTAACGCGTTTCCTCGAATTCCCGCGGCTCTTTGCCGACCGGCTCCACCCCTATATCGACGTCAGTCAAATCAACTACTTAGATGCGATTTTTCGACCAAATCCAGCCGTCAAAGCTTTAACATCAAGGTGAATCAATCCTTACCCGCTCCGCCTTGCGGCGTGCTTCGACCCATAGGGAGAGCCGAAACACGACATAAAGCGCGGCGACGAGGCCGTGCATGAGCGGGACGAGACGATTGTGTCCGAAGATCTCCGGCCAGACGATATACATCGACACCTGCGAGATCGCCGCAATCGCCCAGAGCACGGGTCCCCAGGAGACGGTGAGCCAGAGGCCGAGCGAGGCGACCGGAAACAGAACGGCAAGCGAAGACGCCGCCACCTTCCAGGGAAGCGTCAAGAGATCGAAGCGAGCCATGCCCTTCAGCGAATAGCCGACCAGCATGGCCCAGTATTGCAGGCCGAACCAGAAACAGGTGACCGCAACCAGTCTCAGGAAGATCACGTAGAGAATTTCGGTCAGCGTGCGCTTCGGCACCGTGAGTGAATCGGGTTCCATGGCCGCCACCATAACGGCGGGACGTTCCGTCCGCCAGCACCTGCAAGCGGCACGCATGCGGCGATCCCGCCCATTCATAATCGTTCGGCCGCATGATATGGACCCCACAAGCACGAGAACGGAGACATCAGTCATGGACAAGACGCATCTGGTCGACGAGATCACCGGCCATCGCCGCATGCGGCGCAACCGCAAGGCGGACTGGACGCGCCGGCTGGTGCAGGAAAACCGGCTGACGGTCGACGACCTGATCTGGCCGATCTTCATCGTGCCCGGCACCGGCATCGTCGATCCGATCGCCGCCATGCCCGGCGTCAACCGCATGAGCGTCGACAAGGCCGTCGAAGCGGTGAAGGAAGCGGCAGATCTCGGCATTCCGGCGATCGCCACCTTCCCCGATATCGAGATGGAGCTGCGCGACGAGACCGGCTCCAACAGCCTCGTCGCCAACAACCTGATCAACCAGGCGACCGCCGCCTTCAAGAAGGCCGTGCCGAATATCGGTATCATTACCGACGTGGCGCTCGATCCGTTCACCAGCCACGGCCATGACGGCATCCTGCGCGACGGCATCATCGTCAACGACGAGACGGTCGACCAGATCGTCCGAGCGGCCGTCATGCAGGCGGACGCAGGCGCCGACATCATCGCGCCGTCGGAAATGATGGACGGCCGGATCGGCGCCATCCGCCGCGGCCTCGACGCGGCTGGCCACCAGGATGTCGGCATCATGTCCTATGCGACGAAATTCTCGTCCGGCTTCTACGGCCCGTATCGCGAGGCGATCAACACCAGCGGCCTCCTGAAGGGCGACAAGAACAGCTATTACATCTCGCCGGCCAACGGCACCGAAGCTGTCCGCGATGCGGCCCTCGACGTCGAGGAAGGCGCCGACATGCTGATGGTCAAGCCCGGCATCGCCTATCTCGACATCTGCTGGCGCATCAAGGAGGCCTTCGGCCTTCCCGTCTTCGCCTACCAGGTTTCCGGCGAATACACCCAGATCAAGGCGGCGGCGATGAACGGCTGGATCGACGGCGACCGGATCATGATGGAGACGCTGCTCTGCTTCAAGCGCGCCGGCTGCGACGGGATTCTCTCCTATTTTGCGGTGGACGTGGCAAAGAAGCTGGCGAAGATCGGATAAGCCTTGTTACCGGGGTGGTTTCTTCCCATATCGATGTGCAAGAAACCGGAGATGTTGAAACCATGAGCCTCGACCCGAACCCGACCTATGCCGCACCGGACGATTGGCGCGCCTATAGCGGCGTTCTTTCGCGCCGGGTGTTCGCCTTCATCATCGACTACGTGATCGTGCTCCTGCTCTGCATTCCGGCCGCGGTCGTGGTGTTCTTTCTCGGCATCATCACGCTCGGCCTCGGCTTCATGCTCTATCCGGTGCTGTTCGTGATCGTCGCCCTTCTTTATTTCGGGATGACGCTCGGCGGCCCCGCCCAGGCCTCGCCCGGCATGCGCGCCATGGGGATCGCCATGGCGCGGATCGACGGCCGGCGGATGGATTTCCTGACCGCCATGGCGCATACGGTGATCTTCTGGATCATCAATTCCGTGCTGACGCCGCTCATTCTGCTCGCGGGCCTGTTCATCGAGCGCTCGCGCCTCGTGCATGACCTGCTGCTCGGCACGGTCGTGGTCCGTACGCCGTAACGATTACGCCACTGGCCAAAAGTTTATGGCGCATGCCGGCTGCCTGTCGCAGCATATGGTTGACGTTTTACTTTTATGCGCCATGGTATGACATTTACGACACCAAAGACCGGACTGCCACGACGCAATGAACACCCAGGCAACGCCCTCACCGCAGTTCTATCTGACGGCCCCGGCAGTTTGTCCCTATCTGCCGGGTGAAATGGAGCGAAAGGTCTTCACTCACCTGGTCGGCCCGCGCGCCGCCGAGATGAACGACCTGCTGACCCAGGGCGGTTTCCGCCGTTCGCAGAACATCGCCTATCGGCCTGCCTGCGAATCCTGCCGCGCGTGCGTCTCCGTGCGCATCCTTGCGCATGAATTCGAACCGGTGCGGTCGATGAAACGGGTTCTCGCCGCCAATCGCGACGTGATCGCGACGGTCTATCCGGCGCAGCCTTCGACCGAACAGTTCTCTCTCTTCCGCCATTATCTCGACGACCGCCACCAGCGGGGCGGCATGTCCGACATGTCGGCACTCGACTATGCGATCATGGTCGAAGACACGCATGTCAACACCCGCGTCATCGAGTACCGCCGCCGCGAGCCGGGTTCCGGCATCCGAACCGAGGCGAAGGGAGAGCTGCTTGCCGTCGCTCTCACCGACATGATGAGCGACGGCCTGTCGATGGTCTATTCCTTCTTCAATCCCGAGTATGAAAAGCGCTCGCTCGGCACGTTCATGATCCTCGACCACATCGCCCGCACGAGAACGCTCGGCCTGCCGCATGTCTATCTCGGCTACTGGGTGAAGGGTTCGGCGAAGATGGGTTACAAGACCCGCTTCCAGCCGCAGGAACACCTGACCCCGCGCGGCTGGGAAATCTTCGATCCCGCCACGGACATCTGAAACGATCCCATGAACGATCATACGAAGGGCCTCGTGCTCACCTCGATCGGCGGACTTGCGCTTTCCTTCGACGTGCCGCTCGTGCGCCTCGGGCAAGGCGAGATGTGGTCGACGGTCGCGGTGCGCAGCACGGCCACCTTCGCCGCCGCCATCCTCCTGTGGCTGCTCGTCCGCCGCTTCGGGTCCAGCCGCCCGGTTCTCATTCCCGGCAAGGCGGGGCTTGCCGCCGGGTTCTGCTACGGCATCTCGACGATCGCCTTCCTCGGGGCCGTGTTCAACACGGCGACCGCGAATGTCGTCTTCATCGTCGCCTCAACCCCAATGTATGCCGCCATTCTCGGCTGGCTGGTCCTCAAGGAACGCCCCTCGCCTTCGACACTCGTCGCCATGCTGGTGATGTTTTCGGGCGTCGGCCTGATCGTCTCGGGCGGCCTTGCCGGCGGCCATATCCTCGGCGATACCCTTGCGACAACCGCCTCCTTCCTGCTGGCGCTGGCGATCACGCTCAGCCGGGCGGCGCGGATCGACATGGGTTTCGTGCCGCTGGTGGCGACCATCATTCCGGCGGCGGTCGGGCTTTCCTTCGTCGGCGCAACCTGGCTTGCCGGCACGGGCGGTCTTTCGATCGCCGCCCCTTTCTGGGTGCTGTTCGACGGCGCGATCATGATGCCGCTCGCCTTCTGGTGCCTGGCGACCGGTCCGAAATACCTCTCCGGCCCCGAGGTCGGCATGTTCTATCTGCTCGAAACCATTCTCGCGCCGATCTGGGTCTGGCTGATCTTTTCCGAAGTCCCGTCCACCCAAACGCTGCTGGGCGGGTCGATCCTGGTGCTCGCGCTGATCGGATATTCCGCGTGGCAGATGCGGCGCGCGTAGAGGTTGCGGATCAAGGTGCCAGTGTCGCGAACGATTTGATATTTGTCCGCACCAGCGCCTGTGATAGCATCAGAACACCACCACAGGTCGCAAACAATGAGCGCAAAAAGCACTGTTCAGAAGACTGCCATTCAAAAGATCGGTCAAAACCATGTCATCGTCTTGCCGCAAGAGGCCCTTGTCCGTCTTGGTTGGAAAGAAGGCCAGATGCTGGAGCTTCGCACCGACGATACCGGCATCGAACTGTTCGATCCCAAGACGGTTTCGGATGAGGATTTCCAGCGTCGGCTCCTCTTCGCCAGAATGGCGATGAGGAAGTATCACGTAGCCCTCAGCGCGCTCGCCAAAGGCTGATCACCCCGCAAACTTCCCACTTCTCGGAAAGCCCTTCGGAACCGCGCGGCCGGCGGTGGCGCGGTCGGCGATCCATTCGAGGAGCTCGTCCTTGTTGCGGGTGAACGAGCGGCCGGCGCTGTCTTCCCAGGAAAGTCCGTCGGCAATGGTGAAGCAACGGATGTCGGAAATGCCGCCGTCCTTGTAGCGCTGCAGGCGAACGCCCTTGCCGCGGGTCATTTCCGGCAACTGGGCGAGCGGGAAGACCAGCAGCTTGCGATTTTCGCCGACGACCGCGACGTGATCGCCCGAGACCGGCACGACCAGTTTCGCCTCGTCGGGCATGGCGACGTTCATGATCTGCTTGCCCTTGCGGGTATTGGCGACCATCTCGCTCTCGGCCACGACGAAACCGTTGCCCGCGGTCGAAGCAAGGATCAGCTTGCGCTGCGGGTCATGGACGAAGGCGGTCAGGATGTCCTGGTCGTTCTCCATGTCGACGATGATGCGGATCGGCTCGCCATGGCCACGGCCGCCCGGCAGCTTGTCGGCGCCGAGCGTGTAGACCTTGCCGCCCGTGGTGACAAGCAGCAGCTTGTCGGTGGTCTGCGCCGTAAACGCGATCTTCGGGCCGTCGCCTTCCTTGAAGGTGAGCGTCGATGTGTCCGAGATGTGGCCCTTCAGCGCGCGGATCCAGCCCTTCTGCGAGACGACGACGGTGATCGGTTCCTTCTCGATCATCGCCTGGTTGATCGCCTCGATATCGGCATCCGGCGCGTCGGCGAAGGTCGTCAGGCGCGCATAGGGCTTGCCGCGGCCCTTGGCGAAATTCTTGCGGACGTCCTGGATCTCGTGCTCGATGACCCGCCACTGCTTGTCCTCGGAGGCGAGCAGCGCCTCGATATCCGCCTTTTCCTTGGTCAGATTGTCGTTTTCGGTGCGGATCTCGAATTCTTCGAGCTTGCGCAAGTTGCGCAGCCGCATGTTGAGGATCGCGTCGGCCTGGATATCGGTGAGCGACCAGCGCTCCATCATGACAGGCTTCGGTTCGTCCTCCTCACGGATGATGCGGATCACCTCGTCGATATTGAGGTAGGCGATCAGCAGGCCGCCGAGGATTTCCAGGCGCCGGTCGATCGCCGCCAGGCGGAAGCGCGAGCGGCGGACGAGCACGTCACGGCGATGCGCCAGCCATTCCAGCAGCACTTCGTTGAGCGCCATCACCTTTGGCACGCGGCCCATGGAGAGCACGTTCATGTTGAGCGGCAGGCGGGTTTCCAGCTCGGACAGCTTGAACAGCGATTCCATCAGCAGGGTCGCGTCGACCGTGCGGTTCTTGGGCACCAGCACGACACGCACGTCTTCGGCAGATTCGTCGCGCACGTCTTCGAGCAGCGGCAGCTTGCGGGCGAGCAACAGCTCGGCGATCTTCTCGATCAGCCGCGACTTCTGCACCTGGTACGGGATTTCGGTGACGACGATCTGGTAGCCGCCGCGGCCGAGGTCCTCGACCACCCAGCGGGCGCGGACACGAAAACCGCCGCGGCCGGTCTTGTAGGCCTCGACGATGGACTCTCTGCTGTCGATGATGATGCCGCCGGTCGGAAGGTCGGGACCTTCGATACCGCCCTTGGCGGGCTCGGCAGGATCCGCCATCAGATCCTCTATGGTCGCCGTCGGATGCTTGATCAGGTGCAGCGCCGCATCGCAGAGCTCATGGACGTTGTGCGGCGGGATCGACGTCGCCATGCCGACCGCGATGCCGGACGTGCCGTTGGCCAGCAGGTTCGGGAAAGCACCCGGCAGCACCACCGGTTCCGAATTCGATTCGTCGTAGGTATCGCGGAAATCCACCGCGTCCTGGTCGATGCCTTCGAGCAGCAGTTCGGAAACCGCCGTCATCTTGCTTTCGGTATAACGCATCGCGGCGGGGCTATCGCCGTCGATGTTGCCGAAATTACCCTGGCCGTTGACGAGCGGATAACGCTGCGAGAAATCTTGTGCGAGTCGCGCCAGCGCGTCATAGATCGACTGGTCGCCGTGCGGGTGGAAATTACCCATCACCTCGCCGACGATCTTGGCGCATTTTCGGAAGGCGGCGTTGGGGCGCAGGCCCATCTCGCTCATCGCGTAGACGATGCGGCGGTGGACAGGTTTCAGCCCGTCGCGCACGTCCGGCAGCGCGCGATGCATGATGGTGGAAAGCGCATAGGCGAGGTAACGCTCTTCGAGCGCTGCTTTCAGATCGACCGGCAGGATATTGTCGCCGCCGTCGCCGGAAGGTGGTGTCAGATTTTTTCCCATGGGCCTTGACTAGCGGAAAGCCCGATTCTCGGCAAGAAAGTAGCAGCGACAGCCTGTGGATGAAGGCTTTTCCCGGACTGGAATCAGTGTTTGGTTTACCCTGAATCGTCAGCCGCAATTTTGACGAAAGGAATGTGGAACACAGCCATAAACCTTTTACTCCGCTTGCCTATAAGGTGCCGCGAACAAGCAGACTGAACTATCGACAAACCCTAAACAATCGCGGGCCGGACCGTCGCCCGCCAGGAGGAACTCCAATGCAATACTCCACCAAGGCCCGGCTTCTGCTCGCCGGCGCAGCGCTTTCGACTTTCGCGGGCCCGGCCCTTGCGCTCGACGGCAACGATCTCGTCGCCAAGATCAACAATGCGATCTCCATCCAGGGCGGCGCCGGGTTCTCGGCGGAAAAGGCCGTCGTCAGCGGGTCGAACGTGACCCTCACCAATGCCAAGTTCCTGATCGAGGCCGGCAAGCAGAGCCTGCCGCTCGGCACCGTGAAGTTCGAGGGCGTCGAAGAGGACAACGGCGGATACACGGTCGACAAGGTTACCTTCGACAATATCAACGCCACCGAGGACAAGACCACCTTCACCGCATCGGACATCTCGATCAGCGGCCTCACCGTGCCGGCCAACGCGACCGGCGACGGGCTCGATGCGATCCTGCTTTACGACGAAGCCCATGTCGGCAAGATCGCGGCCACCGTCGACGGCAAGCCGGCCTTCTCGATCGACGAAACGAACGTCACCACCGAAATCGCCGACGACCACTCCTCGGTCGGTTTCGATCTCGAGATCAATGGCATCAAGAGCGACCTCAGCATCGTCGACGACGCGCAGGCGAAGGACACCCTGCAGCAGCTCGGCATCACCTCGCTTGACGGCAAGGTCGCCATGTCCGGCAGCTGGACGCTGAAGGACGGCACGCTCGACATCGACGAATACGGCCTCGATTTCGCCAAGGTCGGGAAGATCAATCTCGCCTTCAGCATGTCCGGCTACACGCTCGACTTCATCAAGTCGGCGAACGAAACGGCCAAGGCGATGGAAAACAATCCAAACAAGGAAGAAGCCCAGCAGGCAGCCGGCCTCGCTATGCTCGGCCTGATGCAGCGCCTCACCTTCAACAGCGCCGAAATCCGCTTCGAGGACGCCGGCATCACCAAGAAGGCGCTCGACTACGCCGGCAAGAGCCAGGGCACCACCGGCGAAGCCATGGCGCAGATGCTGAAGGGCATGACGCCGATGATGCTGGCGCAATACAACGTGCCGGAACTGCAGAACATGGTGAGCGCCGCCGTCAACACCTATCTCGACAAGCCGGGCAGCTTCACGGTCACCGCGGAACCGGCCGATGCCGTTCCCTTCCCGATGATCATGGGCGCTGCGATGGGCGCTCCGAACACGCTGCCGAAGGTCCTCGGCGTCAAGGTCACCGCCAACGACTGAGCGGGCATGTCCCAGAACGGAAAAGCCCCGGCAATCCTTTGCCGGGGCTTTTTTATGTTCGCGTCGAACGTTTCCGTACTATTCCAGAACCTGGATCACGGTCCGGGTCTGCGGATTGACGATGACGCGGCGGTCGTTGACGACCGTGTAGGCGTAATCGTTATAGCCATCCACCGTATGCACCTCGACCGTGTCCGGAAGGGCGGCCCCGACTGCGATCTCGCCCTGATAGGAAACCGAGGGAACGCTCTGCTCCATGACGTAGGTGCGAACCGCGCCGGGCAGGACGACGGTCGAGCTGGTGGTGACCGGATCCTGGGTGACGATCGTCGTCTGGGCGTAAGCTGCGCCCGAGAGTGCGATCAGGACCGCCGACGCGGCCAGTAGGGTCTTGCGCATGTCTTTTCTCCCTGTGCTTCTGCTGCCCTAACAACACAAGCGCGCGGATATGGTTCCGCTATCGAGCTTGACACCGGGAAAGCCCCGGCCGGCATCTTGACGCCACGGGCAGGCGCGAGCGACAAGATTGTGATGGCGAGGCGGGGAGAGACGACCAGGCATCGGCAAATGTCGTTTTGACGAGAGGCTTGTGTTTCATGCTGTCCTGGCTTGCGGCCGACACCCAGACAATCGAAACCCTCGACGGCGCAGGCCAGCGGTTCGAGCCGGCGCGTCCCTCCTATTACAGCGGACGGCCTAAAAACCCGCTGCAGCGGCTGCTGACCGCGCGGCGTGATTTCCTGTCGATCTGGCGGCAAAGCGACTATTCCGAGCGGGTTAGCCAGATCAGGCTGTTCGGCCGGCAGATCGTCGCGGTGAACTCCCCCGAAGCGATCAAATACGTAGTCGCGACGCGGCACGAGAATTTCGAGCGGAAGACGCCGCAGATGCGCCGCGCGCTCGAATACCTGCTCGGCGACGGCCTGTTCATCTCGGACGGAGAGACCTGGAAACAGCGGCGGCCGCTGGTGTCCGATATTGTCCACAAATACCGGGTACCGGCCTTCGGCAGCATCATGAAGGACACATCGCTCGAACTCGTCGAGCGTTGGACGAAGCTTGGCGAGGGTGCCTCCGTCAACGTGCTTTATGAAATGGCAGGCCTGACCGCGGAAATCATCTCCCGCAGCGTCTTCGGAAACGATCTCGGCGAGGAACAGGCCGGCAGCGTGACGGACGGCTTCAGCAGCTATCAGGCGCTGATCGACTCCATCAACATCGGTTATTTCCTGGGTTTCGACGAAGGCCTGCCGCTGGTGAAGACCCCCTCGCTGCGCCGTTCGGTGAAGCGTATCCACACCATTATCGACCGGGTCATCGAGGATCACCTCGCCGGCAGGGGCGACGACAACTCCATGGTCGAGCTGCTGATCCGCCGGCAGCAGCGCAATCCCGAACTGAAGCTCGACGTGGTGGCGCTGCGCAACGAGGCGGCCACCATCTTCATGGCCGGCCATGAGACGACGGCGGCGACGCTCACCTGGGCCTGGTATCTGCTGTCCAGAGCGCCCTGGGTCGAGGAAGCCGTGCATGCGGAGATCGAAGCGGTCTGCGGCAGCAACGTGCCTAATGTGGACGACGTGGCGAAGCTGAAATGGTGCACGGCAGTGATCGAGGAGGCGCTGCGCCTCTATCCACCGGTGCCGATCCTCGCCCGCCAGGCCAAGCAGGCCGACCGCATCGGCACGCTCGACATCAAGCCGGCCTCGCTGGTGATGATCGTGCCCTGGATCCTGCACCGGACCCCGTCCCTGTTCGAGGATCCGCATCGCTTCAATCCGGAGCGTTTCATGGGGGGCAAGCGGCCTGTGCCCTACAGCTATATCCCGTTTGCGAGCGGCCCTCGCATCTGCCCCGGGCTGCAATTCGGGCTGACGGAATCGATCCTGTGCCTGGCGGTGCTCGCCCAGCGGTTCCAGCTGCGGGTGCGGGAAGGCCACAAGGTGGAGCCCATCTGCCGGCTGACGCTAAGGCCCCGCGGCGGCCTGCCCGTCACGCTGCATCGACGGTGAGCGGCAAGATGGAAGAGAGCCGACCGCTGGAACACCACCACAAGGCGACGAAACGCAAGGCCTGGATTTTCGAAGAGGGCGCGCCGCTTCGCCTTTCGGATTTCCTTGCCGGCGGCGAGGCCCGGCGTCGCTTCCTTAAACATCTGCGCCGGGAAACCCCGCGCGACATCCGCGACCTTCTGATGGTCTTCGCCTTCAAGATGCTGCCGGCGAGCGCCGTCTCGAATATCGGCGGTTTTCTCGGCCGCCATGTCATACCGCGCCGATACAAGGCGATGTCGGCCCGGGCGCGCGAGAATTTCCGCATCATCCGGCCAGAAGCCTCAGAAGCGCAGATCGCGACGTGGCTCGAGGAATTCGCGGATTCGCAGGGGCGACAGCGGGCGGAATATGCCGTGATGCGGCGTCTTGCGGCCAATACCGGGAACATCCGTTTTGTCGGCGCGGAAAACCTCGTCCAGCAGTGTGCCGGCCAGCCGGTCATCTTCATCGGCCTGCATATCGCCAATTGGGAGGTCGCCTGGCAGTCGCTGGTCGCCATGGGCCTGGACCTGACCGGCAGCTACGATCCACCGAAGCGCCGCATGCACCACTGGCTGGTCAACCGCGAGCGACGGCGCGACGGCCTGACGGTGCTGAAACCCGGAAAGGATGCCGTCCGTCCCGCCCTCCAGACACTGAAAGACAACGGCAACCTGATCGTCTTTTGCGACGAGGGGTTCGAAGGCAAGGTCAGGGCCCCGCTGTTCGGCCGGCCACCGCATCTGCAGGGCAACTACGCCTTCGTCGCCCGCCTCGCCCGCAAGACGGACGCGCTGCTCTATCCGGTCTACGTGACCCGCGACCGCGGCACGCATTTCACCTTCCGCACGATCGAGCCCTTCCGGCTGCCGCCGGAGGAAGCTCCCGGCAGCCGCCTGATCGACGACGTGAAACTGATCAATTCCGTGGTCGAACCGGTCGTCGCCGAACATGTCGCGCAGTGGTTTTTCGTCGCTCACCGGATCGTCCCGCTCTAAAGCGGCCCTAGATGAGAACGTCTTCAGCGGAGATTTCGTCCCATGAATTTACCCGTCCATTCATCCGCCCGGACACCCTGCCCTGCCATCGATGCGGTGATCGAGAACGCGCTTGCCGCCAGGCGCCTCGTCGGCACCGTCGTGATGGTCGCCAAGGACGGCGAGATCGTCTACCGCCGCGCCGCCGGTTTTGCGGACCGGGAAGCGGGCCTGCCGGCCCGCGAGGATACGATCTTCCGGCTCGCCTCGGTGACCAAGCCGATCGTCACGATCGCGGCCATGCGGCTCGTCGAACAGGGCCGCATCGGCCTCGACGATCCGGTGACGAAATGGCTGCCCGACTTTCGGCCCCGCCTCGAAGACGGTTCCGAACCGGACATCCTCATCCGTCACCTTCTCACCCACACATCCGGCCTCAGCTACTGTTTCCACCTCGAAGACGGGCCCTATGTCCGCGCCGGCGTTTCCGATGGCATCGACCAGCCGGGCCTTTCGCTCGACGAAAACCTGCGCCGCATCGCCTCGGTGCCGCTGCTTTTCGCGCCCGGCACCGGCTGGCAATATTCGGTCTCCATGGACGTTGTCGGCGGCGTCATCGAAAAGGAGACCGGCAAACGCTTGGGCGAGGCAGTCGCTGAACTGGTGATGCAGCCGCTCGGCCTCTCCGACACCGGTTTCACCGTCACCGACCGCAATCGTCTGGCCGCCCCCTATGTCGACGGGTCGCCCGAACCGAAGCGGATGAGCGGCACGGAAAAGGTCCGCGCTCTCGACGGGTCGGTGATGTTCGCGCCCGACCGCATCTTCGATCCTTCCTCCTATCATTCCGGCGGCGGCGGCATGGCCGGGACAGCCTCCGACGTGCTGACCGTGCTCGAGACGATCGCCAGGGGCGGCGCGCCGCTGCTTTCCGAAAACACGGTCAAGGCGATGACGACCAACCAGATCGGCGACCTGCTGGAGCCGACCCGGCCGGGCTTCGGCTTCGGTTTCGGCTGGGCGATCGTGCTCGATCCGGCAAAGGCGGGCCTGCCGGTCTCGCCCGGTTCGCTGCAATGGGGCGGCGTCTACGGCCACCACTGGTTCATGGATCGGGCGAGGAAGGTCACGCTGGTGGGGCTGACCAATACCACGCTCGAAGGCATGTGGGGCCAGTTCATTCTCGACCTGAAAAAAGCCGTGGCCGCAGACCTTTAGAGCGTTTCCTTGTCAGATTGAAGCACTCTGCCGGGCAACCTCAGAGATCGAATCAAAAAGCCCGGCACCTGGCCGGGCTTTTCCGTTGTTCAGGGAACTCAGTCCTTCTTCGACGTCGGCACGACGCGGAGGGCCAGTTCGCGCAGCTGCTGCGGGGTGGCCGGCGACGGTGCGCCCATCAGCAGATCCTGGGCCTGCTGGTTCATCGGGAACAGCGTGACTTCGCGCAGGTTCTTGGCACCGACGAGCAGCATGACGATTCGGTCGATGCCGAAGGCAGCGCCGCCATGCGGAGGCGCGCCGTACTGGAAGGCGCGGTACATGCCACCAAAGCGGTCCTCGACGTCGGCCTGGCTGAGGCCGACCTTTTCGAAGGCCTTGACCATCAGTTCCGGCGACTGGTTGCGGATCGAGCCCGAAGCGATTTCGAAGCCGTTGCAGACCGCGTCATACTGGAATGCCTTGATCGTCAGCGGATCCTGGCCGTCCAGCGCCTCGATGCCGCCCTGCGGCATGGAGAACGGGTTGTGGGCGAAATCGAGCTTCTTTTCTTCCTCGCTCCATTCGTAGAACGGGAAGTCGACGATCCAGCACATTTCGAAACGATCACGATCGACGAGATTCAGCTCCTCGCCGGCGCGGGTGCGGGCTTCACCGGCGAACTTGTAGAACTTGGCCGGATCGCCGGCGACGAAGAAGCAGGCGTCACCGTCATCGAGGCCGAGCTGGGTGCGGATCGCCTCGGTGCGCTCCTCGCCGATGTTCTTGGCGAGCGGGCCGGCGCCTTCGAGCTTGTCGCCCTCCTTGCGCCAGAAGATGTAGCCGAGGCCCGGCTGGCCTGTCGACTGCGCCCAGGCGTTCATGCGGTCGCAGAATGCGCGGCTACCGCCGGTCTTGGCCGGGATCGCCCAGACTTCGACCTTCGGGTTCGAGGCGATCATGCCCGCGAACACCTTGAAACCGGAGCCGGCGAAGTGTTCGGTGACGGCCTGCATCTCGATCGGGTTGCGCAGGTCCGGCTTGTCGGAACCATACTTGCGGATCGCCACGTCATAGGGGATGCGCGGCCAGTCCTTGGTGACCGGCTTGCCTTCGGCGAACTGTTCGAACACGCCGGTCATGACCGGACCCATCGTGTTCCAGACGTCTTCCTGGGTGACGAAGCTCATTTCAAGGTCGAGCTGGTAGAATTCGCCCGGCAGGCGGTCGGCGCGCGGGTCCTCGTCGCGGAAGCAGGGCGCGATCTGGAAATAACGGTCGAAGCCGGCCACCATCAGCAGCTGCTTGTACTGCTGCGGCGCCTGCGGCAGCGCGAAGAACTTGCCTTCATGGATGCGGCTCGGCACCAGGAAATCGCGCGCACCTTCCGGCGAGGAAGCAGTCAGGATCGGCGTCGAATATTCGGCGAAACCGATTTCGCCCATGCGCCGGCGCATGTCGGCGATGATCTGGGTGCGCTTGACGATGTTCCGGTGCAGCGTCTCGCGGCGCAGGTCGAGGAAGCGGTACTTGAGGCGCACGTCTTCAGGATAGTCCGGCTCGCCGAACACCGGCAGCGGCAGTTCCTTGGCCGCGGAGAGCACTTCGATCTCCTGGGCGTAGAGCTCGATCTCACCGGTCGCCATGCCCTTGTTGACGGTGTCTTCCGAGCGCGCCTTGACGAGGCCGTCGATGCGGATGACCCATTCGCCACGGACGATTTCGGCGGTCTTGAACGCCGGGCTGTCCGGATCGGCGACGACCTGGGTCATGCCGTAATGGTCGCGCAGGTCGATGAACAGCACGCCGCCGTGATCTCGCACGCGATGCACCCAGCCGGACAGGCGGACGGTCGATCCGACGTCGGACTTCTTGAGGGCGGCACAGGTATGGCTGCGGTAACGGTGCATTTCGGTATCCCGGACGGTTAAGTTTTGCGGTCTTTCGGCGTGCGAAGCACGGCCTGCCGGCTTTATGGAAAATCGGCGGGAAAAGCGCATGGCCCGCCCCATTTGTCAAGGCTTGGCGGCGGAACCTGCCGTGACCGCCGCGGACGCGGCGCCATCCACAACCAGATTATCCGCCATGAAATCCACAAAGGCGCGGATTTTCGGCGACAGAAAGCGGCCCGTGGGCCAAAGCACGCGGAAGGTTCCCGTCTGGACGATATGGTCGTCCAGCAGAGTGACGAGACGACCGTCATCGAGCTGCGGCCCGATGACGAAGGGAGGAAGGCAGGCTATGCCGAAACCTTGCTCGGCAAGATGGATGATCGGCTCAAGCGTGCTGGCGGTGACGGAGACCGGCAAGACCAGGCGCGCACCACCATCTTCGACGGCGAGCGGCCAGGGTTCGAGCTTGCCGGTGCTCGGATAACGATGGTGCAGGCATTTGTGATCCAGAAGGTCCGGCGGCACTTCGGGCCGACCGCATGCCCGGAGATAGCCGGGAGAGGCGACGATCCGATGACGGAACGAGCCGAGCTTGCGGCTCATCAAACGCGTGTCCCGAACTTCGCCGGTGCGGATGACCGCATCGAACCCCTCTTCGATCACGTCCACCAGGCGATCGGTAAAGTCCAGATCCATGGTGATTTCGGGATAGGCGCGCATGAAGGCCGAGATGGTCGGCATCAGGAGCATGCCAACCAGCGGCAGGCTGATGCGCAGCATGCCGCGAGGGGCGGCGCGCGACCGCGACAGCTCCGATTGCGCCACGTCCAGTTCCGACAGAATACGCCGGCACGTATCCAGAAAATAACTGCCCTCCTCCGTCAGCGTCATGCTGCGCGTGGAACGGTGGAAGAGGCGCACGCCCATCTCCTGCTCCAGCCTCGCCACCGCCTTGCCCACGGCGGAACTCGATATCCCGAGCCGCCGCGCGGCGGCGACGAAACTGCCGCCCTCTGCCGCCTGGACGAAGATGCCGAGCGTTCCCAACCTGTCCATCACCACTCCAATTACGGAATTTATGTCCGTACTGTTATGAATAGCAGATTATTTATCCGCTATCATCACGCCGGTATCCAGTTCGAGCGCGGCCCGGACCGCTTCCCGACCGAAAGGACCCTAGTGATGGATACGCTTCTCACCGCCGGCTTCTCCGCAACGCCGGAACCGACCACTTTCATCGTCAACGTCATCCATGCCCACCCCGGCAAGCAGGAAGAAGCCTTCCGCATCATTCAGGATGTCGTTCACTACGTCGCGGAACGGAAACAGGGCTTTCTCTGGAGCAACCTCGCCAAAAGCACGGACGGCAAGACCGTGGTGAATATCGAAGCCATCCGCGATGCCGGCAATGTCGACGAGTTCTTCTCCGATCCCGTCTTCCGCGAAAAATTCCGCCAGCTTGACGAAGTTTCCACGTTCGAATTCCACACCTATGCCGTCGGCGACCTCGTCCTGCCCAGGCTTGGCCCGCAAGGTTAGCACCACCTAGGCAGAAGCCCTGCCCGCGGGGCTTCTGCATCCAACGACAGAACTCTCGTACGAGAAGACGGGCCAAGGTCGTTTATAAGCTGTATTGAACGCCGCCGACACGATAGAACCGTCCTGTCATCCCCGACAGCGATTCTTTCCCCCCGACGCCCATGAGCCATATCCGTCCGCTGATCCCCCTCCTCGTCACCGCAGGCATCCTGATCGGCGGCAACGGGTTGCAGGGCACCTATATCGCGCTGCGCGGCTCGGCCGAAGGATTTTCGCCCTCGACGATCGGCATGATCGGCGCCGGCTACAGCATCGGTTTCGCCTTCGGCTGCATGTATGTGACACGGCTCCTCCGGCAGATCGGCCATATCCGCACCTTCTCGGCGATGGCGGCGGTCACCGCATCCGCCTCGATCGGCATGTCGATGATCGTCGATCCCGTCTTCTGGTTTTCGATGCGTTTCGTGATCGGGATTGCGGTCGCCAGCCTGTTTGCGACGGTCGAGAGCTGGATCAACGCCAAGGTCACCAATGCCAACCGGGCACGCACGCTCTCGATCTACCGCTTCGTCGACCTCGGCTCGGTGACGGTGGCGCAATACATCATCCCGACGGTCGGCATCGAAGGGCCGATCATCTTCAACATCATCGCGATCGCGCTGATCCTGTCGCTGGTGCCGATCTCGATCGCCGACAAGTCGAGCCCGGCACCGCCCGAGACGATCGCCTTCGACCTCAAGGCCGTGTGGCGGATCTCGCCGCTCGCCGTCGTCGGCGTCATCTCGGTCGGCCTGTCGATGGCGGCCTTCCGCAATATCGGGCCGATCTATGCGGAAGAGATCGGCATGAGCATCACCTCGATCGCCACCTTCATGAGCGCCGGCATCATCGGCGGCGTGGTGCTGCAATATCCGCTCGGCCTCTATTCGGACCGGCTCGACCGGCGCCGCGTCATCCTGTGGACGACGATCGGCTCAATTATTACCGGCGCCTATCTCTCGTTCGGGGCGGGCGCCAGCGAGACGGCCAATATCGTCAGCGTCTTCCTGTTCGGCGCGTTTTCCATGCCGCTCTATTCGCTCTGCTCGGCGCATGGCAACGACTATGCCAAACCGGGGGAGCATGCGCTGGTCTCGGCCGGGCTGCTGTTCTACTGGTCGGTCGGCGCGACGATCGGACCGCTGCTCGCCTCGATCCTGCTGCAATATTTCGGCCCTCGGGCCTTCTTCGCCTATACCTCGTTCATCTTCCTGGGCTTCATGATCTTCACGCTGAGGCGCATGCAGGCGCGTCCCTCCGTGCCTCCCTCGGAACGTTCCTGGCGCTTCCGCTCGCTGCTTCGGACATCGGCCTATTTCAACAGGCTCGCCGGCCCGCCCGATAAAGACGAACGCGAGTAACGGTTAAATGCCGTTGCGTATTGACATATGCGGCGGGAAGGAGAAGGAAGGTTGATCACCCTCACGTGAATGAAACGATGATCCAGACGACCGCCGCACTCGAAGAAGCCTGCATCCAGCTGGCCCAATCGGACTTCATCACCATCGACACCGAGTTCCTCAGGGAAACGACCTTCTGGCCGGAGCTGTGCCTCATCCAGATGGCGAGCCCGACCGTCGAAGTGCTTGTCGATCCGCTCGCCAAGGGGCTGAGCCTCAAACCCTTCTTCGAGCTGATGGCCAACCCCGCCGTTACCAAGGTGTTTCACGCCGCCCGGCAGGATATTGAGATCATCCACCATCTCGGCAATCTGGTGCCGCATCCGATTTTCGACACCCAGGTTGCAGCCATGGTCTGCGGCTTCGGGGATTCGGTGTCCTACGACCAGCTCGTCAGCCGCATCAAGGACGTGCATATCGACAAGTCGTCGCGCTTCACCGACTGGAGCCGCCGGCCGCTTTCCGACAAGCAGCTCGAATATGCGCTGGCCGACGTCACCCATCTGCGCGACGTCTATCTCTTCCTCAAAGCCCAGCTGGAACGCGAAGGCCGCGCCCTGTGGCTGACCGAGGAAATGGCCGTGCTGGAATCGCCCGGCACCTACGACCTGCATCCGGACGACGCCTGGCTGCGCCTCAAGTCGCGCCTGCGCAAGCCGACCGAACTCGCGGTCCTGAAATACGTCGCCGCCTGGCGCGAGCGCGAAGCCCGCAGCCGCAACGTGCCGCGCTCGCGGGTCCTCAAGGACGACGCGATCTACGAGATCGCCCAGCAGCAGCCGAAGGACGTGGAAGCCATGTCGCGGTTGCGCACCATTCCGAAAGGCTGGGAGCGCTCCGCCTCCGGCACCGCGATCATCGAAGCGGTCAACGCAGCGCTCGCCCTGCCGAAAACCGAGATGCCGCATGCGCCGAAACACGTGCACGTGCCGGAAGGCACCGCCGCTGCCGTCGAGCTGCTCAAGGTTCTCCTGAAGCTGATTTCCGACAAGCAGGGCGTCGCCGCCAAGATCATCGCCAATTCCGACGATCTGGAAAAGATCGCCGCCGAGGGAGAAGCGGCCAATGTCGGAGCCCTCTCCGGCTGGCGCCGCGACCTGTTCGGCGAAACCGCACTCAAGCTGATCAGCGGCGGCGTGGCGCTGCGCTTCGTCAACAAGAAGGTCGAGGCGGTGGAGCTTTAAAGCTCCCAGGGATTGATAACCGGAATGCCCGCCGCTTCGAAAGGTGCGGTGTCGCGAGTGGCTACGGTGAAGCCCTGGACCTGGGCGATGGCTGCGATCTGGCCGTCGGCCATCAAGATTGCCTTACCATTGGTTCGGGCCAGAGCAACTAGTCGACCGTATGCAAAGGCGGCCTCCCGGTCGAATGCCAGGATGCGCGATCCAAAATAGCGGCCAAAAATCTGCTCCATGTCGTGCCGAAGCTCATTCTTCCGGCGCCCGTCCGGCAGCTTCTCGATGCCGAGAGAGATTTCAGCCAAGCTTATGGCTGTAGCGTATAGCATCTTCACCGGCTGGATATTGAGCCAAGTTTCCACATCTCGATTAATTCCAGGCTTCGCTGCTTCTGAAATTACGTTGGTATCGAGGATGATCATTCAAACGATACGCCCCTCGAAGGGCTCTGATCCCGGGAAAAATCAACGTCGTCCAAGCCGCCGTATTTCTCGCCGAGTTGCCGTAACGCCGTTCCCAGTCCTATCGCCGGCTCCTTCGACACCAGCACTTCCTCTAGAATTTGCTCGATTTCGGTTTCCGCGGTCGTTCCATTCCTGACTGCCCGAGCTTCCAATGCGCGGCTGGCTTCGTCGGACAGGTTTCGTATGGTGATTGCATTCATCATCTCACCTCCGATCAGATATTGCTTGTTATTTATGATATCCATTCAGCAGACGCTTTTCAACGCGAGACCAGCCATGCCCCAATCGCTTGCCTTCGTCATTATCCGGCGTTCCGCGGTCCCGGCGAGCTCCGCCATCCTGGCGCTGGAAACCTGAGCGGCCGATGCGCTACCCGACGTCACGAGCCTTGATCGCCACCATCATTCTTCTGTCGCTGCTTATCATCGTCCTTGTGGAAGCAGCGGGATTCGGAGCCTTTTCGCCGCTCTGGATCCGCCCGATCGTCCGGGTCATATGCGCCGCCAACCTGCTTGTCGCCCTGCCCGGCCTGATGACGGCGAAGCAGGCTGCCTGGATCAACTACCTGCTGCTCAGCATCACCACCTATGTCGTCGCCTCGACCACGCCGATCGCCGCGCTCTGGGTCATCCCGAGGACTGCGTTCCTCACCGTCAGGCATGCATTTTCGAGCCTTTGGTGATCTTGTCGACGATCTTCTTCTCCGTCCGAACCGCGATGCCGACCAGTTTCGCATCCTCCGGGGAGAACCTTGCGAACACTTCACGGTTGGCCGCATCATGGCCGGTCGCGAACATTTCCTCGATATAGGCCGACGTCGTCACTTCCCGCTCCAGCGAGCGCCGGTGGATGGTGCGCAGCGTTTCCTGATCGGCGGTGAGCACGACGATCGGCTGGATGCTCATCGGATTGTAGACATGGCCCGTCGCATCCCGATATGCTTGCCCGATGATCGCGGGATTTTGCGCGATGATGCCGCTCGTCAGGAAGGCGGTCACGTTGAGCTCCTGCCAGGGGGCGAGGTCATCGCGAAGCACGATCGCGATCTTGGTATCGAACATGAAGAACAACTCCGTCGAAGGTTATGCCAAAGGCCATACAGGGACCGACGAGATAGCGGCAGACGGCGCCGTCGGTCTTGAACGTTCGTGCAGCGCCGCAGGCGCATCCGGCGGCCATACGGATCCCATGCCCGACGGCATCGTCCAGGCGCCCTCCTCGCGCGGCATCGAGCGGATCGAGGCACGGTTCCATGGGCTGGGCTTCGAGCCGCATCGCCACGACACCTACGCGCTCGGCCTGACGCTGTCGGGCGTCCAGACCTTCCAGTATCGCGGTGCCGCCCGCGCCAGCCTGCCCGGCAACGTGATCGTGCTGCATCCGGACGAAGTGCATGACGGCGCGGCCGGCACCGATGCCGGCCTGCGTTACCGTATGCTCTACCTGCCGCCGGAGCGGCTGATCGAGGCGGCCGGAGGCACGCGCGGCCTGCCCTTCGTGCCGGATCCCATCGTCGCGGATGGAGAATTCCGGCAATGCCTCGCCGAAGCGCTCGACGATCTGGAAGCGGAGCCGCAGGACCTGCTGCTCGATGACCTCATCGCCCGGCTTTCTGCGAACCTCTGGCGCCACGCGGACGGCAAGGGCGGCGCCGGGGGCACCTTCCGCGCCCATCGTCAGGCGATTCTGCGCTGCCGCGACTATCTGCAGGCGAACGCGGAGCGGACCGTCACATCGGAAGAACTGGAGGAAGTCGGCGGCTTCGATCGCTATACGACCGCAAGGCAGTTCCGGAAGCTTCTGGGGACAAGCCCTCACCGCTACCTCATCATGCGCAAGCTCGATCGCGCCAAGGCGCTGCTGTCGCAAGGCAGCAGTCTGGCGGATGTCGCAGCCGATACCGGCTTTGCCGATCAGGCGCATTTCACCCGCCACTTCAAGAAGACCTTCGGCATGACGCCGGGCCGCTGGGTGGCGCTTCGCAGGAGCGCCTAAGCGCCCGTGGCGTTTGTGAAATCATCGTCATCAAAGCTTCATCGAAGCGTCAATCTTCCATCACCTCACCGTCATGCAGCCGCCTTAACCGGTTGGCGTCTTCGACACGCCAACCAACAGGTGATCCCATGACCCGCTTTCTGCTCGCCACCGTCGCGTTCGCCGCGCTGATCGGCGGCTCCGCCTCCGCCGACGACAAGGTTTTCCCGGCCAAGCTCACCGGCCAGGCGATCCTGCCGGCCAACACGGTCGTTCCGGCTCCGGCCGATGCGCCGGCCTTCCTCAAGACCTCCGGCAAGTTCACCACCGCCGACCGCAAGCGCACTGACGCCCTCGGCACCCTGCCGGGCAAGGACGGAGCCCGCGTCACCGACGTCAAGCTGCCGCTTAACGGCCAGCCGATCCAGGGTTTCTCCGGCATCAAGACCATGGCTGACGGCACCTTCTGGACGCTGTCGGACAACGGCTTCGGTTCGAAGTTCACCTCGTCCGACTCGATGCTCTTCCTGCACCAGATGAAGTTCGACTGGGCCGCCAACAAGGCCGAAGTCGTCAAGAACATCTTCCTTTCCGACCCGAACAAGATCGCTCCGTTCCCGATCGTCACCGAGGCCACCGAGACCCGGTACCTGACCGGCGCCGATTTCGACATCGAGTCCGTCCAGCCTGTCGCCGACGGCTTCTGGCTCGGCGACGAGTTCGGCCCCTATCTCCTCAAGATCGACACCCAGGGCCGCCTGACCGACGTCATCGCCACCACGCTCGACGGCAAGCCGGTGCTTTCGCCCGACAACCCGCTCATCCAGCTGCCGGGCAACCCGGCCGTCAAGATGCCGGTCTTCAACCTGAAGCGTTCCGGCGGTTTCGAAGGCCTGGCCATGGCCAAGGACGGTTCGAAGCTCTACGGCCTGCTCGAAGGCCCGATCTACAAGGACGACGGCCAGGTGGAGCAGGCTGACGGCAAGACCGCCATCCGCGTCATCGAATTCGACGTCGCCTCCAAGAAGTGGACCGGCCGCTCGTGGCTGTATCCGTTCGCCGACAAGGGCGCCTCGATCGGCGACTTCAACATGGTCGACGCCACGACCGCCCTCGTCATCGAGCGCGACAACGGCGCCGGCACCAAGGACAAGGCCTGCGCCGATCCCAAGCAGCCGAAGCCGGACTGCTTCGACGCCCCGGCCGAACTCAAGCGCGTCTACAAAATCGAGTTCAACGACGCCAATGTCGGCAAGGCCGTCCGCAAGATCGGCTATATCGACCTGATGAACATCCAGGACCCGGACAACAAGAAGAAGGCCGGCAGCGTCGCCGGCGTCTACGACATGCCGTTCGTGACGATCGAGAATGTCGACGTGGTCGACGCCACTCACATCATCATCGGCAACGACAACAACCTGCCCTTCTCCGCGGGCCGCGCCGTCGACAAGGCTGACAACAACGAGTTCAGCATTCTCGAAGTGGGTGAATTCCTGTCTGCGAAGTGAGCGGTTAGGGTTTTGAACGGAAAGAGCGCCCGGTGGAAGCCGGGCGCTCTTTTGTTGACGAGACTGATGCCACCGGGCAGTCAGGCGCTGAAAATCCCGGCCCGGGAACTTCATGGCGGTCCTCCGCTGACGGCCTCACCGGTTCAACTCAAAGCTGGCAAGAGCCCAAAACGCCCTCCTCAAAAAACTGCAATTCCGTCTTGGCGCGCCGGTTCTCTGCGCTACCTCCGCGAACAGAATGGAGAAGACGATGAAAATCCACAAGTTTACGATCGCCGATGCCTCGTTGGAACGTTCCCCTGGACAAGAGGCAGACATATCCGTCGGCAATCTGGTCGACGAGCGCCACGGAGGACCGATCACCATCGGTTATGGGCGCTACGCGCCGGACCAAAGCCTCACCGAAACGATGGCGGTCGACGATGTCATGATCATTCTGGAAGGACGGATTTCGGTCTCGACAGAGGCCGGAACGGTCAGCGCGGGGCCCGGAGAGATCATATACATGCCCAAGGGTGAAGCGGTGACAATCCGCTCACACGAGGAGGGCGCACTTACCGCCTATGTCACCTATCCGCATTGGCGGCCAGCCCATGTGTAAGCCATCGCAAGGCGAGGTCGCCGGTCGGCAGCTCACCCGATCCCGACATCCTCAGCCGCGATAATTGAACAGCCACTTGATGAACGCGGTCGATATGGTCACGAAGGCCATCAGTCCTGCCCAGGTTTCCAGATAGAAGGGCGGCGGGGCCAGCAATTTGCCTTCGATGTTGAAGTAACCCAGGGTCATCAGGGCCGCGCAGATGGCGAAAGCGAACGTCGCCGAAATCCAGATCCGCAGGTATGACATTCATATCCTCCCGTGTCGCGCCGTAAAATAAATCAACGGCGACGCCGGGAAAGCTGCCCAATCGGAGTAGACCGACGGGCTAATGACGGACCTGCATGGCGGCGCACTGCCCCCCTGTTCGCGGTTACGACCGCGCCTGCCCGGCTTACTCGAACCGGAACGCCAGCCGCTTGCCCGTCAGCCTCGCCAGCTGCTGCAGGCGGCCGTCCAGACGCTCGCCGGCGAAATCGCGGTAGGCGGAAGGCACCACGAATTCGAGGTCGAGATCCGGCTCGGACGACGGACGGAAGCTCAGGTGGTGGACGAGGCCCGGCATCGAGGCCGAGAACAGATAGACGACCCGAAGCAGGCCGCCGAGCAGTTTTGCGAGATCGAGCAGGCGGGGCGTCGCGATGGTCGCGAGCGGGCCGGTCGCGCCATCGTCATGCAGGCCTTCGAACCGGTAATAATTGGCAAGCGCCAGATAGGCGCGACCGGCATGGGTGATGCCGACGAAAGAGGAATGGGCGATCAGGTTCAGCGCCTGCAGGCCGCGATAGTCGGGATGGGCACGCCAGCTGATATCGGCGAGCAGGCAGGCGGCCTGGCGATAGCGGCTTTCCTCTTCCGTCTCGACGATCCCGAAGGCCGGCACCATGCGGCCCGTCCAGTCGGCAAGTTCGCGGGCATGTTCTGGCGAACGGGCGCGCAGGATGGCGAGCTGGTCTGCGGCGACCAGCAGCGGATCGCCCGCCTGATCCTCCTCGGACAGCAGCGAATAGAGATAGCCTTCGCGGACGCCCTGGGCGGAAAAGCTCACCCGGGCCGGCTTCATCACGTCCAGCACTTCCTGCATGGCGATGGCGCCGAAGGGCAGCAGCGAACGGCGGTTCTTCGAAACGGCCTGCCAGGCGGGATCCTTGCTGTCCTTGGCAGCGATCACCTCGTCGAGGAACTTTCGCATGTCCTCGAGCGGAAGCTCGTAACCCTGCATCATGTGCAGCGGATATTTGCTCATTTCCATGTGAAGCTTGGCGATGTTTCGCCAGGTGCCGCCGACGGCATAGAAGGTGCGGCCGGCGCCGTTCTCCAGGAACCGCGCCGTGTTCACCTGCTTGCGGGCGAAGGTGCGGGCCTTGGAGAGCGAATTGCCGGAGGATTCCGACAGCCTCAGGCCGCCGAGCGGCAGGGTGATGCCCTTGCCGAATTCCGTGCCCTTGATGTCGATCAGCTCCAGCGAGCCGCCGCCGAGGTCGCCGGCAATGCCGTCCGGATCATGGAAGCCGCTGATGACGCCGAGCGCCGAATAGCGCGCCTCTTCCTCGCCCGAGAGCAGCTGGATCGACTGGCCGAGGATCTCTTCCGCCTGGGCGATGAAATCCGGGCCGTTCGACGCCTCGCGGGCGGCGGCGGTCGCCAGCACGTAGACTTCGGTTGCCTTGGCCTGGGTGGAGAGCGCCCGGAAACGCCTCAGCGACGAGAGGGCGCGTTCGACACCCTCGTCGTCCATGCGGCCGTTCGAACCCAGTCCCTTGCCGAGGCCGCACAGCACCTTCTCGTTGAAGAGCACGGTCGGGGCGCGGGAAAGGCCTTCGTAGATGACGACGCGGACGGAATTCGAGCCGATGTCGATGACGGAGACAGGAGCGATCCCCGGAAGGCGCCCCTGGGCTTCTGATCGTACCATATGCCTATTTCTTGCGTCCGGACACGAGGCCGGCAATGAGTTTCGGAGCACTCGACTTCAAGGCTTCACCGCGCCCCGAGAGGCTCGGATTGGTCATGAAATAGTGCTGCGCGTTAAAAGGTTCCTCGCCCTTGCGCACTTCCATGCGACGCGACGTGCCGTCGGGCAATATCTCGTAGCTCTGCTGGTTGTCAATCAGGTTGCCCAGCATGATCTGGGATAAAACCTGCTCGTGCACCGTCGGGTTGAGGAGCGGCACCAGCGTCTCGACCCGGCGGTCGAGGTTGCGCGGCATCATGTCGGCCGAGCCGATATAGACGAGCGCCTTGTCGGACGGCAGGCCATGGCCATTGCCGAAACAGAAGATGCGGCTATGCTCCAGGAAGCGGCCGACGATCGACTTGACGCGGATATTGTCGGAGAGGCCGGGCACCTGCGGACGCAGGCAGCAGATGCCGCGCACGACGAGATCGACCTCGACGCCGGCGCGGCTGGCGCGATAGAGCGCGTCGATGATCTCGGGATCGACAAGCGAATTCATCTTCATCCAGATCGCCGCCGGCTTGCCGCCCTGGGCATGGCAGATCTCTTCCTCGATATGGCGAAGGATGCGGGAGCGGAGCGTGTAGGGCGAAACCGCCAGCTTCATGCTCTCGGCCGGCTCGCCGTAACCGGTGATGAAGTTGAAGATGTTCGCCATGTCATGGGCGATCTTCGGATTGCAGGTGAAGAAGGACAGGTCCGTATAGATCTTGGCGGTGATCGGGTGGTAGTTGCCGGTGCCCAGATGGCAGTAGGTCCTGAGCTTGCCGTCCTCGCGGCGCACGACCATCGACATCTTGGCATGGGTCTTCAGTTCGATGAAGCCGAAGACGACCTGCACGCCGGCGCGCTCCAGGTCGCGTGCCCAGCGGATGTTCGCCTCTTCGTCGAACCGGGCCTTGAGCTCCACCAGCGCCGTTACCGACTTGCCCATTTCGGCCGCGTCGATCAGCGCCCGGACGATCGGGCTGTCGTTCGAGGTGCGGTAGAGCGTCTGCTTGATGGCGAGCACGTCCGGGTCGCGCGCCGCCTGAAGAAGGAATTGCACAACCACGTCAAAAGACTCGTAAGGATGATGGACCACCATGTCCTTTTCGCGGATGGCCGCGAGGCAGTCGCCGGCGTGGTCCCGGACCCGTTCGGGAAATCGGGCGTTGTAGCTTTCGAAACGCAGGTCGTCGCGGGGCGCCTTGGTGATCTCCGACATGGTGTTGAGCGCCAGAAGGCCCGGCAGAACCGCGACGCGGTTTTCCGGCACGCCCAGTTCCTGCACCACGAACTGGCGCAGCGAGGCCGGCATTTCCGAATCGGTCTCGATACGGATGACCTTGCCGCGGCGGCGGCGCTTCAGCGCGGTCTCGAAGAAGCGCACCAGGTCTTCGGCCTCTTCCTCGACTTCGATATCGCTGTCGCGGATAATGCGGAACGTGCCGGCGCCCTTCACCTCGTAACCGGGGAAAAGCCGGTCGGTGAACATGCCGACCACGTCTTCCAGCGTGATATAACGGATCGCCGTGTTGAAGTCCGGCAGGCGGATGAAGCGGTCGAGCGTGGTCGGCAGGCGCAACAGCCCGGTCATCGGCTCCTTGCCGTGCTTGCTGTGCAGCTGCAGGCCCATCGAAAAGCCGAGGTTGGGAATGAACGGGAACGGGTGCGCCGGGTCGATCGACAGCGGCGTCAGGACCGGGAAAAGCTCGTCGTCGAAGGAGTTCGACAGCCATGCGCGATCCTCGGCCGAGAGCGCCGCCGGCCGGACGATCAGGATGTCCTCCTTGGCAAGATACTGCTGCAGCACGGCGAGCGAGGCCTGCTGTTCCATCTGCAGGTTGTCGATCTCCTGCAGGATGTTGTCGAGCTGTTCGGCCGGCGTCTTGCCGTCGGGCGAGCGGATAACGATGCCCTGCCGCACCTGGCCTTCGAGGCCGGCGACACGGACCATGAAAAATTCATCGAGATTGGCCGCCGAGATCGACAGGAAGCGAACGCGCTCCAAAAGCGGATGGGCGGTGTTCAGCGTCTCCTCGAGAACGCGGCGGTTGAACTGCAGCCAGGAAAATTCACGATTGATGAACCGGTCCGGACTGGTCATCAGGTCGAGGTCGGTATTGGCCGCCTCCAGGCCGGGCTCGCGCGTTTCAGTCGTGATCGAATCCATCTCATCCATCCCAATGCTAACCCTTGGTCATGCTAACCCTAAGGGCCGACCACAGTTTGACGAGCGAACTGTCACAGTCAACCGTCCGTGCCGGCACCGGTTCCCGAATTCCCCAAATCGTTCAGCACTTCCGCCGCGAGCGGTCGGGTGATCCGGGTGCCGCGCGCCAGCGCCAGGCGATCCAGCTGCTCGACGATCGTCTGCGCCGCGCCGAGCGACCGTTCCATGCGGTTGACGATGTAGCCGACGAGTTTGTCGTCGATATAGAGCTGGCGGTCGGCGAACAGCTTGACGATCACCTGCGCCAACAGGTCCTCGTCCGGCTCGCCGATTTCCACGACCGTGGCCGCCTTCAACCGGGATTTCAGGTCCGGCAGGACGACACCCCAGGAAACCGGCCAGAGGCGCGAGGTCATCAGGAGGCTGTGCCCGTTCTCGCGCACGCTGTTGATGACGTGGAAAAGTTCGGTCTCGTCGAACCCGCGGCGTTCGGCATCCTCGAACAGGACCGGACCTGCGGCGGCGATCGCTGCGGCATTCGAGCCTGCGACGGGATGAATGTCGGCCGCCCCCGACTTTTCCCGCCAGATATGCGCCAGGTGCGATTTTCCCGACCCCACGGGGCCTGCCAGCACGACGACCGGCGACGGCCAGGCCGGCCATTCGTCGACGATCGCCACGGCCGCCGCCAGGCGTTCGGAAACCAGAAGGTCGTCCCGGGTTCTCGCCGCGTCATGGGTGAATTGCAGCGGCAACTGTTCCTGTCTGCGCCGCTCGCGCTCGCTCGTCTCGGTCATAGGTCTTTCAAATGCTCTTCTGCGAGGCATTCGCTTGAGAATCATCCGGGGTGCGAGGATCGTTCGGGGCGGTTGCCTCTGCACCGTTTCCGGCATGGTCCAGCACATGCGGCCGTTCGGCTTCTTCCCAGGGAAGAACGGCCGCCCGGCCGTAATAGATGTCGCTGTCAAGATACCGCGACAGCACGAAGCGGACAAGCACGCCGACCACGGCGGCGGCCGGCACGGCGATCAGCAGGCCGACGAAACCGAATATGGCACCGAAGGCAAAGAGCGCGAACATCAGCCAAACCGGATGCAGGCCGACGCTTTCGCCGACCAGCTTCGGCTGAAGAATATTGCCCTCGATGAACTGGCCGACGAAGAAGACGCCGGCGACGGCGAGAATCCAGGGATAATCCGGCCAGAACTGCACCAGCGCGACGCCGACAGAAAGCACCAGGCCGATCAGCGAGCCGATATAGGGAATGAAGCTGATCATGCCGGCGATGAAACCGATCAGCAGCCCGAAATTCAGACCGACGACCGACAGGCCGACCGCATAAAAGATGCCGAGGATGAGGCAGAGCGAACCCTGGCCGCGAATGAAACCGGCGACCGATTCATCCATTTCCCGGGCGATCTCGCGGACCGTCGCCACCTGGTCGCGCGGCACCCAGCTGTCCACCTTGGCAACCATGCGGTCCCAGTCGAGCAGGATGTAGAAGGCGACGACGGGCGTGACGATCAGGAGCGACACCACGTCGATGATCGCCTTGCCGGAATTCCAGATCTGGGTGAGCAGCGAGCCGACGAAACCGGCGCCCTGGCTCAGCACTTCGGAAAAGTTCTGCTTGACCGTCTCGATCTGGGCGCTGATCCAGTGCGGCAGGAACGAGCTTTCCGGGCTCGATATGATCTGCTGCAGCTGGGAAATATAACCTGGCAGCGCGGCCGCGAACTCGGTGAACTGGTTGATGATGATCGGGATGACCAGCATCAGCGACAGCGCGAAGACCAGCACGAAGCCGACGAGGATCAGCACCGTCGCCATCAGCCGGCTCAGGCCGCGCCGTTCCAGCCAGTCGGCCACCGGATCGAGGAAATAGGCGAGCGCCATGCCGGCGACGAAGGGAAGCAGGATCGAGCGGAAGAACCACAGGAAGACGACGAAGACGATGAGAACGCCGATCCAGAAGAAGACGTAGCGCTTCAGGCTCGCGCCGCTGATATGGTATGGCATCGCCGCTTCCTCTGAATTGCCCGGGCAAAAGAGGGATAGGCAAGCCCTCGACCCAGGTCAAGGGTTTGGAAGCAGTGCAGCAAGGCCTGTGAAAAGCCTTCAAAACCGCGTCCAACGCTTGCATCCGGCGCCATGTCGTGCAATTGCGGGCAGCTCATGACGATCATTGGAGATGGACGATGAGCGAGGCGGGCAAGAACGGTCTCACCTATAGCGATGCCGGCGTCGATATCGACGCGGGCAATCTGATGGTCGAGAAGATCAAGCCGGCCGTGCGCTCGACCCGCCGGCCCGGCGCCGACGGCGAGATCGGCGGTTTCGGCGGCCTGTTCGACCTCAAAGCCGCGGGCTTCACCGATCCGATCCTGGTTGCCGCAAACGACGGCGTCGGCACCAAGCTGAAGATCGCCATCGACGCCAATTTCCACGACACGGTCGGCATCGACTTGGTCGCCATGTGCGTCAACGATCTCGTCGTCCAGGGCGCCGAGCCGCTGCTCTTCCTCGACTATTTCGCGACCGGTAAGCTCGACCCGGACCAGGGTGCGGCGATCGTTTCCGGCATCGCCGCCGGCTGCCGCGAGGCGGGCTGCGCGCTGATCGGCGGCGAGACCGCCGAAATGCCCGGCATGTATTCCGACGGCGACTACGACCTGGCGGGCTTTGCGGTCGGTGCCGCCGAACGCGGCCAGCTGCTGCCGGTCGGTGACATCGCCTCCGGCGACGTCATCCTCGGCCTCACGTCGTCGGGTGTCCATTCGAACGGTTTCTCGCTGGTGCGCAAGATCGTTGCGCTTTCCGGTCTCGCCTGGGATGCGCCCGCCCCCTTCCGTGAGGGCATGACTCTGGGTGAGGCGCTTCTGACGCCGACCCGCATCTACGTGAAGCCGCTTCTGAAGGCGATCCGCGAGACCGGCGCGCTCAAGGCGCTCGCCCATATTACCGGCGGCGGTTTTCCGGAGAACATTCCGCGCGTGCTGCCGAAGCATCTGGCAGCCGAAGTCGATCTCGACAGCATCCCCGTACCGCCCGTCTTCTCGTGGCTGGCAAAAACCGGCGGCGTCGAGGCGAAGGAAATGCTGCGCACCTTCAACTGCGGCATCGGCATGATCGTCGTGGTCACGCCTGAAAACGCCCAGGCCGTCATCAACACCCTGACCAACGAAGGCGAGATCGTGGTGCCGCTCGGCCGCATGGTCGAACGACCCGAAGGCGGCACCGGCGTGATCTACAAGGGCACGCTCGGCCTATGAGCACACCCGCGGCAGAAACGGCGCGCAAGAAGCGCGTCGCCGTGTTCATCTCCGGCGGCGGCTCCAACATGCTGGCGCTGGCCGAAGCCTGTGCTGCGCCGGACTTCCCCGCCGAAATCGTCGCCGTGTTCTCCGACAAACCGGCCGCCGGCGGTATCGCCAAGGCAGAAGCTCGCGGCATCAAGACGTTTGTCTTCGAGCGCAAGGGTTTTGCAGGCAAGCCCGAACATGAGGCGGCGATCCTTGCTGCACTCGACGAAGTGCGGCCGGACATTCTCTGCCTCGCCGGCTACATGCGGCTCTTCTCCGCCGAATTCATCAGCCGCTACGAAGGCCGCATCCTCAACATCCACCCTGCCCTCCTGCCGCTCTTCCCGGGCCTCCACACCCATGAACGCGCCATCGAGGCGGGTGTGAAGATCGCCGGCTGCACCGTGCATTTCGTCACCGAAGGCATGGACGAAGGCCCGATCCTCGCCCAGGGCGCCGTCCCGGTGCTGGCCGACGACACCCCCGAAGCCTTGGCCGGCCGCGTACTGACCGTAGAACACAAGCTCTATCCGATGGCGCTGAGGCTGCTTGCGGAAGGCAAGGTGCGGATGGATGGCGGCCGGGCGGTCTTCGAGGGCCTGTCGGCGGACGGCGAAGCCAGACTCATCTCACCCGAGTTGCCGTAATTGACTGCAACTGCAACTGCGATCATCATTGCTGCCGGTCTACGGGAGCGCGGACATGACGATCACGGTGAATATCAGCGACACCAATCTTGCCGAACTGCTGGCAAAGGTGGAAGCCGGCGAAGAGATCATCCTCGCGCGCGGTGACGTTCCCGTTGCAAGACTTGCTCCGGTCGCTGCCGATGACAACGAGCGGCGCAAGAACGCGATCGAGGATATACTCGCCTTTCGGGCGAGGATGCCAAAGATCACCCAGGAAGAAATCGCCGAATGGAAGGCAATCGGCAGACGCTGATGGCTGATTTCGTCGTCGATGCGTCGGTCGTATGCGGCTGGGTTTTACCTGACGAAAATTCGCCGGTCGTCGTGGCAGCCTTCGAGAAGCTGCAAACCGCGAACGCTATTGCTCCGGATATCCTCTGGCATGAGGTGCGCAACGTCCTCATGATGGCGCGGAGACGCAAGCGCATCGATTTCGCGGCAGTCCGCGAGGGCATCGGTCTGTTGCGTCAGCTCAACATCGTGACACGCCCATCGCCGGACGACGATGTCATCCTCGACCTTGCAGAACGCCACAAGCTGACCGCTTACGACGCCGCCTATTTCGCGCTGGCCGTCGAGATGAAACTGCCGCTGGCAACGCTCGATCGCCAGTTGATCGACGCAGCGGCACAGGACGGCGTACCGCTGCTGGCTTAGCTTTACGCCGCCAGCGCCCGGAGCGGGTGCAGCGTGCCGTCGCTGTAGACGAAGCGGCCAGCGCGGAACGTGGCGCGGATGCGGTGCACGTCGCCCTTTTCCACCACGACCAGGTCGGCGCGCTGGCCGATGGCGATCTCGCCGCGATCCGTCAGGCCCGCGGAGCGGGCGGCGTTGCCGGTCGCCATGGCAACCGCCGCCGGCAGGCCGCCTTCGGCCATGTCCGCCAGCTTGAAGATGCCCGGCACGAAGGCGGCCGGGTGGTAGTCCGCGGCGATAATCGTGAGCAGGCCGGCCTTGGCGGCATCGAGGGCACTGAGATTGCCGGACATGGACTGGCCGCGCAGCGCATTCGGCGCGCCCATCAGCGTCCAGAGCCCGCGGCGGCGGGCTTCCTCGGCGGCCGGCAACGTCACCGGGAATTCGCTGATCGTCACACCGAGATCGAACATCTCGGCGACCTTCTCGACGCTGTCGTCATCATGGGAGGCGAGCGACAGGCCATGTGCAAGCGCGAGCGAGACGATGTCCTTCAGCTTCACCTCGATCTCGGGATTGTCGCGCATGGCGATGCGCTTGCGAACAATCTCGGCGGCCATTTCCTCGGTAATCGCCCGGCGTTCGGAAATGCTGGCGATATAGGCGGCGATGTTGTTGTACTGGCCCTGGCCCGGCGTGTGGTCGGTCAGCGACACCATGTCGATCTCGTCGGCCTTCAGCAGTCGCTCGAGCGTCGGAGCGGCGCCGATATTGGTGATCTCGTAGCGGGCATGGACACGGTGGTCGATCAGCAGGTTGTCGCGCAGGCGGTTGATGCCCTCGATGACGGCCGAGGTCGTCTCCAGCGAGCGGACATGGCCATAGACGCTCTCGGTGGCGAAGGAGACGGCCGCGTAAGCCGTGGTGACGCCGGCGGCGGCCAGTTTCTTGTCGAGTTCGTGGATGCCGAAATCGATCGGCATCTGGGCGTTCGGCCGCGGCGCGATCTCGCGCTCGATCATGTCGCCATGCAGATCGACGAAGCCCGGCATCAGCAACCGCCCGCCGCCGTCGATCGCGGCGCCCGCGACCGGTTCGGGACGGATTTCGGCGATCACGCCGTCTTCAATCCGCACGGAACCTGTGTCCACCACCTCGTTCGGTAGAACGAGGGTGAAATTGCCGAGCCACATGGCTTTCTCCTGACCATATAAGGATGAATATCAACGGGCAGCGCTTAGCCGCGGTTCGTGACAACGATGTGAAATCCGGGCGGCTCAAGGTCAAGTCACATTCGCACGGCGCCTGAAACAACCGGCGACCTGCTTGTCGGCGATCGCTGCCCGTATATCGGACCTCAAGGCCAAGCTTTCACGGCCTCCTCCGCTACGGAACGGGACCAGTGTCGGCGTCCACCGTCAAGACAAAAGCGAAGTCGTCCAGAGCCCGACATTGGCGGTCAGCCGTGCCTCGTGATGACGGGACGGCTCTTGATCCGAAGTTGCGAATCTTCATCCTCGTCATCAAGGCGGTGCCTTTCTTGTGGAAAGGCGCCGCCCAAACGGCTGATTATTTTATCGTTTAAGCCATCAGCCTGCGAGTGACGCGCGGTTTATGACCGCCCATTGCAGCATTATGATCGTCTTGGCGTCGATGATCTCGCCCGAGCCGATCATCGCCACCGCCTCATCGAGCGGCAGTTCGAGAACCTCGATATCCTCGTGTTCCTCCGCCAGACCGCCGCCGTCCTCGACGCGATCGGAAAGGTCTATCGGCGCGTAGAAAAAGTGCACGACCTCGGTCACCGAACCCGGCGAGGTCAGCGCCTTGAACAGGAATTTTACGTCACGAACTCGGTAACCGGTCTCCTCCATCGCCTCGCGGCGAATCGCTTCCTCGGCCCCGTCTCCATCCAGAAGGCCGGCCGGAACCTCGATCATCCAGGCGGGATCGCCGGTCAGATAGGCCGGCAGGCGGAACTGCCTTGCCAGCACGACGATGTCGCGCCTGGCATCATGGAGCAGGATGCAGGCGGCAGGGGTACGGTGAAAGATCTCGCGGCGGAGTCGATGCGTCGCGCCGCCACGGTCGGTGTAATCGAGCGTGTAATTGGAAAGCCGAGTCCATCCGTTCGACAGGGTTTCGTCGTTGACGACCACCACCCGTTCATGCGTATCCGTCATGCTGCGTCCTTGCGAAGCCATACCTTGTTGTCGTGGAAGGCCGCGCCGCCATAGGGCGCCACGGCATCGGCGCCGGTCAGCACGTTGATGCCCTCGCCGTCGAGATGCTTGTGGTTCGGCCACAGCCCTTCGGCGATCAGCACGCCCGGCCTTGCTCCGGCCACGAGCCTCGCATGCAGGCGGATTTCGCCGCGCAGGTTACCCAGCCGGACGACATCGCCGTCGATAATGCCGAGACGTTGCGCGTCGGTCGGCTCGATCATCACTTCCGGCCGCCCTTCCCGCTCATAGGAGCTTTTCGTCTCGGTGAAGGAGGAGTTGAGGAAGCTGCGGGCCGGCGAGGTCGCCAGCCGGAAGGGATGCGCTTCGTCCGCCACTTCGATGACGTCGACCTGATCCGGGAAGACCGGCAGTTCGGCGATCGGCCCCAGCGGCCCGACGTTTTTCGGCGGCTTGTCCGGCGACGGACCGTTCGCCCAGTCCGGACGAAAGCGGAACTTTCCATCCGGATAACCGAAGCCCCTGACGTAATGGGCGGTTTCGAAATCCGGCTGCGCATCGATCCATTTTTCGCGCGCCATATCCTCGTAGCTTCCCCAGCCACTGGCGTTGAGGATGCGGTCGATATGCTGGCGCTCGTCGAGGCCGAAACCCGGGAAATGATCGATACCGAGGCGCTTGGCCAGTTCCTCGATCACGAAGAGATTGGTGCGCACGGTCGAGGGCGGCTCGACCAGCTTCGGCCCCATCAGGATATGCTGCTGGCCACCGGCGCGGTAAAGGTCGTCATGCTCGACGAACATGGTGGCCGGCAGCACGATGTCGGCGACTTCCGCCGTATCGGTCATGAACTGTTCGTGCACCGCCACGAAAAGATCGTCGCGCAAAAAGCCCTGGCGGACGAGGCGCTGTTCCGGCGCGACGTTCATCGGGTTGGTGTTCTGGATCAACAGGGCCGTCACCGGCCCGCCATGACGCAACGCCTCGGCATCGCCGGTCAGCACCCGGCCGATCTGCGACTGGTCGAGCTGGCGGATATCCGGATCGGCATAGGCCGTGCCCATCAGCTCGGACTTGTTGAGCCGAAAAATCTCGCCATTGCTGTGAAAGGCGCCACCGCCCTCGTATTGCCAGCAGCCGAGCACGGTCGAAATCGACAGCGCCGCGTGCATGGCGACCGTGCCGTTGCGCTGGCGGGCGAAACCGTAGCCCAGCCGGAAGAACGTCTTTTTCGTGGTGCCGACGAGCTTGGCGAAGGCCTCGATCTCGGCGACCGGCAAGCCGGTGATGGCCGAGGCCCATTCCGGCGTCTTCGTCTTCAGATGCGCTTCGAGGCCGGCCGGATCGTCGGCATATTTCGCCATGTAGTCGCGGTCGGCGTAACCGTCACGGAACGCAATATGCATGACGGCGCAGGCAAGCGCGGCATCGGTGCCGGGGCGCACGGTCAGCGCCATGTCCGCCTGTTTCATCGTCGGGTTGTCGTAGATGTCGATGACGACGATCTTGGCGCCGCGTTCCTTGCGGGCCTTCACCGCATGGGTCATGACGTTGACCTGGGTAGAGACGGCATTGGTGCCCCAGATCACCACGCAATCGGACTTCGCCATCTCGCGCGGGTCGGGACCGCGCAGCGCGCCGGTGCCCATCACGTAACCAGTCCAGGCCATGTTGGTGCAGATCGTGCCGAAGAAGCCCGAGTACTTTTTCGCGTGCCGTAGCCGTTCGATCGAGTCGCGCTGCACCTGGCCCATCGTGCCGGCATAAAAATACGGCCAGATCGCCTCCGAGCCGTGTTTCGCCTCGGCCTTGACGAAGGCATCGGCGATCTCGTCGAGGGCGGCCTCCCAGGAAATCTCCTGCCAGCTCCCCTCGCCCTTGGCGCCGGTGCGCCGCTTCGGATGCATCAGCCGGCCCGGATGGTAGAGCCGTTCGGAATAACGGGCGACCTTGGCGCAGATGACGCCCGCGGTATAGCTATTGTCGGCAGCGCCCCGCACCCGGCCGATCCTGCCGTCGGCGGTCAGGTCGATATCCAGCGCGCAGGCCGACGGACAGTCGTGCGGACAGACGGTGTGGCCAACCGAATTGTGGCCGAGGGCGGTTTTCGCAGTAATCGGGGTCGCAACGTTCATGGGTTTTCTATATTCGATGGAGATGCGCGCCAAAAGCGTCATTTGCAGCGCATCAATTTTATTCATCCGGAATACAACAGACCATGAACTACCGGCACATCTATCACGCGGGCAATTTCGCCGATGTCCTCAAACACGCGGTCCTGGCGCGGCTGGTCCGCTATGCCCAGAACAAGGACAAGGCTTTTCGCGTGCTGGATACCCATGCCGGGATCGGGCTCTACGACCTTTCCTCGGACGAGGCACAGAAGACCGGCGAATGGCGCGACGGCATCGGCCGGCTGATGGAAGCCGAGCTTCCCGAAAAGGTCGGCGCTCTCCTGGAGCCCTATCTCTCGGTCGTCCGGGAGCTGAACCCCGACGGCGCGCTGAAACTCTATCCCGGCTCGCCGAAACTCGCCCGCATGCTGTTCCGTCCCCAGGACCGGCTTTCGGCGATGGAGCTGCATCCGGAAGATTTCAACCGGCTGCACAATCTCTTCGAGGGCGATTTTCAGGCGCGCGTCACGGAACTCGACGGCTGGCTGGCGCTCGGGGCGCATCTGCCGCCGAAGGAAAAGCGCGGCATCGTGCTCGTCGATCCGCCCTTCGAGGAAGAAGGCGAATACAGGCGACTGGTGAAAGGCCTGGCGACCGGCTGGCGCCGGTTCCAGGGCGGCACCTTTTGCCTCTGGTATCCGATCAAAAAGGGCGCGCCGCTCAAGGCCTTCCATGACGAGCTGAAGGCCTTGGAAATCCCGAAAATGCTGTGTGCCGAGCTCACCGTTCGAAGCGACCGCGAGACGACAGGGCTCTCGGGCTCGGGCCTCATCATCGTCAATCCGCCCTTCACGCTGAAGGACGAGCTGCATACGCTCCTGCCCGTCCTGAAAACCATCCTGGCCCAGGATCGGTTCGCCTCGCAGCGGGCCTTCTGGCTGACCGGCGAAACCATCGACAAGGACCTCGATCCGGACGCTTGACCGGACGCGGCTTCCCGCCCATGGTGCGCCGCATTAAAGGGGTCCGGCCGATGACCAAACGATTTATCGCTTTTCTTTTCCTCGCCGTTTTCGCGTCTGCGGCCTCCGCGCAGGAGCGCCGTCCGGACAATCGGCAGGATCATGCGGGACAATTCGATTTCTACGTCCTGTCGCTTTCCTGGTCGCCGACCTTCTGCGCATCGCAGGGTGGGCCCAAGAACGGCCAGCAATGCAGCACGGACAAGGATTTCCGCTTCGTCGTCCACGGCCTGTGGCCGCAATACGAAAAGGGCTATCCGGACTTCTGCGAGACCAAGGAACCGGGCCGCGTGCCGCAATCGCTCGGCGAACCGCTGTTCGACATCATGCCGTCGATGGGCCTGATCGGCCACCAGTGGCGCAAGCACGGAAGCTGCACCGGCCTCAGCCAGCGCGATTATTTCGGCAAGCTGCGCGAAGCCTTTTCGCGGATCAAGCTGCCCGCCGACCTGTCGCGCGGCGACACGGCCGTGACGCTGTCGCCCGATCAGATCGAAGAAAAATTCGTCGCCGCCAACCCCGGCATGAGCCGGCGCGGCATTTCGACGAGCTGCGAGGGCCGGCGACTGGAAGAAGTGCGTATCTGCCTCAGCAAGGACCTGCAATTCCGCGATTGCGCCGAGGTCGATCGGGATAGCTGCCGAGTAAGCCAGATCACCCTGCCCCCGGCGAAGTGACAGGACTGCCAGATCGCCCGCCCCGGAGAGACGATCGGCCTGCGCTGAAAATCATAGAGAGGACAACACAATGCAGCTGCTTTATTCCCCGGCCTCGCCCTACTCCGCCAAGGTCCGCATGGCGGCGCGCCATCTCGGCATCGCGATAACCGAGGTGAAGACCGACACCAACGCCGCACCGCCGGAGCTGATCGACAACAACCCGCTCGGCAAGATCCCGGTCCTGATCCGCGAGGGCGAGCCGCCGATCTACGACAGCGTAGCAATCATGCACTGGCTCGACCGCCAGTCGGGCGGCAAGCTCTATCCGAAGAAGGATGCGAAGCGCACCGAGGCGGAAGTGCTCGAAGCGCTCTGCGACGGCATCATGGATTGCCTGCTCGCCATCGTCTACGAGCGCCGTTCGCGCGAAGAGAGCAAGATCCACCAGCCGTGGATCGACAAGCAGTGGAGCAAGGTGGTGCGCGGCCTCGACCACCTCGAAAACAACCTGCCGAAGACCGGCAAGAAGCTGCATGGCGGTCATTTCGCGCTGGCGGCGACGATCGGTTACCTCGATCTGCGCTTCAACGGCCAGTGGGCCGAGGGCCGGCCTGAGCTCGCCTCCTGGCCGGATGTCTTCACCAAGCGTTTCGCGCCCTATGCGGCGATGAAATCGGCCGCGTAGGACGAGATATCCAAAACAAAAAAAGAGCCCGGACCGAAGTCCGGGCTCTCCCCAGCCGTTAAGGCTATCGAACTTAGAACTTCACGCCGATACCGACCTTGACGCTGTGGTCGTCGAAGCCCTTCGAGACCGTGCCGCCGGAGAGGCTGTAATCCTCGGCTGCGAAATCGGTGTAACGATATTCGATGCGGGCGGTGATGTTGCTGGTCACGAAAGCTTCGGCACCGGCACCGACCGTGTAACCGACCGAGGTCTTGTCGTCGGACGTGACGCCGTCATCCAGCTTGTTGTTCTGGAAGGCAACACCGCCGGTACCATAGATCAGGAAGGGGTTCAGGTCGTAACCGACACGGCCGCGGACCGAGCCGTTCCAGCCGGCCTTGCCTTCAAAACCTTCGACCGTGGTGGTCTTGGTGCCGTTGTAACCAACGTCGGCTTCGATACCGTATACGATCGAACCGTTCTGGAAGTTGTAACCGGTGTAGGCACCGCCGCCGAACTGGCCGTCACGATCGCCGCCGCCGAAACGACCCCAATCATACTGACCGTAGCCACCGAGGTAGAAACCTTCCCAGTTGGAGACCTTTGCCGGCTCTTCGACCGCGACCGGAGCCTGCGGAATTTGTTCAACGGCATCAGCGGCATTGGCCGCAGAGATGGCGATAAAGCTGGCTGCCGAGGCCATCAGAGTTGCGATAAGAGTACGCATACATTTTCTCCTTTTACTGCTGTGCCGGGAATTTGCCGCCACAACATGATTGGCGACACATTGGTTCCCTGCCCGCTGAAACGGAATGTGGCGGTCAATTGAGGAATTGAAAGAGCCGAAATGTGAATTGATTGTGGCGCTCAGAAGGCCAAAATTGGATGTTGCTGTATCGCAACACGTATTTTCTTAACCTTAACCAATACTTACTTTAAATATAAATATTTTTACATTTACGGCTTACTTCTTAGATCACAAGCATAATGACGTCAATACAACTTTTGGGCCGAACCGGTGCCGCCGCGCTTTCGACCATTCGACTTGTATCCCGAATAAAACGCCGGTCCTGACCCGGACGAAACATGAATTGATCGGTGGAAATAGCTCCCTTCCCGCGCGCGGAACCGGCCTGCCGGCCTCCGCGCATGGCGTTGCCGAATTTCTGCCTTGAATCCTCCCCCGCGAAATCGCTGTTTTCGCCCCTCCGCGCCCAAATGAGAGGGATCGCCTCCCGACGCTTTCAAAACCGGCGCCAAGACACTATTTCTCCGGCAGCGGTCTTTGTTCAGGGAATCAGGCCGCTTCACCCGCGATATTTTGACAAGCTGCCGCTCGCGGGCACATGTCATGAGTTCAGGGATCGAATCGCCAAAGACCGGATGCCGACATCCGGCGGAGACTGTGGAATGAACGGAACGAAGCTGCCCGACGGCGGCGTTCTCTACGACGAGACGGAAGAAGACGACGACGACGTGATGGTGGCCGAGCCGAGCCAGGGTCCCGCCGCGTCGATCGACTGGAACGAAGGCTGGAAGAACGAGACGGGGCTGAAGGGCGCCGAGCTGATCGCCGAATTCGTCAAGCACCTGCCGAATGCGCCGGGCGTCTACCGGATGTTCAACGATGCGCAGGACGTGCTCTATGTCGGCAAGGCGCGCAGCCTCAAGAAGCGCGTCGGCAATTATGCGCAGGGCCGCGTCCATTCCAACCGCCTCGCCAAGATGGTGCGCGAAACCACTCATATGGAATTCGTCACGACGCGGACGGAGACCGAGGCGCTGCTGCTCGAAGCCAATCTGATCAAGCGCCTGCGGCCGCGCTTCAACGTGCTTCTGCGCGACGACAAGTCCTTTCCCTATATCATGATCACCGGCGACCACCGGGCACCGGCGATCTTCAAGCATCGCGGCGCCCGCGCCCGCAAGGGCGATTATTTCGGCCCCTTCGCCTCGGCGGCGGCCGTCGGGCGCACCATCAATTCGCTGCAGCGCGCCTTCCTGCTGCGCACCTGCACCGACAGCGTGTTCGAGACCCGCACCCGCCCCTGCCTGCTCTACCAGATCAAGCGCTGTTCGGGGCCCTGCACCCACGAGATCAGCGACGAGGGGTATGCGGAACTGGTCGGCGAGGCCAAGGACTTCCTGTCCGGCAAGAGCCAGAACGTCAAGTCGGCGATCGCCCACCAGATGGCGGAGGCCTCCGAGGACCTCGATTTCGAGCGGGCCGCAATCTATCGCGACCGGCTGGCGGCGCTTTCCCATGTCCAGAGCCACCAGGGCATCAACCCGGCCGGCGTCGAGGAGGCGGATGTTTTCGCCATCTACTACGAGGGCGGTCTCTTCTGCATCCAGGTGTTCTTTTTCAGGACCGGCCAGAACTGGGGCAATCGTGCCTATTTCCCGAAGGCCGACCCGCAGCTCTCGGGCGCGGAAGTGCTCAATGCCTTTCTCGCCCAGTTCTATGACGACAAGCCGGTGCCGAAACAGATCCTGCTGTCGGAAGCCGTCGAGGAACAGGACCTGCTGGCGCTCGCCTTTGGCGAAAAGGCAGGGCACAAGGTGACGATCACCGTGCCCCAGCGCGGCGAGAAGAAGGACCTGACCGACCATGTGCTGGCCAATGCCCGCGAGGCGCATGGCCGCCGGCTTGCCGAAACCTCGTCGCAGGGGCGCCTGCTGCAGGGCCTGGCCGAGACTTTCGGCCTGTCCTTCGTGCCCCGCCGGATCGAGATCTACGACAACTCGCATATCATGGGCACAAACGCCGTCGGCGGCATGGTCGTGGCGGGGCCGGAAGGCTTCGTGAAGAGCCAGTACCGCAAGTTCAACATCAAATCGACCGACATCACCCCCGGCGACGACTTTGGCATGATGCGCGAAGTAATGACCCGCCGTTTCAGCCGCCTCCTCAAGGAAGAAGGCATTCCGGACCGCACCGCCGCCGCCGGCGCGAGCGCCGAGGATGCGGCCGACGCCGCCTTCCCCGCCTGGCCGGACGTGATCCTGATCGACGGCGGCCAGGGCCAGATGACGGCGGTGCGCGCCATTCTCGACGAACTCGGCATCCGCGACGTGGTCACCGCGATCGGCGTCGCCAAGGGTGTCGACCGCGATGCCGGCCGCGAGCGCTTCTTCGCCGATGGCCGCTCCGACTTCTCGCTGCCGCCACGCGACCCCGTCCTCTACTTCATCCAGCGGATGCGCGACGAGGCGCACCGGTTCGCGATTGGCTCACACCGGGCGCGGCGCAAGAAGGAGATGGTCAAGAACCCGCTCGACGAGATTTCCGGCATCGGCCCGGGACGCAAGCGCAAACTCCTGCAGCATTTCGGCACGGCCAAAGCGGTGTCGCGGGCGGGCCTTACAGACCTTATGGCCGTGGAGGGAATTTCGGAGGCGGTGGCAAAGCAGATCTACAACCATTTCCACGAGAACCGGGCGGGTTAAATCTGCCTGACGCAATCGTCTGCAAAAAAGCCGCCCAGCCCTGTTGACGCCTCGGCCTCAACGCATCAACTAGGAGCAAACATCCGGAAGGCTCTCCATGGCGTCGCGCGCATACAATATTCCCAATCTTTTGACCTACGCGCGCATCGTGGCCGTGCCGATCATCGTCGGCTGCTTCTTCATCGAGGGGCAGCTTGAAAGCTCGGACGTGGCGCGCTGGACGGCGCTGATACTCTTCGCGGCCGCCTCGATCACCGACTATCTCGACGGTTATCTCGCCCGCATCTGGAACCAGACGTCGAATATCGGCCGCATGCTCGACCCGATCGCCGACAAGCTGCTGGTCGCCGCGGTGCTGCTTCTGCTCGCTGCCGACCAGACCATCGCCGGCTGGTCGCTCTGGGCGGCGATCACGATCCTCTGCCGCGAAATCCTGGTCTCGGGCCTGCGCGAATACCTTGCCGCGCTGAAGGTCTCCGTGCCGGTGACCCGCATCGCCAAGTGGAAGACGACGATCCAGATGGTGGCGATCGCCTTCCTGCTGGCCGGGCCTGCCGGCGACAAGATCGTGCCCTACACGACCCAGATGGGCATCGCGCTTCTGTGGATCGCCGCAATCCTCACCTTCTACACCGGCTACGATTACTTCAAGGCCGGCGTCAAACATCTGGTGGACGAAGAATGACCGTCAAACTCGTCTATTTCGCCTGGGTACGCGAACGGATCGGCAGACAAGAGGAAGACCTCGACCTGCCGGCAACCGTCGTCACCGTACGCGATCTGCTCGTCCACCTGACGACACTGGGCGAGGAATACGAAAACGCCCTGCAGTTCCCCGATGTCATCCGCGTCGCCATCAACCAGGAACATGCCGAACACGACGAACCGATCGCCGGCGCCCAGGAGATCGGCATATTTCCGCCGATGACGGGTGGGTGAGGAACGGTCCGGCGAAGCCGGAGAAATCGATCCAGTGAATCGATTTCAGTGACGAACGCCCTGAGCGAAAGCGAAGGGCAGGGAGCGCGCGAGGCAAGCTCGGCCCGCGGCAACGGAGATCTTAGATGTCCATGACCAACCCCACTATCCGCGTCCAGTCCACCGACTTCGACCTCACGGCCGAGATCGCCACCCTGACCGCCGACCGCAAGAACATCGGCGCCGTCGTCACCTTCACCGGCCTCTGCCGCGACGAGCAGGGCGCGCTGTCGGCGCTGGAACTTGAACATTATCCGGGCATGGCGGAAGCGGAGATGCGCCGTATCGGCGAACTGGCGATCGAACGTTTCTCGCTCATCGGCCTTACCGCCATCCACCGCTTCGGCAAGATCCTGCCCGGCGAAAACATCGTGCTGGTGATCGCGGCCGCCACCCACCGGCAGGCGGCCTTCGATGGCGCCAGTTTCGTCATGGATTTCCTGAAGACCTCGGCGCCCTTCTGGAAGAAGGAACATGCCGCCGACGGCCAAAAGGGCGACTGGGTCTCCGCCAAGGACACGGACGACGCCGCCCGCGACAAGTGGCAGTGATCATACCGCAACGCCACGCCTATTGCCCTGCGAAGATCAGTTCCATCTCATCCGGATGCAGGAACGACCATGAACAGGTTGCCGGCGTAATATATTGCAAGCTGCAACGGTAAAAGCTTCGCTCAAAACCTTCGTTGCGGAAATCAATACTGGCCTTAAAGCAGAGCCATAGCCGCCTGCATGGTCCCGCCCGGCATTTTCACGCTTCTTTAAGTAGAATTCACTAAATTACGTATGCAAATCAAAGCCCAGGTTCATCCGCTTGGTCTGACATACTGCCTCTTATGGAGTGAAAATTATGCGCAGGCCTACGGTTCGAACTTCGCTTGTCCTCATCAACCTGACTTTTGCTGCCCTGTTTCTCCTGTTTGCCCTGTTCTCTCTGGTGAGCGTAAGGCAGGTCAACGACGATACGGCCGAGATCGCCCGGAACTGGCTGCCGAGCGTTTCCGTGGTCCGGAGCATGCAGCTCGAACTTCAGAAAATGAAGTTTGCTTACGCAGACCACATCATGTCGATCAGCGACGAAGCGATCGCAGCCGCGGAAAAGCAGGTCACCGCCCAAAAGGCGAAACTGGCAAATTCGATCGAGGCTTACCGTTCCCTGATTTCCTCGCCCCGCGAAAAAGAGCTGCTGGATCTCATTGCGCAACGCGCAAACGACTACGCCGCGGCCGCCGAGCCCATGCTCGAGAAATCCCGCAGGAACGACAACGATGTCGCCAAGAGCATCTTCTACCGCGACATGGAGCCGATTGTTCAGAAGGCCGAACAGAACGCGGGCGAGCTGCTCGGCATAAACGTCAAAGGCTCGGATGCGTCCTATAACAACAGCGTCCTGACTTACGACACCATTCTCTGGAGCACATGGACGTTGATCGGACTGGTCATCGCGATCCTGGCCGGTGCCATCATCTATGTGGCGCTTCAGATTTCCCGGCCGATCAAAACGATTACCAATGCGATGATCCGCCTCGCGGGAGGCGACGCCGATACGGCAATTCCCTATGCCGACAGGACGGATGAAATCGGCTCGATGGCTGGCACGGTCGAGGTCTTCAGGCAGACGGCACTGGCCAAGGTCCGTGCCGACAAGGATATCGAGGACAGCAGGGCGCTTGCAGAAACCGATCGCCAGCGGCGGGAAGGCACCGAGCCCGCGCGGGCAGCCGCGATGGCGCAGGCGACGAACGGACTGGCGGGCAATCTGAAGAAGCTTGCCGCGGGAGATCTGACCGTCCGGATCCACGAACCGTTCGAAGCGGATTTCGAGGGCCTGAGAAGTGATTTCAACAGCGCCGTCGATCAGCTGCGTCAGACGTTGAGCAAGGTCGCCGGATCAACGGTCGGGCTCGACTCGGGGTCGAGCGAGATTGCCCACAGTGCGAACGACCTCGCCAAACGCACCGAACAGCAGGCCGCGGCGCTGGAAGAGACGGCCGCAGCGCTCGACGAGATCACGGCAAACCTCGCATCGTCCTCCAAACGTGCTGAAGAGGCGCGCAAGGTTGCCGTGCAGGCCGACGCAAGCGCCACGACGTCCGGCGAAATCGTCGCCCAGACGGTCGATGCGATGAGCCGGATCGAACAATCCTCCAACCAGATATCAAGCATTATCGGCGTCATCGACGAGATCGCCTTTCAGACCAACCTGCTGGCTTTGAACGCCGGCGTGGAAGCTGCGCGCGCCGGCGAAGCCGGCAAAGGCTTTGCCGTCGTCGCTCAGGAGGTCCGCGAACTGGCGCAACGCTCCGCCCAGGCCGCCAAGGAGATCAAGGCGCTTATCCAGACATCCAGCAATGAAGTGTCGACGGGCGTGGACCTCGTGTCGAAGACCGGCGGTGCGCTGAAACAGATCGGCGAACTCGTGGTTGCCATGAGCCAGCATATCGATGCCATCGCCGCGTCGTCGCGGGAGCAATCGACGGGCTTGGCCGAGATCAACAAGGCGGTCAACAATCTCGACCATACGACCCAGCAGAACGCGGCCATGGTCGAAGAAGCCAGCGCCGCCTCCGCCTCGCTTGCGAACGAAAGCGCGACGCTGCGCAACCTGGTCAGCCAGTTCAGGGTCGAAAACGGATCGGACTCGCCGGCCCATTCCTGGCGAAAGAGCGCCTAGCTTCATCCAGCCGACCACAGGGATTGCACTTCCGGCAGCCGCGCACGGCTGCCGACTAGGACATCCCGGCTTTACTCACGGCACGACACGCTCCCGCCGGCTCATCACCAGCACCATGACCAGTGCCGCGACCACAAAAAGGTCGCGCCAGACGATCGGGCCGTAGCCGCTCCAGAGCGTTTCGGCGAGCCCGATGACCGCGGCGCCCGCGGCTGAGCGCAGCGGGTTGGAATGGCCCCCGGCGGCGGCGATCAGTACCACTTTCAGCCCGAACAGCAGGCCGGCGCCAAAATCCATCGTGCCGTAATGGGAGGTGGCGAGCACGCCGCAGACCGAAGCGTAAAGCGCTGCCGCCGCGTAAGCCATGACGAAGACCCGCCCGGAATTGGTGCCCGAGAGTTCAGCCGCCAGAGGGTCGTCGGAAACAGCCCGCCAGATGCGGCCCCAATGGCTGCGTGCCAGCACGAGATAGCCCATGCCGATGGTCGCCAGCATCAGGGCGATGTTGACCAGCTGGATCAGCGTCAGCGTCACCGGAAAGCCGTCGGCATGCCAGAACACGACCGCGTCGTTGAGGAAGGGCGGCAGCCAGAGTTCGCGCGTATCGGCGGCGATCCGGGCGCCCTCCATCAGGACCATCAGCACGCCGAGCGAAGCGACGATCACCGCGTTCGGCGAGACTTCTGCAAGCGGGCGCATGACGAACTGGCCGACCGTCACCCCTGCCCCGATGCCCCCGGCGATCCCGGCGGCCGCACCTAGCCCCAATGCAGCGGGCAGGATCAGCCACAGCCGGTCCCAGCCGAAATGGGCGAAGAGCAGGTAGAGATGGCCGGAAAAGGCAAAGATCGCCCCGTAGGTGATGTCGGCCCGCTTCGTCACCGCAAAGGCGATCGCATATCCGAAGGCGAGCGTCGCGTAGAGCGCCGCCAGCGGGACCGCGTTCGCCAGTTGCTGCAGCAGATAGGCCATGGGCACTCCGATAGCGACCTCGAATATAACTGGTCAACTGCATTTTACCAGTTATAATATCGCCATGAGCTTTTCCTGGACCCCGCACCGTTTCGCCGGAGGCGCGCTGGCGCTGGATGTCGCCAACAGCGTGATCCTGCGCTTCGATCCGACGCGCAGCATCGACCGGTTCGCCGAGCCGAAGCAGATGGAGGCCTTTCCGAAGGCGGCCGAAAAATTTTCCGCCGAGCGGGCGCTGTTCAGCGATCTGGCGCCCGTGGAGCCCGAAAACCACGCGCCGTTCATTGCCCTGCGCGAAGCGATCGACCGCTATTTTCGCACCCGCCTAACAGGCGACGATGCACAGACATTGCTTGCCGATTTCCTCGAGGCGACGGCGACCGTCCTGCGCCGCGCCGGGAAAAACTCGCTGGAGGCGGCGACGGCCCATTCGGCGCTGAGGCTGCTTGCCGAGGCGGAAATTTCGCGGATGAAGATCTGCGGCAGCTGCGGCTGGCTGTTCATCGATCGCAGCCGAAACCGCAGCCGCACATGGTGCGACATGGCCGTCTGCGGCAACCGCGTCAAAGCCAGCCGCCATTATCATCGCAGGAAGAAGGAGGCCGTGTCATGATGCCCCGGCTTATTGTTTTCAGGCTTATGGCTTTCGGCCTTGCCGCCCTCACCCTCGCCGCCTGCCAGCGCGAGACGGAAAAGCTGGTGGAGGTCAGCGGGCATATCTTCGTGTTCAACTACCGGGTCGCCAGCGCGACCTATCTGGTGACGCTGAAGAAGACGGGGCCGATACCGGACGGAACCGTGGCGATCGCGAAATTCGACGACCCCGCCGGCGGCGAACCGATCGTCGTCAACGAAAAGGTCTTCCCGGCATGGGACAAGATCACGTTGCAGAGCCCCAATGTCCGCTGCGTGCGCAAGGACAAGACCTATTCCGTGGATATCCGGCTGGTGGATGCCGGCGGCCGGATGTTGCAGGAATTGAAGACCCAGCTCGTCTCCGATGTCGACCAGTCGGTGCTTCCGAGCAAGCCGCTGGTGCTCGGCGCCGGTTATGAGCGCAACCCGGAGGTCTTCAAGCCGGACGGGACGCTCGACTACGCCCAGCCTGACGATTGCCCGGCCTGAATGGCCTCAATCGCCTGCCGCATGCGGCCGCCCATGAAAAAACCGGGGCAAAGGCCCCGGTTTCGATTATCCGGATCGGAAGCTCGAGGCTCCGGATCTCAATTTCAAATCAGCCGACGATCTCGGTTTCCGAGAACCAGTAGGCGATTTCCTGGGCGGCGGTTTCCGGAGCGTCGGAACCGTGTACCGAGTTCTCGCCGATCGACAGCGCGAAGGTCTTGCGGATGGTGCCTTCGTCGGCGTTGGCCGGGTTGGTGGCGCCCATGATCTCGCGGTTCTTCAGGATGGCGTTTTCGCCTTCCAGAACCTGGACGATGGTCGGGCCGGAGGTCATGCCTTCGACGAGTTCGCCGAAGAACGGGCGTTCCTTGTGAACGGCGTAGAAGCCTTCGGCTTCGCGCTTGCTCATCCAGACGCGCTTGGAAGCGATGACGCGCAGGCCATTGTCTTCAAACACCTTGGTGATGGCGCCCGTGAGGTTGCGCTTGGTGGCATCCGGCTTGATCATCGAAAACGTGCGTTCAATCGCCATTGTTCTATCCTTCGTTTCCTGTGGCCCGTGAATAAGGGGGAAAGTGCGGGGTCTTTACCCGCCCCTTTCACTGGAAACAAGGGGGTTCGGGCAATTTCACGCCGCTGTCACACTGCGCCCGACGCCATTATGCAGGTCGAGGCAGCGTTCGAACCACAACCCGACGGGGTCGTCGTCGGAAAACACCTTGGCGCCGGCTGTGACGCGCATCCACTGCAGCGCCCCGAACAGGATGTAGTCGACGAAGAGCGGGCCGTCGCCGCCGATAAAATCATGATATTTCAGGGCGTGGCGGATCGGCTCCAGCTTCGGCGCGAAACCGTCGATCTCCGCCTGCCGGCTCGCGTCCATCTCTTCGAGCGTCCTGCCGAGCCGGGCTTCGCGGCTGGTGCGGAAATAGACCTGGTCGGTCTCGCCGAGCATGTCATGAATGTTCTTGACCGCGATCTTCGTGATCGCCGTGTGGACCACCATCTGGGAAAAACCCTCGACGAAACGGGCGAGCGCCTTGCCCGCCGGTCCGCCGAACAGCGTCGGCCGGTCCGGATAGGTTTCCTCCAGGTAAAGCGCGATCTCGAAACTGTCGCGGATCAGTTCGTTGCCGTCGCGCAGGATCGGCACGGTCTTCGAAAACCCGCCTTCGAGGCTGGGGATCTCGGTAAACGGCGTCGGCTTCTCGATGAAATCCAGGCCCTTGTGAGCAAGCGCCTGCACGACTTTCCAGCAATGCGGCGAAAACGGGCGGCTTTCGTCGGTGCCGCAGAGCGAATAGAGAATACGGGTCATGGCAGGCTCCTGATCCGGATGTTGGCCGGGGATATTGAAAGCAAATTTCCCTTTGAATCCAATCAGGAAAATTCATGGATCGCATTCGATCGGCCGTTTCGACGATCCCTTAACCGTAACTGCCGACGATCCGGCCCTTTTTAGCAAATGTTAAAAGCGTATCGCGCATGGCTTGTCGCACTATCGAACAAGCCGGAACTACCGGCCGGATCAACCTGTGGGGACGAGAGATGGCGGGCGAAGCAAGCAGAACGGGACAGGACCGCGGCCTGCAGGCCGTCGTCCAGCTGATGGCGAAGCTGGACGTGAGCGGCCTGCCGCGCAATTACGAGCTGTTCCACGAAGCGCTGCTGGGCGGCGACCCGGCCCTTTCGCGGGAAGTGCTGGCACTCTCGGCCGGCCCTTCGCAGACGGTGCTCGACGAGATGGGGCTGCGGCATCAGCTCCCCGCCTTCGTCGCGCTCATGCCGGTCAGGGGGCGTGATCAGGAAATCAAGCTGCTGCTGGAACTCAGGGACAAGATGGCAAGCGGCGTCACCCAGAAGAAGGGTTTTACCCGCGTGCTGGAAACCGTCGCCCGCAGCCTGCGACAGGACAGCACCGCCGGGCCCGAGGATATTCTGGCCGAGATCGAATATCTGAGCGTCTCGCTCTCCGACGCCGTGGTCGCCGAGACCGAGCTGGAGGCAATCCTCAGAGCCGGCGCCGATCGCCTGGTCAAGGCCGAGCGCGAGGCATCCGTTGCCCGCTCGGTGACGCTGCGCGACCGGCTGACCTCGCTGCCGAACCATGCCGCGCTCGCCGAACGGCTGGAGGCGCTTTACGGCGTCGATGCCGACAGCCGCGACACCGCGCTTTTCCTGGTGGCGATCACCGACCTTCCGCACCTTGCCCGGACCTACGGCGATCCCGCCGTCAACCGGATCGTCAAGAAGGCCGCCTCGATCTTCCGCAAGGCGATCAAGAAGAACGATTTCCTGGCGCGCATCGGCAAGGGCGATTTCGCCTTCGTCTTCCGCGACGTCGGCCGCGACAGCGTGCAGCCGATCGCCGAACGGCTGATCGCCTCGATCACCGACAATCTCGTCTTTGCCGCCTCCGACGGCACGAGCGGCATCGGCCTGTCGGTCGGCGCAGCACTCACCGCGGACGCCTTTTCACCGCAGGAACTGCGCCTGCAGGCCGGAACGGCGCTCGAAACCGCCAAGGCCAATCCGCGCATGATCGTCGCGGTTCACGGAAGCAGGCAGAAACGGGCGTCTTAGGACAGATATATTTCCGGAACCAGAAAGCCGCGGTTTCCCGCGGCTTCTTTTTTTTGCGAACGGGGACCGGTTGCCGGCTGGGGTAATGTCCGGCAAGCGGTCCTTGTCGAAAAGTCCATACGGGCAGCCGCTGGCGTTATGCGGGCATGAACTGGTTCTGCTGGGTGAACCGCACGGAGACATCCGTGACGCCGGTAAAGCTCACTTCATAGGCCGCCGAAGAGGTGGCCGTGTCGATCACCTGTCCTTCGACGAAGGAGCCGGCGAGGATGTAGTATCTGGGCTTCGGAGTGAACTGATAGACGAGGTTGGGTTCGAGCTGGACGGCGATGGTCGGCTTGCGGGCCATGGCGATGCCGACGTTGACGTAGACATTCTTGCTGGCCTGCACCGCGGTGGTCGGAATGGTGCCGTCCGCCTTGGCGACGATGAGGCCCTTGACGCCATCGGACGGGCCCTCCGGGAAACCGGGGGCACCGTAGGGGAACGGCCCCTGATAGGTCACCGGCACGGTGTTCTGGGTGTCGATCATGACGCCGACCGAGCTTGCGGTCTGGAAGGAACGCGGCGAGCCCGCGGAGCCCAGTTGCTGGATGTAGCCGACCGTCACGGAGTAGTCGATCGTCCAGTTGAACGACGACGTGCTCGGCTGATCGGGGCTACCGGCCGCGGCGCCGCCGACCATCCAGGCAAGCGACAGCGGATCGACCGACGGCCCGATGACCTGGGGGATCGTCTGGAACAGGGCGAACTGCTGCCATTTCGAATTCTCGTTGAGAACCGTGAGGCTGTAGGGCTGGCCCGCAGCCTGCGCGCTGAAGGCCTTGATCGCGTTCTGGCCCATATAAATCGTCATTATACCTCTCCTCTTTGGGGTTGCCGGACCGCACCACGCGGTGACGGCGTCTGTGATCCCGGCACGTGGTTTTAGGGAATGCCGTTTGCACAAACACAACCTAGGATATTTAAATCTCCAAATATGTAACGCATGTAACAACCCTAGTTTGTATAATCGATAAATATCAGCCCGCCGGATGGCAATCAGATTTCCGATCTCAGGGTGGTTGCGAGCAGATGAAAACAACGAAGACTCAGAAGATCTCCGAGGAAATAAGCAGGATAGAGCCATTCAGCTCGGCGGAGGATGATGTTATTTCCGCGTTTGCAAACAGGATAAATATAAACTCATACAGAGATCGACAGACTCTGTTCCTGAATGGCGATCCCTGCGACACGTTTTACATTATAGTTTCAGGCGGCATTTCTCTTTATTTCATATCCGAGGAAGGCAACGAAGTGATCTTTTCGGAACTTCAGCCCGGGGATGCCGTCGGCGAGATCGAGTTCGCTCTCAACTACCGGCATTCCTCGAACGCGGTCATCTGCGGGGCGACGCGACTGCTGGAAATCGATCGCAAGACATTCAACGAACTTTCGACAATTCCGCAGGTCGCTTCCTATCTCATGCGGACGATCGCCAGAAAGCTCCACCGCACCATGATGTTTGCGGAAGGAATGGCGCTCTACCCGCTGGAGACCCGCCTTGCGCGGCTTCTGCTCAATCTCGGCGCCGCCCACGGACGATCGACGAGCGACGGCATCCTCATCGAAAAACCGATCTCCCAGAGCCGGATGGGCCAGCTCATCAATGCCAGCCGGCCGCGTATCAATGCGCAGCTCCAGGCCTGGAAAAGCAAGCGGCTGATCGGCATGCGGCAGCACCGGATCATCATTTTCAATAAGAAATCGCTGCAGATCATCTCGCGTCATTCAGACCCTGCGGCCTGAATGACGCGGACGCCTCTGCGGGCACCGGGCCGATGCGGCGACTCCCCACCGATGCCGCCGGCTCGGGATCTGGCGGCCCGCTTACGGGCAGCCATTCTTGACGATGGCGATCAGGTCGGCAGTGTCCTGAGTAAAACTGGGGCCGTAAACACCATCAGCCGCACCGCTGGAAACGACACTGACCGCCTTGTGGACGTTGTCGGCCGTGACGAACCATGCCCCCCCGCTTGCGCCGCCGCCATACATGGGATGCGGGCGTGCGTCATAAGCGGTGCCGGCCTGCACGGTGATGCGGGCGGTTTCCCGATACATGTACTCGCCGCCATCGAGACGCGCGGGGTAACCGGTGACCGTCACGTCGTCGTCCACGTGGGCGCCGTCGATGGCGAGTTCATATTTGCCGACGGCGGAGGCGACGGTGGTGCGCATCACGGAATAGTCGAATTGCGACCTCGCCAGGCTCGGCTGGTTGTCCGCGACCTCGGTCCAGCGCAGCAGCACGGCCGCCCTGTCCATGTGGTAGAGTGTCCCGCCGCCGCCGGAATATCCCTGATAGAAGCGGATGTTGCTCGCCGCCAGGCCGCCTTTCCAGAGGCTGTGGGCGGCGCCGATGACAATATTGGCATCCGCGACGAATTGGGCGCTGGCGGAATAATCGTGCCCGCCGCGCGTGTAGACCAGTTGGCCGCCATACTTGTAGGGCGCCTCGCCGATCGGCGCCCGTTCGGCATCGCCCACGAGATTGCCTTCGCGGTCGCTTCGAAACCCATCGGTGGGCAGTGTCGGGAGCATCTCGCCATCAGGGATCGCCGCGGCAATTCTTTCCGGCGTCCAGTATTCCTCCCTGGCGCTGGCCAACCCCGCGCCGCCCGGGTTCCAGCAGGTGAAATCGACCGCTCCCGCGCGGAGCGGTATCATCAGCGCCGATGCCGCCAGCAGCGTCGGCCACGCCCATCTTTTCATTCTCATGGCATTTGCTCTCCCGATTGAAGTTCGGTCGCGCCTCGCGGCCGACGGCAGCGCCGCCTCGTCGATCTACCAGAGCGTGCAGCATCCTTCTGTTTCCCCCGGGACAGCGTATACCAGCCCACCGGCCGCCCTTGCCAACAAACGGGGTTTCGGCCAAAACCGCCGCCATGATCACGATTACCGAACTTTCTGCCCGCATCGCCGGGCGTCTCCTCCTCGACAATGCCAGCGTGACGCTTCCGGCGGGCACGAAGGCCGGGCTCGTCGGCCGCAACGGGGCCGGCAAGTCGACGCTGTTCAGGGTGATCACCGGCGACATGGCCGCGGAAGGCGGTTCGGTGACGATCCCGAAGAACGCCCGCATCGGCCAGGTGGCGCAGGAGGCGCCGGGCACCGAGGAATCGCTGATCTCGATCGTGCTTTCCGCCGACAAGGAGCGAACCGCCCTTATGAAGGAAGCGGAAACCGCGACCGACCCGCATCGCATCGCCGAGATCCAGATGCGGCTTGTCGATATCGACGCCCATTCGGCGGAAGCGCGCGCCGCCAGCATCCTTTCCGGCCTCGGCTTCGACCACGAAGCGCAGCACCGGCCGGCCTCCTCCTTCTCGGGCGGCTGGCGCATGCGCGTCGCGCTCGCATCCGTCCTGTTTGCCGAACCGGACCTGCTGCTGCTCGACGAACCGACCAACTATCTCGACCTTGAAGGCACGATGTGGCTGGAAGACTATGTGCGGCGTTATCCGCACACGGTCATCGTCATCAGCCACGACCGCGACATGCTCAACAATGCGGTCAACGCCATCGTCCATCTCGACCAGAAGAAACTCACTTTCTATCGCGGCGGCTACGACCAGTTCGAGCGGCAGAAGGCCGAGGCGGACGAGCTGCAGATGAAGGCGAAGGCCAAGAACGAGGCGGCCCGCAAACACCTGCAGAGCTTCATCGACCGGTTCCGTGCCAAGGCCACGAAAGCCCGGCAGGCCCAGAGCCGCGTCAAGGCACTGGAACGCATGGGCACGGTCGCGGCGGTCATCGAGGATCATGTCCAGCCGATCACCTTTCCGGAACCGGACAAGCAGCCCGCCTCGCCGATCATCTCGATCAGCAAGGGCGCGGTCGGTTATGCGCCCGGCAAACCGATCCTGAAGAACATCAGCCTGAGGATCGACAACGACGACCGCATTGCGCTGCTCGGCTCGAACGGCAACGGCAAGTCGACCTTCGCGAAGTTCATCTCCGGCCGCCTCCAGGCGGAAAGCGGCGAGATCCGACTCGCGCCGAGCCTGAAGATCGGCTTTTTCGCCCAGCACCAGCTCGACGACCTGATCCCCAACGAGACGCCGGTGGACCACGTCCGCCGGCTGATGCCGCAGGCGGCCGAGGCGCAGGTTCGTGCCCGCGTGGCGCAGATGGGGCTTGCGACCGAGAAGATGGCGACGGCCGCAAAGGACCTGTCCGGCGGCGAAAAGGCCCGCCTGCTGATGGGCCTTGCCGCCTTCCACGCCCCGAACCTCCTGATCCTCGATGAACCGACCAACCATCTCGACATCGACAGCCGCAGGGCGCTGATCGAGGCGCTCAACGATTATGACGGCGCCGTCATCCTGATCTCCCACGACCGCCACCTGATCGAAGCGACAGTCGACCGCCTGTGGCTGGTCAACGAGGGCACGGTGAAGGCCTTCGAAGGCGACCTGGAAGAATACCGCGACCTGATCGTTTCCGCCGGCCGCAAGAAGGACGACAAGCCGCAGGCCGCCGACGAGACCGCATCGAAATCCGAGCAGCGCAAGGTCAATGCCGAAAAGCGCGCCTCGCTCGCGCCGCTCAAGAAAAAGATCAACGAAATCGAGGCCGTAACGGCCAAGCTCGAGAAACTGATTCAGGCGCTTGACAAGGAGCTTGCGGATCCCGCGCTTTACGAAAAGGCACCCGCCAAGGCCGCACAGAAAGCCAAGGAACGCGGCGAAGCGGCTTCCAGACTTTCCGCCGCCGAAGAGGAATGGCTGATGCTGTCGTCGGAATACGAAGAGGCGATGGCGGGATGACCTATTCCGCCTGAGCATCCCCCTCCCGCCTGGAAGCCCACGCCCGCGACGTGATTAATCAATAAATTAGAAATGCTTCATAGTATCGGTTGATTATTCACGGGGATGATTTTCAACCTGATGTCATATCGGCGGCGACCTTCCGCTCTTTCCAGCCTGCTCGCGGACCGCCGCGGCAATATCGCCATCATGTTCTCGCTGCTGCTCGTGCCGGTGATCACCGCCGTCGGCGCCAGCCTCGACTATGTGCGCGCCTATAACGCCCGTTCGAAAATGCAGGCGGACCTCGACACCGCTTTGCTCGGCGCAGTGAAAAGCGTGGGAACGCTCGACAACGCCGCGCTCAAGACGCGTATCCAGGAATGGTTCGCCGCCCAGACCGATCTCGGCAGCGGCGGCTACACGCTCGAAGACGTCGATATCGACACGTCGAACCACAAGATCACGGCGACCGCTCGCGCGACGGTCAGCACGACTCTGCTCAAGATCGCGGGCATAAACGACGTTGCCGTCGGCACGTCCTCGTCGGTCGAAGGTCCCGGCCGCGCCTATCTCGATGTCCATATCGTCCTCGACAAATCCGCGTCGATGCTGCTGGCGGCGACCAGCGCCGGTCAGTCCAGCCTGAGGGCGTCTTCGGCAGCCTGCGCCTTTGCGTGCCATACGCCAGAAGGGACGACCTTCACCTACAAGAGCAAGACCTACAGCAATGTCTACGACCTCTCGGTCGCGATGAACATCAAGCTGCGGGCCGACGTCTCGGTGGACGCCGCACGGGAAGTGCTCGATCTCATCGACGCTGCGGACGCCACCCATGAGCGCATCAGGGTCGGCCTCTATACCCTTGGCAAAACCACGACCCAGGTGTTGTCGCCCACTTTCTCGACCACCGCGGCGCGGACGAAGCTGAACGACAAGACCAGCGGCATGACGAGCGCGACCTCCGAAGACGCGACATATTTCGACACGTCGCTGACAGCCCTCAAACCCATGATCGGGACGGCCGGCGACGGGACCACCAAGGATGCGCCGCTGAAGCTCGTGCTGCTCCTGACCGACGGCGTCCAGTCGGAGCGCAACTGGGTGCTGCAGGGCGATTCCGGCATCCGTTTCCCGACATCAAAAAGCTCTCTGCAGACCGTCGTCACTCCGGTCAATTCCAAGTGGTGCAAGCCGGTGAAGGACGTCAACGCCACCATCGGCGTCCTCTACACCGAATACCTGCCGATGACCTGGGACTGGGGTTACAACGCAACGCTCGGGAAAACGATGAGCAGCAGCGGCTTCACCTCGATCTGGGGAGGCACGATCGCGTCCGGCAAGAGCAGCTATACCCGGACCGCCTATATCCCCAAGGCGCTTGAAGAATGCGCAAGCAGCAGCGACCTGTTCCTGCAGGCGAGCTCGGCGGAAGACATCGAGGCGGGCCTGTCCTCCCTCTTCAGGCAATATCTCTCCAAAGTCAGGCTGACGAACTAGATGAGGCCGATGCACCGTTTCAGAACCCTCTTACGGAACAAGCAGGGAGCGGCCGCGGTCGAGTTTGCGTTGCTCGTCATGCCGTTCTTCCTCTTCCTGTTCTGCATTCTCGACATGGCGCTGATGTTCTTCGTCGACAGCGCCCTCGATTCGGCGCTGCATACCGCCGCCCGCTCCGTGCGGGTCGGGAGCGCCCATTCGAACAACTGGAACCTTGCCACCTTCAAGACCAATGTCTGCAACGGCATGGCGCTCGCCTTCAGCTGCCAGGACGAACTCCTGATCAAGACGACGGCGATGTCGGATTTCTCGTCGATGAGCTTCACGTCGCCCGTCAGCGGCGGCGTTCTGTCGGTGACCGAAAGCTTTTCTCCGGCGACGTCCGGAGATTACGTCATGATCCAGGCTTTCCTTCCCTGGAACAGCCTGATGGCCATGGTCGGAGCGAACGTCAACACGCTCGCGGACGGGACCTACGTGCTCTCCGCCGCCGTGGTTTTCAGAAACGAACCGTTTTGAGACATCGCCCGATGGCACGCACGAATGATCCCGACCACAGGCAACTAAAACGCCGCGAAAGCTGCGTTCGGCGCCTGCTCGCCGACCGCAAGGGCCAGTCGGCCATCGAGTTCACCCTGCTCCTGCCGCTGATGGCGTTGCTGTTTGCGGGCACCGTCGATCTCGGGGAAGGCCTGATGGTGAAGCGGAAAATCAACCAGATCGCGGAAGTGGCAAGCGACATCGTCTCCCAGGAAGCAAGCTGGAGCAACGCGGAGCTCAATACCCTCCTTCAAGGGACCGCCTCGATTCTCATTCCCTTCGACAGCACCGCACTCGCAATCCAGGTCGCCGTCATCGACTTCGATGCCGCCGGCAAGGCGACGGTCAACTGGTCGACTGCCTACCAAACCAATGCGAAGGTCGCCGGGGATCCGCCCCCCTTCGAAGTCCCCACCGACCTGATCGAAAGCAACGTGCAGCTCGTCGGCGTGCAGGTGGATTATGCGATGACGACGCCTTTCACGTCCTTCTTTTCCAGCATTACCGGTTCGGGCCAGTACAGCTTTGTCGGCAAGGCGATCTCCCGGCCGCGCGTCGGCGACAAGATCACCCGGAAGTAGGCCGTGACGTGCGGCGGAAGCTGCTTTCTGGATACGAAGCAAAAGCCGGAACCCGCAAATCGAAGCACGACCGGCAACCATCCTAACCAGCCGTTAACCATAATCGGCGAATGTGACTTCGCTTCAACTCCTTAGTCACTTTTTAGCCGAGTCGCTCCCATGTCCGTCCGCGTCCTGTGCGTCGCCGCTGCCATCGCATGCCTTCTCTCGTCCTGCGCCGGTCGCAGCCAGACGGAGGGCGGCTCGCTTGCCACTTCGTTCGCGCCCGCCAAAGCGCTCTCCTCGACCAAGCCGGTCAAGAAGGCCGAGGCGGATTCGCCGGTGGCGCTGACGCCGGTCGCCTGGGGGCGTCTCAACAATCCGGGCAGCCTTTCCGGCCGCACGCTGACGGTTTCCTCGCTTTCCGACATCAAGCTCGCCAACAAGGAGGTCGTGCTGACCTTCGACGACGGCCCGATGCCGAAGAAGACCGAGAAGATCCTCTCCATCCTCGACGAATACGACGTCAAGGCAACCTTCCTGATGGTCGGGCAGATGGCCAAGGCCCATCCGGAGATCGCCCGCAAGGTCGTCAACGCGGGTCACACGATCGGCAGCCATACCTATCGCCATGCCGACCTGCAGCACCTCTCCTTCGACGCGGCGATCGCCGAGATCGAAAAGGGGCGCGACGCGGTGACCAGCGTCACCCACGAGGATGCCGGCTTCTTCCGCTTCCCCTATCTCGCCGACACCAGACGCCTGCGCCAGTGGGTCGCCTCGAGCGGCATGGTCGTGCTGGACGTCCAGGTCGATTCCAAGGATTATTTCGGAGTGTCGCCGGCAGCCGTCGCAACGCGGACGATGAATTCGCTGCGCGCCAACGGCAAGGGCATCATCCTGCTGCACGACATCCACGCCCGCACGGCCGCCATGCTGCCGGCACTGCTGACGCAGCTGAGCGCCGAAGGCTACAAGGTCGTCAGGCTGCGCCACAGCAGCTCGTCGATGATGCTGGCCTGGCTGAACTGAGGGAACACCCTCGCCGGGTCAGGCCTTCTTGACCCAGCGCCCCTCTTCCGACTGCTGCCAATAGGTCAGCGCATGGCCCTCGCCCTTTAGCTTCTTCCACTGGGCGCGGGCATTGTCGAGCTGGACGGTATCGTAGCCGTCGAACATGAAGACGATGCGTTCATAGTCGGCGACAGGCGGCGGCTCGGCGCCGTCCACCAGGAAACGCACCGTCGCGCCATTGCCGTTTTCGGCATTTGCGGTCAAGAGCACCGGCTGCGCCTCGGCCATCGGCGAGGCATCCGTGCCATGCGGCAGAAAACTGTCCTCGCGAAACGTCCACAGATGCGCGTCGAGAAAATCCCGCCGCACATCGCCGCTCGTCTGCACCGCCACCTTCCAGCCGCGCTCGACGCTTTTTTCGAGGAGCGCCGGCAGCGCATCCTCGAGCTTCGATTCGGTCAGGTGATAGAAGAGGACTTCGGTCATTGCGGTTGCGGACCCATCTTTTCGTCGAACCGGCAAATACGGGTTCTCAACCCGCCTCGTAGTGCGCCCGGACGAGTTCGTCCAGCAGCCGCACCCCGTAACCCGATCCCCAGGACTGGTTGATCTCGCTCGACGGCGAGTTCATCGCGGTGCCGGCAATATCGAGATGCGCCCACGGCGTCTCGCCGACGAAGCGCTTCAACAGCTGCGCCGCGGTGATCGAGCCTGCGTGGCGGCCGCCGGTATTCTTCATGTCGGCGAATTTCGAATCGATCAGCTTGTCGTATTCCTTGCCGAGCGGCATGCGCCACAGGCGCTCGCCGGTGACGTCTCCGACACCGCTCAACTGGCCGGCCAGTGTGTCGTCGTTGCTGAAAAGGCCGGCCTGGAGATTGCCGAGCGCCACCAGGATCGCACCGGTCAGGGTCGCGAGATTGATCATGAAACGCGGCTTGAAGCGATCGTTGCAATAGTAGAGCGCATCGGCAAGCACCAACCGGCCTTCCGCATCGGTATTGATGATCTCGATCGTCTGGCCCGACATGGTGGTGACGATGTCGCCCGGACGCTGGGCATTGCCGTCCGGCATGTTTTCGACGAGGCCGAGAATGCCGACCGCGTTGACCTTGGCCTTGCGGGCGGCGAGCGTGTGCATGAGGCCGATGACGGCAGCGGCTCCGCCCATGTCGCCCTTCATATCCTCCATGCCGGCCCCCGGCTTGATGGAAATGCCGCCGGTATCGAAAACGACGCCCTTGCCGATGAAGGCGACCGGTGCGTCCTTGGCCTTGCCGCCCTTCCACTGCATGACGGCGAGCCTCGGCGGGCGGACCGAACCCTGCGCGACGCCGAGAAGCGCGCCCATGCCGAGCTTCTTCATTTCCTTTTCAGTCAGGATCTCCACCTCGACACCGAGTTTTTCGAGCTCCCTCGCCCTGTCGGCAAATTCGACCGGCCCGAGCACATTAGGCGGCAGGTTGACGAGTTCGCGGGCCAGAAGCACGCCTCCGGCGATCGCCTCCGATTCGGCAAAGGCCTTCTTGGCGGCCGCATGCTCGGCGGTGACGATCGTCACCTTGACCGTCTTCGGCGCCTTGTTCTCGTCGTCTTCGCCCTTCTTCGTCTTGTAGGTGTCGAAACTGTAGGCGCGCAGCAGCATGCCGAGCGCAAAGCCGGCGAGCTGTGCGCCGCCGACCGCAAGACCCGGAACATCGGCGAAAATCGCCACCCGGGTCATCGACTTGACCGAGGATGCCGCGACACCGCCCGCCTTCAGCCAGTCATAGGCGGTCAGCGCTTCGGCCTTGCCGAGGCCAAGCACGACCAGCCGGTCGGCCGGCGATCCGTGCGGCGCAATGAGATCGAGCGTCGACATCGGCTTTCCCGAAAACTTCGCGATCTCCGCCGCCCGGGTCACGACGCCTTCTGGGTCGGCCTCGGCTGCGCCTGCCGCCGGTCCGTCGCCGGCAAGCTTGAGCTGGATGGCAAGGCCGCCGTCGATCTTGGCGGACTTGGCGAAGGAGATATCGAATTTCACGGACATTGCGACTCCAGAAGGCTTTCGAAGAAGAAGCGGCGATCATCGCCGTTTCGGCTTGAAGCGCAAGGGCGAGAAGTCACAACCGCGTCAACCCGCAGCCTGCTCCCCTGCCCCGACGCGTCAAAAAGCCCGATTTCGGGCGCGGACATTCCCGGCTATCGGCAGACGGCACTGTTCAAATCCGGCGCGCCATGCTCTAGGGTCGCGCCGCCCGACGACCAACGGATCAGTTCGCATGACCTCGCCCTCCTCCACCGCCTCCGAATGGCTTGCCGCCACGCGGCGCTTCTTCGCCCGGCCGAAGGGATGGTTCATCGTGCTGATGGCGCTCTGGTGGGTGCTGCTGGCGCTTTTCTACCTCGCCCCCCAGATCGATCTTGCCGTGGCGCGCGCCTTTTTCACCCAGGCCGCCTGTGGTGAGGCAATCGAGCGGGGCCGCGTCTGCGGCAGTTTCCCCTATGGCGCGGAAACCCTGTTCGTCGTGATCCGCCGCATCCTCTTCTACCTGCCTTCGCTGGTCGCGATCTTCATCCTCTACCGGCTGATCGCCAACCTGCAGCATCACGGCACGACCTACAGCCCGCGCAGGACGCGGGACTATTCCATCGCGCTCGTCTCCTTCCTGATCGGCCCCTATGTGCTGGTCAACCTGATCCTGAAGCAGGTTTCCAACCGGCCCCGCCCTTATGAGACCGATTTTTTCGGCGGCACGGACGTGTTCACGCCGGCCGGCGATTTCGGCGGCGCCTGTACCGGCAACTGTTCCTTCATTTCCGGCGAGGCGGCCGGGGCCGGATGGCTGGCCTGCCTGATCGTGCTCATGCCGAAACCGCTGCGTCCGGTGCTCGGCCCCCCGCTGATCGCCATCTCGCTGATCTCGCCGGCGCTCAGGACTTCGTTCGGCGGCCACTATTTTTCGGACGTGACGCTCGGCTGGCTGTCGTCGCTGGTGGTCTATGCGGGGGTGGCTGCGTGTTTCGAAATGTCACAGCGGACAAGAAAACGAAATTCGCAAACAAATTTGTGACGCGGGGGCTGTCGCAATGCTGATATCAATCGCTTAGATAGGCGCGACCGTCATCTCGGGGCAATCAATCGTCACTATCCCCCGGGTGACGTTGTGCAGGGTATCTAGGCCGGAATGAAGCTTCTCGAAGTCTACATATTGCGCCGGATTTTTCAGATGTTCCTGGTGACGCTCCTGCCGGTGCTCACCATCATCTGGACCATCCAGGTGCTCGGGCGCATCAATCTGGTCACCGATACCGGCCAGTCGATGGGCTCGTTCGCGACTCTTGCGACCTTCATCCTGCCGACCATCATCCCCGTCGTGCTGCCCTTCGCACTGGTGATCGGCATCACCCAGACGCTGACGGCGATGAACAACGATTCGGAACTGCCGGTCATCGACGCGGCCGGCGCATCGCGCAACATCATCTACCGGCCGGTGCTGATGCTCCGGATCGAGCTCAGCATGTTCTCCTTCCCGGTGACGAACTTCGTCGAGCCGCCCTCGCGCGTCACAGCCCGCCAGACGGTTGCCGCGGCCTATGCGGACCTGCTCTCCTCCGTGATCGAAGAGAAGACTTTCCGCAGCATCGAGCCCGGCCTCTACGTGCAGATCTCGGAGCGCCATTCCGGCCGCGTGCTCAAGGGCCTGTTCGTCGTCGACTATCGCGACCCGAATTTCGACCTGATCTATTACGCCCGCGAGGGATCGATCGACGAAAGCGGCACGTCGCTCACCATGCGCGACGGCGAGGTCCACCGCAAATCCGCCGACGGACGCATCTCGATCATCAAGTTCGTGTCCTACGCCTTCGATCTGTCGGCCATGGCGAAGGCCGAAGGCGGATTGCCGCAATATTCGACCGACCGCAGCCTCGCCTTCCTGCTCAATCCGGATCCCAACGATCCGCTCTATCAGAAGTCGCCGGATGCCTATCGGTCGGAGCTGCACAGGCGCCTGTCCGACTGGCTTTTCCCGATCACCTTTGCGCTGATTTCGCTGGTGATCGCCGGCAGCACCCGCTCGCACCGGCAGACGCGGGTCCACCCGATGGTGTTTGCGCTGTTCCTCGCATTTGGCGTGCGCTGGCTCGGGTTCTCGGCCACCAACCTGGTCGAGCGCCACGCGCTCTACACGCCGCTTCCCTACGTGGTGCCGATCGTCTTCTCGCTGATCGCGATCTTCATGCTTGCGACCAACCGGCAGTTCTCGACGCCGGGCTTCATCGTCCGCGGCATGTCGCGCCTGGCCAACAGCTTCCAGCGGCGCGTCCCCGCCTCGCGCACCTCGGGCGGAGGTACGGCATGATCTTCACGACGCTCGGCCGGTATTTCTTCCGCCGCTATATCATCACCGCGCTCTGGTTCCTGCTCGGGGTCGGCGCCATCATCTTCCTTGCCGACTTCAGCGAGACCAGCCGCCGCATGTCGGGCTTCACCGGCTACACGGTCTCGGCCGGGCTGCTGATGACGGCGATGCGCGTTCCGCTCATCCTGCAGCAGATCATCCCGACGCTCAGCCTCTTCATCGGCATGACGGTGCTGATCGCGCTCAACCGCCGCTACGAACTGGTGGTCACCCGTGCCGCGGGCATTTCCGTCTGGCAGTTCGTCTCGCCCTTCGTCATCGGCGCGTTTCTGATCGGGCTTGCCACCCTGCTCGTGGTCAATCCGCTCGCCGCGTGGGGCCAGCGCGAATCGGCCTCCATGGAGGCGAGCTGGCGCGAGGCGAGCAACCGTTCCCGCGCCTCCACCTTCGTTCCCTGGATACGCCAGATCAGCGGCAACGACGACACGATCATCGGCGCCAAGAGCTATCAGGAAAAGGGAACCCTGCTCGTCGACGTGGTGGTTTTCCAGTTCGACAAGGACGGCCGCGTCATCCTGCGGCAGGACGCCAGGACCGCAAAGTTGGAAGATGGTTACTGGCTTCTTAACGAGGTTTTGGAAAATCGGCCGGGCGAAATTCCTGTGCGTCGCGCGACAGCACAGGTTCGCACCAACTTGAAGCAGGAATACATTCAAGAGAGCCTGGCGCAGCCTGATACTGTTGCGTTTTTTGATCTTTCCAGAAAAATCGAGGTCAGCAAATCTTTCGGCATTCCCACAAAGGCGCTCGAGACGCAGTACCATTCGATGCTCTCGCTGCCGATCCTGCTCGTGGCGATGACTCTCATTGCTGCAACAGTCTCATTAAAATTCAGTCGGTTCGCCCAGTCCCGCTCCGTGATTCTGGGTGGAATAGTTTCTGGCTTCGTGCTTTATGTCGTGACAGTGCTTGTCAAAGCATTCGGGAGCAGTGGGGCAATTCCTCCTTTCGTGGCGGTCTGGATTCCAGTGATCGTCGCGACGGCGCTGGGGACGACGATTCTGCTTCATCAGGAGGATGGCTAGTGGCGGTAAGTGACCGCAAACATATAAGACGGCTCGCCGCCGCCCTGCTGACAGGTGTGTCTGTATGCGTATTCGGCGTATCCGCAACGGTTGTGCAGGCGCAGGGTCTAGTGCCTCAGGCAGCGGATGGCGCCAAGCTTCTGCTGCGCGCCAACGAGCTCGTCTATAATCAGGACGCCAAGCTGGTCACCGCCAGCGGCGGCGTGCAGCTGTATTACAACCGCTACAAGATGGTGGCGCAGCGCGTTCAGTACGATCAGAAGAGCGGCCGCGTCATGGCGACCGGCAATATCGAGCTGATCGAGCCGGGCGGCACCCGCGTCTATGCGGACCAGCTCGACATTACCGATGATTTCGGCGAAGGCTTCATGAACGCCCTTCGCGTCGAGACTACCGACAATACCCGCCTTGCCGCCGAGAGCGCCGAGCGTCAGCCCGGCGACCTGATGGTGCTCAACAACTCGGTCTATACCGCCTGTCTTCCCTGCGCCCAGACGCCCGGCAAGGCGCCGCTCTGGCAGGTCAAGGCGGAGCGCGTGGTCCGTAACGGCCAGACCCATACCATTCGTCTGGAAAACGCCCAGTTCGAACTGTTCGGCCTGCCGATCGGCCGGCTGCCCTTTGCGATCGAGGTGCCGGACGAAACGGTCGAGCGCAAGTCGGGCCTTCTCTTCCCGCAGTTCAGCGCGAGCGACAATCTCGGCTTCGGCGTGACGGTGCCCTACTATCACGTATTCTCGCCGAGCATGGATGCGACGCTCAGCCCGACCTACTATTCCAATCAGGGCCTGCTGATTCAGGGCGAAATTCGCAACAAGTTCGAAGCCGGCGAGCACACGTTCCGCTTCGCGGGCATCCACCAGAACGATCCGGCGGCCTTCGACCCGAACACCGCCGACCGCGCCGCCGACAACCGCTTCATGGCCGCCTCGAAGGGCGAGTTCCAGATCAACCCGCGCTGGACGTTCGGCTGGAACGTCATGGCGCAGAGCGACAACAACTTCTCGCGGACCTACAAGCTCACCGGCGTCGGCGACGACACGTTTACCAACGATGTCTACCTGACCGGTATAGGGACGCGGAACTACTTCGATCTGCATGGCTACTATTTCAACATCCAGGACGACACTGTCTTCAACACGGCCGAGCAGAAGCAGGCGATCGCCTATCCCTCGCTCGACTACAGCTATTACGCGCCGCAGCCGATCCTCGGCGGCGAGCTTTCGATCACTTCCAACATCACCAACCTGTCCCGCCGCGAAGACGACTGGTACACGGAAGGCACGACCAACCGGTTCCCGGGTCTTGAAGGCAGCTACAGCCGCTTCACCGCCGAAGCGGAGTGGAAGCGCACCTTCAACACGCTCGACGGCCTGCTGCTGACGCCGATCCTTGCCGCCCGCGGCGACGGCATCCGCCATACGGGCTCCGGCACGCCGGGAGCCTATCTCGGCGACATGGAGCCGGAAGGCGCCAATGGCCGCTATATGCTCACCGCCGGTCTCGAAGCCCGTTACCCGATCCTGCTGACCACCGAAAACAGCAGCCATGTCATCGAGCCGATCGCGCAGATCTTCGCGCGCCCCGACGAGCAGATGGCCGGCGGCTTGCCGAACGAGGATGCGCAGAGCTTCGTCTTCGACGCCACCAGCCTGTTCGAGCGCGACAAGTTCTCGGGCTTCGACCGTGTCGAAGGCGGCACGCGCGCCAATGTCGGCATCCGTTATACCGGCACATTCGCGAACGGCATCGGCGTGCGCAGCATCGTCGGCCAGTCCTATCACATTGCAGGTCAGAACTCGTTCGCGACCCAGGACCTGGTTCAGGCGGGCGCCAATTCCGGCCTTGAGACGCGCCGGTCCGACTATGTCGCGATGGCGGCCATCGACCTGCCGCAGGGCTTCACGGTCGGGGCAAGTACCCGCTTCGACGAGAAGACGTTCGCGGTGAAGCGCACCGACGCCTCGTTCGGCTATACCACGCCGCGCCTGAGCGGCACGCTGGTCTATACCCAGGTCGATCCGCAGCCGGAATACGGTTCGGACGAGTCGAGGGAAGTGCTGAAGAATACGATGAGCTTCCGGATCAACGAAAACTGGGCGCTTGCCGGCACGGCTACCTGGGACCTCGCGGACAAGGAACTGGTCCGGCGCGGCATCGGCATCAGCTACGCGGACGAATGCACGATCTTCACGGTTGCCTATACGGACAAGCCGTCGGACACGGCCGCCAACGACTGGACCGTCAGCGCACGCCTGAGCTTCCGCACGCTTGGCGACATCAGCGTCGGCTCGACCGAAGGTTTCGATCAGGACTACCGCTATAAGTAGCGGCTGTCCGAACGAAGGGCCGTCATCGTTTCGCCGTAAGAATTGTGCAAGCGGTCGCAGATAGAGTATGGAAGGCGAGGCCGGTTGGGCTGAGGTGCCCACCGGGGCGGGAAAAGGAATTGGTATCATGTTCGTAGTGACCGCAACGCGCAAGCTGGTGCTGGCTGCGGCCGTCTTGGCCGCCTCGGTCGTCATCCAGCCCGCCGTCCAGCAAGCGCAGGCCGCAAGCGAAGTTGCGGCCGTGGTCAACCGGACGGCGATCACCAGCACCGATGTCGCAAAGCGAGTCGCCTTCCTGCGGCTGCAGCGCCAGAAGGCCGATGCAAAAACGGCCCGCGAGGCGCTGGTGGACGAAACGCTGAAGCGCCAGGAAATCGCCCGCGTGAAGATGTCGGTCAGCACCGAGGACGTCGACAAGGCCTTCGAGCGGTTTTCCGCCGGCAACAAGCTGACCGCGGCGCAGATGAGCCAGATTCTCGATAAAGCCGGCGTCGGCGTCGAGCATTTCAAGAATTACATCGCCGTGCAGATGAGCTGGCCGCGACTGGTCAACGCCCGCTACGGCGGTTCGCGCGGCCGCATGTCGAGCCAGGAACTCGTCAAGCGCATGATGGAGAACAAGGAAAAGCCGGTCACCACCGAATATTTCCTGCAGCAGGTGATCTTCGTCGTGCCGCCGGCCAAGCGCAACGCCATTCTCGCCAAGCGCCAGAAGGAAGCGAACGCCTCGCGTTCCAAATTCCCGGGCTGCGAACAATCGAAGGATTTCGCCGCGACCATGCTGGACGTGTCGATCCGCGACCTCGGCCGCGTCCTTGCCCCCGAACTGCCGGCCGACTGGAAGCCGCTGATCGAGAAGACGCCCGATGGCGGTACGACGGCTACCCGCGTCACCGAACGCGGCGTCGAATTCCTCGCCATCTGCAAGCAGCGCCAGGTATCCGACGATCTCGCGGCGGAAGTCGTGTTCCGCGCCGAGGATCTCGGCAAGGAAAAGAAGGGCGCTCCGGACCCCAACGACAAGAAATATCTCGACGACCTGCGCAGCAAGGCGCAGATCGAGTATCGCTGACCTCGACGTTCACGTCATTTCGGAGCCGCAATGCCTCTCGACCGTCCGCTTGCGTTGACCCAGGGCGATCCTGCCGGCATCGGCCCCGATATCACGCTGGTTGCCTGGGCCGCGCGCCGGACATACGACCTGCCGCCCTTCCTCTTTCTCGGCGATCCTGCGGTGCTGAAGGCCCGCGCCGTGATGCTCGGTCTCGATATCCCGATCCGGGAAGCCGATAGCGACAGCGCGATGTCGGTCTTCGACGACGCCCTGCCGGTTCTTCCCATCGCCGCCGGCGCGGAAATCGCCGCCGGCGAGCCGCATGTGGCGACCGCAAGGGGGACGATCCAGGCGATCGAGACGGCCGTTTCGCTCTCCCTCGAAGGCAAGGCCGCCGGCACGGTCACAAATCCGATCGCCAAGTCGATTCTCTACCAGGCCGGCTTCGGTTTTCCCGGCCACACCGAATTCCTCGCCGACCTCGCCGAGCGCGCCACCGGCAAGAAGATCCTGCCGGTGATGATGCTGGCCGGGCCGAAGCTCCGGGCCATCCCGGTCACCATCCATATCCCGATCTCCCAGGTCCCGGCCGCCCTCAATGCGGAGCTGATCGCCGAGACCTGCCGCATCGCCCATCACGACCTGAAAACCCGCTTCGGCATTGACAAGCCGCGGCTCGCCGTCGCCGGCCTCAACCCGCATGCGGGCGAGGACGGTGCGATCGGCCGCGAGGACCAGGACGTCATCCATCCGGCGATCTTCAAGCTGCGCGCCGAGGGGCTGCATGTGTTCGGGCCGCTGCCGGCCGACACGATGTTCCACGACGAGGCGCGCGCCCGTTACGACGTGGCGATCTGCATGTATCACGACCAGGCGCTGATCCCCGCCAAGGCGCTCGGGTTCGACACCTCCGTCAACGTGACGCTCGGCCTGCCCTTCATCCGCACCTCGCCGGATCACGGCACGGCGTTCGGCATTGCCGGCCAGGGCGTCGCCCGCGAGACGAGCCTCGTCGAGGCGATCAAGCTCGCCGGCAGTCTCGCATCGAAGTCGAAAGCCGCCTGATGGCCACTCTGGACGGCCTGCCGCCGCTGCGTGACGTGATCCAGCGTCACGGGCTCGATGCCAAAAAGGCGCTCGGTCAGAACTTCCTGCTCGACCTCAACCTCACCCAGAAGATCGCCCGCAGCGCCGGACCGCTTCAGGATGCGACGGTTTTCGAGGTCGGCCCGGGGCCGGGCGGCCTCACCCGCGCCATCCTGTCGCTCGGTGCGAAAAAGGTGATCGCTGTCGAAAGGGACAGCCGCTGCCTTCCCGCCCTCGCCGAGATCGGCGACCATTACCCCGGCCGGCTGGACGTGATCGAGGGCGATGCGCTGAAGACGGATTTCGCGGCCCTGGCGCCTGAAGGCCCGGTGAAGATCATTGCCAACCTGCCCTACAATGTCGGCACCCAGCTGCTCATCAACTGGCTGCTGCCCGCGCCCGACCGATGGCCGCCCTTCTGGGAAAGCCTGACGCTGATGTTCCAGAAGGAAGTGGGACAGCGGATCGTCGCCGACGAGGATGACGACCACTACGGCCGCCTCGGCGTGCTCGCCGGCTGGCGCACCGCCGCGCACATGGTCTTCGACGTGCCGCCGCAGGCCTTCACGCCGCCACCGAAAGTAACCTCGACGGTCGTGCACCTGACGCCGCGCCAAAATCCCCTGCCCTGCGACGTCACCAAGCTGGAGCGCGTCACCCACGCCGCCTTCGGCCAGCGCCGCAAGATGCTGCGCCAGAGCGTGAAATCGCTCGGCGGCGAGGCGCTGCTGGTGAAAGCAGGCATCGACCCGGCGAGGCGGGCGGAGACGTTGTCGGTGGAAGAGTTCGTGCGGTTGGCGAACTGCCTCTGACGCCGTAAACAAGGCTCGAAGCCCTGCCCTCGAACCGCTTGTCCGCAACGATCTCGCGACCAAAATAAGGCAATTGCGGCAACTAAGGCAAATCCGGCGGCCGGAACATTATATTAGTTTAAGCTGACACCGCGCCAAATGGAGTTAAATTGATCCGCAGGCTGGTATTGCCGGCGGTGAATACCGTGACGCGACAGTATAGACAGCCGCCCGGAAGCTCGTTTGCAATCTCAGAAGGAGATATGTGATGCGCTCGCTTATCAACGCCCCCACCGTTATTGGCGCTCTTGTCCTCTCAACCCTTGCTGGTGGAGGAGCCTATGCAAAGCAGATCCATCATGCCCTGCCCGACAGCAATGCCAGCATCGTCTATGTCGACCCGGAGATTGATCAGCCTTACATGCCGGATGCCGCGACCAACCCTTCCAAGGCCGACATCCTCGCCGCACAGCATGAAATCCGCACGGAACCCGGCCTGCGGGCCATGCTCATTCGGAACGATGTCGAACTGAACAATGTCGTGGACATCGGCGTCGCAGCCGACGGAAGCCGGACCGTTTACGTCCGCTGAGCAATATGGCGAAAAGCAGGCCTCATCCGATCGGCCTGCTTTTCCCTGTACCGTGCCTCAGCAATTGGCTATCGCCAAACTGCTCGCCGTACCAAACCGATAAGGGCGGCCTGGCATCTGCCGCGCCTGAGCGGCAAATCATCGTCGGCGAGGCGCTGCCGGTGAAGCCGCGACCTCAGGCGAATAACGTCCGATGGACGCCTTACGCCGTCACGACCGCTGCCGGTTTCTCGAGCCGCAAGCCGAGAACCAGCGGGATACTCGCCGCATAAACGGCAACCACCGACAGCCAGATCGCGCCGGGCCATTCATCCCTCACGACGAAATAGATGCTCGAGAAAGCCAGCGGGCCGACGATCGAAGCCAGGCTGACGGCCGACGCCAGCACGCCCTGGAACTGGCCCTGGCGGCTCTCGTCCACCTGCCGGGTCGCCAGGGACTGCAGCGCCGGCACGCCGATGCCGCCGAGGGCGAAAACCGGCATGACCGCGAAGATCATCCAGCTTTGGGTCGCGAAGGCCATGACGGTCAGCGCGATGCATACGCCGGCAATGCCTGTCAGAATGGCGGCGCGCTCGCCGAGCAGCTTCACGGCCGGCGCCGGCAGGAAGGCCTGCGCAACCGTCTGGCAGATACCGAACGTGCCGAGCGAAAGGCCGATCCACAGCCCGTTCCACTGGAAGGCATCGCCACCCCACAATGCCCAGCAGGTACCGTAGGCCTCGCCGGTGGCGCTGAAGATGAAAAAGATGAAGATGACCGGCAGCACGCTCTTCACCGAAAATACCCAGCGCAGCGGTCGAAGCGGGTTGAGTGCGCTGAGGTCGATCTTCTCCCGGCTGGGTTCACGCGACTCCGGCAACATCCAGAAGGCCAGCATGAGATTGCCGGCATTCAGAGAAGCCGCGGCAATGAAGGGGAGCCGCAGCCAGTAATCGCCCAGCACGCCGCCGAGGACGGGGCCGATGATGAAGCCCAGGCCGAACATGGCGTTGAACAGGCCGAAACGGCGGGCGCGTTTGTCCTCGGGAGAAATGTCGGTGATGTAAGCGGTCGCCACGGAGACGTTGGCGCTGGTGAGGCCCGCGATGGCGCGGCCGATCAGCAGCATCCAGAGACTGGTCGCAGACGCCAGGAACACGTAGTTGATGGCCGCTCCGCCCAGCGAGATCAGCAGAACCGGCCGGCGGCCCAGCCGGTCGCTGAGGGCGCCGAGCACCGGCGCGAAGATGAATTGCATGACCGCATAAAGAGCGGTCATCGTGCCGATATAGGGCGCCACGTCCTCGGCATGGGTGACGTCCCGGAGCAGCGCTGGCAGGATCGGAAAGATGAGACCGATGCCGACGGCATCGAGGACAATGGCAGTGAAAATGACGACAAGAGATCTGTTCATGGTGCGTTCCATTCGACGCAAGCATGCAACGCCGCCAGGCGCCAGTGGCTTGCGGTTAGGCCCGACGCGTGTCAGGCGTGTGTGGTTCTGGAAAACGCTGGCCGATCCACGCTCAAATGACATGGATGGGGTGTGCTTGACCGCCTGGACGCCAATTCGTCCACCTGTTTACTCCGCCACTGAGCGGATCAAGGGAAGCGGTCGCTTTTCGCGATATTCGCCAGTTACACCAGACGACGGCGCGCGACAAGTCTGTTTTATGCCGATGATGAAGGACCGCGAGCGGCGGGTGACGCCTTGCCGTTCGGCGAGCGAACCGCCCCGCTGCCGCCTAAAGCTTCGGCTCTTCCGTCAAAAGTTCGCTGACGAAATCGAACAGGCCATGGCGGCGGTCGCGGCGGATGCGTTCGGCGTTGACGATGCAGCTCACGTGGCCGAAGGCCTCGTCCAGATCGTCGTTGACGATGACGTAGTCGTATTCGCGCCAGTGCTCGATCTCGGCGCGGGAGTTGAGAAGGCGGGTGCGGATCACCTCTTCCGAGTCCTCGGCGCGGCGGTGCAGGCGCGACTGCAGCTCGGTCATGGTCGGCGGCAGCACGAAGATGGAGACGACGTCCGCCGCCATCTTCTCCTGCAATTGCCGGGCGCCCTGCCAGTCGATGTCGAACAGCATGTCGCGGCCTTCGCTCATCGCCTGTTCCACCGGCTCGCGCGGCGTGCCGTAGAAATTGCCATGCACCTCTGCCCATTCCAGCAGGTCGCCGGCGTCGCGCATCTTCTCGAATTGCGGCACGGAGATGAAATGATAGTGTTTGCCGGCGATCTCGCTCGGCCGCTTGGCGCGCGTGGTGACGCTGATCGAGATTCCGAGGCTGCGGTCCGTGTCCAGGAGATTGCGGGCGATGGTCGACTTGCCGGCGCCTGAAGGCGAGGACAGAACCAGCATCAGCCCGCGCCGGGCGATCTTCACGGGCGACGATGGGGCCGGGTTCATGTCTTACTCCAGATTCTGGACCTGTTCGCGGAACTGGTCGATGACGACTTTCAACTCGATGCCGGCGGCGGTGACCGCGGCCGAGTTGGACTTCGAACAGATCGTATTCGATTCCCGGTTAAATTCCTGTGCAAGGAAATCGAGCCGGCGCCCCGCCGGGCCGCCCTTGTCGATCAGCTCGCCGGCCGCCGCCACATGCGCCTTCAGCCGGTCGATCTCTTCGCGCAGGTCCGCCTTGGTGGCGAGAAGGGCCGCTTCCGCATGCAGCCGGTCGCGATCGAGCGTCGGCGCCTCCTGCAGAAGTGCTGCGAGCTGGAAGGAGAGCTTGCGGGCGATCTCCTCGGGCGTGCGGGAGGGATCGGTTTCGACGATCCCGGCAAGTTCTCCAATCCGGGCGACCTGGCTCTTGAGCACGACGGCAAGTGCCGCCCCTTCGCCTTCGCGCATCCGCTGCAGGTGGCCGATCGCCTCGTCGAGGCTTGAAAGGATCGCGGCGTCGCGGGCGGCGACCGTCTCATCGTCCTCTTCCGCCTCGCGGATGTCGACCAGGCCGCGAATGCCCATCAGCGTGTCGAGCCTGAGCGGCGACGGATCGACGAGGTCGCCGAGCTCTTCGCGCAAGGCCAGCACGGCGGCGAGCGCATCGCGGTTCAGCACCGCCTCCACCTTGGTCTCGGCGATGGTCAGGTTGAGGGTGGCCTGCAGGTTGCCGCGGGAAAACTTCTCCGAGATCAGCCGCCGGACGTCCGGTTCCAGCCGTTCGAGGCCGGCGGGCAGGCGCAGGCGGATATCGAGGCCCTTGCCGTTCACCGAGCGCAGTTCCCAGGCATAGCGATTGCGCCCGCTGGTGCCTTCGCTGCGGGCAAAACCCGTCATGGACTGCAGGGTCATCGGTCTCTCCAGATACTCTTTAAAAGGAAGCGGTCAGTTGCTCTTCGGCGGCTTTTCCGCTTCGTCGCCATCCGGCTGGCCGTCTACCACTTCGGGGTTGGCGGCGCGCTCGGATTCCATTCTACGCCAACGGCGGACATTGGCGTTGTGTTCCTCGAGCGTCGCGGCGAACACATGCCCGCCGGTGCCGTCGGCCACGAAATAGAGGTCCTTGGTCCGCCAGGGATTGGCCACCGCCTGCAGCGCGGCACGGCCGGGATTGGAGATCGGCGTCGGCGGCAGGCCTTTTATCTGATAGGTGTTGTAGGGCGTCTGCTTGGCGAGGTCGGACTTGAAGATCGGCCGGTCGGAGGGTTTTCCCTCGCCGCCGAAGATGCCGTAGACGATCGTCGGGTCCGATTGCAGGCGCATGCCGCGCTGCAGGCGGTTCATGAAGACGGAGGCCACATGGGCGCGCTCGTCTTCCTTGCCGGTCTCCTTCTCGACGATCGAGGCGAGCACAACGAATTCTTCCTTGGTCTTGATCGGCAGGTCCGGATCGCGGCGTTCCCAGATCTGGTCCACCATCTTCTGCTGCGCGATGCGCATCTGCTGGATGATGTCGGCGCGCTTGCTGCCACGCGAGAACTTGTAGGTATCGGGCCTCAGGCTTCCCTCGGCCGGGAGCTCGGACGGCAGGTCTCCTTCAAGCACCGTATCCTCGGCAAGCCGCAGCATCATCTGGCGCACGGTCAGGCCTTCCGGCAGCACGACCGAATAGAGGATCGACTTGCCCTCCTCCAGCACGCCCATCACGTCCTTCATCGAAGCACGGGCCTTGATCTCGTATTCGCCGGCCTTCAGCGTGTCGCCCTTGCGCAGGTAGGTCGCGGTCACGTAGCGGAAGACGCGCGCATCGGAGATGATGCCGTTGCGTTCGAGATTGGTGGCGATTTCCGAAAGCCCGTTGCCGGGGCGGACCATGAAATGGGTGTTGGCTTCGAGCGGACCGGGCTGCTGGAAAGCCGAGATCATGTAGTAGAAGCCGGCAATCCCGATCACGCAGAGAACCACGACCATGGTCATTACGAAATTCAGGAAGATGACGAGCTGGCTACGCGCCTTCCTGGAACGGCGGGGCGGTTCCGGCACGCGTTCGGGCTTCAACGCCTCGTTCGGTGATTTCGGAATGATCGGCCCTCTGCCATTGCCGGGCGGCAGTTCACTGACATGATTCGTATCGTTCAACCGCGCCCCCCGGGGTTAACGCCCCCACAGACTCAAAGACTTTCGACCCGCTGTTTGGCCAACCAATGCGGCGAAAAACAGGTCCAGAAGATGATACGAGCCGGCTCGCGAGTCCAGCCGGCATGTGTTTCGAGGCCCGAAACGATCAGACCCCGAAAGATCGGGGCCTAAAGATCAGGCGTCGTAGCGGCGCAGCACGAGCGATGCGTTGGTGCCGCCGAAACCGAAGGAGTTCGACAGCGCCACATTGATCTCGCGCTTGCGCGCCGTGTGCGGCACGAGATCGATCGCCGTCTCGACATCGGGATTGTCGAGGTTGAGCGTCGGCGGTGCGATGTTGTCGCGGATGGCGAGCGCCGAGAAGATCGCCTCGACCGCACCGGCGGCACCGAGAAGATGGCCGATCGCCGACTTGGTCGACGACATCGAGATCCTCGAAGCAGCATTGCCGACCAGGCGCTCGACCGCGCCGAGCTCGATCGTGTCGGCCATGGTCGAGGTGCCGTGGGCGTTGATGTAGTCGATCTCGGAGGCCGCGATGCCGGCACGCTTCAGCGCCGCCGTCATGCAGCGGAAGGCGCCGTCGCCGTCTTCGGACGGGGCGGTGATGTGGAAGGCGTCGCCGGAAAGTCCGTAGCCGACCACTTCCGCATAAATCTTGGCGCCGCGCGCCTTGGCATGTTCCAGCTCCTCCAGAACCACGATGCCGGCGCCCTCGCCCATGACGAAACCGTCGCGGTCGCGGTCATAGGGGCGCGAGGCCTTCTGCGGATCGTCGTTGTGCTGGGTGGACAGCGCCTTGCAGGCGGCAAAACCGGCAAGCGAAATGCGGCAGATCGGCGATTCCGCGCCGCCGGCGACCATCACCTCGGCATCGCCGAAGGCGATCATCCGGGCCGCGTCGCCGATCGCGTGCGCGCCGGTGGAACAGGCGGTGACGACCGCGTGGTTCGGACCGCGAAGCTTGTGGCGGATCGACACCTGGCCGGAGACCAGGTTGATCAGGCGGCCGGGAATGAAGAAGGGCGAGATACGGCGCGGGCCCTTGTCGCGGAGCGTGTAGCCTGCCTCGACAATGCCTTCGAGACCGCCGATGCCCGAACCGATCAGCACGCCGGTGGCGATCTGGTCTTCGTCGGTCTTCGGATGCCAGCCGGCATCTTCGAGCGCCATGTCGGCGGCGGCCATGCCGTAGATGATGAAGGGATCGACCTTGCGCTGTTCCTTCGGCTCCATCCACTGGTCGACGTTGAACGTGCCATCGGAACCATCGCCGACAGGAATGCGGCAGGCGATCTTTGCGGGAAGGTCTTCGACCTCGAATTCAGTGACGACGCGGGCGGAATTTTCGCCGGCCAGCAAACGCGACCAGCTGATTTCCGTTCCACATCCGAGAGGAGATACCATGCCGGTACCGGTGATAACGACCCGTCTCATCGCCAGTGCCCTACCCTATATTCTTTTCTCAATGTCAGGGCGTTCAGGCCCCAATTGCTGAAACGGCCCGAACAAGCGGGCCGTTTGCGGGATCTGCCTTGCGGCGTCATCCCCTATATGTCGGGTCGATCAGGCCTGAGCCTTCTCGATGAACTTCACAGCGTCGCCGACGGTCAGGATGGAATCCGCAGCGTCGTCGGGGATTTCAACGCCGAATTCTTCCTCGAAAGCCATGACCAGTTCGACGGTGTCGAGCGAGTCCGCACCGAGATCGTCGATGAAGCTTGCGCCTTCGACGACTTTGTCGGCATCGACGCCGAGGTGGTCAATAACAATTTTCTTCACGCGTTCTGCGATATCGCTCATGTCGGTTTCCTCGACCTTTGTCTTTATCGAATGCCCGAATGGCATCCGCACCCTGTTAAAAACCTGCGACCGCCGCTTGTTCAGCGCCGATGCGGGCAAACCCGTTCTCCCCTTTTTCAGGTTCCGGTCTCATCGCTTTCACGCAATGTGACGGCCTGCATTTCAGGGTGACCATTCACAGTCATGGCCCGCTTAACATGGTTTCCGTGTTCAGCAAAGCCAGAATTTGTTCCATTGCACAGCTGCCAACAACCGATTGCAACGTGTTTTTCTGAAGCCTGGCACTCAATCAGATCATCGCCATGCCGCCGTTGACATGCAGGGTCTGGCCGGTGACGTAACCCGCCTCGCCGGAGGCGAGATAAAGAACCGCCGACGCGATGTCCGAACCGGCGCCCATGCGCTTCATCGGAATGGCGCCGAGGATCGCTTCCTTCTGCTTGTCGTTCAGCTTGCCGGTCATGGCGCTGTCGATGAAGCCCGGCGCGACGCAGTTGACCGTCACGTTGCGGGTGGCGATTTCCTGGGCGAGTGACTTCGAAAAACCGATCATGCCGGCCTTGGAGGCGCAGTAATTGGTCTGCCCCGGATTGCCTGTGACGCCGACCACGGAGGTGATGTTGATGATGCGACCGTAACGGCGGCGCATCATCGGATGAGTAAGCTCGCGGGTCAGGCGGAAGACCGCCGTGAGGTTGACTTCGAGCACCGCATCCCAGTCCTCGTCGCTCATGCGCACGAACAGGCCGTCCTTGGTGATGCCGGCGTTGTTGACGAGGATGTCGACGCCTTCGAGCTCGGCCTCCGCCTTCTCACCGAGCGCCTTGACCTCGGCGCGATCGGAGAGATTGGCCGGGAAGATCTTGACGCGGTCGCCGAGCTCGGCGGCCAGGGCTTCGAGCTTCTCGACGCGCGTGCCGTGCAGGCCGACGGTTGCGCCCTGCTTGTGCAGCATCCGGGCGATCTCTTCGCCGAGCCCGCCGGTTGCGCCCGTCACCAATGCCTTGCGGCCGGTCAAATCAAACATGATCGTGTTCCTTCGCGTGTCTTTGGTTTCAGCCGAGAATGGCTGTGAGCGCGGCTTCGATATCGGCCGGCGTGTTGACGGCAATGCCGGAGATATTCTTGTCGATGCGGCGGGCAAGGCCGGTCAGCACTTTTCCCGAGCCGATCTCGTAGAGGGTGGTCACGCCATTGGCGCCGAACCATTCCACCGTCTCACGCCAGCGCACCTGGCCGGTCACCTGGGTGACCAGCAGAGTGGCGATCTCGTCGGCGTCGTAGACCGGCACCGCGCGCACGTTGGCGACGACCGGAACGACCGGGTTGTTCTTCTCGACCTTGTCGAGCGCATGGCGCATGGCGTCGGCGGCCGGCGCCATCAGGTCGCTGTGGAAGGGTGCGGAGACCGGCAGCATGATGGCGCGCTTGGCGCCCTTTTCGGTCGCGAGCCCTGCCGCCTTCTCGACGGCCGCCTTGGAGCCCGAGATGACCAGCTGGCCGCCGCCATTGTCGTTGGCGATCTGGCAGACGCCGGCATCACGCGCTGCGGCGCAGATGGCGTCGACGTCGCCGTGTTCGAGGCCGATGATCGCGGCCATCGCCCCCTGCCCGACCGGAACGGCCGACTGCATGGCATCGCCGCGGATGCGCAGGAGCCGCGCCGTGTCGGCCAGCGAAAAAGTGCCGGCGGCACAGAGCGCCGAATATTCGCCGAGCGAATGACCGGCGACGAAGGAAACCTTGTCGGCGAGCTTCAGGCCGCGCGCTTCCATCACCCGGATCGCCGCAACGGAGACGGCCATCAGCGCCGGCTGCGCGTTGGCGGTCAGCGTCAGCGTTTCTTCCGGGCCGTTCCACATGATGTCGGAAAGCTTCTGGCCGAGCGCCTCGTCGACTTCATCGAAGACCGCGCGGGCTTCGGGGAAAGCTTCCGCCAGATCCTTGCCCATGCCGACGGCCTGGCTGCCCTGGCCGGGGAACGTGAATGCGATAGTGCTCATGGGGATGATTTCCTTCCCTTATGTTTTGCCCTCTCCATTCACATTCCGGCCCGGAGAGTCAAGGGCGGCGCGGTTTTCCGGGCCTTTTCCGGCCTGTTGTCCCCTTGCGCTTCGTCAAATCCCGCTTAGAGTGCCGCCGACTTTTTGACGACAGGATCCCATCTCGATGAAGTACAGGAAACTCGGCCGCACGGACTTGTCCGTGTCGGAAATCTGCCTTGGCACCATGACCTGGGGCACCCAGAATACGGAGGCCGAAGCCCATGAGCAGATGGACTACGCGTTCGGGAACGGCATCAACTTCTTCGATACTGCCGAACTCTATCCGACGACTCCGGCCGGCCCCGCCACCTACGGCCGGACCGAAGAATATATCGGCACCTGGCTGAAGAAGAACGCGGCCAAGCGCAAGGACCTCATCCTCGCCACGAAGATCGCCGGTGGCGGGCGTCCGCACATCCGCGAAGGGCGCGACATCGAATCCGCCACCATCCGCGAGGCGGTCGATGCCAGCCTGAAGCGCCTGCAGACCGATTATCTCGATCTCTACCAGATCCACTGGCCGAACCGCGGCACGTTCCATTTCCGCAATTCCTGGACCTTCGACGTTTCGGCGCAGGACCGCGACAAGGCCGCTGCCGAAATCGCCGAAATCCTCGAAACGCTGGGCGACCTGGTCAAGGAAGGCAAGGTCCGCGCCGTCGGCCTGTCCAACGAAAGCGCCTGGGGCGCCATGAAATACCTGCGGCTGTCCGAGAAGAAGGCCCTGCCGCGCATCGCCTCGCTACAGAACGAATACAATCTCCTCTACCGGCATTTCGATCTCGACCTCGCCGAAGTCGCCCATCACGAGGGCGTCGGGCTGATGGCCTATTCGCCGCTCGCCGCCGGCCTGCTGACCGGCAAGTACCAGAACGGCGCAAGGCCGGAAGGATCGCGAGCGACGATCAACAAGGATCTCGGCGGCCGCCTGACGCCCTATCAGGAGCCGGCGGTGAAGGCCTATATCGAGGTCGCGGCCAAGCACGGCCTCGACCTTGCCCAGATGGCGCTCGCCTTCTGCCTGTCGCGCCCGTTCATGGCGGCGGCCATCATCGGCGCGACGTCGATGGCCCAGCTGAAGCACGACATGGCGGCCGCCGACCTGACGCTGTCGGACGACGTGTTAGCCGACATCGCCAAGGTTCACCGGCTCTATCCAATGCCGCTCTAAGGTGCCGCTCTAACGAGTGACATTCCAGCGACGCCCAAGGGCCGGAGCCGTCTACCTCCAATGGGCAACTTGCTCCGGCCCGCAAAAAGACCGCTAATCGGCGCACCTCCAGATTCGGAGCGACGCGCCGAAGCCATGCAATCCGTTCTGCCCCGAAGAGAGTTCGCAAGGCGTCGAAAGCAACTCAAACTGACGCAGAAGGAGCTTGCCTCGGAACTGGACCTGCCGCTGGACGAGTTGCGGAAGCTCGAAACCGGCGACCAGCCGGTGCGCAGGCTCCATCTTCTCGCCCTCGACCAGTTGAGACTGGGGGCAGCGATCAGGGATTCAACACTGGTGACCGCGGCGATGCTTCTGAACGCCGAACAACTGCTCGAAAGCGTCGGCTACCGCATCAGCCGAAGCCAGGAGGCAGGCGGCGACTGGAGCCCGGACTAGGGCCGGGAACGGGCTGAACGCCGGATTTCGAACCTTCCCCTTGCCATCGCTGCAAAAATCCGTATAAGCGCGCTGTTCGAAACACCCGGTCTTCTGGCTGGTGGCTGAACGGAGGGCAGGTTTCTCAAAAGGAAGCCGCAGGGACCACAGGGTCCAAGCCTCCCGTGTCTCCGCTCTCGACCGTCTCGATACAACACTTTTCTTGCCTGGGTTCGCCCGTTCAGGAGCAGTCGTTGAGGCTTAGCCGCCGAGGTCCGGGTAGACAACCGCAAGAAAAGGCAAAGCTTACATGGCTCTTTACGAACACGTATTCCTTGCCCGGCAGGATATGTCCGCTCAGCAGGTTGATGCCCTCGTCGAACAGTACAAGGGCGTCATCGAAGCTAACGGCGGCAAGGTCGGGCGCATTGAAAACTGGGGCCTCAAGTCCCTCACCTACCGCATCGCCAAGAACCGCAAGGCTCATTATGCGCTGATGGACATCGACGCACCGGCTCCGGCCGTGCACGAGATGGAACGCCAGATGCGCATCAACGAAGACATTCTTCGCTACATGACGATCGCCGTCGAAAAGCATGAAGAAGGCCCGTCGGCGATGATGCAGAAGCGCGACCGTGACGACCGTCCGCGCCGCGATGGCGACGACCGTGGCCCGCGCCGCGAATTCGGCGACCGTCCTCCGCGCCGCGAAGGCGGCTTCGGCGACCGTCCGGACCGTGGTCCGCGTGAAGGCGGCTTCGAGCGCCGTCCGCGCGAAGACCGTGCGTAATAAAGGCTAAGGAGAAAAGACCATGGCTGACACATCCTCCTCCCAGGCACGCCGTCCGTTCCATCGCCGCCGCAAGACCTGCCCGTTCTCGGGCGCCAATGCGCCGAAGATCGACTACAAGGACGTTCGCCTCCTGCAGCGCTACATTTCCGAGCGCGGCAAGATCGTTCCGTCGCGCATCACGGCCGTTTCCCAGAAGAAGCAGCGCGAACTCGCCCAGGCGATCAAGCGCGCCCGCTTCCTCGGCCTGCTGCCCTACGTCGTAGCGTAATTTTCGAATACCGGACCCGCTGATCAAAAGTCAGCGGGTCTATCCCTTCCGCGATGGGCGCGGATCGGAACCTTTCAAAACCCCATGTTGGGGATGAAGTGCCTGAGACACCGATTCAGGACTTGTCCCCTAACTGCTTCAAAAAGCAGGACAGCGAGACCGTGACGAACAAGAACCAGACAGTGCTGCCTACCGGCATTCTCGCCGGCATTGCCGCCACCCTGCTCGTGCTGGGTGCGAATGCGCAGATGTCTTTTGCGTCCCTGCTTTACGCCGCCTCCTCGCTCCCGATCTTCATCGCCGGCCTCGGCTGGGGCAATCGCGCCGCGATCGTCGGCATCGTGACGGCCGCGGCCCTTGGGGCGATCCTCGTTTCGCCGCTGTTTGCGGTCGCCATGGCGGTCTTCACGCTGATCCCGGCGGGCTGGCTGTCGCATCTCGCCAATCTGGCGCGTCCCGCCTCCGAACTCGGCGGCCCCGACAACCTGATGGCCTGGTATCCGATCTCGGACATCCTCCTGCATCTCTGCGGCCTGGTGACGCTCGCCGTCATCGCGCTGGGGGTTGCGATCGGCTACGGTCCGGACCTCACCGACCAGTTGGTCGACGCCATGACCGCCGCCCTCAAGGCCCAGGAACCGGCCTTCACGCCGGAAGCCGCGGGCATGGCGCAGACCAAGGCGCTTCTGGTGCTGATGCTGCCGCTCGTCCAGGGTGGCGTGTGGGTGGCGCTGCTGTTTGCCTCCTTCTACATCGCCGTGCGCATCGTCTCGCGCTCCGGCCGGGCGCTGCGGCCGCGCGAAGACATGCCGTCGGCGCTGCGCATGAACCGGCATGCGATCTTCATCTTCCTCGGCGGCATCGTATTTGCCTTCCTCGGCGGAGTTCCGGCGATGATCGGCGCCACCATCTGCGGCACGTTCGGTGCCGGCTTCCTGCTGGCGGGCTTCGCCTCCTTACATTTCCGCAGCCTCGGCAAAGACTGGCGCATCCCGGTCCTCGTCCTCTGCTACCTCTCTTCCATGCTTGTCCTGCCGGCGATCGCGATCCTCATCCTGGGGCTTTCCGATACACGGCGGACGATCGCGCTGACCCCGCTGAAAGGCGGCGCGAGCCCCGACAACAAGACCGACAACAAGAATTGACTGATCGAAAGGAAACCTAACCATGCAAGTCATTCTGCTTGAACGCGTGCCGAAGCTCGGCCAGATGGGCGAAACCGTCAAGGTCCGCGACGGCTTTGCCCGTAACTACCTCCTGCCGCTTGGCAAGGCGCTGCGCGCCAACGAAGCCAACAAGAAGCGCTTCGAATCCGAGCGTGCGACGCTCGAAGCCCGCAACCTCGAGCGCAAGGGCGAAGCCTCCAAGGTCGCCGAAGTTCTCGACGGCAAGTCCTTCATCGTCGTGCGCGCCGCCGGCGAAACCGGCCAGCTCTACGGCTCGGTCGCTGCCCGCGACATCGTCGATGCGCTGGCAACCGAAGGCTTCACCATCGGCCGCAACCAGGTCGACCTCAACACGCCGATCAAGGAAATCGGCCTGCACAAGGTCACCCTGCACCTGCATTCGGAAGTCGAAGTTTCGGTTCAGCTGAACGTCGCCCGCTCGGCGGAAGAAGCCGAACGTCAGGCCCAGGGTGAAAGCCTCACCTCGGCCGACGCCATCTACGGGGTCGACGAAGATGCCCTGCGTCCGGAAGATTTCTTCGATCCGGAAGCCGACGGCTTCGGCGACGACGAATAATCCTCGTCTCCCGGACATTTCAAAGAGCGCCCGGCCTGCAAAGGCCCGGGCGTTTTTTTGTCTTTTTCGGGCTATAAAAAGAGAGAAATCCGAGTCGATTCGCTCCGGGAGCACAGTCAAATAGATTCACGGTTTCCGACCGTTTTTTGCTTCATGCAGTGCTTTGGCCTGTGAACTACTGTGGGAATCAAGATTACCGTTTCGTGACAGACCGGACGCCTTTAAGGCTACTGCCGGGGTAAGGGACAGAACGGAAAAGACCATGAACGACGCAGTACGCAAGCTCGCCAACGTCCAGCCGGCGGAGCCGCATTACCGCGAAGCCCCGAACAATATCGAGGCCGAACAGGCGCTGCTCGGCGCGATCCTGGTCAATAACGACGCCTATTACCGCGTCTCCGACTTCCTGAAGCCCGTCCATCTCTACGAGCCGCTGCATCGCAAGATCTTCGAGGTCGCCGGCGACATCATCCGCATGGGCAAGACCGCCAATCCGGTGACGATCAAGACCTTCCTGCCGGCCGACGACAAGGTCGGCGACCTCACGGTGGCGCAATATCTGGCGCGCCTCGCCTCCGAAGCCGTGTCGATCATCAACGCGGAAGACTATGGCCGGGCGATCTACGACCTGGCGCTGCGCCGGGCGTTGATCACCATCGGCGAGGACATGGTCAACATCGCCTTCGACGCGCCGCTCGACATGCCGCCGCAGACGCAGATCGAGGATACCGAACGGCGCCTTTTCGAACTGGCCGAAAACGGCCGTTACGACGGCGGCTTCCAGTCGTTCAACGACGCGGTGGCGCTTGCCATCGACATGGCCGGCCAGGCCTTCGAACGCGACGGCCATCTCTCCGGCATCTCGACCGGCATCATGTCGCTCGACGGCAAGATGGGCGGGTTGCAGCGCTCCGACTTGATCGTGCTCGCGGGACGTCCCGGCATGGGCAAGACCTCGCTTGCCACCAACATCGCCTACAATATCGCCGCCTCCTACGAACCGGAAGTGCAGCCGGACGGTTCGTTCAAGGCCAAGAACGGCGGCGTCGTCGGCTTCTATTCGCTCGAAATGTCGGCCGAACAGCTCGCCACCCGTATCATTTCCGAGCAGACGGAAGTTTCCTCCTCGAAGATCCGCCGCGGCGACATCACCGAGGCGGATTTCGAAAAGCTGGTCGCCTGCAGTCAGATGATGCAGAAGGTTCCTCTCTTCATCGACCAGACCGGCGGCATCTCGATCGCCCAGCTTTCCGCCCGCGCCCGCCGCCTCAAGCGCCAGCGCGGCCTCGATTGCCTGGTGGTCGACTATATTCAGCTGATGACCGGCGCCGGCAAGGGCGACAACCGCGTGCAGGAAATCACCCAGATCACCACCGGCCTCAAGGCGCTGGGCAAGGAACTGAACGTGCCGATCATCGCCCTGTCGCAGCTCTCGCGCCAGGTGGAAAGCCGCGACGACAAACGCCCGCAGCTCTCCGACCTTCGCGAATCGGGCTCGATCGAGCAGGACGCCGACGTGGTTCTGTTCGTGTTCCGCGAGGAATATTACGTCAAGAACATGGAACCCCGCGACATCGCCGACCCGAAATATCCCGAATGGGAAGCGCTGATGGATAAGGTGAAGGGCACGGCCGACGTGATCATCGCCAAGCAGCGCCACGGACCGACCGGCACCGTCAAGCTCGCCTTCCAGTCCGAATACACCCGCTTCGCCGATTTGGCCGACCCGAGCTTTACTCAGTACGAAGAGCATTGATCGGTGGGCAATGTCTTTTTCCGCCGATGGTGAGTGTAGGATCGCCTGAGCGATTGGGTGTTCATCATCAATATTTGAGCCAGCCCGCCCCCCTCTGGCCTGCCGGCCATCTCCCCCTCAGGTGGGGAGATTATCCGCGGCACGACCTTCGCTCCCAATAAACCTCAGGCGGGACAGCGCTCGGATGGAAGAGGCTCGACGTGAGACTGTGAGCAGGCGCCCAGCGGATCTCCCCACCTGAGGGGGAGATGGCCGGCAGGCCAGAGGGGGCCGGCATATTCCAGCGCTTGTGACGGGTCTGCGGCATCCACGGCCCAAAAGATTGTGCAGCGCAAAGGATTTTGCCGGCGCGGTCTTTTTCCTGCCTTCGAAACCGGTAGGATCGTTGCAACCGTCCTCATTCCCCACGAGCCGACATGACCGATTTCGACAGCGAGCTTTCCTATCCCGACGATTTCGATATCGCGCCCGTCCGGCTGACGGTCGATCTCGGCGCGCTTGCAGACAACTGGCGGGAGATGGCACGGCGCTCGGGGACGGCGCGGGCGGCGGCCGTGGTCAAGGCGGACGCCTACGGGCTGGGGCTGGAGGATTGCGGCACGACGCTGTATGAGGCCGGCGCCCGGGATTTCTTCGTGGCGGTGGTGCAGGAGGGCGTCACCCTGCGCGCCTATGCGCCGGACGCCCGCATCTATGTGCTTTCCGGGATCTGGCCCGGCCAGGAGCGGATGTTCTTCGAACACGACCTGGTACCGGTTCTCGCCTCGGAGGAACAGCTCGCCTTCTGGATGGGCGTAACGGCCGAGTATGGCGACCACCCCTGCGCCCTGCAGGTGGATACCGGCTTCAACCGGCTCGGCCTGCCGCTCGAGGATGCGATCGCCTTCGCCGACGACGTGTCGCGGCCGGCGAGCTTTTCGCCGGTCCTGGTGCTGTCGCACCTCCATAGCGGCGACACGCCCTCCTCGCCCCTCAACCAGAAACAGCTTTCGGCTTTCCAGAGGGTTGCGGAGGCTTTCGAAGGGATTGAAACGAGTCTTTCCGCCTCGGCCGGGATCTTTCTGGGACCTGACTATCATTTCGACCTCACCCGCCCCGGCATCGCTCTTTACGGCGGCGAGGCGGTGAACGGCGTGCCGAACCCGATGAAGCCGGTTGCCAAGGCGGAAGCCCGCGTCATCCAGATCCGCGACGGCCGGAAGGGCGAGACGGTCAGCTATGGGGGCACCTATCAGCTTGCCCGCGACAGCCGGCTCGCCATCGTCTCCGCCGGTTATGCGGACGGTTACAAACGCGCGCTCTCCGGCTCCGGCGTGCCGCTGCGCCAGACCGTCAAGGACGGCGGCTTCGGCTTCGTCGCCGGCCGCAAGGTTCCGGTCATCGGCCGCATCACCATGGACCTGACGATCTTCGACGTCACCGATGTCCCGGCCTCGGACATTGCAGCCGGCGACTATGTCGAACTGTTCGGCCAAAACGTCGCCCTCGACGACGTCGCCCGCGCCGCCGGCACGATCGGTTATGAGCTGCTTACCAGCCTCGGCCTGCGCTATGAGCGGCGGTATATCTATCCCGACGAGTGAAGTGGCTTTCGCAGCTACCCTCTTGGAAGCGGAAAATCGCCGTGCTATACGAGAACAAAAGGAGATCGAAATGACCGAGATCCATCTCAGTGACGACGATAAAGCCTTCATCGAAGAGCAGGTGAAGGACGGTCGATACAAGGATGCTGACGAGGTTGTCGCGGCTGGTTTGCGACTGCTCGGCAGCGAGGAAGGTGAAATTCAAGAACTCCGGCGGCTGATCCAGCAAGGCATCGACGATGTCGATGCCGGACGGGTCATGGCCTTCAACAGCGCCGAGGAGATGACAGCGCATATCCTGCAGATGGCTGAGGAGCGGAAGAATGCGGCGACGTTAGCTCAAAATGTCGCTCGAGGCTCTGAACGATCTTCTCGGCATCTATGAGTATATCGCCCAGTTCGACGCGGTTACTGCAAAAAACTTCCTCGATGACATCAACCGCAAGATCGAGTGGATCGCGGAATTGGGAATAACCGGGAGCACGCGGAATTTTATCCCCGGCCTTCGTGCATTCCCCTATCGAAAACGATGCATCTACTTTTTTATTGACGACGAAAAGATAACCGTCCTTCGCGTCCTGCATGGCCGGCAGAAAGCCGTCCTGGAAGACTTTCTTCCCTTTTATCAGACTCAAGAAAAAGACTGACCTGAACTCCCCATGGCAAAACCAAAAACCCAATTCGTGTGCCAGAACTGCGGCACGGTGCATAACCGCTGGGCCGGCAAGTGTGACGGCTGCGGCGAGTGGAATACCATTATCGAAGACGACCAGATGGGCGGCATCGGTGGCGGTCCCGGCAAGATGCCGAAGAAGGGTCGCGCCGTGGCGCTCACCACGCTGTCGGGCGAGACCGAGGAGGCGCCGCGCATCCATACCGGCATTTCCGAGCTCGACCGGGCGACCGGCGGCGGGTTCGTGCGCGGTTCGGCGGTGCTGGTCGGCGGCGATCCGGGCATCGGCAAGTCGACGCTTCTGATGCAGGCCGCCGCGGCCCTGTCGCGCCGCGGCCACCGGATCATCTATGTTTCGGGCGAAGAGGCGGTGGCGCAGGTGCGGCTGCGCGCCCAAAGGCTGGATGCCGCCAATACCGAGGTGCTGCTGGCGGCCGAAACCAATGTCGAGGACATCCTCGCGACGATCGGCGACGGCAAGCGGCCGGATCTCGTCATCATCGATTCGATCCAGACGCTGTGGAGCGACACCGCCGATTCGGCGCCCGGCACCGTCACCCAGGTGCGCACCGGCGTGCAGGCGATGATCCGTTTCGCCAAGCAGACGGGCGCTGCCATGGTTCTCGTCGGCCATGTCACCAAGGAAGGCCAGATCGCCGGACCCCGCGTCGTCGAGCACATGGTCGACGCGGTGCTTTATTTCGAGGGCGACCGGGGCCACCATTACCGCATCCTGCGCACCGTCAAGAACCGATTCGGGCCGACCGACGAGATCGGCGTCTTCGAAATGTCCGACAAGGGGCTGCGCGAAGTCACCAATCCGTCAGAGCTCTTCCTCGGCGAGCGCAACTCGAAATCGCCGGGCGCGGCCGTCTTCGCCGGCATGGAAGGCACAAGGCCGGTTCTGGTCGAAGTGCAGGCGCTGGTGGCGCCGACCTCGCTCGGCACGCCGCGGCGGGCCGTGGTCGGCTGGGATTCGTCGCGCCTCTCGATGATTCTTGCGGTGCTGGAGGCCCATTGCGGCGTCAAGCTCGGACAGCACGACGTCTATCTCAACGTGGCGGGCGGCTACCGCATCACCGAGCCTGCGGCCGACCTTGCGGTTGCTTCCGCGCTGGTCTCGTCGCTCGCCGGCCTTGCCCTGCCGGCCGATTGCGTCTATTTCGGCGAAATCAGCCTCTCGGGGGCGGTGCGGCCGGTTTCGCAGACCGCCCAACGCCTTAAGGAAGCTGAGAAACTTGGTTTTGCAGGCGCGATGCTGCCGGCGACGTCCGCGGAAGTGCCGAAGGGTGCGAACGGACGCTGGGCGACGATCGAAGACCTGCCGGACCTTGTGTCACGCATCGCCGGTTCCGCGTCCAGGCTGAGGCAAACGCCGGAAGATGATTGATCTTCCGTTAACAAGCCCGCTGATGTATGACGGCTGCGGTAAGGCGGGGCGCCGGGCTAAAGCCGGCAAGTCTTGAAGTCGGCAAGTCTGGAGTAGATCATATATGCCCATCACGATTTTCGACGGTATCGTCATCGGTGTGACGCTGTTTTCCGCCGTGCTCGCCATGGTTCGCGGTTTTTCGCGCGAGGTGCTGTCGATCGCAAGCTGGGCGGGCTCCGTTGCCGCCGCCTATTACCTCTACCCGCTGGTCCTGCCCTATGTGAAGCCGCATCTCAGTGACGAGCGCATCGCGATCGCCGCATCCGCCGGTGCCATCTTCATCATCGCTTTGATCGTCATCTCGTTCATCACCACGCGGATCGCCGATTTCATCATCGACAGCCGCATCGGCGCGCTCGACCGCACGCTCGGCTTCCTGTTCGGCGCCGCCCGCGGCATCCTGCTGCTCGTCGTCGCCGTCGCGTTCTGGAACTGGCTGGTGGCCGCCAACGCCCAGCCGGCCTGGGTGACGCAGGCGAAATCGAAGCCTTTCCTCGACACTCTGGTCGCCCGCCTCGAAGCCGTGCTGCCCGCCGATATCGAGCCGCAGATCCGCGCCCGCATCCTCGGCAAGGACGCCGCACCCGCCGATGGCGCTCCGGCTCAGGATCAGCCGGCGGCGGATGACGCGCCTGCGACAAATAATTGACGTGATCTTGCGCTTGATGCAGCGCAAAACGTCACCATTTGTGGTACCATTCGCATCCAAGTGAAAATCAGGCTGGTTTCCGGGGAGCATCTCCCCCGGCCGGCCTTTCCATTTTTCCGACAGGGACAGGTTGTCCAAAGGGATAAGGGGCCAAGATGAACCAGCCGGTTTCCGAGACATTCGCCGCAGACAGCGTCAACGAATGGGATGGCGATACCCTGCATGAAGAATGCGGCGTGTTCGGCATTCTCGGCCATCCCGAGGCCGCGACGCTGACGGCGCTCGGCCTGCATGCGCTGCAGCACCGCGGCCAGGAAGCCGCCGGTATCGTCTCCTTCGACGGATTGCGGTTCCATTCGGAACGCCGCATGGGCCTCGTCGGCGACCATTATACCGACCCCGCCACGCTCGCCCGCCTGCCCGGCAATATCGCCATCGGCCACAACCGCTATTCGACGACAGGCGAAGTGGCGCTGCGCAACGTCCAGCCGCTGTTTGCCGAACTGGAAGTCGGCGGCATCGCGGTCGCCCATAACGGCAACTTCACCAACGGCCTGACACTGCGCCGGCAGCTGATCGCCGGCGGCGCCATCTGTCAGTCGACGTCGGATACCGAAGTCGTGCTGCATCTCATCGCCCGCTCCCGCTACACGTCGACGGCCGACAGGTTCATCGACGCGATCCGGCAGATGGAAGGCGGCTATTCGATGCTCGCCCTCACCCGCACCAAGCTGATCGCCGCGCGCGACCCGACCGGCATCCGGCCGCTCGTCATGGGCGAACTCGACGGCAAGCCGATCTTCGCGTCCGAAACCTGCGCGCTCGACATCATCGGCGCCAAGTTCGTCCGCGACGTGGAGAATGGCGAAGTCATCATCTGCGAGATCCAGCCGGATGGTTCGATCTCGATCGATGCCCGCAAGGCCGGCAACGGCCAGCCGGAGCGGCTCTGCCTGTTCGAATATGTCTATTTCGCCCGCCCCGATTCCGTCGTCGGCGGCCGCAGCGTCTATGTCGCCCGCAAGAACATGGGCATCAACCTCGCCAAGGAAGCGCCGGTCGAAGCCGACGTCGTGGTGCCGGTGCCGGATGGCGGCACGCCGGCTGCCCTCGGTTATGCCCAGGAGAGCGGCATCCCGTTCGAATACGGCATCATCCGCAACCATTATGTCGGCCGCACCTTCATCGAGCCGACCCAGCAGATCCGCGCCTTCGGCGTCAAGCTCAAGCATTCCGCCAACCGGGCGATGATCGAGGGCAAACGCGTCGTGCTGGTCGACGATTCGGTGGTGCGTGGCACGACCTCGCTGAAGATCGTACGGATGATCCGCGATGCCGGCGCCAAGGAAGTGCATCTGCGCGTCGCCAGCCCGATGATCTATTACCCGGACTTCTACGGCATCGACACGCCGGACCGCGACAAGCTGCTCGCCAACCAGTACGACAGCCTGGAAGCCATGTGCCAGTATATCGGCGCGGACTCGCTCGAATTCCTGTCGATCAACGGCCTCTACCGCGCCGTCGGCGGCGAGGACCGCAACAATGCGCGGCCGCAGTTCACCGACCATTATTTCACCGGCGACTACCCGACCCGCCTGCTCGACAAGGACGGCGAGACGATGGGACGCAAGGTTTCGGTTCTGGCCAGCAACGGGTGATAGGGGTTTGAGGGACGGCGGTTCACTACTCATGTGAATTGCGAGCGAACCCGCCGAATGCTCTGCTCCGCCTGCAATAAGCCGCCGAGCAAGACCACCCCCCTCTGCCCTGCCGGGCATCTCCCCCTCAAGGGGGGAGGTCGATATGCTGTCGGCTCACCACTCCCTTTGACGCGCAGTCATGGCTTTTACCCGACCGGTCGCATTGATTTGGGCAGGCCGGCGCTCCATCCGATCTCCCCCCCTTGAGGGGGAGATGTCCGGCAGGACAGAGGGGGGTGCGCCGCGCCCACATCGGGAGCCGTAAAAACTCCCCCCATGCGCAAGGACTTGCGCGCGCCGGATCGCTGTGACAAGCACAGGAATAAGAATGGTGAAGGTTGGCGCTCGTTCGAACAAGCGCAACAGCCCCTTCTCCATCAAGGATTCGACGACGGATGGCGGCCTTGGTGCTGCGTCATGCATTAGGGACTGGAACATGACTATCGATCTGAAGGGCAGGATCGCGCTGGTGACGGGCGCGTCGCGGGGCATCGGGTATTTCACGGCGCTGGCGCTGGCAAAAGCCGGCGCGCACGTGATCGCGACCGCCCGCACCGTCGGCGGCCTCGAGGATCTCGACGACGCGATCAAGGCGGCGGGCGGCACGGCCACGCTGGTTCCCTTCGACATCACCGATATGCAGGCGATCGACAAGCTCGGCGCCTCGATCTTCGAGCGCTGGGGCAAGCTCGACATTCTCGTCGCCAATGCCGGCATCCTCGGGGTCATCTCGCCGCTCGGCCATATCGAGGCGAAAGTGTTCGAAAAGGTGATGCTGACCAATGTCACCGCCACCTGGCGGCTGATCCGCTCGGTCGAGCCGCTCCTGACCAAATCCGATGCCGGCCGGGCGATCATCATGTCGTCGGGCGTCGCCTCCAAGGCGCCGGCCTTCTGGGGCGCCTATTCGATCTCGAAGGCTGCGGTCGAGAACATGGCCCGCATCTGGGCGGCCGAGACCAACCACACGCCGCTCAAGGTCAACGTCGTCAATCCCGGCGCCACCCGCACCGCCATGCGCGCCCAGGCCGTGCCCGGCGAAGATCCGGAAACGCTGCCGCATCCGTCGGAGGTCGCCGAAAAGATCCTGTTCCTCGCCTCTCCCGAGACGACCGATACCGGTCGCCTGTTCGTGGTACGCGACAACAGGTTCGTGGATTTCCGCTCACCGGAATAAAAGCGACCCCTTGCCGCAGGGGCGCACTTGCATTTGACATTGGTCAATTCTGCGAGTGGATGGGGCAAATGCCCAAACGGCCGCCGCAATGCAAGGACGCCTATGCAACCGCATCTTACCGACGAGCAAAGAGAACAGGCGACGGCAACCGCCAATCTGGTCGCTGCAGCGATGGCCCGTCTTCACCGCGAGCACGGCGAAGCCGCCGTCATGGAAGCCATGCGGCTCATCAGCTCCGCCATGACCGACGACGCGCGGCGCAAGTCCATCGCCCAGGCCCTGCTCGACAACAGCAATCCGCCGATCGACGACGGTCGCTGACGCGACCAAAGTCGCTAGACGTTCTGCGCCTCCTGATCCAGCGCCTTGGCACGACGCTGCAGACTTTCGCTCAGCTTGCGAAGCTGCTCCTCGTCAAGTTTCTCGATGCCGATGAACTCGTTGGCAGCCTGGCTCGACAGGATCAGTTCGTCGAGCTTCGCCTGGACCGCCTCGCCATCCCGGTTCTGGGAGTTCTGCAGGACGAAGACCATCAGGAACGTGATGATCGTAGTTCCGGTGTTGACCACCAGCTGCCAGGTTTCCGAAAATCCGAAGAACGGGCCGGTAACACCCCAGATGACGATCAGGGCGACGGCAGTGACAAATGCGACGGGCTTTCCCGACCAGGAGGCGACCGCGCTCGAGAAGATGTCGAAGATGTTGTGGTGTGTATTGCGGCTGGCCATTTGTTGTCCATCCATCGGCAATATTCCTGCCGAATAACGTGCGAAGCGTCTGTTTTGATCCCAGGGGCACATCAGAAGCAGCTAACGAATACCGATGTATAAAATTCCGATTTCCGCTATGCTGCGGGTCCTGCAAGATGGCGCAGGAATTTCATATTTCGGGGGAAATCTGATGAGAAATATCGCTTTCTGCTTCTTCGGCGCAGCCGTGCTCTGTGTCACCGTCGGAATGTTCTGGGGCATTCACATGGCGATCTCCGGCGACCACCTGATGGCGCCGGCGCACGCGCACCTGAACCTGGTCGGCTGGACGACGATGGGGCTTTTCGGCCTCTATTACACCGTGACCCCGGCGGCGGCCGATACCCTGCTGGCAAAGGTGCATCTCGGCTTTGCTGTTCTTGGCGTGCTCTGTCTCGTGCCAGGCATCGCAATGGCGGTTTCCTCGGGTGGCGAGGCGCTGGCTGCGATCGGCTCGATCCTCACCGCCATCTCGATGCTGATCTTCCTGTTCACGGTCGCGCGGAACGGCATCGGCCGCAAGACGGCATAACGCGACCCAAACCACCTGGCACGGGCAAGCCACTTGACCAAATGGATTGCCCGCGCCATAACGCCTTCCATGAAAACGGCGATTTCCATTTGTGGGATCATTATCCGCTAGCGTTCGCGCTGGCCCGGCCGTTTTCGTCTCTCGAAAAGCCTTGAAGACAAACGACCCGGCCGGAGCCGGATGCTTTCGTGTTGCCTGAACATGAAAGCATCCGGCTCCTTAGCTGATAATGAGAGCGGGATGTCGTCCGAAAACCGCGTACACTTTTCGGCATCCCGCTCGGCCGGCCGCTCGCCGTGGGAGATTTTGGGGAGATTTTCGATGAGCACCACGCTCAGGTTCTACAATACGCTGACCCGTGAAAAGACGGAGTTCGCACCGATCGACCCGCAGAATGTGCGCATGTATGTCTGCGGCCCGACGGTCTACGACTTCGCGCATATCGGCAATGCCCGGCCGGTGATCGTCTTCGACGTGCTCTACCGGCTGCTCCGGCATGTCTATGGCGAGGCCCATGTCACCTATGCCCGCAACATCACCGACGTCGACGACAAGATCAACGCGCGGGCGCTGAGGGACCATCCCGGCCTGCCGCTCAACCAGGCGATCCGCGCCGTTACCGAAAAGACCGAGACGCAGTTCCACGAAGACGTCGCCGAGCTCGGCTGCCTTGAGCCAACCGTTGAGCCGCGCGCCACCGACAGTATCGCCGAGATGGTCGAAATCATCGGCAAGCTGATCGGCAACGGTCATGCCTATGTCGCGGCCGGCGAAGTGCTGTTCGATACCAGGTCGATGCGCGACTACGGCCAGCTTTCCAAGCGCCCGCTCGACGAGCAACAGGCCGGCGCCCGCGTCGCGGTCGATGCGCACAAGAAGAACCCCGGCGATTTCGTGCTGTGGAAGCTTTCCTCCCACAACGAACCCGGCTGGGAAAGCCCCTGGGGCCGCGGCCGTCCGGGCTGGCACATCGAGTGCTCGGCGATGAGCCAGCGGTATCTCGGCGAGGTGTTCGACATCCATGGCGGCGGGCTCGACCTGATCTTCCCGCATCATGAGAACGAGATCGCCCAGTCGCGCTGCGCCCACGGCACCGACGTGATGGCCAATGTCTGGATGCATAACGGCTTCGTCCAGGTGGAAGGCCGCAAGATGTCGAAGTCGGAGGGCAATTTCATCACCATCCACGACCTCCTGCACAGCCAGGCCTTCGGCGGCCGCCAATGGCCGGGCGAGGTCCTGCGGCTTGCCATGCTGATGACCCATTATCGCGAACCGATCGACTTTTCGGTGAAGCGGCTGGAAGAGGCCGAGCGCCTTCTCAGCAAATGGCCGGCGGCGGAGGTTTCCGGCGCGCAGCCCTGCGACACGGTGATGAACGCGCTCGCCGACGACCTCAACACGGTTGCCGCCGTGCAGGCTCTTCACGCCCTGGCGCAGGACGCCCATTACAATCTGGAGGGGGCTGCGGTGTTTGCCGCAAGCGCCGCCCTACTCGGCGTGCTGCCCCAGAAAACCGAGGTCGACGAGGCGCTTGCTTCCGCAGTCGATGCGCTGGTCGCCATGCGGCTCGAAATGCTGAAGGCGAAAAACTTCGCCGAGGCCGACAGGATCCGCAACGAACTGGCCGACAAGGGCATCCAGCTGAAGGACGGCAAGGACCCCGCGACCGGCGAAAGGGTGACGACCTGGGAGGTGAAGCGCTAAGCTTCACCTCTCTTACAAGGCGAGGAGCAACCGATGATCGATCACATGGGCATCAAGGTCGCGGATTTCGACCGCGCCAGGGCATTCTACGACGCAGCCTTCGCGCCGCTCGGCGCCTCGCTGCTCTACATGGTGCCGGCCGAATATACCGGCGGCGTGAAGGTCGGCGGTTACGGACGGGAGCGGCCGGTCTACTGGCTTCATGAGGAGAAGCCCGCGGGCGGCCATTCGCAGCACATCGCGTTTAGCGCCAACAGTCGCGCCGAAGTGGACGCCTTCTACGCGGCGGCTATGGCCGCCGGCGGAGCCGACAACGGCGCACCCGGCCTGCGCGCGCACTACCACCCGAACTATTACGGCGCCTTCGTATTTGATCCCGATGGCAACAATATCGAGGCGGTGTGTCACGTGCCGGAATAACGAGGGATTGGTTGTTTCAACCGATCAATCGGCATATGCTTACGGCATAGGCCAAGGAGGATGACATGGGTGCAGAACGTCATGTGAAGCTGTTCCGCAACGGCCGCAATCAGGCGGTCCGTATTCCCGTGGAATTCGAGATGCCCGGTGACGAGGCGATCATGCGCAAGGAAGGCGACCGGCTGGTCATCGAGCCGGTGAAAAAAACCGACCTTCTGGAATGGTTGGCGACTATCGAGCCATGGGAAGGCGAGTTCCCTGAGCTCGACATCGACGAACCGCCGCCACGGGATTTCGATCTGTGAGCGATCATAGCTTCATGCTCGACACCAATATCCTGTCGGATCTCGTTCGAAATCCGCGGGGGCGCGTTCAGCAAAAACTCCGGCGGCACGGCATCAATGCCGTCTGCATGAGCGCGATCGCGGTTTCGGAAATAAGATTTGGCCTTGCCAAGAAACGCTCGGAGGCCTTTGCCGATCGCGTCGAAGCTGCGCTCAGCCGTATCGCCCTTCTGGACTACGGTGATGACGCTACCTTTGCCTATGCAGCCATTCGCAATGACCTGCAAAATCGCGGCACATCCATAGGAACAACGGACCTCTTTATCGCGGCACATGCCAAGTCCCTGAACCTCACGCTTGTCACCAACAATATCCGCGAGTTCTCGCGGGTCGATGGACTGAAAGTGGAAAACTGGCTCGACGAGGACGGTCAATGACCCAGATTCACACCGGCGGATGCCAATGCGGTGCTGTGAGATACCGGGCGGAGGGTGCGCTCGGGTTTCCGCATCTGTGCCATTGCCGCATGTGCCAGAAGGCGGCGGGCAATTATTTCATGCCGCTCGGCGGGGTGATGTACGAGAACTTTTCGCTGACCCGCGGCGAGCCGGCCTGGTTCCGCTCGTCGGAGACGGTGCGGCGCGGTTTCTGCGGGAAATGCGGCACGCCGCTTTTCTATGACGGATCGAGCGACCATATCAGCATCACGCTCGGCTCGCTCGACGATCCGCAATCGGTGAAGCCCGCGCTGCAGACCAATCTTGCCTACAAGATGCCCTGGTTCGGAGAACTCGACAGCCTGCATCACGACACGAAGATGGATATGACGCCGGAGCAGGAAAAGACGGTCTCGGCCAGCAGCCGCCAGCATCCCGACCACGACACCGCGATCTGGCCGCACGGGGACGCGCCGGCGGAGGGGCGACCATGAGCGATGTCGTCCATACCGGCGGCTGCCAGTGCGGCGCGATCCGCTTCCGGCTGGTCGGGGATGCGCCGGATGCCTCGATCTGCCATTGCCGCATGTGCCAGAAGGCGTTCGGCGCCTATTACGCGCCGCTGGTTGCCGCCGGCGAGGCGGAACTGACCTGGACGCGCGGCCAGCTCAAATATTTCCACTCGTCGAACCATGTGCGGCGCGGTTTCTGCGAGAACTGCGGCACGCCGATGACCTACGAGGCGGAGGACGGGATCGCGATTTCGGCCGGCAGTTTCGACGAGCCGGGCCGGCTGCCGCCGGTCGTGCAGTTCGGCGCGGAAGGCAAGATCGGCTTCGTCGACCGCCTGCACGAACTTCCCGAGCGCGATACGATGGACGACATCGCGTCGGCGCCGTTCCTCGACGACATCGTCTCCTACCAGCATCCCGACCACGACACCGAAACATGGCCGCCCGAAAACAATCCCAAGGAGGATGAACAATGAGCGAGACCCCGAGAACAGGCGGCTGCCAGTGCGGCGCCGTGCGCTTCCGCATCCATGGCGAGCTCGGCCGCGCCTCGATCTGCCATTGCCGCATGTGCCAGAAGGCCTTCGGCGGCTTCTTCGGGCCGCTGGTCACCGCGCCGAAGGACGGCGTCGAATGGACCCGCGGCGAGCCGAAATATTTCCAGTCCTCGGTCAACATAGACCGCGGCTTCTGCGAGAATTGCGGCACGCCGCTTACCTATCGCTATCCCGGGGGGCTCGATCTCGCGATCGGCGCCTTCGACGACCGCGGCGATCTCGCCCCGAAGATCCAGGTGAATTACGCCTCGCATATACCGTGGGTGACGACGATCTTCGACCAGCCGGTCCGTGATTCCGGCGAAGACGCGGTCAAGCAGGAACAGATCATCTCCTTCCAGCACCCCGATCACGATACCGAAAACTGGCCGGCAAAGGGGCTGCATCTGTGACCGAAGTTCTGCGTACGCTCTATCCGGAAATCGAACCCTATCAGGCCGGGACGATCGAGGTCGGCGACGGCCACGTGATCTCCTGGGAACGGGTCGGCACGAAGGGTGCGAAGCCCGCCGTCTTCCTGCATGGCGGACCGGGCGGCGGCATCAACCCCAACCAGCGCCGGCTGTTCGATCCGGCGCTCTACGACGTGCTTCTGTTCGACCAGCGCGGCTGCGGCAAGTCGACGCCGCATGCGAGCATCGAGGCCAACACGACCTGGCATCTGGTCGCCGATATCGAGCGGCTGCGCGAGATGGTCGGCGTCGAGAAATGGCAGGTGTTCGGCGGCTCCTGGGGCTCGACGCTGGCGCTTGCCTATGCGGAGACGCATCCCGAACGCGTCACCGAACTTCTGGTGCGGGGCATCTACACCCTGACGCGGCCGGAGCTCGACTGGTACTACCAGTTCGGCGTCTCGGAAATGTTCCCGGACAAGTGGGAAGCCTTCGTCGCGCCCATTCCCGAAAACGAGCGCCACGAGATGATGGCCGCCTATCACCGCCGGCTGACCGGGCCGGACGAGGCCGAGCAGATCCGCTGCGCCAAGGCCTGGAGCGTCTGGGAAGGCTCGACCATCACGCTTCTGCCGAGCCCGCAGCTGGCATCCGACCACGACGACGACCATTTCGCGCTCGCCTTCTCGCGCATCGAGAACCACTTCTTCATGAATGCCGGCTGGCTTGAGGACGGGCAGCTTCTGCGCGATGCGGTCAAGCTCAAGGGCATTCCGGGCGTCATCGTGCATGGCCGCTACGACATGCCCTGCCCGCTGAAATATGCCTGGCAGCTTTCGAAGGTCTGGACGGATGCGGATTTCCATATCATCGAGGGCGCGGGGCATGCTGTTTCCGAACCGGGGATTACCGACCAGCTGATCCGCGCGACGGACCGGTTTGCGGGGAAGGTCTAGAGCCGTACTTCCGTCATCCTCGGGCTTGACCCGAGGATCCATCTCTTCGGTCGACGGACGGCTCCATCAAACCCCTACGCTTAGTGTTGGATCCTCGGGTCAAGCCCGAGGATGACGGGCCGAGAATTAGAAACACCGCTCCAGGAGGAGCACCCATGACACGCGAACGCATCTATCTCTTCGACACCACGCTCCGCGACGGGCAGCAGACCCCCGGCGTCGATTTTTCCGTCGAGGACAAGATCGCCATCTCCAACCTGCTCGACGAGTTCGGCCTCGACTATGTCGAGGGCGGTTATCCCGGCGCCAACCCGACCGACACCGCCTTCTTCTCCGAAAAACGCACGGTGAAGTCCAAATTCGTCGCCTTCGGCATGACCAAGCGGGCCGGCATTTCCGCCTCCAACGATCCGGGTCTCGCCGTGCTGCTGCAGGCGAAAAGCGACGCCACCTGTTTCGTCGCCAAGAGCTGGGATTACCATGTGCGCGTCGCGCTCGGCTGTTCGAACGAGGAAAACCTCGAGGCCATCCGCGACAGCGTCGAGGCCGCCCGGGGCGCGGGCAAGGAAGCGCTGGTCGACTGCGAACATTTCTTCGACGGCTACAAGGCCAATCCCGACTACGCGCTCGCCTGCGCGAAAACCGCCTATGACGCCGGCGCGCGCTGGGTGGTGCTCTGCGACACCAATGGCGGCACCCAGCCGGGCGAGATCCGGGCGATCGTCGAGGCGGTGATCGCGTCGGGCATCCCGGGCACCTCGCTCGGCATCCACGCCCATGACGATACCGGCCAGGCGGTCGCCAATTCGCTTGCCGCGATCGAGGCCGGCTGTCGGCAGATCCAGGGCACGCTGAACGGCATCGGCGAACGCTGCGGCAACGCCAACCTCATCACGATCATCGCGACGCTTGCCCTGAAGGACGCCTATAACAGCCGGTTCGAGACGGCGATCGATGCGGAACGGCTGACCGGCCTCACCCGCCTCAGCCACGCCTTCGACGAGTTGCTCAACCGCTCGCCGAACCACCAGGCGCCCTATGTCGGGGCGTCGGCCTTCGCCACCAAGGCCGGCATCCACGCGTCGGCGCTCTTGAAGGACCCGCGCACCTACGAACACGTGACGCCGGAAAGCGTCGGCAACCTGCGCAAGGTGATGGTGTCCGACCAGGGCGGCAAGTC